>Ga0302326_10004915_pt1 | contig 30704 bp, 27 predicted proteins | sample Palsa_T0_3_FD_202264 | JGI IMG/M metagenome (GOLD analysis project Ga0302326, IMG submission 202264) | Peat permafrost microbial communities from Stordalen Mire near Abisko, Sweden - Palsa_T0_3 | ecosystem: Environmental > Terrestrial > Soil > Palsa > Peat permafrost | place: Sweden: Abisko... | reverse complement strand
CCTCGCCGAGTGCGTGCCACATGGCGATCCGGCCTTGCATCGCGGCAACCGAGGCCAGCGGCAGCAGCCCGGTGCAGTCGCCCGCCGCGTAGATATTGGACACCGACGTCCGGGACACCCGGTCGACGGTCAGATACCCGCCACGTCCCAGCTCGATCCCGACGCTCTCCAAGCCCAAGCCGCCGGTGTTGGGCACCGATCCGATCGTCATCAGCGCGTGGCTGCCTTCGACGGTGCGGCCGTCGGCCAGCTTCACCAGCACCCCGGAATCGGTGCGGGTCACCGAGTCGGCGCGGGCGTTTTTGACCAGCTTGACGCCGCGTTCGGCGAAGATCCGCTCAAGCACCTGGGCGGCGTCGGCGTCCTCGTAGGGCAGGATCTGGTCGCGGCTGGCGACCACCGTGACGTCGACACCCAATTCGGTATAGGCGTGCACGAATTCGGCGCCGGTGACACCTGAGCCCACCACGATCAGGTGCTCGGGCAGCGCCTGTAGGTCATAGAGCTGGCGCCAGGTCAGAATGCGCTCGCCGTCGGGCCGCGCGGTCGGCAGCTCGCGGGGACTGGCGCCGGTGGCGATCAGCACCACATCGGCTTCGTAAGTGCTGGTGCTGCCGTCCGGGGCGGTCGCCCTGATGTGGTGCGCCGCCAGACCGGGGCTGGTGTCGACCAGCTCACCTCTGCCGGCGATCACCTCGACACCCGCGCTGACCAGTTGTGCGTTGATGTCGGCGGACTGCGCGGCGGCCAGCGTCTTGACTCGCTGGTGGATTGCCGGCAACGAGATCTTGGCGTCGTCGATGTCGATGTCGAAGCCCAATTGTGGCCCGCGGCGCAGTTCGGTGCGCACGCCGGTGGACGCGATGAAGGTCTTGGATGGCACGCAGTCGAAGAGCACCGCCGCGCCGCCGATGCCGTCCGAGTCGATAACGGTGACGCCGGCGTCACGCGCTGCTGCGACGAGCGCCGCCTCGTAACCGGCAGGCCCTCCCCCGATGATCACGATGCGGGTCGCCACAGCCCCTAACCTAGCTCGGCGACGATGCTGCCGCGCAGCGGCAGAGATGGGGGTACCTCCCAGCCGCGAAGCGGCGAGGGGGCGAGCCGGGCAATCAGACCTAGCTAACGTGTCGGATCGGCGCCGGGCTCGCGGCCGCCGTTTAAGCTTTGTCCGTGCCGATCTACGCCGCCTACGGCTCGAACATGCATCCCGAGCAAATGTTGCAGCGGGCACCGCACTCCCCAATGGCCGGAACCGGATGGCTGCACGGCTGGCGGCTGACCTTCGGTGGCGAGGACATCGGCTGGGAAGGCGCACTGGCCACCGTCGTAGAAGATCCGGGCTCGAAGGTGTTTGTCGTGCTCTACGACGTGACGCCCGCCGACGAGAACAACCTCGATCGCTGGGAGGGGTCCGAGCTCGGCATCCACAAGAAGATCAGGTGCCGAGTGGAACGTGTGTCGTCGGACACGACGACCGATCCGGTGCTGGCCTGGCTGTACGTGGTGGATGCCTGGGAAGGCGGTCTGCCCTCGGCGCGCTACATCGGCGTCATGGGCGACGCCGCGGAAATCGCAGGCGCACCAGGCGAATACGTGCACCAAATCCGTACCCGCCCGGCGCGCAATATCGGTCCGGGCCACGGCGAGTAACGCCGCGCGCAGGCCGCACCACTAACCTTGCGACGAAGCAGCCGTCACATGCGCCACACGAGCCTTCGCAACGCTGAGGCGGGCGTGGCAGGTGTGACAATAAATCCCGCCGGTCCCGGGCACTCAACCAATTGCGGCGGTCTGCTCGACGATATTGACCATCAGCCGCACCCCGATCGCCAGCGCACGCTCGTCGAGGTCGAACGTCGGCTGATGTAGATCCAGCTGCGGACCACGGCCCGACCACACCCCGAGTCGAGCCATCGCACCGGGCACCTCCTCCAGATACCAGGAGAAATCCTCACCGCCACCGGACTGCCGGGTATCGGTCAGCGCATCCGGGCCGACCGCCTCGATAGCGTGGGTGATGATGCGCGTCGAGACTTCTTCGTTGACCACCGGAGGAACCCCGCGGTTGTACTGCAGGGTGTGCTCGATGCCCAGCGGTGCCAGCAACGCACTCACGGTCTCGCGCACGATGTCCTCGAGGCCCAGCCAGGTTTCGCGGCTGGCGGTGCGGATCGTGCCCGCCAGCACGCCGCTCTGCGGAATAGCATTCGCAGCCACCCCCGCATTGACCGCACCCCACACCATCACGGTTCCGTTGCGAGGGTCGATGCGGCGCGAGAGCACACCGGGCAGCCCGGTGATCAGGGTGCCCAGCCCGTAGACCAGATCGCCGGTCAAATGCGGGCGCGAGGTGTGCCCGCCCGGCGAAGACAGCGCGATCTCGATCATGTCGGCCGCCGAGGTGATCGGTCCCGGTTTCACCGCGATCTTGCCGACCGCCAGCCGGGGATCACAGTGCAGGGCGAAGATGCGGCTGACCCCGGTCATCGCGCCCGCGGCGATCGTGTCGATCGCCCCCCCGGGCATCAGCTCTTCGGCCGGCTGAAAGATCAGCCGGAGCCCGACGGGCAGCTCCGGCGCCCCCGCTAATGCAATGGCGGTACCTAGCAGGATCGCGGTGTGCGCGTCGTGGCCGCAGGCGTGCGCGGCGTTGGGCATCGTCGAGGCATATGGGGCACCGGTCCGCTCGGCCATCGGCAACGCGTCGATGTCGGCCCGCAACGCGACCCGAGGCTCTTGGTCAGGGCCGAAATCACAGGTCAGTCCCGTCCCGCCGGGCAACACCTTGGGCTTGAGCCCGGCATCGACCAACCGCTCGGCGACGAACTGTGTGGTGGCGTACTCCTGGCGGCCGAGTTCCGGGTAACGGTGGATGTGTCGCCGCCAGCCGACCAGATCGTCGTAGTGCGCTGCCAGCCACGATTCGGCACTGTCGGCCAGACTCATGTGCGCGCTCGCTGGTCCCGTGCGGCCAACACCCTGTCGCGTTCGTCTGCCGACTCAGCAAGACGAACGATTGTGCGCGCCAACATGATTGCGCCGTCGAGAACGGCCTTGTCGGCACTCGCGCCGATCGCGGCTGCGGCGAAGTCGGGCTGGTGCAACGACGCACCACCGGCTTCGACGCCGACCATCGGATGGATCCCGGGCAGAAGTTGCGTGACGTTGCCCATGTCGGTGCTGCCCAACGGGTGTGCCGCCTCGAGTTCCCTGCCGACGGGTGAACGACCGAGCCTCGTCATCTCGGCGCGGACGGTCTCGGCCAGCCAGGGATCGGGTTTGAGCGCGTCGTACATCGGCTCCGTCTGCTCGACGCTGTAGTCGCAGCCGGTGGCCACCGCACCGGCCAGGAAGCAGTTGCGCACTTTGGCTTCCAGGTCCGCGAGCGACGACGCCTCGGTGGCGCGCATTGTGTACTGCAGTTCGGTGTGCGCGGGGATGACGTTGGCGACCTGCCCGCCGTCGGAGACAATGCCGTGCACCTGCTGCCCGGGTGCCAGCTGCTGACGCAGCAGCCCGATTGCCACCTGCGCGACGGTTACTGCGTCGGCGGCGTTGACGCCCAGATACGGCGCCGCCGATGCATGTGATTCCTTACCACGGTAATTCACCCGAACCGCGGACAGCGTCAGCGAGCGGGCAGCCGCGATATCCACCGGACCGGGATGGACCATCACGGCGACCGCGAGATCGTCGAAGACTCCGGCGTTGAGCAACAACACTTTTCCGCCGCCGAACTCTTCAGCGGGCGTGCCCAGCAGCACGACCGTCAGACCCAACTGGTCGGCGACGTCGGCCAGGGCCAGCGCGGCGCCGACTGCCGATGCGGCAATGATGTTGTGGCCGCAGGCATGACCGATCCCGGGCAGCGCGTCGTATTCGGCGCACACTCCGACAGTCAGCGGACCGCTGCCGAAGTCGGCGCGGAACGCGGTGTCCAAACCGCCAGCTGCCGAGGTGATCTCGAAACCCCGCTCCGCCACCAGCGCTTGGGTCTTGGCGCAACTGCGGTATTCGGCAAATGCCAACTCCGGTTCGGCGTGGATCGCGTGCGACAGCTCAAGGAGGTCGGTGCTGCGACGCCGCACCGTGTCCTCGACGTGATCCAGCACCGGGGTTGGGGCCATCGTCGCAGTATCTCACCGACGAGGACCGCCGGTAACAACGACTAAGCTCGCGCTCTGTGACTGGTCCCCCCGGCCCCGATGCGCTCGCGCGGAGGGCGGCGCAGTTCATCGCCGACGCCACCGGGATCGCCGAACACGATGTCGCGATCGTCCTGGGGTCAGGCTGGGCACCGGCCGTGTCCGCGCTGGGCCGGCCAACCGCGGTCATTCCGATGGCCGAGTTGCCCGGTTTCACCCCACCGTCGGCGGCCGGGCACACCGGTCAGGTGCTGTCGGTGAACATCGGTGAGCGCCACGTGCTGGTATTGGCCGGTCGTGTGCACGCCTACGAAGGCCATGACCTGGCCCACGTCGTGCATCCGGTGCGGACGGCCTGTGCGGCCGGCGCACGCGTTGTCGTGCTCACCAACGCCGCGGGCGCGGTACGCGAGGACTTCGGCGTCGGCGAGCCGGTGTTGATCAGCGACCACCTGAACCTGACCGCTCGATCTCCGCTGATCGGGGCCCAGTTCGTCGACATGGTCGACGCCTATGCCCCGAGATTGCGCGCGCTGGCCCGAAAGGTTGACCCCGAACTGGCCGAAGGCGTGTACGCCGGGCTGCCCGGTCCGCATTTCGAGACGCCCGCCGAAATCAGGATGTTGCGAACCCTCGGCGCCGACCTGGTCGGCATGTCCACCGTGCACGAGACGATCGCGGCACGGGCGGCAGGTGCAGAGGTGCTGGGCGTCTCGTTGGTCACCAACATGGCCGCGGGCATCACGGGCGAGCCGCTCAGCCATGTCGAGGTGCTCGCTACCGGCGCCGCATCGGCGACCCGGATGGGCTCGCTGCTGGCCGACGTGGTCGCGCGACTCTGAGGGCCTCTGAGGGCAAAGTGACACCGGAGGATTGGATCGCACACGACCCCGACCCGGTGACGGCCGCCGAACTCGCCGGCTGCGATCGGGCCGAACTGGCCGCTCGATTCGCCCGGCCGCTGACCTTCGGCACCGCTGGACTGCGCGGCCCGGTACGAGGCGGCCCGGACGCGATGAACCTCGCGGTGGTGTTGCGCGCGACCTGGGCGGTGGCGAAGGTGCTGACCGGTCGCGGCTTGGCCGGCTCAGCGGTTCTCGTCGGGCGCGACGCGCGACACGGGTCGGCCGCATTCGCCACGGCGGCAGCTGAAGTGCTTGCCGCTGAGAGGTTTTCGGTTATCTTGTTTCCTCGGCCGGTACCCACACCGGTGCTGGCGTTTGCCGTTCGGCGCACCGGGGCGGCGGCGGGCATCCAGATCACCGCCTCGCACAATCCGCCGACCGACAACGGCTACAAGGTGTACATGGACGGAGGAATGCAGATCGTCCCCCCTACCGACCATGAGATCGAAGCCGCAATCGCCGATGCGCCGTTCGCCGACGAGATCGACAGAGCACCGATCGAACCCGCCGAAGACGGACTGGTGGAGCTCTACATCCAGCGGGCCGCACGGGTGCGGCGCTCGTCTGGTCAGGTTCGAGTGGCGCTGACGCCCCTGCACGGAGTGGGTGGCGCCGTGGCACTGGAAACGCTTCGGCGTGCCGGTTTCGACGACGTGCACACCGTCGCCAGCCAATTCAATCCCGATCCCGACTTCCCGACGGTCAGGTTCCCCAACCCCGAAGAGCCGGGCGCCACCGACGCACTGTTGCAGCTCGCTGTTGAAGCTCACGCCGAGATTGCTATCGCGCTCGACCCTGACGCTGATCGGTGTGCTGTCGGAATACCCACACCGACCGGTTGGCGAATGCTTTCCGGTGACGAAACTGGTTGGCTACTAGGCAATTTCCTGTTGTCGTGCACCGAACCGGGCGAGCGTGCAACCAGCGTGGTGGCCAGCACGGTGGTGTCGTCCCGAATGCTCTCGGCAATTGCCGCGCACTGGGGTGCGCGCCACGTCGAAACCCTGACCGGTTTCAAATGGCTGGCTCGCGCCGACGCCGATCTGCCTGACAGCACATTGATTTACGCCTACGAGGAAGCCATCGGACACTGCGTCGACCCCGCCGCGGTCCGCGACAAGGACGGCATCAGCGCTGCGGTACTGGCCTGCGATCTGGTTGCGACACTGAAACGCTCGGACCGCTCGGTGCACGACGCACTTGACGACCTCGCCCGCCGGTTCGGGGTGCACGTCGGCGCTGCCGTGTCACGGCCCGTGTCGGACGCCGACGAGGCAGCGGCATTGATGCGGCGATTGCGTGCATCGCCACCGACAAAGCTTGCCGGATTCGACTCGTCCACAACAGATCTGATGGACCGGACCGATGCGCTCGTCTTCACCGGCGGCGAAGCTGACACGTCGGCGCGAGTCGTGGTCCGGCCGTCAGGTACCGAGCCGAAGGTCAAGTTCTACATCGAAGTCCGGTCCGCGACCCGTCGTCGCGCGGCCGCGCTGTGTGACGACCTCGCGTCCGCTGTCGGTCGCTGGTGAGTCAGCGCGGTCCGAACTGGCGGTCACCGGCGTCTCCGAGGCCTGGGACGATGAAGGCGACGTCGTTGAGGCCATCATCGATGGTCGCAGTGAACAGCCGCGCCTGCGGCGCTACTTTCTCCAGCGCTGCAATACCTTCCGGGGCAGCCACCACACACAGCACGGTGATGTCGTCGGCGCCGCGGCGGAGCAGCAGGCCGATGGTGTGCACCATCGAACCGCCGGTGGCCAGCATCGGGTCGAGGACGATCACCGGCTGGCCACGCAGATCGTCGGGCAGTGACTCCAAATACGCTGTGGGCAGCGCGGTTTCCTCGTCGCGGGCGACGCCGACGAAGCCCACCGCCGCCTCGGGCAGCAGGGTATGCGCCTGATCGACCATGCCCAGACCGGCCCGCAATATGGTGACCAGCAGGGGTGTTTTGGCCAGCCGCGTGCCGGTCGTTTCAGCCAATGGCGTATGCACGACCACGTTCTCGCGCGGCGCATCGCGAGTGGACTCGTAGACCAGCATCAGCGTCAGGTCGCCCAACGCGGCGCGAAAGGTCGCATTGTCGGTGCGCTCGTCACGCAGTGTGGTCAGCCGCGCCGCGGCCAGCGGGTGGTCAACGATGTGCACGTCCACGGGGTGATCCCACCAGTCTCAGCAGTCCCTCGGCGAGGGATTAGTGCCTTCTCCAACGTGATAGCGCCTGCGATATCACTCTTGCTCAACCGACCGGTGATATCACATACGCCATCGTTTCCCAGAAGCGGTGCATAGCCGGCAGGTGTTGCACATGTGGCAGATGTGACCTCCGCCTAAGCTCCGAAGAAATTGAACACGTCGAAGCCGTAGCCGACGAGGTCGATCAGCGGCTGCGCGGAAATCAGCGGCTCGCCACTGAAGATGGCGTCTGGCGCCAAGGACGGGATGCTCGCCGTCAAGGTGGTCCACTCGGTGAGCAGAGACGCATCGAGCTGGTTCAGCGAGTCATAGCCCGACAGCAGCGAGTCAACGAACGACGTCGGCAGGGGCGACTGCCCGGCATCCTGCAGCAGGTCGTCGATCGGGCCGACGAACGTCTGCACCCCGGCGTACTCCAGACCGGCCAGCATCTGCAGCGGATCCATCTGCGGAGCAAAGCCTGAACCAATGGACTCGACCAGTTGGCCGGTCGCATCGACCGTCCAGGGCCCGGCAGCACCGATCGGCTCGACCCCGTTGACTTCGATGCCGGCGCCCGGATCACCGGGGTTTCCGTAGCCCCAGTCGTCGAACAGGGTCGCATACGGGGCGAACGAGTCGTAGAAGAACTGTCCGGCGGGCCCGCCGTCGTACATGAACGCCAAGGTCGGCAGCGGCGCGGGGATGTCGTAGAAGTTGGCGTCACCGATGAATCCGAGATTGATGATGTCGGCGGTGTCCAAGTTCACGCCGGGCGTCGGGTCCGGGTAATAGGGGTGCACCGTCTCGATGCCGATCAGCGCGTTGATGTCGGCGAAGATGTTGCTGGGGTCCTCCGGGAAATCGCCCCAGCCGTCGTACTCGCCGGTATAGATGTCGGTCGCGATCCCGCTGGTCGGGGTTGTTGCCAAGTCCAGCGGGATATCGAGGAACGGAACGTGTTGGGGCTCAGGGCTCAAGCTGAAGTCGCCGACGCCGTCGGGGAATTGAAAGCGGTCCAGAATGCCGCCGATCGGGCTGTTCGGATCGCCGAGCAGTGTGACACTGAGGTGGCTGAGGTCCACATTGGCGGGGGTGTTGTTGATCAGGTCGTTCATCTCTTGGCTGGCGACGGTCGCGCTCTGCGAGTAGCCGAGCACCGCGACGTCATTGCCACCCTGCAAATCCGAGACGAGGACGGGGTTGAGATCGCCGACACCCGCGTTCACCGAGTCGCCGAAACCCAGGTCCGGCTCACTGGCAGAGCAGACGATCGGACAAAACTGCTCCGGCGTGTCCAAGCCGGAGAAGTTGTATCCGGAGTCCTGGCTGAGGTAGAGGCCTTCGACGCTGTTGAGGTAGGCCGAGTCGGGTATCGGGTCCCCGGTGCCGCCCATGATCAAGCCATCGTTGGCAGCGATCAACCCGACCTCAGCCATCAGCGAGCGCACCTCGGACGGTGTGATCACCATCAAGGCCGTGCCCAGCGCGGCCGCCGACAACGCAACAGCCAGCGAACGATTCCGCGCGTGCGTCATCAACGACCTCCCTGCCCGCGGACGGCCCCCTGACCCTGCGGCGTTGCTGAATCGTAGGGCGTGCGCAACGCACTTTGCGGCAAACTCACAGATATCGTCCATTGAATCGACAGCCGACACGTGTCTACTGGTGCCGATCAGTTGGGCAAAACCGGCCATATACTCCCGCCATGCGACGCCGACCAAGGCGGAATCACACGCGAAATCGAGCGGTCAGCCTGTTCGGCGTGTTGACCGTTGCCACCGCCTTGATGTCATGGCCGACGCCTCAACAAAGCCCGGTGCACGCTCCGGTCACCTTCGACGCGGCTGCGGTCCCGACACCCGCGCACGTCGTCATCGTGGTGGAGGAGAACCGCTCACAGACCAACATCATCGGGAACAAGTCGGCCCCCTACATCAACCAGCTGGCCGCCAACGGCGCCATGATGGCGCAGTCCTTCGCCGAGGTGCATCCCAGCGAGCCGAACTACTACGCGTTGTTCGCCGGCAGCACGCTCGGGGTGACGAAGAACATGTGTCCGGTCAACGGCGGCGACACGCCCAACCTCGGGTCCGAACTGCTGGCGGCCGGTTACTCGTTTGTCGGCTTCGCAGAGAGCCTGCCGGCCGCCGGCTCACCGGCGTGCAGTGCGGGAAAATACGCGCGAAAACACGTGCCGTGGGCCAGCTTCACCAATATCCCGAGCTCACGCTCTCTTCCGTTTTCGGCGTTTCCTGCCCCGTCCAACTACGCCAGCCTGCCCACGGTTTCGTTCGTCATCCCCAACCTCGATGACGACATGCACGACGGCTCGATCGCTCAAGGTGACGCGTGGCTCTACCAGAACTTGTCGCAGTACGCCGCATGGGCGAGGGCCAACAACAGCCTGCTGATCCTGACCTGGGACGAGGACGACAACACTCCCCGCAACCAGATCCCGACGGTGTTCTACGGGGCCAACGTCAGGCCCGGCAGCTACGACGAGACGATCAGCCACAACAACGTGCTGTCGACCCTGGAGGAGATGTACGGGCTGCCCAAGCTCGGCTTCGCAACCCGAGCGCCCGCGATCACCGATATCTGGGGTGCCTGACCTAGCTCCGGCCGCCCCGCCCCTCGTCGCTATTGTGTGCCGCATGGCTGCTGACCTTGTGCCGATCCGCTTGAGCCTGACTGACGGCGACCGCTTCACCGTGTGGGCGCCGCGCTGGCGTGACGCCGGGGACGAGTGGGAAGCGTTCCTGGGTAAGGACGAAGACCTCTACATCTTCGAGACGCCCGCTGATTTGGTCGCATTCGTGCGCACCAACAGCGACAACGACCTCATCGACCACCCGGCGTGGAAAGAGCTGACGGAGGCCAACGCCCACAAGTTGAAGCCGGCCGATGACAAGCACTTCGACCTGGTCGCGGTCGAAGAGGTGGTGTCGGACAAGCCGACCGAGGAGTCGGTGGTCCTGCTGGCCAACGCGTTGGAGATCGTCTCGTCGATCGGGTCGGTCTGTGAGCTGCCGGCGGTGATGAAGTTCTTCAACGGCAACCCGACCCTGGGCACGCTGAGCGGTGGCATCGGCCATTTCACCGGCAAAGCCGGCCTCAAGCGGTGGAATGCCATCGCCGCGGTCGTCGCGCGGAGCTGGGACGACGTGCTCGGTGCCGTCGACGAAATCGTCAGCATTCCCGAGGTGGACACCGCCAAATCGGAGGCCGCCGCGGCCGAACTGGCCGAACCGTTCGAGGAGGAAGAACCCGTCGAAGAGGATGGGCCCGAGAACGCCGACGATCCGGAGGCCGCGGCTGACGCCGACGACGAGGAGGCCGGGCAGGCCGGAGCCGGCGACGACGCGGTATTGGGCGGCGACGAAGACTTCTGGTTGAAAGTCGGCATCGACCCGATCCGAATGTTGACCGGCGCGGGCACCTTCTACACGCTGCGCTGCTATTTCGACGATCGCCCAATCTTTTTGGGGCGCAATGGCCGAATCAGCGTATTCAGCTCGGAGCGGGCGCTGGCCAGATACCTCGCCGATGAACACGACCACGACTTGTCCGACCTGAGCACCTATGACGACATCCGCACCGCGGCCACTGACGGCTCGCTGCGGGTCGACGTCACTGACGACAACGTCTACGTGCTGAGCGGGCTGGTCGACGATCTTGCCGACGGGCCGGACGCGGTGGACCGTGACCAGCTCGACCTTGCTATCGAGCTGCTTCGTGATGTCGCGGACTACGCCGAGGACAACACCGCCGACCAGGCACTCTCACTGGAGCGCCCATTGGGCAAGCTGGCGGCCTACGTCCTCGACCCCGACTCGGTGAGCAGGCCCGCGCCCCCGTACGCCGATGCGGTCCAGGCGTGGGAGGAACTCGAGGGGTTCGTGGAGTCGCGGCTAAGGCGCGAGTAGCGCCGCAATCCGGCGACGACATCCAAGCGAGCGTCGCGGCTAAGGCGCGAGTAGCGGCGCGTCACGCGCCTGGGAAGTTCACGTCCTTCGTGACGGACTTCCACTCTTCTATCGACGCCGACATCGCGGCGATCTTGTCGCGCATCGCCTTGAGCACGTCGCGGCCCAGCAGCAGCCGCAGCGGCGGATCGTCCAGGTTGGTCACCATCAGCACCGCCTCGGCGACCTTGCGCGGGTCGCCGGGCAGATGATCGGCGAATTGCTTGATCAGGTCTTTGCGCGCGGCCACATCGGCGTAGTCGGCGATCGGAGTGGCCGACTCCTTCATCGACCGAGATGCCCAGTCGGTGCGAAAAGCGCCCGGCTCGATGGCGGTCACTTTGATGCCCAGCGGTCGCACCTCGGTGGCTAACGCCTCGGTCACCGCCTCCAGCGCGAACTTGGTCGACGAGTAATACACGTTGGGCGGGTTGGCTACCAGACCGGTCATCGATGAAATGTTGACGATGTGGCCGGAGCCGCGAGCCCGCATGGCCGGCAGCACCGCCTTGATCATGTTCACCGCGCCGAAGTAGTTCACCTCGAAGAGCTTTCGGACCTCAGCGTCCTCGCCTTCCTCCACCGCGGACAGGTAGCCGTGGCCGGCGTTGTTGACCAACACGTCGATTCCGCCCAACGTCGTCTCGGCCGCTGACACCGCGGCCGCGATCTGGCCGGGGTCGGTGACATCGAGCGCGACAGCCAATGCGCGGTCGCCGAATTCATCGACGATGTCCTGCACGGCATCAGCCCGTCGCGCGGTGACCACCGCGGTGTGGCCGGCTTCCAACGCCGCGCGCGCGATCTCGCGCCCGAAGCCGGTCGAGCATCCGGTGATGAGCCAGCGCGCCACGTCAGGCCGTCCCTTCCGGGAGGCGACGCAGATAGGCCGAACGACGCTCCGCAAGCTCGGCCTTGCGCTGCTCTGAACTCACCCGAGGCAAGTCCGGCAATTCGGTATCGAGGCGGTCCAGCGCGACGACCCTGCCGCGCGCGCCGAGGTTCTCGCGCGGACCAGCATCGCCGAACTCGGCCATCCGCAGTGTCAGGATGCCTTCACGCAGCCCGTCGGAGTCGATCCAGTTGGCCACCCCGGGATCGGTCGGCGAGATCACGTAGGTGTAGCTGCCGTCCTCGTTGGGAACCGACTGCGCCTTGTTGAGGCTGCCGGTGCGGTCGACGATGTCCAGCGTGGTGCCCCAGATGTTGCTCAGCGGCACGGTGAAGTATTCGGCGCCGCCGTCGCCGACGTCGACCACGAAGGCCTCGTCCGGGGCGAGGTCGAAGCGGCCCATGACGTAGACCTGATTGCGCATCGCACCGACCTTGTCGGCCGACCATGCCAGGTTGAAGTGATTGGGCGCCATCTTGTACACGCCGTGGCTGAGCTTGCCGGTGAAGTCGGCGAAGTACGCCATCATCGCCGCCGTCGCGTCGGCTTGCTCGTCGCGCGTGCGCGCCCGTGCCACCGGCGGACCGCCGAGTCGTTGCACCTCAAAACAATTGGGGTCGTCGCGGCTCCAGTCCAGCAGCACGTCGCGGATGTAGAACTCGCGCGCCTCGGGAGTGGTCCGCACGTGGTTGGGCCGTCCGTCGGCGGGGTCCGCGTCGACGGTGATGGTGAAGCTGCCGTCGGAATCCACCTGCATGGTGCGGCCGTTGAGTACGTCGACGGTGCCCATATGCGCGTCCCACAACGTGAAGTAGTTCTCTGTCATGCGGTGCTGGCCGACCTTGCCGTGAATCTCGTAGCGTTCCTCGCCCGATATCGGGATCACCCGGTACACGCTGTCGGGATTGTCGATACCCCAGCGCGATCCCGGGATACGGCGTCCGTCGACGGGGTGGGCAAGCCGGGTGATGCAACTGACCTTGGGGCGCAACGTGTCCTGATTCGACGACCATATCGCTGCCGAAAACATCACTTCGGCGAACGCATCGTCGAAGCGCTCACGCATCGCCTGCGTCGCCTTCGCCCGGCCCAGCCATGTCTCCGCGACCTTCTGGTAAGCCGCTTTGACGGTGGGGTGCTCGATCAGCTCGAGCGCCGCCACTTCCTGCTCGTGCTGAGATATCGTCGCGACCGGGTCGCCTACCATGAGCTCTCCTCACTGCCCGACATATTGTTCAAAACGCTTGTTGTACAGAGCGAATCGCTCATCGACCTGTTCAGGGCGCAGCCCGTAACCTTCCAGGCCGTAGCTCGGACGTGTCGCCTCGCGGGGCCGTTCGTTCAGCCATCGTCGCATCGCGTTTTCCGCCTCAACGGTAAGTGGCAGCCCGATGTCGTCGTACACCCGGGCGACTTGGCCGATCGGGTCCGCTACTGCGTCGCAGAAGGCGATGTCGGTGACGCGTTTCGCGCCCGAGTCGGCCCAGGAGTCGCGGGCCGCCATCGCGCGGTCATTGGTCCAGCCCATCCGCTGCAACCACTGCGCGCCCACCCGATGCACGTCGACCGTGTCGGCGTGCATCGCGTGCAGGGTCGCGTTGAGGCTGGCTCCCGAGGCGATCGTGGTACGCGGGTCACGGTGCATATGCACGACGTGCAGGTCGCCGAACTGGGCCCGCAGTTCGCCAAGGTAGCCGAGGTGCGCTGGCGACTTGAGCACCCAGTGCTCCGCCACCACGCCGCGTTGCCGTTTCTGCCACTGCAAGAACTGCAACATGCGATGCACATACCTGTAGGCAGGGGTGAAATCCTGCGCATCGAGCCAGCACCGGTAATTCGGAAGGTGCGCGCCGGATTCCGGGACATGAGACAAGAACGCGTCGGCCAGGAAGACGATCTCCTCTTCGGCTTCGCGCGCATACATCGGATGAATGGCGAACAGGTCGGGCGCCAATTCGCGGGACTTGGCTTCGCGCGATTCGCTGACGGCGATGCGCGCATCGACACCGGTGAAGGGCTGGTCGAGCTTGGGCGCCACCTCGACCACTTCCCAGCCATAGGCGCAGTGAAAGCGAGGGTCGGCGGCCAGCAGTCGCTGCAACAGTGTGGTGCCGCTGCGCATCATGCCGACAACGACCACCGGCGCAACGACGCGCTCGTCGAGAATCTCTGGGTTGCGGCGAATCCACTCCTGGGCGCGCAGTCGCATACGCAGGCTGTGCACGATGCCCGCGCGCAGGATGTGCACCCCGACGGCATTGAGGTCGGTGCTCGCATAGTCGGCCAACAGCACATCCAGCGGATACTCGAATTCCCCTGGTCCCCAGTCGGTCAGTGCCTCCTTGCGCTGTGCATCGGCCAGCACGGTTGCCAAATCGAAGGCGTCCGAATATCCCACGCGATCAGAACTTCAGATGCTGGCTGACATCGCCAACCTGGTCGACGAACATGATGCGGCTGTCGAACCACCACACACCGTCCAGCCGATGAAACGTGTCCTTGTAATGACCAGTCACGATCACCTGCAACGGCAAGTCCGGCGTGGCCTGCGTAACGCAGTAATAGGATCTGCTGCGCGCGGTGCCGACGGCCTCGTCGACCTCAAGCTGCACATTGCTGGTGTTGTGTTTGGTCTTCGGGGTGCCGTCCTCGTAGATCCTAGTGGCCATCTCATACATCTTCCGCACCCCGGTGGTTCCGCTGAAAACCGTCTCTGGCGGGCCGTTTTCGACTCCGCAGATACGCCCGTGAGCGAACAGCCCGGCCACCCCGTCCAAGTCGCCGGCATCAAGCAGTTCGGCATAGCTGTAAATCAGGTTGGTGATTTCCCGCGCGCTACCACTCATATCGCGTCACCCCGAAATCCTGGCAGAACTGCCCCGAGTCTCCATCGTTTTAGGCCGAATCGGGGGGTACGTTTCCCGCATGGGTGAACTAGACAACGCCGTCGCCGTCATCACCGGCGCGGCGCGCGGACAGGGACGCAGCCACGCCGTCGCCCTCGCCGAACATGGCGCCGACATCATCGCGGTCGACATCTGCGCCGATATCGACACGATCCCCTACCCGTTGGCGACCACATCCGATCTCGACACCACCGTGGATCTGGTACAGGCCACGGGCCGCAAGGTAGTGCCCGTCATCGCCGACGTCCGTGACCTCGCAGCGTTGGAGGCCGGCGTGCAGGCCGGAATCGACGCCCTCGGCGAGGTCGACATCGTCATCGCAAACGCCGGAGTCGTGGCGATCGGCGATACCCAAACGCGCGCCGAGCCCCTCTTCACCACGATCGTCGACACCAACCTGAAAGGCGTATGGCACACCTTGCTGGCGGCGGTGCCCTCGATCATCCGCAAGGGCAAGGGCGGGTCGGTCGTACTGGTCAGCTCTTCGCAAGGCCTGACCGGCCGCGGCGGTGACGGAAGCGCCGCGATGTTCGCCTACGCCGCGTCCAAGCACGGTGTGGTGGGACTGATGCGCTCGGCGGCTAACGCCTACGCGCCACACAAGATTCGGGTCAACTCGGTTCACCCCAGCGGTGTGGCGACCCCGATGATCCTCAACGACTTCGTGATTAACCGGATGCTGGAGAATCCGAACCCCGCCGTCTCGCAGATGCTGCTGCCCGACGCACCGTTGGTCGAACCGCAAGACGTCACAGAAGCCGTGCTCTGGCTCGTCAGCCCGAGGGCGCGCTACGTCACCGGCGTCACGATTCCGGTCGACGCCGGCCACGTCGTGATGTAGCGGGTGCGGGGCTACGACGGCGACACCATCTCCGGCGGAGATCGGGCAACTGGAGCCGCCAGCCGTAACCAAACGCCTGCGGCCATTCATTGGCTTCGATTGCTGCAGCTTTGGCGGCAGTCCTACCGGTTCTTTTGTTTACAGTTTAAGTCGACCGTTTGGACTGCCGTTTAGTTCCCATCGCCGTCTCCTTTTGCCGAAGTCGTAATGTCGAGAAAGGACATCAGGACTTTAGTCCGCTCCGGCGGTGGACCTGCCAGAATCTGCAGAATGTAACTCTCGGAAAATTTAGGCATCGTGCGTACAGGCCAATAGTTTTCGTCATTCAGGCGCCAATCGGAGAGCATCTTCGGCAGCGATTGGCCGCGCGAGTCGCAACGCTCTCGCGTGGCGGGTGCGTGACGTTAGTCTCGCAGGATGGAGAACGACGAATCCGGATGTGCGGCGTCGGATCCGGTGATCCTGTTCTGATCGATGGTCACGTTCCATTGGTTGTCGGCACAGTTGGTAAAACCCGATATCACGTGGGCGTCGACCAACAGAGAATTGTCGGAGTTCCGTTGGCTCTGAGTCCACTTGGCGGTGCACATCCCGTCGACGTCCATGGTGCCGGTGAACGGGTCCAAACTGTCCAGGGTCAGCGTGGCTGGAACCGACTGCCCGCCGGCACTCCAGCTGCCACTCCAGGTGCCCGCCCCGACTGGAGACGGGCCAGGAGCGCTGAACGTCTGCACTGCTTGCGCTGCCTGAGTCAGTTCCCCCAAACCTCCCGATGTGTCGTTGTAGAACATGCTTGCCGTGACTTGGACCTGTTGGCCCGGGGTTAGTAGCCATGGGGGCCCGAATTGCGGACGGGCAAAGAGGGTGACGTCATGTGGCTTGCCGTCCGCGGTAAGGGGGATGGAGAGCTGGGCGTTGCCAGGGCCTATGCCCGCATAATCTGTTTGGCCCCTGGCGGACGTGAAGCTGGACGTAGGGTCGACCAGGTCGACGCTGATCTTCGCAAGGTTGATCCCGCTGTAGGTGAGCTTGACGGCAAGTGCGTCGCCTTGTTGCGATATGCCATCGACGGCGATGGTCGGCTGCGCCACATTTGCGCCTCGTGGTGCGCAAGCCGAGGCCGCGGCATTAAAGACCATGCCGCTTGGGCAGTAGTTCACACCGCCCTGTGGCAACCCACCGAGACACTCCACGTAGGCGGTGGGGTCGCCGGGCACAGGCAAGAACAGATGCGGCCCGAACCCCCCGCCGGGGCATTGCACTGGTGGATAGTCGAGGGGACCGTTGCCGAGTGGTCGAGCCCCAGCGGGCGGTGGCACGAACAGACAACTAGCGGCGGCAAGCAGCACCGCGGTTAATGCCAAAGGGCGAGCGGCCGTGGGTGCCATCGAGACTCCTCTTGGGTCGAATGCTCAGTATGATCGACAGCAAATCACTGTCGGTCATTTCGGCATAATTCGCCGATTTCGTCCATTGCCCAAACCGAGCGCGAAACCACCAAACTTGTCCAACCAATCATTCACAATGATCGGGTGCGCGCGACTTAGTGTTCATCGCCTGCCCATCTCCGAACTTCGACGAACACAGGACACCATCGTGATGCGCCTCGAACACGCTTCGAGACCACCGCCGCCCATTTCGATCAGGAGAGAAATGACATGTCCGCTAGGAATAACCGCCGCTGTGCTGTAACTACCGTCGCCACGGTCGCTGTGGCGTCGCTGTCCATTGTCGGCTCCGCCGTCGCGTACTCACAGACCACCGTCCCGCCAACTCCAATACCTGTCGAACCCGGCGCCTCCGTCACGTGCTCCGGTGACGATGTCCAGTACATCGCTGACCCGTACCAGCCGAACGCGTATTACGTTTGCGAGGCCGGATCGGCGACGCCTCAACAGCACTTCGTGTGCCCTCCGTGGGGCGCTTTGCAGATGACGTCGACACCACCTATTTGTGTCCAATGGCGGGCGCAGTTTTAAGTACCTCGAAGCGGCCCAATTCCGGTCGACGCCGGCCACGTAGTGATGTAGTCGGGTAGTGACCGGTTAGCCAACCAGCACGGCGTAGCGCGGTTTGATCACGTCATCGATAATCGCCAGCCGCTCGTCGAACGGGATGAACGCCGACTTCATCGCGTTGATGGTGAACCGCTGAAGGTCACTCCAGCCGTAGCCGAAGGCCTCTGTAAGAACGTGCATTTCATGGCTCATCGTCGTATCGCTCATCAGCCGGTTGTCGGTGTTGACGGTGACCCGGAACCGCGCCCGCGCCAGCAGGTCGAACGGGTGGTCGGCGATGCTGGCGACCGCTCCGGTCTGCACGTTGGAGCTCGGACACAGCTCCAACGGAATCCGCTTGTCCCGCAGGATCGATGCCAGCCGACCGAGGCGAACCGTCCCGTCCTCGGCGACGTCGATGTCGTCGACGATGCGCACTCCGTGGCCCAGCCGATCGGCGCCGCAGAACGCGATCGCCTCCTGAATGGACGGCAGCCCAAATGCCTCGCCTGCGTGAATTGTGAAGCGGGCGTTGTTGTTTCGCATGTACTCGAAAGCATCAAGGTGACGGGTCGGCGGGTAACCGGCCTCCGCGCCGGCGATGTCGAACCCAACCACGCCTTTGTCCCTGAACCGGATCGCCAGCTCCGCGATCTCGCGGGACAGCGCGGCGTGCCGCATCGCAGTGACCAGACAGCGCACCACGATGGGACGCCCTGCTGCCGCGGCCGCTTTCTCCCCGTCGGCGAAACCCGCAAGCACCGCGTCGGTGACGGCATCGAACGACAACCCGCGGTTGATATGCAGTTCGGGGGCGAAGCGCACCTCGGCATAGGCCACCGAGTCAGCGGCCAAGTCTTCCACGCATTCGTAGGCCACCCGGTGCAGCGCCTCGGGGGTCTGCATCACCGCGACGGTGTGCGAGAACGGTTCGAGGTAGCGCTCCAGCGATCCACTGTGCGACGCGGTGCGAAACCACCGGGCAAGTTCCTCGGGCTCGTTGGTCGGCAGGCCGTCATAACCGGTCTGGCCCGCGATGTCGATCACGGTCGCCGGACGCAGACCGCCGTCGAGATGATCGTGCAGCAACGCCTTCGGTGCACGCTTGATCGTCTCCGGGCTCAATGGCGTCGTCATGGGGTGATCCGATCGATGATCAACGGTCGCCGAACAGGTGGGATGTCGGTGACTGTGAAGCCTGAATCCAGCTCGGCCATCGCGCGCTCGAAGCGTTCTGGGGTATCGGTGTAGAGCGTGAACAGCGACTCGCCAGCCGTCACCGGGCTCCCGGGACGCCGGTGGATCCGAATCCCGGCGCCGGGCTGGACCAGTTCGCCCGGACGGGACCTGCCCGCTCCGAGCCGCCACACCGCCAGCCCCACTGCCATCGCGTCGATATCACCCATTGTGCCGCTCCGGGCGGCGGTCACGGTTTCGGAGTACTTACCAACCGGCAACGGTACGGACAAGTCCCCGCCCTGCGCGGCGATCAGTGCGCGGAACCGATCCATCGCGGTCCCGTCGCGCAGTGTCTGCTCCGGGTCTTGCGCGTCGATCCCGGCGATCTCGAGCATCTCGCGGGCCAGCCGCACGGTCAGCTCGACGACGTCGGGCGGGCCGCCGCCGGCCAAGACATCCAGCGCCTCGGCGACTTCGATCGCGTTGCCGACGGCCGCGCCCAGTGGACTATTCATATCGGTCAACAGCGCACTGGTCGGCAACCCGTGCTCGGCGCCGAGGGCGATCATGGTTTCGGTCAGCTCACGGCATAGCGATTCCGACCGCAGCAATGCGCCGGAACCGACCTTCACGTCGAGCACCAGCGCACCGGCCCCCTCGGCGATCTTCTTGCTCATCACCGAACTCGCGATCAGCGGCAGCGATTCGACGGTGGCGGTGATATCGCGCAGCGCGTAAAGCTTCGCATCAGCCGGCGCCAGCTGCCCGGCCGCGAAGATAGCTGCGCCGATCTCGCAAAGTTGTTGACGCACTTGCTTGTTTGTCACCACTCCGGTGAAACCGGCGATCGATTCCAGCTTGTCCAGCGTGCCGCCGGTGTGGCCGAGTCCGCGCCCGGACGCCTGTGGCACCGCGCCGCCGCACGCGGCGATCACCGCCACCAACGGCAGCGTGATCTTGTCGCCGACCCCGCCGGTGGAGTGTTTGTCGACGGTCCGCAGCGGCTTGCCGCCACGCCGCAGACCGGTGAAATCCAGCCGCTCACCGGAGGCCACCATGGCCGCCGTCCAGCGCGCGGTCTCGCTGTAGTCCATGCCACGCAAGAACACCGCCATCAGCAGCGCCGACATCTGTTCATCGGCGATGCCCCCGTTGGTGTAGACGTCGATCACCCAGTCGATCGCGGCGTCCGACAGTCGGCCGCCGTCGCGTTTGGTCCTGATTACGGTCGGTGCATCGAAACTCACCTGCGGTCCTGCCGGTAAGCGTCGAGATCTTTCCGACCGAACGCATCGGGCAGCAACTCATCGAGCCGCTTCGGCCCGTCGGGGTGGTCGATGAGCAGGCCGGCCCCGCCGTGCTCCATCAACACCTGCCGGCACCGACCGCACGGCATCAGCAGTTCGCCACGGCCGTCGACACACACCAGTGCACGCAGCCTGCCGCCGCGGCCAGTCGTATACAACGCGCACGCCACCGCGCACTCGGCGCAGAGACCCAGGCCGTAGGAGGCATTCTCCACATTGCAGCCGGTGATCATCCGGCCGTTGTCGACCAACGCGGCCGCGCCCACCGGGAAATTGGAATAGATCGCGTGCGCCCCTTTTGCTGCCCGGATTGCTTTCTTCCGCAGCAGTTCCCAGTTAATCGGGTCGGCCACGGTCCTGACACCACGCATAGTTGGAATGCATTCGACAACCCCGTCCACTGTTGGCTAATTCACAATGCCACTGTAGATTCCCCGCGCTGATCAGTGGCGCAAGCGCGGCAAACCGGCGCGCAGCAGGCTGCGCCGCTTCCGGCGAGCAGACGCGAGTGAGGGGCTGGGCCATCGAAGCGAGCGTTACGCTCGCGGGCAAGATGACGCAGAATCTCTGGGGCCACTTCACCCGGCACGGCCCCGACATCACCCCGCCGATCATCACCCGCGGCGACGGCGTGACGATCTACGACGACCGCGGCAAGAGCTACCTCGACGGGCTCTCCGGGCTGTTCGTGGTGCAGGTCGGTCACGGCCGGGCCGAACTCGCCGAGGCAGCCGCCCGGCAAGCCGGAACGCTGGCCTACTTCCCGTTGTGGGGGTATGCAACACCGCCGGCGATCGAGCTAGCAGAACGCCTGGCGACCTATGCGCCGGGCCAGCTGAACCGCGTGTTCTTCACCAGCGGCGGCGGCGAGGCCGTCGAAACCGCGTGGAAATTGGCCAAGCAGTATTTCAAGCTGACCGGTAAACCCGGCAAATACAAAGTGATTTCACGCGCCATCTCCTATCACGGCACCCCGCAGGGCGCCCTGGCTATCACTGGTGTGCCTAAGTACAAGGCGCCGTTCGAGCCACTCACCCCCGGCGGCGTGCGGGTGCCCAATACCAATTTCTACCGCGCGCCCGAACCGTTCCACACCGACGTCAAGGCGTTTGGGCAGTGGGCCGCCGACCGGATCGCCGAGGCCATCGAGTTCGAGGGTCCCGACACCGTTGCCGCGGTATTCCTGGAACCGGTGCAGAACGCCGGCGCCTGCATCCCGCCTCCCCCAGGTTATTTCGAGCGGGTTCGGCAGATCTGCGACGAGTACGACGTGCTGCTGGTCTCCGACGAAGTGATCTGCGCCTTCGGCCGGATCGGGTCGATGTTCGCGTGTGACGACGTCGGCTACCAGCCCGACATCATCACCTGCGCCAAAGGTATGACATCGGGCTACTCCCCGATCGGCGCGATGATCGCCGACGATCGGCTGTTCGAACCCTTCAACGACGGCAAGACGATGTTCCCGCACGGCTACACCTTCGGCGGCCATCCGGTGTCGGCGGCCGTCGCGCTGGCCAACCTGGACATCTTCGAACGTGAGGGCCTCAACGAACGCGTCAAAAGTCTGGCGCCGGCATTGCGCGCCACCCTGGAGCGGCTCTACGACCTGCCCGTCGTCGGCGATGTACGTGGCGAGGGCTACTTCTACGGCATCGAGTTGGTCAAGGACCAGGCGACCAGACAAACCTTCACCGCCGAGGAATGCCAGACCTTGCTGCCCGCCGTGACGTCGGCGCTGTACCAGGCGGGCCTGTACTGCCGCACCGACGATCGCGGCGACCCGGCGATCCAGATCGCACCTCCGCTGATCAGCGGCCAAGCCGAGTTCGACACCATCGAAGCGATCCTGCGCGGTGTGCTGACGGATCTCGGGAGTCAGTTGTGAACACGCCGGCGACGATGCAGTGGGGGCACCCCCAGCCGCGGAGCGGCGAGGGGGACCAAGCGATGAGGAGGAGCGGCGTACATGGGTAAGCCACGCATCGACCCGATCCGATGGCAGCCTCCGCCGTCGCGCACACTGCCCGAACCCGACCTGACGGCGACGCTGCACGTCATCGCGATCCCCGGTAACGCTCCTGAGGATGTCGTCGCCGACGCTGACGGCAACATCTGGACCGGCGTCGAGGACGGCCGGCTCGTTCGGATCCGCCCAGACGGCAGCTCCGCGCAGGTAGTCGCCGACACCGGCGGGCGACCGCTGGGCCTGGCGGTGGCGCGCGACGGCCGCCTGCTGATCTGCGACAGCCACCGCGGTCTGCTGCGCTACGACCCGGCCACCGGGACAATGGAGACATTGGTCGCCGAGGTGGCCGGGCGGGCGCTGACATTCTGCTCAAATGTCGTCGAATCTTCAAACGGCACTATCTTTTTCACCGAATCGACCAGCCGGTTCCACTACGAGTATTACAAGGGCTCCGTGATCGAGGGGCGCCCGACCGGCTCGCTGTTCCGCCGTGATCCCGACGGGACGGTCAGCGTGCTGGCCTCTGATCTGCACTTCGCCAACGGCGTGACACTGACCGCCGACGAGTCGGCGTTGGTGTTTGCCGAGACCACCGCCTGCCGGGTATCCAAGTACTGGCTCACCGGAGATGCGGCCGGATCGATCACCCCGTTGGTCATCGACCTGCCGGGCTATCCCGACAACATCTCGACCGGTCGCGACGGCAGGATCTGGGTCGCCCTCATCTCGGACCGCAACCCGCTCAACGAATGGCTGGGCCCGCGCGCGCCAGTTGTGCGCAGCCTGATGTGGCGACTTCTGCCCTACCGCTGGCTGCCCAACCCGAAGCCGACGGTGTGGGTGGTCGCCCTCGACCCCGAGAACGGGCACGTGGTGACCCAGCTGCACACCTCGCATCCGGACTTCGGCCTGGCGACCGGAGTGGTGGAAACGCCAGGGCGGCTGTGGCTGGGCCGCATCGGCGGCGCAGGCATCTGTTACCTGGATTTGTAACTTCCGTAACACCAGTCACAGCGCGGCTCCCGGAAATCGGGCTGCCGATCGCCTACTCTGCACACCAATGTCTCTCTTAGGGCCCGTCTTACACCGCGCGTCTTGCCTGGCAGCGGCAGGTTTCATGCTGGCGGCTCCCGCCGTGCTCGGCATGCCCGCCGCGTTCGCCGAGCCCGCCGTCGTGCACGACATGTGTCCGTACAAAGTGGCGACTCCGCCGGCGGTGGACTCGTCTGAAGTCCCTCAGGCCGGCGACCCACCGCTGCCGCTGCCGGTGCCTCCCAAGCCGATCGGCGGCAACGCACTGAGCGACTGCGGTGTCGTCACCGCACCCGACACACCGCCGGTGCCCGGCGACGTCTCCGCCGAGGCGTGGGTGGTCGCCGACCTGGACAGCGGCGCCATCGTCGCCGCCCGTGACCCGCATGGCCGTCACCGGCCGGCCAGTGTCATAAAGGTGCTCGTCGCGATGGCTTCGCTGCGCGAGCTCAACCTCAACAAGACCGTCGACGGCACGCCTGAGGATGCCGGCGCGGAGGGCACCCGGGTCGGCGTTGCCCCGGGTGGCACCTACACCGTCAACCAATTGCTGCATGGGCTGCTGATGCACTCGGGCAACGACGCCGCGCACTCGCTGGCCATGCAGCTGGGTGGAATGCCGCTGGCGTTGGACAAGATCAACATGTTGGCGGCCAAGCTCGGCGGACGCGACACCCGCGCAGTTACTCCCTCGGGGCTCGACGGCCCGGGCATGAGCACGTCGGCCTACGACATCGGACTGTTCTACCGATACGCCTGGCAGGACCCGACATTCGCCGACATCGTGCACACGCAGAAGTTCGATTTTCCTGGGCACGCCGACCACCCCGGCTACGAGCTGGAGAACGACAACCAATTGCTCTACCACTACCCGGGCGCGCTCGGCGGCAAGACCGGCTACACCGACGACGCGGGACAGACGTTCGTCGGCGCCGCGAACCGGGATGGCCGTCGGCTGATGGCGGTGCTGCTGCACGGCACCCGGCAGCCGATCGCGCCGTGGCAACAGGCCGCCCATCTGCTGGATTACGGGTTCGCGACTACGCCGGGGACCCGGGTGGGCACGCTGATCGAACCCGACCCGGCGCTGATCGCCGCCAGACCCGCCGCGGCCGGTGACACCGCAGCCGGGCCCGCCGCGAATGCCTCCTCGCTGGTGCCCGCCGCGGACGTGCTGCCGGTTAGGGTCGGGGTCGCGGTCATCGGTACGGTCGTCGTATTCGGCTTGATCATGGTGGCCCGCTCGACGAACCGGCGGCCGCAGCTTTAGGCAGCGGCCAAGGGGCCGAGGCGGCCACTCCGGAAGGACGATTGTGGGCCGCATCGGCGAGTCGCTACGAGCGCGACGACGGTCGCTGATCGCTCTCGCGGCCGCGAGCCTCGGCATCGTCTGCGGCTACGATCTGTCCAACATCGCGGGCGCACTGCTGTTCATCACCGACGACTTCCAGCTGACCATCCACCAACAAGAGCTGTTGACGACGATGGTGGTGATCGGGCAGATCTGCGGCGCACTGTGCGGCGGCGTGCTCGCCAATGCGATCGGACGCAAGCGATCGATGATGCTGGTGGCGGGCGGTTATGCGGTGTTCGCGTTGCTAGCCGCTGCATCGGTGTCGATGCCGCTGCTGGTGACGGTACGGCTGCTGCTGGGTTTGACGATCGGGCTGTCCGCCGTCGTGGTTCCGGTGTTCATTGCCGAATCGGCGCCGGCGCGAGTGCGCGGTTCGCTGCTGGTGACGTATCAAGTCGCCACCGTGTTCGGCATCATCGGCGGCTATCTGGCCGCGTTTGCGCTGGCAGATTCGCATAGCTGGCGCTGGATGCTCGGACTGGCGGCGGTCCCGGCGGTGCTGGTCCTTCCACTGTTGGCCCAGATGCCCGACACCGCCCGGTGGTACCTGTTCAAAAACCGGGTCGACGACGCCCGCCAGGCGCTGCTGCGAGTCGAGCCGAACAGAGATGTCGAGCAGGAACTCGCCGAGATCGCCGAGGCGATGCGGGAAGAACACGGCGGGAAATTCATCGAAATGCTGCGCCCGCCGTATCTGCGCGCCACGGTATTCGTCGTCGGGCTTGGCTTCTTCGCCCAGCTGACCGGCATCAACGGAATCATCTACTACAGTCCGCGACTCTTCGAGTCGATGGGCTTTCAGGGCAAGTTCGCACTGCTGGTGCTGCCCGCGCTTGTGCAGCTGGCTTCGCTGGCCGCAGTCCTGGTCTCGCTGGTTCTCGTCGACCGGATCGGACGCCGGCCCATTCTGCTGTCCGGCATCGCCGCGATGATCCTCGGCGACGCGGTGCTGGTCGGCGTGTTCGCCGCCGAATCCAGCGCGGTCTCGGGCTTCGGCTACGTCGGTCTGCTGCTGTTCACCATGGGGTTCACCTTCGGATTCGGCGCGCTGGTCTGGGTTTACGCCGGTGAGAGCTTCCCGGCACACCTGAGGTCACTGGGCTCCAGTGCGATGCTCACCGCCAACCTGACGGCCAACGCGCTGGTCGCGGGGGTTTTCTTGACGATGCTGCACACGCTGGGTGGCGCGGGCACGTTCACTGCGTTCGGCCTGTTGGCGACTGTGGGCTTCGTCCTGGTCTACCGGTTCGCGCCGGAAACCAAAGGGCGACAGCTCGAAGAGATCCGCCGCTTCTGGGAAAACAATGGCCGGCGGCCTGACGAAAATCCCAATACAGCAAAGGATTTGCAGGCATGCCGCTGATCGCGGCAAGCACCGTCGTACTCGAGCACGGCCTCTGCCGGCCCGGCTGGGTGCACACCTTGGGCGCGCAGATCGTGGACTGTGGTTCGGGCTCGGCACCGCATGCCCCCGATGTCGACTTGCCCGATGCGGTCGTTGTTCCCGGCTTCGTCGATGTCCACGTGCATGGCGGCGGCGGCTCCTCCTACACCGACGGCAACACCTCGGACATTCTGCGCGCGGCTAAGTTTCACCGCCGATATGGCACGACGACCACGCTGGCCAGCCTGGTCACCGCGTCGGCCGCCGACCTGCTGGACGCCGTGCGCGCGCTCGCCGAATCGACCGCCGAGGGCGTTATCTCCGGTATCCACCTGGAGGGGCCGTGGCTGAGCACGGCGTATTGCGGGGCACACGACCACACGCAGTTGCGCGACCCGTCGCCGGCGGAGATCGACGCGCTACTGGCCGCCGGAAACGGGGCGATCCGGATGGTCACTGTGGCCCCCGAACGACCCGGCGGCGACGCCGCGATCACCCGACTGGTTGACGCCGGAGTGGTTGTCGCCGTTGGGCATACGGATGCGAGCTACGAGCAGACCCGTCATGCCGTCGAGCTCGGCGCAACCGTCGGCACCCACCTGTTCAACGCGATGCGGCCACTGCATCACCGCGAGCCCGGCCCCGCACTCGCGTTGTTGGAGGATGCCCGGGTCACCGTCGAGTTGATCGCGGACGGCGTTCACGTTCACCCCGCGGTGGTGCATGCAGTAATCGAGGCGGCGGGAGCGGACCGGGTCGCGTTGGTCACCGATGCCACCGCGGCGGCAGGAGTGGGCGACGGCGAATTCCGTCTCGGCGCAACACCGGTCGACGTGGTCGAGGGGGTGGCGCGCGTGCGTGGAACGTCGACGATCGCGGGCAGCACCGCGACCATGGATCAACTCTTCCGATTCGCAGCCGGTCTCGGCTCGAACCGGGACGCCGCGCTCGCCGCAGCGGTGCAGATGACGTCGACGACCCCGGCCCGGGCGCTCGGCCTGAACCGCGTCGGCAGCTTACGCGTTGGCGCTGACGCCAACCTTGTTTTGCTGGATTGCGATCTCGAGGTCACCAGCGTTATGGCCGAGGGCGAATGGCTCGCGGAGCACTAGCCCTTATTCGCGGGCGCCCAGCCGAGATACGTCTGATCCACCGCGGAACATTCTGCCGACAGCTACGGTAGTCGCGTGCATTGCCAGCGCCCTCACGCACTGACCCGCGGCAATCCGCCCCGGGCCGACAGAAAGCGAATGTAAATGGGAACCTGGAATCTCAACGACTTAGCGGCTGTCCAAGGAAATCTTCATATCGCCTCCGGAACTCCTGGCGAAAATCTGGCAGGATTTGTCTGGGAAAGCCAAAACACGGAACACGTTTTCTTTATCGGCGACGACAATCATATCCACGAACTTTACTATGACACCGCTTGGCACCATAACGATTTAACGGCGAGCAGCGGTGGCGCCGGACAACCGGTAGGGCATCTCGCGGCTCACGTGTGGGAAAAGCAGGGTACCGCGCATGTTTTTTATATCGGGTCTGGGCCTGAGTCCTGGGTCCCTCATCTTCGCGAACTTTACTACGACGGTAAGTGGCATGATCATTCCCTTAGCCAAGCCATACCCGACGCCCCGCTTCCAACTGAAGATATTGCTAGTCTAGTGAGCTATGTATTCAAGAAACAAAACACTCAGCACGTTTTCTACATAGGGGCCGACTATCATGTCCATGAATTCTATTTCGACAATAACTGGCATCACGACGATCTGACGCCTGGAAACGCGGAAGTAGTAATGTATGGGGGCATGACAGGCTTTACCTGCGAATACGAAAGCACCCAACATGTTTTCTTTATTAACAACACTCCACCCGGACCACCGGTGGGCATATCAGAACTATGGTGGAACGGGAAGTGGAATATCAGTTCAATCGCCCAAAACCAACAAGGCGGTTATCCGCTCCCGGCATATCAACCACCGAAATTAGCGGGCTATTCGTGGGAAAGCAAGAAGCAGGAACATGTTTTATTCATCAACAGCCATGACAACCATGTTCATGACCTCAACCGCGATAACGCTTCCCTTGCGCCCCTCTGGGTTGAATCCGACCTCAGCAGTATGGTGGTAAACAAGGCGTTTGTTCCACTCGGTCCAACACCTGCCTTAACCGGTTATGCCTTCGAAAGCGACGGCACGGAACACGTCATCTACGCCGGACCTAATGCTGGCGGCGTCAGCGACCTCTGGGAGCTCTACCATAACGGCGGTGATTGGCAAGTCGGAGGCAGTTCCCAGTATGGCATCCCGCTGCCTCTCATTCAACAATTCAATGTACAAATTCTCATGGATGCTTCGAAATCGATATTAGCTTACCCATGGGAGAGCAAAAAGACCGAGCACATATTTTTCGTAACTAGCAAAGGCACAATTTGCGAGCTCTACCACACGCCTTAGCGACAAGTTGCCTTACCCGCAGTGGCTCTCATTACCGGTCAGCATGCCACGCCTACGCCGGATCGCCCGCGGTTTCCTCAGCCCGCCCGAACAGCAAGGGATAGGCGATGCCGGCAATCGCCCCGCCGATCAGCGGCGCCAGCCAGAACACCCACAACTGCGCGGGAGCACCGTTGCCGTTAAAGAAGGCCACAGCGGTGGAACGGGCTGGGTTGACCGAGGTGTTGGAGATCGGAATGGCGACCAAGTGGATACCGGTCAGTGTCAGCCCGATAGCCAAGCCGGCGAAGCCCTTCGGCGCCCGCTCGTCCGTCGAGCCGAGGATGACGAACAGGAATATGGCCGTCAAAACGATCTCGGCGAGGATGACTGCGCCCAGTGAGTAACCAGTGGGTGAGTGTTCGCCATAGCCGTTGGCCGCCAAGTGCCCGGCAGCGATGAAACCGGGCCTGCCGTACGCGATGAAGTAGACCACCAACGCGCCGAGCAGGCCGCCGATCACCTGAACAATCCAATACGCCGGCAGCACCTTCCACTCCACCCGGCGTGCCAACGCCGCACCCAGTGTGACGGCCGGATTGAAATGCCCGCCGGAGATCGTTCCGAACGCATACACGCCGACCAGCACGGTCAGACCGAAAGCGAGCGCAACGCCTAGATAGCCGATACCCAGCGGGTAGAGATCAGAGTGAGCCTTCAGCGAGAAGACCGCGCTGCCAACGCCGCCCAGCACCAGCCAGAAGGTGCCGATGGTCTCCGCGGCCAGTTTGTGGAAAAGATTTGGTGCTGACATCGCCTACCCGCCTTTGCGTAGCGCAATCGTTTGGTGCCCCTGAGGATGACACGCCCGACGGTCGACGCGTCCTGTCGTGGCCAAATCGTTTCGCGAAAGAGACAGTCGCTTTGCGACGAAACTAGGCCTTGGGACGCCGAACCAGTCGGGAAAGGCCCAGTGCTCCAATAGCTCCCACCGCCACAGCGGTCATTGCCTGCCGCGCCTTGAGGTTCCCGCTGTCAGGCACCCAGGTCGGGACGACCGCTGCATCGGACGGCTCTACCGGCGCTGCGACCACGTCGGGCGTCGACGTCGCCGCCCACGCGGTGGCGAGTAGCAGCAGCCGCGCGGTGATGTAGGCGAACACCATGAGGCCCACCACCGGTCCGAAGGTGGCACCAGCAGGGCTGCGCAGGACGGATTTCAGGTAGATCGACGCCACCAACTTGAACACTTCAAAGCCGATCGCCGCGATCAGAGCGCCCCGAAATGAGCTGGCGTAGTTGACCGGTTCCCGGGGCAACCGGGCGATCATCCAGCTGAACACCAACCACGACAGCAACACCGACACCAATATCGACGCGCCGCGAAGTACGGCGTCCAGTATCGGCGCGTTGTGAATACCCAGCCACGGCAACACTCTGCCCATCGGCGCCGCATCAGCCAGCGCGCTGAGCGCGAGCGTAGCGAGGATGGCCACGAACGATGAGACCATCGCGCCCAGATCAGAGAGCTTGGTCCGGATGAATCCGAGCGACCCCTCACCCTGGCCCCACATTTCGCTGAGCGCTACCCGAAGATTGGCCATCCAGTTCAGGCCGACCCATGCCGCCGCGAGCAGACCGATGGTTCCGACCGAGGCCCGCGAATCGATTGCCGAATTGACCACGTCGACCACCTGGGCGCCCAAGGCACCTGGCACCGCGGCCCTGACCTTGTTGTCAATCCCGGTCAGCACATCGGGCCGACGCGAGAGCACGAATCCGCCGAGGCTGAAACCGACCATCAACAAAGGGAACAACGCGAAGATCGTGTAGTAGGTCAGGCCGGCCGCGAAGAAGTTGCCCTTGCGTTCGTCGAAGCGATCGTTGGCGCGCATTGCGTGGTCGAACCATCCGAACCGTGCCCGCAGTCGATCCAGAATTCCTGGTTTGGCCGGTTCACTCATGAGGCCCCGCTAGCGACGTCTCGGCAGGAATCCGAGCCGGTCATAGACCCGGTCGACCGTCTTCCCGGCGACGTCGTCGGCCCGCTGCGCCCCGGTGGCCAGCACTTCCTCCAATTCGGTTGGATCAGTGAGTAGTTCGTCGACACGAGCCTTGATCGGGGTCACAAATTCGACGACGGCCTCAGCGGTGTCTTTCTTCAGATCGCCGTAGCCGCGTCCGGCGTAACCCCGGACCAGTGCATCGATGTCGA
>Ga0302326_10004911_pt1 | contig 30724 bp, 33 predicted proteins | sample Palsa_T0_3_FD_202264 | JGI IMG/M metagenome (GOLD analysis project Ga0302326, IMG submission 202264) | Peat permafrost microbial communities from Stordalen Mire near Abisko, Sweden - Palsa_T0_3 | ecosystem: Environmental > Terrestrial > Soil > Palsa > Peat permafrost | place: Sweden: Abisko... | reverse complement strand
GGGCTCGACCGAGCAATGACGCCAAAGTGTATGTCAATCCAAACCGGAAGCCTTAGATGATCGTCGGCGATATTTGTCGATGGAGCCATCATGGGACTGCTGGTCGACGGAGTCTGGAAGGATCAGGACTACGATACGAGCGCCGCCGGCGGCCGGTTCGTGCGCGCGCCGACACGGTTCCGCAACTGGGTCACGGCCGACGGCGCCGCCGGGCCCGCCGGCGAAGGCGGCTTTCCCGCCGCGGCCGGGCGCTATCATCTCTATGTCGCGCTGGCCTGCCCGTGGGCGCATCGCACCCTCGTCTTCCGCAAGCTCAAGAAGCTGGAAGACGTGATCTCGGTGTCGGTGGTCGAGCCCCTCAACCTCGATTACGGCTGGGTGTTCGGGCCGCCCGGCAGCGCCACCGCCGACACCGTCAACGGCACCGCGAGGCTCTCCGACATCTATCTCATCGCCGATCCCAAATTCACCGGACGGGTCACGGTCCCGGTGCTGTGGGACAAGGAGCGGCGGACCATCGTCAACAACGAGTCCGCGGAGATCATCCGCATGCTCAACACGGCATTCGACCGCTTCACCGATGTCCGCACCGATTACTACCCAGTGCCGTTGGCTGCCGCGATCGACGACATCAACCGCGCGGTCTATGACGACGTGAACAACGGCGTCTACCGCGCCGGCTTCGCCACCACGCAGGCAGCCTATGAGGAGGCGTTCCGCGCGCTGTTCGCACGGCTCGATGCGCTGGAGGAGCGTCTCGGACGCCAGCGCTGGCTCGTCGGCGACCGCCAGACCGAGGCCGACTGGCGGCTGTTCACGACGCTGGTGCGGTTCGACGCGGTCTATTTCGGCCATTTCAAATGCAACTTGCGCCGCATCGTCGACTACCCCAATCTGTCGAACTATCTGCGCGACCTGTTCCAGACCCCCGGCATCGCCGCGACGGTCGATTTCGATCACATCAAGCGCCACTATTACGGCAGCCACCGCAAGATCAATCCGACCGGGATCGTGCCGCTCGGCCCCAAGCTCGACCTCGGCGCGCCCCATGACCGCGGGCGGTTCGGGTAGGGCGCCATCGTTCTCCTCGGCCCTTACCAGCGCGGCGACAACGGCGCGCCCATCAGCACTTCGGCGACGCGCGCACGCACGCTCGCGACGGTGTCTTCCGGCAATGCGTCGGGCGCGAAGAAGCCGTGGGCCATGATCTCGTGATCCGGGACCGGCGGGGCGGGCTGGCGGAAGGCGCCGATGACGAACAGCGCCACGTGATCGCGCCGCGACACCGCGGTGTTGAAATAGACCGCGTGGAGCGCGGGCGTATCGAGCAGATCGATATTGCCCTCTTCCTTGAGTTCGCGCGCCAAGGCGTCGAGCAGGGTTTCGCCGGGCTCGACGCCGCCGCCGGGCAGATGCCAGCCGCGCACATAGGTGTGCTTGACCAGGAAGATGCGGCCGGCCTCGTCGCGCACGAGCCCGCGCACGCCGAGCGTCAATCCGCGCGACATGCGCCAATAGAGATGAAAACAGCGCCGGATCGCCGGCTCGACGGCGCTGCGCATGGCACGGGCGAGCTTGCGCAGGCGGTGCCTCAAGACAAGACGCAGTTGCCAGATCGGCGGCGGTCGCATGGCTGCCTGTCGGATTTGGATTCGGCCGGGTGGATCATGCTAAGGCAATTCACCGCAATTCTCCTCGTTTTTCCCCATCGCAGCGGCTGATACGGGCGACGCCGGCTTTGGCGGGACGGGGTTGTGATATGAATGATGGAGTTTTTGCGTTGATGCCTCCTATCTGGATGATGACTGCCCGGAGGAACTTCGATGAAGCGGTTCGCCGACCTATCCGAGCAGGAAGTCCTCGCCCTCGCCATCAGCAACGAGGAGGAAGACGCCCGTATTTATCGCGATTTCGCCGAGGGGCTGCGGGCGAGCTTCCCGGATTCGGCGAAAATGTTCGACGCCATGGCCGCCGAGGAAGTGGGCCATCGCGGCATGCTCTACGATCTCTACCGCACCAGGTTCGGGGAACACCTGCCGCTGGTGCGGCGGCAGGACGTGCGCGGCTTCATCCGCCACAAGCCGGTGTGGCTGGTGCGCCCGCTCGGCCTCGACGAGGTGCGCAAATACGCCGCCACCATGGAATACGAGACCGCCCATTTCTATCGCAAGGCGGCCGAAAGCGCGCGCGACGCCTCGGTGCGGGAGCTTCTGGTCCGGCTCTCCGAGGCGGAGGACGTTCATCAGGACCTCGCCGAACGGCTCGGCAAGCGCCTCCTCCCCAAGGATGTCCGCGCCCGCGAGGACGAGACCGCGCGGCGGATGTTCGTCCTGCAATACGTGCAGCCCGGCCTCGCCGGCCTGATGGACGGCTCGGTGTCGACGCTGGCGCCGCTGTTCGCGGCGGCGTTTGCGACCCACAGCACCTGGGAGACGTTCCTGGTCGGGCTCGCGGCCTCCGTCGGCGCCGGGATTTCCATGGGCTTTGCCGAGGCGCTGTCCGACGACGGCTCGCTGACTGGCCGCGGCGCCCCGGTGCTGCGCGGCATCACCTGCGGCGCGATGACCTTCCTCGGCGGCATCGGGCACACTCTGCCCTACCTGATCCCCGCGTTCGCGATCGCGACCGCCGTGTCCTTCGCCGTGGTCGCGATCGAGCTCATCGCGATTTCCTACATCCGCTTCCGCTACATGGACACGCCGTTCCTCATGGCCGCGTTCCAGGTCATCATCGGCGGCGTGCTGGTGTTCCTGGCGGGCATCCTGATCGGGAGTTCGTGAGTGTCGTGAGCGAAATGTCGTGAACCGATTGTCGTGAACCAAGTGTCGTGAACCAAGTGTCGTGAACCAAGTGTTCGTGCTGGCGCACCTGTCCGACCCGCATCTCGCGCCCGTGCCCCGGCCACGGATCGCCGAACTCGCGTCGAAGCGCCTCACCGGATATCTCAACTGGCTTCGCAAGCGCCGCGCCATCCATCGCAGCGACGCGCTGGCGGCGATCGTCCGCGACCTCGCGGGTGCTCGCGCGGACCACCTCGCGGTCACCGGCGACCTCGTCAACATCGCGCTGCCGGCCGAATTCGAAAACGCGCGCCGCTGGCTCGACGCACTGGGGCCGCCTGCGCAGGTGAGCCTCGTGCCCGGCAATCACGATGCCTATGTGGTAGCCGCCGCTGCGCTGTGCGAGCGCCATTGGGCGCCCTACATGGCGGGCGATGCGGCGCTTGGCGGCACTGGAGAGAACGCATTCTTCCCGTTCCTGCGTATCCGGGGGCCGGTGGCGCTGGTCGGCGTCTCGACGGCGGTGGCGACGCCGCCGTTCATGGCGACCGGCAGGCTGGGCGCGCCCCAGATCGCGCGGATGAGGGCGCTGCTTGCCGGCGCCGCCGGGCAGTTCCGCGCCGTCCTCATTCATCATCCCCCGCACGCGGTGCCGAAATCGCACTTCAAGCGTCTCGTCGATGCCGACGCCTTCCGGCAGGCGATCGCGGCGGCCGGCGCCGAACTCGTCATCCACGGCCACGACCACGTGCGGTCGCTGGCCTGGATCGACGGCCCGCACGGCCGCGTGCCCGTGATCGGCGTACCATCGGCATCGGCGGCGTTCGGCGGGGACCACGATGCCGCCGGCTACAATCTCTACCGGATCGACAGGCGGCCCGGCGGCTGGACCTGCGAGGTGGAACGCCGCGGCCTGAATGCGGCGGGCGCCGTGATCGAATGCGAGCGGTTCGCGGTGTGAAGGCCGGCGGGTGGGGCGCACGTCTCCCACAGTCCCTCTCCCTGGGGGCCATGGGAGGGCCATGGGGGTGGTGATTTCATTTTTATGCAAAACAACCCATGCAAAGTAGAAATCCCGCTGCCGGACGGCTCGGAAATGGAAGGTACCTGCCGCAAGCAAGCATTTCTTTCCGACCCGGTAGTGGCTATGGTCGCGCCGTCGCGGCGCACCTCGAGGCAGGCCAATGACCGAGATGATCGTTCCCCATTTCCACAATGACCCCGGCGTGTCGGTGATCGAGATCGGCGCCCGGGAATTCATGTGCGTCGGCGCGACTCCGCCGCTCGACCACCCCCATGTCTTCCTCGACATGGGTGGCGACACCGAGATGATCTGCCCGTATTGCTCGACCCTCTACCGCTTCGATCCGACGCTCTCCCCCCGGCAGGCACGTCCGCCGGAATGCGCCCTTGCCGACCTGGAGACGGCCTGAACCAGGGCGTTGAGTCGTGACCGCGCCGGGCGTGCTGATCGCCGGAGCCGGCATCGGCGGGCTGACGGCGGCGCTGGCGATCGCCCGGCAGGGCATCCCGGTCACCGTGTTCGACCAGGCGGAGCGGCTCGAAGAGGCCGGCGCCGGCATCCAGCTTTCCGCCAATGCCACCCGCATCCTGATCGCGCTCGGCCTCGCCGGCCGCATCGCGCCGGCGATCGTCGTCCCCGTGGCGGTGCGCCTGCGCGCCGGCGGCTCCGGCCGCGACATCGCGATCATGCCGCTGGGCGAAGCGGCGCGCCAAAATGCGCCTTGGGGTGCGCCCTATTGGGTGATGCACCGGGCCGACCTCCAGGGCGCGCTGCTCGCGGCGATCGAAAGCGAGGCCGGCATCACGTTGAAGCTCGGTGCGAGGGTCGATGGTTTCGTCCTCGGGCGGCAAGGGGTTACGGCGAAGATCTCGCGCCGTGACGGAGCCGGCGAAGTCGACGCAAGGGCGCTGATCGGCGCCGACGGGTTGTGGTCGCGCCTGCGGGAGACGCTCGGCCCGTCCACGCCCGCGAGGCTCGCCGGGCGGACCGCATGGCGGGCGGTGGTGCCGGCGGCCGACGTCCCTCCGGCGTTCCACGCGCCGGAGGTCAATCTATGGATCGGCCCGGGCGGCCACCTCGTGCATTATCCGATCCGGGCCGGCGCTTTCGTGAACATCGTCACGGTCACCAGCGACGGCTGGAAGAGCTCGCTATGGAGCACCGCGGCCGATCGCTCCGAAGTGCTGGCGCGGTTTCCGCCGCAGCTTTGGGCGAGCCCGGCGCGGGAACTGCTGGCGGCGCCGGAGCGCTGGCAGAAATGGGCGCTCTACGACCGCGCGCCGTCCACCGGCTGGGGCCATGGCCCGGTCACCCTCCTGGGCGATGCGGCCCATCCGATGCTGCCGTTCCTCGCCCAAGGCGCCGCCATGGCGATCGAGGACGCCGCGGTGCTCGCGGGCGCGCTGGCGCGCCGGCCGGACGATCCTGCCGAGGCGCTGCGCGATTACGAGAGGCAGCGCCAGCCGCGCACCGCGCGGGTGCAGCGCGCGGCGCGCCGCAACGACCTCGTCTATCATCTCGGTCAGCCCGCCGCCCTCCTCCGTGACGCCGCGCTGGCCGCCCTTGGCGGCCGGCGTCTCCTCGCGCAATATGATTGGATCTACCGGTGGAGCGCACCCGCGCAAAACCCGCGGTGAAAAGTAAAACGGGTGATGAGGAAGAAATGTTCGAGACCAGCATCGCCGGGAGCCTGCCGAAGCCGTCCTGGCTCGCCGAGCCCACCAAACTGTGGGCGCCGTGGCGGCTCGCCGGCGAAGACCTCGAAGCCGGCAAGCGCGATGCAACCCTCATCGCCCTTAAGCTGCAGGAGGATGCCGGCATCGACATCGTCACCGACGGCGAGCAGTCGCGCCAGCATTTCGTCCACGGCTTTCTCGAATTCGTCGACGGCATCGACTTCGCCAAGCGGGTGGAAATGGGCATCCGCAAGGAGCGCTACAAGGCGATGGTGCCGACCGTGACCGGGCCGCTGTCGCTGCGAGGCCGGGTCCATGCCAGCGAGGCGCGGTTCGCCCGCGCCCATACGCGGCGCAAGCTCAAGATCACCCTGCCGGGGCCGATGACCATCATCGACACCATCGCGGACGCCCATTACGGCGACCGCGTGAAGATGGCGTTCGCCTTCGCCGGCCTCCTCAACGAGGAGGCGCGCGCCTTGGCGGCCGACGGCGTCGACGTCATCCAGTTCGACGAGCCGGCGTTCAATGTCTACATGGACGAGGTGAAGGACTGGGGCATCGAGGCCCTGCACCGCGCGAGCGCCGGGCTCGCCTGCACCACCGCGGTCCACATCTGCTACGGCTACGGCATCCCCGCGAATGTCGACTGGAAGGCGACTTTGGGCGGCGCCTGGCGTCAATACGAGGCGATCTTCCCGGCACTGGCGGCCAGCCGGATCGACCAGGTGTCGCTCGAATGCCGCAACTCCAAGGTGCCGCTGGAGCTGCTGGCGCTCTTGTTCGGTAAGGACGTGATCCTCGGCGCCATCGATGTCGCCTCCGACGCGGTCGAGACCCCCGAGGATGTCGCCGCCGTGATCGGCGCCGCCCTGCGCTACGTCCCGCGGGAGCGGATCATCCCCTGCACCAATTGCGGTATGGCGCCGATGCGCCGCGACATCGCCGCGGCCAAACTGGCGGCGCTGGGCGCCGGAGCGCGGCTTGCGCGGGAGCGGTTCGGGTAGGTGGTCATCCGTGAGGAATTCACGACCGTGTGCCGGAAAAGATGAGAGAACGTGAAAGCGGGCGTGTGGCAGTCCGATAAGGGACATGGGCAGTGGATCACGTCCGGGACGGCTCGCTGCAGTTGCGGCAGTCGGGGCTCTCTCGCTGGCGGGCTCGTCGTCTCGGTGGCGCGGGACGTTGTTGTGGACGGCGATCTTTCCCTTCGGAATTGTCCAGATGTTCCGCGGGGACGGCGCGGCCTTGCCTGTGCATCCGTCCGCGACGTCATCGAAATCGGGCGACATGGTGATCCTATGAAGGCCGTGACGTCATACCGGGTCATACCTTGCTCGTGCAAAAATCAAACAGGTGATGAGATTTGGCCACAAAGCGGGTTTAGAGCTTCCGCTGCATGTCTCTCAACGGGGGGAAGGCGATGCACACAGTTCAACTTTTGCTTTTGCAGATCGGCGACGGTACTTGGCAGGATGTGACGCTTTCTGTCGGAAACATCTTTTTCTGCATCACGTTCATACCAATGCTCCGTCAGCCCGAGAGGCCGCCTCTGCTCACATGCATACCGACGGGACTAGCGCTCGTTGCCGGCGGATTTGTATTCGCATCGCTGCATTTGTGGCTCACCGCATTGACCCAGACGATTACGGGGCTTCAGTGGCTTGCTTTGGTTTTCAAAAGGTCTCCCAAAGCCGCCTCGTCTTTGACGGATAGCTCGAAGCGACCATTTGAAGCTTCAGGTTGGACACTATAGTGCGGCACCTGTGGTCGCGCGCACTGCATGAGTCTGGATGTGGAAGCAAGTTCTTCCATGCCGGTCGCGAAGCCCGATGACACAGTTTGACCCCGAGCAGACGCCCGCTTGATCCAGGCTGCGCTTGAGTCTCACTCTGCCCTGATGTTGGCGGTCCTGATGACCTTGGCCCATTTAGCCGTTTCGTCGGCGATGAGCCGGCCGTACTCCGCGGGCGACAGCGGAAGGGTTGCGTCGCCGAGCGCGGCGATTCGTTGCGTCACGCCGGGATCGGCGAGCCCGAGTTTGATTTCACGGTTCAGTCTGTCGATTATGCCGGCGGGCGTGCCGAGCGGCGCCGCGATCCCGACGACGATGCTCGCCTCGTAGCCCGGCACGAATTCGGCTATCGCCGGAATATCCGGCAGCACCGCCATGCGCGTCGCGCCGGTGACGCCCAACGGCCGCAGCCTGCCGGCCCGAACGTATTCCAGGGTGGCTGCCGTGGTGCCGAAATACACCTCAACTTGGCCGCCGAGCAGGTCGATGACCGCCGGGCCGCCGCCGCGATAAGGCACGTGCAGCAATTCGACGCCGGTCAAGGTCCTGAACAGTTCCCAGTATACATGCGGCGCGCTGCCGATACCGGCCGATCCCACCGTCGCCTTGCCCGGATTGCTTTTGGCGTAGGCGATCAGCTCGACAACGGACCTCACCGGAAATGAGGGATTGACGACGAGCACGCCGGTTCCGCGGGCGATGGTTGCGACCGGCGCGGCGTCGCGGACGAAATTGTATTTGAGATTGTCATAGAGCGTCGCATTCCAGGCGTCGCTCGACGTGGCCAGCAGCAACGTGTAGCCGTCCGGCGCCGCCCGGATGACCGATTCCGTGGCAATGTTGCCGCCGGCCCCGGGACGGTTCTCGACGATGAACGACTGGCCAAGCCGCTCCGACAGCCATTGGCCGATCAGGCGCGCATATGTGTCGTTGATGCCGCCCGGCGGAAAGCCGGCAACGATGCGCACCGGCCGCGTCGGATAGGTCTGCGCCCTGGCAGTGCGCGAGAGGGTCGGGAGAGCCGCAGCTCCCGCCGCAAGTTCCAGAAACCTACGCCGGGGAATTTTCATGCTCGCCTCCCGTTTCGACGAAGCCGTGGCACCCGCGCAATTCAGCGCGGCTTCTCGAACTTGAGGATGAACTCGTCGACCGGCATCGGGGCGCGCGAGGACGGGGTGTCGCGCTTGTCCTCCGGGTGGCGCAAAAAATCGCCTTCGGCCACGAGCTTGAAACCCGCCGCCTCCACTTCGCGCTTGACGATGTTCTCATCAATTCGATGCAGGCTCTTGCCTGACGACACGTCATCCCCCGGACGCGCCGAGTAGTCCGCAATGGCAAGAATGCCGCCGGGCTTGAGGGCGTCGAACAGGCGCTTGTTCATGAGCGCCCGATCAACCGGCAAGTATGTCGTGTCGTGATAGAAGAACAGGAACGTGACCATGTCGAGATCGCGGACGCCGGGTGGCACCGGATCGTCGAATGGCCGCACGTCCTGTACGGCATTCTTCATGCCGGGACTCTTGGCCCGCTCATCGAAGGCCTGCCGCGCTTTCTCGAATTGGTCGGGGGGGTTCTGACCATAGACCATGCCGGTCGGCCCCGCGGCGCGGGCCATCAGTTCGGTGCTGTAGCCAGCGCCGGCGCCCATGTCGAGAATCTTCATGCCGGCGCGGGGCTGAATGAAATTCAGCATGTCGATCGGATCGCGCCGCTTGTCATTCTCGCGGTCGGCGGCGCTGCGATCCGGCGCGGCCACAAGCGCACGATAATCCTGCGCGTGCACCGGAACGGTGACGAAGGGGGCCGCAACAAATGCCATCAAGCCCATGAACCAAATGCTTGCAAATCGTCCCCGGCCGATTGTCCTCATGTCTCGCTTCCTCCTGATTGCAGCCCGCACTGAGCGTGCCGCGTTGTTTCCAGAGCGTTCTTAACGTCGCCTGGCTCAAAAATCCGGCTTCTTCGCCATCGGCGTGCCGAAGTCGATGCCGAACGGGTTGACATTGTTCTCGGAGCAGATGTCTTCCGACAAGGCCCGGTTCACACGATTATACTGCCGCAGCGCCTGCCAGGGCTGGTTGAACGTGTCGGGGTCATCGATGGTCATGAGGATTTCCAGCTTCTTGCCGTCCTCGATCATCCGCCAGCGTTCCGTGACGTGCAGCTTATCGGTATGCGGCGTGCGATAATTGTCGAGGAAGGTCTTGTCGTTGAGGCCGATGGTGTCGACGACGAGCGTATCACCCTCGTAATGGCCGACCGATTCTCCGTACCAGGAGAGTTTCGGATCGGCGGAATGAGCAGCATTCAGCCGGATATGCCGCGTTTCGGCGTTCCCGGAGAAGATCATCGTGACTTCCGTAGGCGATTGCAGGATGAACAGAGCACCCCCGAGCAGTACATCGAAACCCGGGACGCCGGCAGGCTTGCATGAGGAACGCGCCGTGAAGGCGAACTTGCCCGCCAGCACGTCGTCGTTGTCCTTCTTCATCACGTCTTTCGCCCATTGCTTCAGATTGGGGTTGCCGATGTCGCTGATGCGTTGGGTCGGCTGTTGTCCGGTGACGCCCGATTCGTCGTTCGAAATGTAGCGATGGGCCGGGTCCTGACCGATCGGCTTTGGCGAGCCCGGAACCGGGAGGAGTGCGCCGATGCCGATACCGACCCAGGCCGTCTGGGCGGTGGGAGAGAAAACGGGCGGCGCGCGCTCCGTCTTAGCCTGTTGTGCTGCCGCCGTCCCGGCGAGGCTTGCCAGCAGCCCCAGCGCGAGCGCCTGCCGCTTCCCGTAAGATTTGAACACCGTTTTTTCCTCATGACCAAAGGCGACAATCCGAAACGGGGCCGCCACTTTCAAGATAGGCCTTCGGTGGCCCTACGCCTGTCCGGCCGCCTCAAGGATCAAGTTCGCGATGATGTCGGGTTGCGAGATAAGGGAAACATGGCTCGCTCTCACCTCGATCGTCTTCGCGCCCATGCGCTTGGCCATGAAACGTTCGAGATCAGGATTGATGGTCCGGTCTTGGGTGGACGCGGCATACCAGCTCGGCTTCGATCGCCATGCAGCATGGGTCGTCTTGCCGGCAAGCAACGTCCGTTTGAAAGGCGCCTGAACCGCGTAGAGGACGCGCGCCTTGTCCGCTGGAAGGTCGCCGGCGAAGTCGCGCAGGAAGGCTTCCTCGCTCAGCTGTCCCCAATCGTCGGACCAGACAATGCCGGCAGAAGCCGGCGGCGTCGGAAACCCATTGGCCAGCGCCGTGTAATCCTCGCCGGCATCGGGCGCCCGCGCGGCAACGTAAACAACTGCCGAAACCTTGGGATCAATGCCGGCTTCGGTGACGATCATGCCGGAGAAGGAGTGACCGACCAATACGGTCGGACCCTCCTGTGCAGCGAGCGCGCGCTGCGCCGCCTCAATTGCTTCCGGCAGCGTCGTCAGCGGGTTCTGCACCGAGGTGACCCTGAGACCCTTCGGCTGGAGTCTGGCGATGACTTCGGACCAGCACGAGCCGTCGGCAAATAGTCCGTGCACAAGGACGATGTTGCGGGCTTTCGGCGCGGGCTGCGCGGCAGCGGCGCGTTGGAGAAGCGGACCGGCCACCGCGGCAGCCATCGTGCTTACAAGCGTTCGACGGTCCATCAGAAACCCCTGTCAAAGTTCACTTGCTCAAGCGGCTCGCAATATATCAGGTTCGCACAAGCGTGTCCCTTTGACCCTTTGCGGACGTACGGACAGTACGCGTTTGGGTGCAGTCCCAGCGTTTCAGATCATCGCGCAAGAAAGACGCATTGGGGACGACGCATTTGGCTCCGGTCGAGCGAGGCAACGGGACGCACTGTCCTCCTTCTTCGAAACAGCTGCTCCTCTCTCAAATTTGCGATCGAGTCATGATATCTACCGGACGAGATCGGACCCACGTGACCAGGAGACGCACATGGTACGTTTTTTCGCCGCAGCCGTCGTCGCATTCGCCGCCTGCGCCGCCGCGCAGGCTGACGACAAGGTGCCGACCGGCACGTTGCGGGTGACCTACATCGCCACCAATCCGGTCCAGGCCTCGATCGATCCCAAGACCGGCGAGACCCGCGGCCCCGGCGCGGAGGTCGCCCGTGCGATCGCCAAGCATCTCGGCGTGCCGGTCAAGATCACCGGCGTGGCCGGTCCCGCCGGCGTGCTCGGCAGCCTCAAGAAGGGCGAGGCCGACATCGGCCTCCTCGCCTTCGACCCCGTCCGCGCCAAGGAGGTGGATTTCTCCGCGCCCTATGCGCTGGCCCAGAACACTTATCTCGTGCCCGTCGACTCGCCGATCAAATCGGTGGCCGACATCGACAAGCCGGGCATCCGCGTCGGCGTCACCGAACGCGACGCCGGCGAACTCTATCTCAGCCGCGTCCTCAAGGCGGCCGAGATCAAGCGCAACACCACCGGCAGCCTCGACGTCGTCACCAAGTGGCTCGCCGGCCACGAGGTCGATGCCTACGGGACCAACCGCCAGCGCCTGACCGAAATCGCCGCGCGCAATCCCGGCTACCGCCTGCTGCCCGACAATTTCTACGGCGTCGCCCAGTCGGTGATCGTGCCCAAGGGCAACAAGGCCCTGCTCGACGAGGTCGACACGGTGCTCGACGAGGCGCGCCGCAGCGGCCTCATCGCCGAGGCGATCGCGCACTCCGGGCTGATCGGGCTCGACGTCGCGCCGGCGCGGCCCTGACGCGGCGCGCCGCCGGACGGCCGGCAGGCATTACAATCGCGTCACGAAACCGAAATAAAGTGTGTGGCTGCTTCCCCGAAGAGGACGCCACGTGCTGCAGAACCGCGAAACATCGCTGCGCCGGCGTCTGAGCCTGCTGTTCGACGACGACGCGCCGCCGAGCGCCGCGGCGCATGTCTTCAATACCGCTCTGGCTGCGCTCATCATTACCAATGTGATCGTCATCATCCTGGAATCCGTCGAACCTCTCCGCATCCGCTATGCAGCCGGATTTTTCTGGTCCGAGCATGTCGCCACCGCGATTTTCGCGGTCGAATACGTGCTGCGGGCCTGGACCTGCGTCGATTACCGCAACAAGGCGTTCAGCCACCCGATCTGGGGCCGGCTGCGCTATCTGCGAAGCTTCTATGCGCTGGTCGACCTCGTCTCCGTGCTGCCCGCATTGCTCGGCTTACTGGGCGCCGGCGACCTGCGCATCCTGCGCCTGCTTCGCTTGCTGCGCATGATCAAGCTGACGCGGCATTCGACGGTGTTTCGGCTGCTGGCGGCGGTGTTCCGCGAGGAAGCGACGGCCTTTGCGGGGCTGCTTTTCATCCTGTTCCTGACGCTGACCATGAGCGCCGCGCTGATGTACATGTTCGAGGCCGAAGAGCAGCCGGCCGCCTTCAGCTCGATTCCGGCGGCCATGTGGTGGTCGATCGAAACACTCACCACCGTCGGCTATGGCGACATGGTGCCGATGACCACTGCAGGCCGGATTCTCGGTGGCATCATATCGATCATCGGCATCGCGACGCTGGCGCTGTTCTCGGGCCTCGTCACGGTCGGCTACCTCGAACGTCTCAGAGCGCTGCATGAAGAACATCCCGCCAGCAGCATTGACGACGTTCCGGAGGTCGCATGGACCGCCCAAGTTGAGGCAGCCGGCGGCGAACGCCGTCCGCTCAAGCTGATCCGATCGGCGGCGGACGGCGGCCCCGATCAGCCGTCTGCGGTCTTGCCTCAACCGGTCTGCCCGCATTGCGGACATGCCATTGGCGCGCCGGCCATGCCCGCTGAAGCGTCCGCCGGCGCGGCCTCGTGAGCGGGATCAGAACTTCATGATCCCGGGGAAGAACAGGTAGCAAGCCACGCTGATCAGGATGAGATAGACCAAGACGACCAGGCACCAACCGAAATTGTGACGAATGACTTCGCCTTCGTTGCGCACGAAGCGCGTGGTCGAGACGCCGACGCTGGCGGTCTGCGGCGCCACCGGCTTGCCGATCTCGGCGCCGATCGAATTCACGGTCGGCAGCAGGAGCACGGGAAAGCCGAGGATTTGCCCGACCAGCGCCTGGAACTTGCCGAACATGGCATTGGTCGAGGTATTGCTGCCCGACAGCGCCACGCCGATGAAGCCGAGGATCGGCGCCACCACGATAAAGAGGGTACCGAGGGAGGCGAAGGCCTTCGCCAGCGACGCCGCCATGCCCGAGAAATTGTAGACATAGGCGAGGCCGAAGATGAACACGCCCACGAGCAAAGCGCCCCACATCTGCGACCAGGTCTTGGACCAGATCTCGCCGAGCTGCTTGCCGTTCACGCGCAGCAGCAATGCGACGATGATCCACGATGCGAGAATGGCCGAACCACCGACGAATGGCGTCCAGTTGAAGATCGCCGCAATCGTCGCTCCCTCGACGATCGAGGATGCCGCGGTCACCTGTGCGTGGAACAACACGATGCCCGGAAGCGTGGACCACGGCCCGGTCCATGCGACGACGACGGCTACCAGCACGCCGATCGGCAACCAGGCCTGGAAGATGTCGCCACCGGAGAGCCCGTGCTGCGCTGCCGTAGAAGTGGCGCCGGCTACCGGTGCGCCACCATAGGCCAGGACCTCCGCCGGCCGCCAGACTTTGAGCAAGATCAGTATGCAGATGAAGCACACGATCGAGCCCGCCACGTCCGGCAGATAGGGACCGAGATAGATGCCCACCGGTAGCTGGCCCGCGATGTACCCGAGCGAGCCGACGATCGCCAGGGGCCAAGCCCCCCACATGCCCTTCCTGCCCGACACCAGATAAAGAAGGATCCAGGGCGGCAGCAGCGCCAGGATGGCAACGAGCTTGCTGATCGAACCGGACAGCGCCAGCAGCGGATAGCCCGTGACCGCGGCGAGCGCGATGATCGGTGCGCCGAGCGCGCCGTAGGACACCGGCGCATTGTTGGCGATCGCTGCGACGCGGATGGCGTCGAGATCGGGAATGCCGAGCGCGATCAGGATGGGCGCCACGAAGGCCCAAGGATAGCCGAAGCCTACGAGGCCCTCCAACAGCGCGCCGAACGCCCAGGCGAAGAGGATGGTCTGGACGCGGACATCCTGCGTCCCTTGCGAGATCAACCAGCGCCGCAGCTTGTCGAAGGTACCGGTGACGACGAGCGTGTTGAACAGCATCACGCCCCAGAACGTGATCCAGTCGACATTCCATACGCCGGTGGCCGACCCGTAGACATAGGCCTGGAGGCCCTGCTCCAGCGGCATATGCCACACCCAAAGCGCCAGCGCGAGGGTGAAGATCGAGCCGACGAGTGTAGCCACCCAGGCCGACCAGCGCAGCACGGCGAGCATGAACAGCAACGCAACGACCGGAATAAGCGCTACCAGCCAAGTGACGAACAGATTCCCGGTGGGATCGAGAATTTGCGTGAACATCCGGACGGTCCTTCCCCGATTGGTATAGATTTTTCTTTTGTCGGCAACGTCAGGATCGCCAATTACTTTATTGCAGGCGACCTTTGTTGCCGGGAATCGTTATGCTGCGGGCGGGCCGGAGACTATTGCCGCCATCGCGTAAATGGCAAGCCTCGGTTGTTGTGCACTGCCGCATCAACGAAGACGCCGTAGCGCGGTGCGCACGCATACATCCCGCGTGAGCACGACACCACGCGACTTTTTGCCCACGGGGATTCCGCCCCGCCCGTGGCAATCGCGTGGCCGTCAGGCCGACGTGCCGGCCGCGGTCAGCATGGCGACCTTCTTGATGTGGGCGAGCGCCGCCGTCGCACCGGTGGTCTTGGTCAGGAGATCGAGGGTCACGTCGCCGTCGTCGTGGACCGGAGTGAGCGCCTGGTCCATGTAGAACCTGGCGCGGGGATCACGGTCGATGGCGAGCTTCATCCAGACCAGCCGGGCGATCGTGCCGGCCAGGACGGCGTGCTTGTACAGCATGTCGAAGGCATAACGCGGCCAGAACGTAAAGGCGCTCTCGCGCGGCAGGCCGGGCCGGCGCTCGGACGGACGCTTGAGGCGGAAGATGCCGGCCTGGAGCGGGTGCACCTTCTCCAGACGGACCGTCATCGCGAACGTCACCAGCACCTTCACCAGGCTCGCCATGGGCACCCCGGTCGCCGCGGCGCGGCGCAGCAGCGTCTTCATGTGCTCCGGCGTGTAATAGAGCGACCAGGCTTCCTGGTAGATCGCCTCCCATTCCGCCTTGCTCATCCTGGGATGGGCGGTGCAGACGTGCTCCACGTCGTATTTGTTGAGGTCGGCGTCCATGGCGACGCCCTTGGTCCACAGCACCTTGTGGTCTTCCGAGCCGGGCAACGGCGTGAGGCAGAAGAATTCGAGGCCGTCGAGCGGCAGCTCCCGCTTGATGATCTCGATGTCGCGCCGGATCGTCTGTGGGGTGTCCGCGGGAAAGCCGAGGATGTAGCCCGCGAGGGTGATGATGCCCTGCGCCTTCCAGGCCAGCAGCATTGCCCGGTATTCCGTGATCTTGTTCTGGCGCTTCTTCGCCGCCGCCAGGTTTTCCGGGTTGATGTTCTCCAGGCCGATGAAGACCCTCGTGACTCCGGCGCGTTTCGCCTTCTCGACGAAGTTCGTGATCTTGTGGCAGAGGGTGTCGACCTGGATCATCAATCCCAGCGGGATGCCGTCCCTTTCGCGCAGCTCGATCAGGCGGTCGAAGATCGATTCCCATTCCTTGTTGCGGGCGAAATTGTCGTCGGTGATGAAGAACTTGTGGATGCCCTGCGCCCAGTTGAGGCGCACCAGGTGCTCGACATCGTCGGCCGACCGGTAGCGCGACTTGCGCCCCTGCACGTTGATGATGGTGCAGAACGAGCACTGGTAGGGGCAGCCGCGGCCGGCATCGAAACTGGTGCTGAGCCCGAGCGTACGCGCCACGTACCGCTTCGGCAGGAACGGCACCACGGTGCCTTCCATTCCCGGCAGGTCGTCCATGAAATTATAGACCGGAGCAAGCCGGCCCGCCGCCGCGTCCCGCAGCACCGCGTCGAGGCGCCCTTCGGCCTCGCCGGCGAAAATGGAGATGCCGAGGTCGCGGCAGGCGTCGAGCTCGACCGCGCGGCCGTCCAGCATCGACAGGCATCCGGAGACGTGGAAGCCGCCGATGGCGACGGCGACGCCGGCCTGGCGGAACTCACGGGCGATGTCGAGGGCGCGAGGATACTGATTCGACTGCACGCCGACCAGGGCGAGAAGGCCGAAATTGCCGTTGCGCTCGAGCCGAGCAATCAGCCCCGGCACGTCGACGCGCGTATTTGTCTCATCGATCGCTTCGATGTCGATGCCCACATCGGGTCCGAGCACCTGCCGCTCGGCGCAATCGGCGGCGATGCCATAGACCGCGGCGAGCGAATTGGAGGGAATCATCGCGCGCCACCAGCGGATGACGTACCCGTCGTCGTCGTAGTGGGACGGCTTGACCAGGAGCAATTGAAAGCGCCGCGTCACGGCCATAAGCATCTCCAGACACTCCACAGCGTCGCGGCTGTCGAGCGATCAAGCGGGGGATTTTGCGCTGCGCAGCAATAATCGCAGCCGGCGCGCCGAGCGCATGCCGGCCAATGGCGTCATTGGATTATTGCGAAAAGCCCCCCTGGGACCCCATCGTCCCTGGAGGGAACCTAACACACCCGGGACGGGCCGTAACAACCAATTTGCCCGCCAAGACCCGTGATTCGCCTGGGGATGAAATCCTGCCGAGGGTGCTTGCGCACGGTCGGCGCGCCGCATTTTGACCGGGATTGCCCGTTGAATATGATCCTTGCGGTGCTGGGGGCCGGCAAAGATTGCCATCCCTGCAAGAACTCCTGTGAGGATCAGCTCCCAGGCTGTGATATAAGCTAAAAGCGCGCGTGACGCCTGCCGGGTCGGAGGCGGACTTGCGAGCCTTGGCCGATGGTGCCATCGAACGGCAACTTCCCGACCCCACAAAGAATGCCTGCTCCCATGAACGATCCGAAAATCCTTGCAGATACCCATCCGGACAAAGCGGTTCCGGAGGTGAACGACGACGGCCATGAAGACATCATGTATCCGTCATCGATTGCCTTCATCCTGGTGCACCTCGCCTGTTTCGGGGCGATCTGGTCCGGCATCACCTGGCAGGCGATCGTGCTCTGCGTCGTCCTCTATTGGGCCCGCATCTTCGCCATCGGCGCCGGATACCACCGCTACTTCGCGCATCGCGCCTATTCGACCAGCCGGGCGTTCCAATTCGTGCTCGCGGCGATGTCTCAGAGCACGGCGCAGAAAAGCGTGCTGTGGTGGGCGTCGAAGCACCGCCACCACCATCGGTATTCCGACACCGAGTACGACGTGCACTCGCCGCGCCAGAAGGGCTTCCTGTACAGCCATGTCGGGTGGATTTTCTCGCGCCGGCACGACACCACCGACCTCGTGAAAATAGCAGACTTCGCCCGCTACCCCGAACTGATGTGGCTGCACCGCTATGAGCTCGCGCCCGCGTTCGCCCTGGCGATCACCTGCCTTCTCATCGCGGGCTGGCCGGGCCTGTTCGTCGGATTCTTCTGGAGCACCGTTTTCGTCTATCACGGCACTTTCAGCATCAACTCGCTCGCGCATGTGATGGGAAGGAAGCGGTATCTGACCGGCGACGATTCGCGCAATAATTGGCTGCTGGCGCTGTTCACCATGGGCGAAGGCTGGCACAACAACCATCATGCCTACCAGAGCAGCGTGCGGCAGGGGTTCAAATGGTGGGAAATCGATCCCACCTTCTATGTCCTGAAGGCGCTCTCGCTCGTCGGCATCGTCTGGGACCTGAAATTGCCGCCCAAGGCGGTGGTACGCAACGAGCACCGGCTCGGCTCGCGCATCGTCAGCCGCGCCGCCGCGCAGCTCGCAGCGAGCTTCCAGCCCGAAGGCCTCGCCGTCGCCGTCGGCGCGGCGCTCGACGGGGCGACGCTCGCGGCGCTTCGCGAGAAGATGACCGCGACCCAGCAGCGCGCGGCCAACGTGCTCGCCAACCTGCATTTGCCGCACCTGCCCACCCGCAACGAGATCTTCGGTCGCGCCATGGGGATGTTCGCGAAGACGTCTTCGATGGACGACATCGTGGACGCGGCGCACATGCTCATTCTCGATACGATCGGTGCCCGGCTATGCCTGAGCGCTCAAAACCAGAATTGAACCCGCCGAGTCGTCAGGCGATCGCCGTTCGCCGAACGGCCTGAAGCGAGCTTGCCTTCCATTGACCTCCCCAGTGGATATCGGCATGAGTCACGATCCGCGCGAGCAGATTTCCGAGCTCGAAGTGCAGATCGAAGAACTCGCAGACGCGCTGGAGCGGTGCCGCAAGACCGCCCTGGCTGCGAAGACGGCCATGGCGTTCGGCGCGATCCTGCTGGCGGCGACGATCCTCGGCATCGTCACGTTCAATCCGATGGCGATGGTCGCGGGCCTCGCCGCCCTGCTGGGCGGCGTCGTGGTGTTCGGGTCGAATTCTTCGACGTCGAACCAGCTTGCGGAAACCATGAAAAACGCCGAGGCGCTACGCGCCGCGCTGATCGGCCGGCTCGATATTCGCCTGGTGCACGACGCATCGGCGACGCGGCATTGAATTATTCGGCCCACACTCCCATGCGGGAGAACGGGAACAGAGGGCGGCATTTCAGATACCCGAGCGGGGCACGGCAGTGCCGAATCAAGACCCCTTCTTGTCGAGTTCGCGCATGCGCTCCTGGATGAATTCGCGAGGGCTCTTTGGTCGTTTGGATGCAGCGGCATCAGGTGATACCGGCGCGCCGGGAGGTGCAGGAGCGCCGGGCTCTTCTCCGGTCGATCGTTCGGCCGGCGGAGTGTTCGTTTCCGGGTTCTTGGCCATCGGCGCACCTCCGATCAATCCCGCGCCCCGCAAGACCACAATACATCCCGCGGGCCGCAAGTTCCAAAACAACACTGCCGGCCCCGAACGGAGCGCTATTCGGGTTGTGGTCTGACCTGGCGGGCGGCGCGCCGCCCGGACGCGGCTTGGGGACCGGCGCCCTTCCGCCCGCCTCCGAGGATCTGGCTGGTTTGCTCGCGCCACATGGCTGCACGGGTGGTGGTACCCGGCGAAATCGCCGCCACGGTGAGACCGGCGGCAGCAGCTTCCTTTCTTCCGCGAGCAATCGCTTGCATCGTATCGCCCATGGTCTGCCGGTCGATGACCGCCCGAACGTTTCCATTCGCCTTTTGGTCGATCGCCCCCAGATCTCGAAAGGTCGACTGGCTGGTGCCGAACCATATCTCCTGCCACCAATGGCCCGAGGCGGCATCCTGCCAAGACAGGTACCCGCCGGGCAGGACCTGCCGCGGTTCGGTGAGGGCACCGGTATATGAGTAGCGCACACCCGCTGCCTTTACGGGATCAAAATAGTTGGGCGTATAGAAGTCCGACACCAGAATGCCGTTGACGCTGTAGGCGTAATCAGCCGCTTCGGAGGGGTCGCAGACCTCGACGAGAATACTGGCGCGACCTTGACCCGACTTCGGCGAATCGCTCGCGACAACGCGGTTCCCGAATGGATCGACGAGCATTTCGAATGCTTCATGACTTGCGGTCAGTGACCACGTATTGAGATCCGACGAAGCGGTGATGAGCGCAAACGGCTGACCGTTTTCGTCTTCGTGAACTCCGGATGCCCCGGCCGTTTGGATGTCGTCCATCACTCGCATCGGCCAATAGCCGACGGGGACGTCATCCAAAGTTTCGAAAGCGTCGACGGTTGCCGCCACTTCCCAAATTGGCCCCAAGTCCCGGGTGGCCTGCTTCTGGATTGCGGCCGATACTTTCAATACGTCGCCGTAGGGTATCACCTTCGATTCCGAAACGAGCGCGAGTTGGCGAATGAGTGCAGGCATGACGATCTCCATAACGCGAGTAAGTCGACACAAGCACTACCTTAGGTTGTTTATACTTTGGATTGCAACTGAAAAATACCGTCGCGACCGCCCGCGCGCGTCGTCTTTCATGCGTGCCGGGCACCATTCCGGTCGACTCAAAACCGGGCGGCCCTGCGCCGCGATCGCCGGATCCGCCCTATTCCGGTTTGGGACCGGCGGGTTTGCGCCAGACGCTCGCCAGCCAGGGCTGCTGCTCGCGCGGCAGGCCGGCGGGGCGGTAAAAGTGGCTGAGTTCGACGAATCCCGCGGCGGTGACGTAGCGGCGCCAGCTTTCGAGATCGTGGTACACGCCATAGCGCCCGCCGCTCCAGCCTTCCTCGTTGCGGCCGTGCGGGTTCGAGGCAAACAGCACGCCGCCCGGTTTCAGGCATCCATGAAGCCGCAGCAGAACCTCCGGCAGCGCACGGCTGGGGACGTGAAACAGCGACGCATTGGCAAACACGCCGTCGAACCGGCCGGGGGGCAGGTCCAGCGCGAGGAAATCCTGCTGCCACACCTCGCAACCGCTGTAGGCGCGCGCCATCGTGGCGAACTGCGCCGCGCCCTCGACACCGACCGCCATATGACCGCGCGCGGCCAGCGCCTTGAGGTCGCGGCCCGGCCCGCAGCCGAAATCGAGCAGCGTGAAGGGCGGCGCGCCCTCGATGTATTGCAGCAGTGCGGCGATGTTCTGGCTCACGTCATGGCTGCGCGTGCCGTCCCAGAACTGTTCGGCGCGGCGGTTGTAATAGTCCAGCGTGAGGCCGGAAATCTCTTCCAGGTCGCGTGAATCTGGTGGCATGATCGCAACTCTCTGCGGCGCGCCTCGGTCCGCCGCCTCTCCTTTCGGACACGACGCCGCGCCCGCATGCTTTGCTATGCGGATGGCCGATACAAGTGATACATTGTTCCGGCGGCGATGTTCATCGCTCGCATTCATCAAAGGAAAATCTAGAATGGCTTTGCGAAGTAAGACCTTGACCAAAGGTCCCGACCCGGAAGAGCCGGCGCAGGAACTGTTCTCCCAGCGCAGGCGGCCGGAAACCGGGCAGTTCCTGCTCCAGGTGGATCGCCAGACCAAGGCATCGTTCGCAACCTACGAAGCCGCCGAAGCGGCGGGCCTCGTGATCAAGACGAGCTTCCCCGTAGTCCGGGTCGCGATTTACGACGCCGTCACTTGCGTAAACAAGATCATCGAGTTGCCGAAGGCCTGATCTCCCACCGGTCTGTCCTGCCGGGGGGCCGGGTTCTCACGATGCGCGCCCGGAAGGCGCGCCTCTGCGAGCCGGAGTGCTTTCAGCCACGCGGCAGTGATCGCACAGCGCCTATTTCGCGCCGGCGCGGCGGATGCTCTTGACGGCCAAGGCCGGCTGGCCGGACTTTTCGGCGATGAGCCGGTCCTGCTCTTCGATCACGGCGCGTGCGGGAGCGTCGCCGTCGAGGCCGCCGAGGATTTCACGGGGAACCCTGCGGTTGGACCGCTGCGTGCCGTCGGCATAGAACACGTCGAACAGATCGAATTCGGCGCGTGTGGCCGGTTTCCTTGCCATGATCCTTCTCCTGCTCACTGGCAGATTGTGATCTTGTCCGAAAGCATGCGATCTTTCGGAATCATGCGCGCATCGTGCAAAAAGGCCCGGCGTGTCGCCGCCGGGCCCGACAGTTTTTCTTCCAAAGAAGAGATTCAGACGGCCTGCAGATTCGCCGCCGCCAGCTTGCCGCGCTCGCTCACGACGTCGTAGCTCACCTTCTGACCTTCATTGAGGGTGCTCATGCCGGCACGTTCGACTGCGGAAATGTGGACGAACACGTCCTTTCCGCCGTCGGCCGGCTGGATGAAGCCGAAGCCCTTTTGGGAATTGAAAAACTTGACTGTACCTGTTGCCATGACGGCCTCCATTGAAAACGCCGGTCGGCGTCCGCGTGCTGCACGATGTTCGCCATTCGCAGCCTTACGTCCGAATTCGACGTTGTCTTGGGAAGAGCCCTGGTCGGGCAAAAACAAGAACAGGCAAAATCTCGAACGAACGCTTATATGGGCCGAGAAAGACGCGATATCAACCCCCTTCGTGAGGGAGTCCGGGCGCGCGCAGGGCGATTACAGCCGACGCCGCCGACGCTGCACGTTTCGTCGCTGGGTGTTTCAAGTCGTCGAATAGCGTGACCGCGACGGCCCGAATTATTCGCAGAATTATTTCTTGCGCAGATTTACGCGAGCGAGAACCTGCAGGCCCGCGGCGGTCGCGGCCGCCTCCGTCGAAAAAATCGGCACCGAGTACTTGATCGGCTCGCTGACGCCGTTTCGATACAGGCTCCATGCATATTTCTTGCGATCGACGCGAATTTTGAGAGTGAGTTCTGTTTCCTGATCCATCCCGCCACCTGCATGAGGTCTTCCGGCTGAGAGCGGACTCCCGAGTCCACCTCAATGAACGCCCGACTCTTAAAAAACAACCGATGCGGCGCCGGGACCGGGAAAGCGCCCTTCGAAAGCGCCGTCGTCTGTCACTCCGGATGCCGCCGCGCCGCGCGTTTGGTTTCCGAGGCGCCGCTGCGTCGCGCCACCACGCGTGGCGTCCCGAGACCGGCGCTGGCGAAATTCACACTTTTTCCAGATCGCTTTCCTTGACGACGCGTTCGTGCGGCTCGCGCACGCTCTTGATGCGATACTGCTGCTCACCGCCATTGTCGGGAAGCTGCCGCACGATCTTGTAGTCGCCGTCGGCCGCCGATTTATAGGGAAGGCCGCGGGAAAGACGCACCGTCTGTCCTGATCGAAATTGAGGTGTCATGTCCGCTCCAGTTGTTGGCGCTTCACCCCGGCACGTGCGAGGCCTCGGACCATTGCCGGCCCGAGGGTCGGAAATGCAGCGCATGAGGATGCAACCGGTTGCCAGAACGAAGCTTTCCGGCCCGCACAAACAGCACCCACCCCGCGGCACGACATTACGTGCATTGATCGGAACTGCAATCGGCGGCACGACCGGGAAGCAATGCGCGGCTTTGAAGGTCGGGCGACAACCCTCCCCAGGGTCACCACAAAGCCTTGCCGATGTAACGAAGCCGACCTACCTTATGCGACCGCACTGCGTTCGTCTACAGAATAGCGATGCGGGTTTCCCATATTCGGGAATATTTATAGCCGCTTGCCTAGCTTTTCCGCGCTTTGATCTTACCTCCCATGTGGCCGTTTGAATGGTCGCGATGCGGAGGATATTCATCGATATTTTGGAGATGTTTAAATGCGAGCTGCTCGCGATCTGAAATGAGTTCGACACCCGGCGGCATCGCGCCGCCAGGAGGCCATGCAAGGAGGCCATGATGGACCCGCTCGATCAAGTCGGGGCGACGGACGAGGTGTTCGACTACGAAGCGGAAGCCGAGCTGTTCTCCGCGCGAAGTCGGAAATCCAGCCGTCAAGCCTCCGGATACAAGCGGTTCGATCGCGCCGCTGACGCGATCCGCTTTGCGATCGAGGACCTGCCGCCGGATCAGCTGCTGCGCGCCCATCTTCAGGTCGAGGAGTCGCGATTCGACGGCAACGGAATTCGCCGCCTGTACGACGCGGCGGCCTACCCGCTTACCCGCCGCGACGCGGGGTCGCCGCAGTGACGACGCGAACCCAGCGCAGGACCGTCGAATTTCGCCGCGCATTCATGCTCAAGGGGGTCGACAGGATTTTGCCCGCTGGAAAGTATGACGTGATGTCGGACGAGGAATTGATCGAAGGGCTCTCGTTTCCGGTCTATCGCCGCGTCTCCACGATCATCTTCGTGCCGGCGCCCTCTCAGGCTTCCGCCATCGAGATGGTGGCAATCGACCCGCGCGAACTGCAGGCCGCCCAGGATCGGGATGCGGGCACGCCGCCATTGCCGGCCGTCCAAGCAACCGGCGCCTCGGGCATCCAGCCGAAATAGCAACCGGTTCTTCTCATCCCGTGGACTTGCATCGCTGCGCCCGTGCCCTTCTTGCATTGAGCAGCGATCTGTAGTTCTCCATTGGCTCCATCTCGAATTCGTGTGTGATGCCGATGAACGAAACTCCGCCGGACCGCCTTTCCACCGACACCGACAGCCCGTTCTACAATGCCGAGATGCTCGAACGGGGCGTCGGCATCCGCTTCAAGGGCGTCGAGAAGAATAATGTCGAGGAATACTGCGTCAGCGAAGGATGGATTCGCGTCGCCGCGGGTACGGCGAAGGACCGCAACGGCAATCCCATGACCATCAAGCTCAAGGGCGAGGTCGAGCCGTATTTCCGGCAGGGCGCGGCGGCGGCCGAAGACGCAGCCGCCAAGGAATGAACCGCGGCCGCTGCGCGATCCTGTCGGGGTTCTGCGTTGTACAGCCCGTGAAGCCGGAACGACGCGACGCCGGAAGCGCCCGAAATCGATCCCTGAACTCGTGATGGCAGCTACCGCCTTCACTTCCGGCCTGTTGCCCAGATCGATCCGCGCTGGGTCATGGTGTCCTTGGCGGCAAATTGGGGCACCCCCTTCACCTGTTCCGACAGTCCCTCGCCAAAGTGACCCTGCATTGCAAAAATGATGTATCAAACATGATATTGCATGCTTGAAACGAGAAAATATCGCCGCTAAAGGTGACCCTGGCATTCAAGATTCGGAACTTCAGGCACCATGATCACCGCCGCGCAGCTGCGCGCCGCCCGCGCGCTTCTTGGGATCGACCAGCGCGAGCTCGCCGCCCAGTGCGGCCTTTCGGTCCCCACCATCCAGCGCATGGAAGGCCGCGACGGCGTCATCCGCGGCAATGTGGACTCCCTGATGAAGCTCGTGGCCGCCCTCGACAGTGCCGGCATCGAGCTGATCGGCGAAGGGGGCGTCAGTGCATCCGGCGGCCGGGGTGTGCGGCTCAGGGCGGCGGCCCCGGCGTCCGCCGGCAAGCCGGCGGCGAAGCCGCAGCCGGTCGCGGAGTGAGCGGGATGGCCGTCATCGCCGAACTCTGGTGCGTGGCGCTGCTTCTCGGCACCGCCGTGCTGGCGGTAATCGTACGGGCGCCGGCGGCGTCCCGCGCCGTCTACGGCGTGACGCTGGCCGCGACCCTGATCGGCTTCGCGGCGGCGTTCTCCACCGCCGTGGCCGGGACCACCGCCGTGACCCTCCCGCTCGGGCTGCCATGGATCGGGGCGCGGTTCCGCGTCGACATGCTGAGCGCCTTCTTCCTCATCGTCGTCAATCTCGGCGCCGCCGCCGCCTGCCTCTATGGCTTCGGTTACGGCCGGCACGAGCACGAGCCGAAACGCGTCCTGCCGTTCTTCCCGGCATTCCTCGCCGGCATGAACCTGGTGCTGCTGGCCGACGACGCCTTCACCTTCCTGGTGTCGTGGGAGTTCATGTCGCTGTCGTCATGGGCGCTGGTGATGTCGCATCACCGTGAGCCCGGCAACGCTTACGCCGGCTACGTCTATATCATCATGGCCAGCGTCGGCACGCTGGCGCTGCTGCTGGGCTTCGGCCTGCTCGCAGGTCCGTACGGCTTCTATGGATTCGCCGAAATGCGCGCGAATGCCGCGACGCCGATGTCGGCGGGCCTCGTCCTTGGCCTCGCGCTGTTCGGTGCGGGATCCAAGGCCGGGCTGGTGCCGCTCCATGTCTGGCTGCCGCTCGCCCACCCGGCGGCGCCGAGCCACGTGTCGGCGTTGATGAGCGGCTTGATGACCAAGGTCGCCGTCTACGCCTTTCTGCGCATCGTGTTCGATCTCCTCGGACCGCCGGAGTGGTGGTGGGCGGTGCCGGTGCTCGCGGTCGGCGGCGTGACGACCGTGCTCGGGGTGCTCTACGCCCTGATGCAGAACGATCTCAAGCGCGTACTCGCCTACAGCACCATCGAGAACATCGGCCTCGTCTTCGTCGGCCTCGGCCTCGCGCTCGCCTTCGCGGCCAGCGGCTTTCCGGCGGCCGCCGCGCTGGCGCTGACCGCGGCGCTTTTCCACGTATTCAACCATGCGCTGTTCAAGAGCCTGCTGTTCTTCGGCGCCGGCGCCGTGCTGACGGCGACCGGCGAGCGGAACATGGAACGGCTCGGCGGCCTCATTCACGCGATGCCGGTCACCAGCGTGGTCGTCCTCGTCGGCTGCGTCGCGATCTCGGCGTTGCCGCCGCTCAACGGCTTCGCCTCGGAGTGGCTCGCCTTTCAGGCGATCCTGCTCAGCCCGCAACTCCCGCAATGGGGCTTGAAGCTGCTGGTGCCGGCGGTCGGAGCGCTGCTGGCGCTGGCGGCGGCGCTGGCGGCCGCCTGCTTCGTGCGAATGTTCGGTATCGTGTTCCTCGGACGGCCGCGAACGCCGGCAGCCGCGCAGGCCCGCGAGGTCGACCGGTGGTCGCAGTCCGCGATGATCATCGTGGCCGCGATGTGCCTGATTGCGGGAATCCTCCCGGGCGCGGTGATCGACGGCCTCGCGCCGGTGGTGCAGAGCCTCGTCCACGACCGCATGCCGGTACAGCTCGGCATTCCCTGGCTTTCGACCATCCCGATCGCCGAGAGCCGCAGCTCCTACAACGGTCTCCTGGTGTTCCTGTTCGTCACGGCATCCGCGTCGCTCGCGGCCTACGCCATCCATCATTTGGCCTCACATGCGGTGCGCCGCGCGCCTGCCTGGGACTGCGGCTTCCCCAATGCGGGGCTGGCCACGCAATACACCGCGGACAGCTTCGCCGAGCCGATCCGCCGTGTGTTCGGAGCCTACGTGTTCCGCGCCCGCGAGCACGTCGACATGCCGCCGCCCGGCGACGTGCGTCCTGCGAAACTCACTGTGGAACGGCACGATCTCGCCTGGGAGTTCATCTACGGGCCCATCGCGGCCGGGGTTTCCCTCGCCGCCGACCGGCTGAACCGGATGCAGTTCCTGACCATCCGCCAGTATCTCAGCCTCGTCTTTCTCGCCCTGGTGTCCTTGTTGCTGGTGCTCGCGCTATGGCCGTGATCCCCGCCCTCGTCGTCCAGGGCACGCAAATGCTCCTGGTGCTTTTGCTGGCGCCGCTGCTGACCGGCTTCGTGCGCAAGGTGAAGGCACGCCTGGTGCGGCGCCTGGGCCCGCCGGTGCTGCAGCCCTATCTCGATCTGCTGCGGCTGTTGCGCAAAGAGGCGGTCCTCGCCGAGAACGCGTCCTGGCTGTTTCGCGTCATCCCCTACCTCATCTTCGCCACCACCTGGGTCGCCGCGGCGCTGGTGCCGACCTTCGCGATCGGCCTGTTGTTCAGCTGGACCGCGGATCTCATCGCCATCATCGCGCTGCTCGGCGCCGCGCGCTTCTTTCTGGCGCTCGCGGGCATGGATGTCGGTACCAGCTTCGGCGGCATCGGGTCGAGCCGGGAGGTGATGTTCGCCACCCTCGCCGAGCCGGCGATGATCATGATCGTGTTCACGCTGGCGCTGATCGCCGGATCGACCCAGCTCTCGTCGATCGCGGGTCTCATGCTGTCGTCGGGCGTCGGCCTGCGCGTCTCGCTCGGATTGGCATTGATCGCGCTGATCATGGTCGCGCTCGCGGAGAACGCCCGCGTGCCCGTCGACAACCCGGCGACGCATCTCGAGCTCACCATGGTCCACGAGGCCATGGTCCTGGAATATTCGGGGCGGCACCTCGCCGTGATCGAGCTCGCGGCATCGCTCAAGCTCCTGCTCTACATGTCGCTGATCGCCTGCGTATTCCTGCCCTGGGGGCTGGCGGTGCCGGGTACCGGGGTCACGGCGCTGCTGGTCGGGATGGTCGCCTACGCCGCCAAGCTGGCGGTCGGCGGTTTCCTGCTGGCGACGTTCGAGACCGCGATCGCCAAGATGCGGGTGTTCCGGGTCCCCGACTTCCTCGGGGCGGCCCTGATGCTCGGGCTGCTGGCGACGCTGCTGCGCTTTGTTTCGCGGAGCTTCTGAGATGAACGGTCTCGCCTTCGATGTTGCGCATCTGCTCGCGGGCGGACTGGTGCTCGTGAGCTTCATGATGCTGTACCAGGATCGCCTCTACGCGCTCCTCAACGTGTTCGCGCTTCAGGCCGTCGTGCTTTCCCTGTCGGTCGCCTGGCAGGCATGGGCGCAAGACGCGCCCCATCTCTACATCACGGCCGCGATCGCCCTCGTTCTCAAGGCGATCGCCATTCCCGTGGCCCTGCACCGCATCATCGCCCGCCTCGGCATCCAGCGGCAGATCGAGACCGTCGTCGGCGTCGGGCCCACCATGATGGCCGGCATCGCGCTCGTCGCGCTCTCCATGGTGGTGATGCTCCGGGTCACCCCGGAGGCCGATCCGCTGGCGCGCGAGGACCTCGCCTTCGCCCTCTCCGTGCTGCTGCTCGGTCTCCTCATGATGGTGACGCGACACAACGCCGTGAGCCAGGTCGTCGGTTTCATGTCGATCGAGAACGGCCTGATCCTGGCCGGCACCGGCGCCAAGGGCATGCCCCTGGTGGTGGAGATCAGCGTCGCCTTTTCGGTCCTCGTCGCCTTCATCGTGATAGGGATATTCCTGTTCCGCATCCGTGAACGCTTCGACACCGTCGACGTCCAGGCGCTCGACCGCTTCCGGGGGGGACAGCAATGACCCCCATCAACGGCGTCACGCTGATCCTTGCGGTCCCGGCCGCCACGGCGGCACTGCTCGCTTTTCTGCCGGGCTACCGCCTTTCCGCGCGGCTCAACATGCTCTCCGCGTTCGTGACGCTCGTCGCGGCGCTGTCGCTGTTCGCCTACAAGCCCGAGCCCGGCCCCTATATCCTGGTCGACGACCTCAACATCGTGTTCATCGTGCTGAGTTCCTTCGTCGGCTTCACCACCAGCGTGTTCAGCGCCAGCTATATCGCCCACGAATTGGAGACCGGCCGGCTCAAGGCGGTGCATCTGCGCTTCTACCACGCGATGTACCAGGTGCTGCTGTTCGCCATGAACCTCGCCTTGGTGGCGAACAATATCGGCCTGATGTGGGTGGCGATCGAACTGGCGACGCTGACCACGGTGCTGATGGTCGGCATCTACCGCACCCACGAGGCGCTGGAGGCGGCCTGGAAATATTTCATTCTCGGCAGCGTCGGCATCGCGCTGGCGCTGTTCGGCACCATTCTCGTCTACATGGCCGCCCGCCCCGTCGTCGGCGAGGGGCTCGACGGCATGGTCTGGACGGTCCTGATCCAGCGCGTGGTGGATTTCGATCCGGCCTTTCTCAACGTCGCCTTCGTCTTCCTGCTGCTGGGCTACGGCACCAAGGTAGGCCTCGCGCCGCTGCACGCCTGGCTGCCGGATGCCCATGCGGAAGGCCCGACGCCGATCTCCGCGGTGCTCTCCGGCCTCCTGCTCAATGTCGCGCTCTATGCCGTGCTGCGCTTCAAGATGCTGCTCGCGGCCAATCCCGGCGCGCTCGCGCCGGGGCCCCTGATGGTGACCATGGGGCTCACCTCGCTGGTCTTCGCCGGTTTCATGCTGTACCGGCGCCGCGACATCAAGCGGATGTTCGGCTACTCGTCCATCGAGCACATGGGCATCATCGTGTTCGCCTTCGGCATGGGAGGTCCGCTCGCCAATTTTGCCGGCCTCCTCCACATGACCATGCACAGCCTGACCAAATCCGCGATCTTCTTCACCGTCGGCCACATCGCCCAGGTCAAGGGCACCCAGCGCATCGCCGACATAAGGGGCCTGACCGTGACCCATCCCATGCTCGGCTGGGGGCTCGTGGTCGGCGTGGTCGCGATCGCCGGCATGCCGCCGCTCGGCATCTTCATGAGCGAGTTCCTGGTCGTGAGCTCGACCTTCGCGCGCAACCCGCTGCTGGCGCTGGTGCTGGTCGGCGGGCTGCTGGTCGGATTCGGCGCGCTGTTCCTGCGCCTGCAGGGCGTCGCCTTCGGCGAGCCGGTAGGAAGCACCGCACCGGTCGAGGCGTCCTATGTGCCGACGGGAATGCATCTCGGGCTGGTGCTGATGGCCGGCGTCTACCTGCCGCCGCCGCTGGTGACCTGGTTCCAGCACGTGGCGGGATTGCTGGGATAGGACCGGGAGGGACCATGCCGAGCCTCAGTTCGAAACTCAGCGATGCGCTGGCCGGCGGTCTCGGCGTGGAGCACCACCGGCCGTGGCCGCGCACCGTCGTCGGCCGCGAGGCCTGGCAGGCGCTTTCGGCGCAATTGGCCGCGGGGCAATGCACGCTGCTCGCGCTGTGGGGCGAGCGCGCGGCGGTCAACATGGCGCTTCTCGACGAGGACGCAAGCGGGGTCGCGGTCGCGACCTGCCCGTGCCCTGACGGGATGTTTCACTCGGTGGGACAGGTCCATGCGCCGGCGATCCGCTTGGAGCGCGCGATCCAGGACCTGTTCGGGCTCGCGGCCGACGGCTTGCCCGACCCGCGGCCGTGGCTCGACCATGGAAGCTGGGGCGTACGCCACCCGCTTGGAGGCGACGGCGAGGCCGCCGTGGAGACCGGCCCCTACGTCTTCCTCCCCGCGGAGGGAGAAGGCCTGCACCAGATCGCGGTCGGCCCGGTGCATGCCGGCATCATCGAGCCCGGCCATTTCCGGTTCACCGCCAACGGCGAAACCATCGTGCGCCTCGAGGAGCGGCTG
>Ga0302326_10004909_pt1 | contig 30739 bp, 28 predicted proteins | sample Palsa_T0_3_FD_202264 | JGI IMG/M metagenome (GOLD analysis project Ga0302326, IMG submission 202264) | Peat permafrost microbial communities from Stordalen Mire near Abisko, Sweden - Palsa_T0_3 | ecosystem: Environmental > Terrestrial > Soil > Palsa > Peat permafrost | place: Sweden: Abisko... | reverse complement strand
ATGTAGTGCCAGTTTGGGTGGTTAAAGAGCGTGTGCATCGGGTTGTCCTGCGCCCGCACCATATCCGGCCAGGTGGCGGCCTTGGCAAAGGCAAAGCGGTCCGTTTCCTCGGCCGTCGATCCATCAGGCAAATCCTGCAGAAGGTCCTTTTCATAGCGCGGATGGTGCTTTAATAATTCGAGCACGGCGGCCTTGGTCTTGGGCGTGAGATCCTCCCAGGCGACCATCGCAACAACGATGTGCCCGGTGGCAATCCACCCAAAGCTCATCCGAGCAGGTAAAACCAGAGTGACAATGGCAACCGCCAAGAACGAAATGAGTTTTTTGCGCATAGGGATACTGTAAGCGGGGCACGTTCAGCCCGCATTATGGGCTGCCGCGACATGGTGTTCAAGTTGCCGCTTAAATCTGCCGCTGGCGCGCCATCGCTTTGCCCGTATGATGAATGACAATGCCGCGAAGCGACGCCTCCGAAACCCCCAATCGTTTCATCCTGTTCGCTACCTTTTGCCTGGCGGTTGCCGCGCTCTATGTGGCGCAGGAGGTGTTGGTTCCGCTCGCGCTAGCGGTGCTGTTCACATTTCTGCTCACGCCGCTGGTGATTCGACTCGAGCGTTTCCGAATTCCTCGCGGCGTCGCATCCACGACCGTGGTGCTGCTGGGTCTGTGTCTGATCGGCGTGCTGGGCTGGACGCTGAGCAATCAGGCGGTCGATCTGGCCAATCGGTTGCCGGATTATGAAAAGAACATCTCCGCAAAAATCTCGCACCTGCCGTTTCTCCACAGAGAAGGCGCCGTCGCAAAGCTAACCAGGGCAGCCGATGAACTGCAAACCGATCTCTCAACAACCGCCCCAAGCGAGCACCGGACCGCGCCCGTCGTGGTCACCATCGCCGAGCAACGATCCGAGGGCCTGGCGCAGTTTCGTACGTTGCTGGGCGCGATCGCCAGCCCGCTGGCGACGACATTCATCGTCGCCGTATTCGTCATCTTCATGTTGATCCGACGGGAAGACCTCAGAGATCGGCTCATTCGATTGGTTGGACAAGGCCGGCTCGATATCACTACGCAGGCGCTCTCCGAGGCCGGCGATCGGATCAGCCGCTATTTGCTGATGCAGAGCCTGGTGAACATCGGATACGGCTTTGCGATTGGAACCGGCCTTTGGTGCATCGGCCATTTCAGCCGGCAGGAAGGCGGCTTCCCCAACGCGCCGCTATGGGGGTTGCTCTGCGGCCTATTGCGGTTTGTGCCCTACGTCGGCCCCTGGATCGGCGCGTTCTTCCCTGTCTTGCTCTCGATCGCGGTCTTCCCCGGCATCTACGAATTTGTCGCCACCGTCTGTCTGTTCATCTCCGTCGAAGTGCTGAATAACAGTGCGATCGAACCGATGCTCTACGGCTCGACCACCGGCCTCTCGGCCGTTGCCATCCTGGCGGCCGCAGTGTTTTGGAGCTGGCTATGGGGACCGATTGGATTGCTGCTCAGCACTCCTTTGACCGCCTGCGTGGTGGTCATCGGAAAATACGTTCCACAGATGCAATTCCTCGATGTATTGCTTGGCGACGGACCGCCCCTTCCACCTCCCACGCGGCTCTATCAGCGCCTGCTCGCACTTGATGCCGAATCAGCGGCCGATGTGGTCGAGGAGTACCACAAGACCATGCCGCTGGAAGAACTCTATGATACGGTCGTCACTCCCGCCCTGGCGATGGCCGAACACGATCACCACGTCAATCATCTGGATGAAACCCGGCGCGACAGCCTGCGGCAGTGCGTTCGCGACCTGCTCGAGGAGCTGGGAGATCGGGAACGCCTCTTGGCCGCAAAGGACCAGGCCAACGCGGTCGAAAGGGCAGCCAAGGGCGAAGGCCCGCTGCCTGCGGTCATCGCCACGCGCCCGAGATTGCCCAGCGAGTGCACCGTCAACGTCTTGTGCTTGCCCGCCCATGATGAATCCGATGAGCTGGTGGGCATCATGATGACTCAGCTTCTGGAGCTGCGCGGCTATTGCGCCACGGCAATGAGCCAGAGCGCCCTCGCCAGCGAAATGCTCGACCAAGTGGTGCAAAAGTCGGCACACATCATTCTGGTTTCGGCGTTGCCGCCCACCGCCGTGAGTCACGCGCGCTACCTCTGCAAACGCTTGCAAAGCAAATTTTCCTCGATCCCGATGGTCGTTGGGCTTTGGACGTTCGAGGGTGATCTATCCCGTGCCATGCAACGCGTCGCTCCGTCGGGATCCGTGCAGATGACCTCCTCGCTGCGGGGGGCGCTCCAGCAGATCGATCAGTTTGCTCAGCAGGTCCTGGTTAGCCAACGGCGTGACGATGCCGCCGAGCCGGCGCTGGTGCCGGGCAACGGAGCATCGCTCAGCAGCACTTCCACCAGATAGCATTATCTCCGGGGCATCGTTTTCGCGGGTGGCACTTGGTCGGCCAGCAAAATATAAAGAGAGCTGTTCTTAAAGAGATCATCGTGTCGCGCGTTGCCTGCTCTCCATGCGAATCGTTCACATCATCACTCGCCTGATCATCGGCGGAGCGCAGGAAAACACGCTGCTCAGTTGCGAGGGCCAGCACGATCGCGGGCATGAAGTCATTCTCCTGAGCGGACCCGCCATCGGTCCGGAAGGGTCACTCGAGGAGCGCGCTCGCTCCCACGGCTATCGCGTGGAGTTCATCGATGAGATGCGCAGGTCAATTCATCCGCTGCGTGACTGGATCACTTACCATCGCCTGATCGATCGGCTCGAAGCGCTCAGGCCCGACGTGGTTCACACCCATTCGAGCAAGGCGGGCATCATCGGCCGCTGGGCGGCCCACCGCGCCAAGGTTCCCCTGATTGTCCACACGATTCATGGACTGGCGTTTACCGCTTCCACATCGGCAATGGTGAATCTCGCATACAAAATGCTCGAGCGCCGAACGGCTCCGATCACGCATCGGATTGTCTGCGTCGCTGATTCGATGTGCGATCAATCGCTCGCCGCCAACATCGGCCGGCCCCAACAGTATGTGACCGTATACAGCGGCATGGAGACCGCGCCGTTTCTGTCGCCGCCGGTGCCGCGCGAGCAAACGCGCCGTCGGCTCGGCCTTGCCGACGGCAATATCGTCGTGGGAACGATCGCCCGGCTGTTTGAATTGAAGGGGCACCAGGACCTGCTCGCCATCGCGCCGGCGTTGTGCGAACGGTTTGCAAACCTTCGGTTTCTCTGGGTAGGCGACGGAATTCTGCGGGCGAAATTTGAGCGGCAGATCGAGCAGATGCAACTGAAGGATCGTTTCATCTTCGCCGGACTTGTGCCGCCTGCGCAAGTGCCGGAATTGACGGCCGCGATGGATATTCTGGTCCACCCCTCCCAGCGCGAAGGACTCGCGCGGGCTTTGCCCCAAGCAGCGCTGGCAGGCAAGCCGGTCGTCACCTACGATATCGACGGCGCAAAAGAGGCGGTGGCCGATGGCCGCAGCGGGTTCATCGTGCCGGCGCTGGATCGCGCCAAGCTGGCAGAGCGATTGGCTGTTTTGATCGATGACTCAGCGTTGCGATGCTCGATGGGCCAGGCGGGTCGGTCGCTGGCTCTGTCGCGATTCGATGCGCGGGGAATGGTCGATGCCCTGGAGCGCGTCTACGCCGATGCCCTGTGCCGGTGACGAGTTGGAGAATGCGGCTGATGACCATCGCCCGTTTACTTCCTATCCCACTGACCGCGATCGTCGCATTTGCACTCACGGCGATGGCGGGCGGCGCTGCGACCACGACTCAGGGAGGTGACGCGCCGCCCACCACCTCCGAACACCACGATCAAGCTCCGCTCCCTTCCGCCGCATCGATGATCGCGCCTCAAGCCTCGAGCCTGGAAGACGATCTTGCGCAGCTCGTGCAAAAGCGCGACGGCGTCCCGGCCGCGATGTTGCCGTGGCTGGAACTGAAGATCGATTCGCGGATTTTCGCCCGATGGCTGCTCACCCAGGCCGGTGCCGGCAGGGAGCAAGATTCCCAGCAGATCGGCGGCTATTTGCACTCGCTGTCGATGCTGGCGGTCATTCCGATTGTTGACGATTACGCTTCAAAGCAATCCGCCGAGCCCAATTCCGTGCAATCGGTCGGCATGAGCCGGCTCCATCAGCTCACCTTTCAACTCAAACACGCCGACAACATCGCCGCGCTCGATGCCGCCTGCGCTTCGGTGGCCGGCGATATCCAGATCATCATCACGCCCATGCAGGGAGGCGATCGGCTGCCCGCCTTCGTGGCGATGCGACCGGATGTCGCGCCGTCTTCCGCGCCGATTGAAGTTTCCATTGCGGAGCAGCATGGTCCAAAAACCATCGATGAACTGGCAGCGCTGGCGCGGCAGGCGTCGGTCTCGCCGGCGCTTCGCCGCGAGCTGATTGCAATGGCAACTCTCGCTCAGCAGGCGCAGGCTGATTCTGATCATCCCCAGGAAGCACAGACGCTCCGGAGCGAACTTGCCGATGCGCTCGATCTGGTGGCAGGGTTGCAGACCAATATCGCGGTGACAACTCAGGAGCGGGGACAGATCGAATCGCAGCTCTGCGATGCACTGGCGCTGTTTGGCGACCCACGGGTGCGGGAGGCGGGGCGGGCGCGGCTGGCATCACTCGATAAATATCGCCAGCTTCTTGGCCGAGTGGAAAAAATGCGCGTCCCGCCGGAACTCACCGACGCTCTTTCGCCCGCCCTCACATGGGTTCATGATCACCCTGACCTGGGAGACAAGGTCCTGGGAGCGCTGGAGAGATTCGTTGCGCTGCATGTGGCCCATGGCGCCAGGCCCCAGCAACCGGAGGAATTTGCCTCTCTCAGGCCAAACGATCCATTGCGCCGAGCCTACGAAGAAGTGAACAAACAATTCATCAAGGCACACGCCGACTTTCTGGGCGCTGCGGCTGCGCTGGGTTCTGCGATGGGAGCGACTCGGGACGGCGCCAGCACCAGCGCAGGCAGCGGACCCGAAGCGCTCGGCGATCGCGCAAGCGAAATGTCCCGCCTCGAAGATTTGCTCGATCTTCTGGCCGCGTTGCCCAAGACCATCCAGACCCTGGAAGCTTTCAAACCGCGGCCGACCGGCGCGATTCAGCGGCGCGTGAATTCGATGCTCTTCACCGTCGAATCAGCCATGAAATCGCCGACTCGTGATGAAGCCACCAAACAATTGGCGGAGTTGAATGAGCTGTCGGATCTGGCAGATCAGTTGTCCAGCCAGACGGTCGCGACGCTTTCTCCCGCTGTCGCTCAAGCGTACACCGGCGATCAATTAGCCGGGCTGGAGACCAAGTGGAAATCAATGGTGATGGAAATGGCCGGCGCATTCTGCATCAATCAGCCGATCGATTCCGACAAGCTCAATCGCCTAAAAGCCGCGCGCGGATTGCTCGAGGCGCTGGCGCCCGCCGCGGACATGGAAGCGGCATTTGCTCAACCCGCGGCTCTGGCCAAATGGGCCGACTGGACGATCACGCCCCAGCAGATGCAAACTCTCATGGAACCCTATCAGCAGGCAATGTCGCAGGCGTTCGCCGGATTCATTTCCGAGAATCCTGATGCGCTGGTGGCATTTGCCCGACTCCGGACCGGTTACGAGCCCATGATGGCCCTTTTCGCTCGCACCGGCGCGCTCGCCGACGGATGTGCCCCCTTGCCTGAGGGCACGGTGGGATTGCTTTCACGGCTGGCAACGCCATATGAGAGAGCACCCTTTGCCGAGCAGCGTTTCGCCAGCTTCATTGCGGCGCTGGCAGGCTCGGCCGATGAGGACCCCGCCATCTGCGAAACTGCCGCCAGGACCATTTCCAACCGCGTTGGCCGATAGACACCCAATGCAACCGCGCAGAGGCATTTAAGAGATTTATTCACCGCGCCCACGCTTGACGTGATGCGGGCGCACCGCTTCAATACCGCCACTTTTGACCGGCCCACGGAGGCGTTTACAGGAATCGACTTAAGTGGCCGGAATCGAATGAAAGGCTTTATGATTCTCCAACCCCGCTCTGTGCGTCGCCACTTATCTATCTCGCCCACGGCGGATGCCTCGCTGCTCGCGGAAGCATCAGCCGATCGTCTCGTGTCCGGTTTGTCCTTCCATTCTCAGGATCGACTCCTTTGGCTGTTTGGCGATCTTCTGGATGAAGATCTCCTGCCACGCGCGGCAAAGCGCCCGGCAAAGGCGGATGACGAGGAGGAGGATGAAGAGGACGAGGAGGAAGAGGAGGGCGACCAAGAGGAGGAGGAAGAAACAGCTGACGAAGAAGAAGGGGATGAAGAGGACGAGGAGGAAGAGGAAGACGACGAAGAGGAGGACGATGAAGACGAATTTGATGATCCCGACACCGGGTTCGACGACGATGATGACGATGATGAGGATGAGGATTTCGACGACGACGAGTAGTCGAGTTCACTGACGTAAATCGAAGATTCAGGAGAGGGCGCCGCAAGGCGCCCTCTCTTTGCGCGGTGGTCAGGCCTCAGGTTCGGCGCGACGATTGGATTTGAGGGTGGAACGATGGCGCTTGGCCGCGAGCCGCTTTGTCTTGCTGGATCGAGTGGGCCGCGTCTTTCGCCGTCGCTTGGGTATGGCAATCGCCGCAACGAGGATCTCGCGCAGGCGGTCAAATAGCGCGCGCCGGTTACCTTCGGCCGTTCGCTCGGTCTCGCATGTGAGATGCAACTCGCCCGCCTGAGTAATTCTTCTCCCAGCCGTTGCGACCAGCCGCCTGATCGCCGCGGGAGTCATGCCCGTGATGGCGTTGGGCACAAGCCATAGCTCGGCTTTGGTATTGACCTTGTTTACGTTTTGACCCCCAGGGCCGGCACTACGAGAAAACTGGACGCGTAATGCCCACGAAGCAGCACGTACCCCCGGCGCCAGTTCGATTCCGCCTTCGGATGGGGTGATGGGGTTCACGATCGATCAACCACCGGTCATTCGTGAATGTCGGCGGGCGCGCTGGCGAACGGCTTAATGCTTTCAAACAGCCGCTGGCGGGCATTGCGGCTCATCACGGCAAACAGGATTGCCAGCATCAGCAATATGAAGTTCAAGCGCATCCACTTGAGCGGCGCCGCCGGCGGCCTTCCGCCGCGCACCAGTGCAACCGCGATCATCAGGCAAAGAACCGCCGCCGCCACATGCAGCACATACCACAGAGCCGGACGCTCAAAAATCGAGGGATGGTCCAGCAGATCTGTTGGAGGCGCACTGGGGTGAATCTCCCGCGCCAATTCCCGGAATATCGGAATTTCTTCGTCACGATACATCGGCATGCTGCGCGCTGTAATGACAGCGCCCGAGATCAATAGCAGCAACGCCGAAATGAAAACGATCCAGCGGAAAACCAGCCGCGCCCGCGCGAAGACAATCAACTGGCTCTCGTCCTTGAGCTCCCCGATCGCAAACGGCACCACCCACAGATAAAACAGGGTGCCCCCCACAAGGAGCGCGGTGGCAACAATATGCAGGTATCGGCACGCGACGTAAGCGACACTCGTCAAAGTCTCAATCATGTAGACCATTTCGCCTGCGATTTAATATCGGAAGCGTATCCTACGGTCGCCCGCCGCGTCGCCATCATACCACCGACCCGGACGCAGCACGATTTTGCGCAACCCCGCCGAACGACACGCGATCAATATCTGTTGCTCCAGACCCGCCAGCAGAAGCTGTTTCAATTCATAGAGATGGCTCGAACTGTCCACCAGCACCGTGAGCGCGCCCCGAACAAGACCTTCCAGCGCACAGTGCTCGCAAAGCATTTCAGGAACCAGGCGACACCAGGATTCCGAAACCGCCGCAAGTTTCGTTTGCCGTTTGGCGACGGACTTGTTGAAGAACGTGAGCAACTGCGGTCCCATAGCATCCATCGCATCGGGCGCTATTTGCTTGATCCGATGCACGCGCTGTAAATCGGCGTATTCAAGAGGTTTCGGTCGGCGCGTGGGCATCGCAAGGCACTCTACTGCAGATTGACCGGCATGATCACATAAAGGAAATTCGGCCCGCCTCTGAGAAGCCCGGGTCGATTAGGCGCTGTCAGCTCCAGGCTGATCTCATCGTGATCCACCACACGCAGCGCTTCGGTGAGAAACAGCGGATTGAAACCGATTTCCACATCCGCTCCTTCGTACTTGCAGGGAAAATTAACGGTCGCTTCGCCGCTCTCTGGGCTGCGGCTGGTCAGCACCAAACCCTTCTTGCTGAATTGCAGGCGCACCCCTTTGCTCTCTTCGGTTGTCAAGAGAGCCGCGCGCTTAATCGCCGACAGGAAATCAGCCGTGCCCGCGGTCATCTTCTTATCCGTATCCTTGGGAATGACATCCTGGTACGGCGGAAATTGCCCTTCAACCAGATTGCTGGTCAGCGTTGCATTGCTGGTATGGAAGATCACCTGGTTCTCGCGCACCTGCACGCCCACCATCTCGGCCGGATCGTCGATCAGCTTTTCCAGTAAATTGAGCGCCTTGGCTGGAATGATCGATTTCACGCCATCCTTGTGGTCTTTATCCAGCTTGGCCGTCGATACCAGATCGATCTTCGCCTGCGCAAGGCGCCGGCCATCGGTGCTGACAAGATCAAGCTTCTTCTGCCTGGCCGCAAGCAACACCCCGTTGAACGCGTACCGCGTGCTTTCGCGCGCGGCGGCAAAGAGCGTTTGCCCGATTAGCTGCTTGAGCTGACCGGCCGGCACCTCGAAATCCGCCTCCCCCTCAAAATCAGGAACCGGCGGAAATTCGCTGGTCGGCTGGGTGAAAATCTTAAAGTGCGAATCGTGCCCCTTGATATGAGCGCTATCGCCCGTGACCTCGATCGAGAGCGTGTCATCGATGCTCTCGCGAACGATGTCCCGAAACTTATCCGCCGGCAGGAGCGCTTCCCCGGGCTGCTCAATCTGCACCTGCGTATCCGAATATCGGATGGCCACCTCCAGATCCGTTGCCGCGATCGTCAGCCGATCATCGGCGGCCGTCAGCTTCACGCACAGCAGCACCGGCTTGGGCGTCCGCGCCTGCACTGCGTTGCCCGTCACCATGAGCGCTTCCAGAAGAGCTCCCCGATTGCAAATCACTTTCATGAGCCAAGCCTTTCAATCATCGCAAAACCCGCTTCATTTCCCGGGCGGGCTACTGTATCACCACTCTTCTTCTGTACAAATCATCTTTAACTTAGTCGTAGTGGTGATGCCTATCGTATTGTGGATAACTTTGCCATCGTATCAGTAAATGACTGAAACTGATACGCTTGCAGCGGCCATTATCGGACTTTGACGGTGCATAAGTTGTCGGCTATCCAATGATGAATCACTGACCCAGCGGGGAGCTTGCGACAAGGCACCCATCGGCAAGGTTCTGCCTGATGCACAACGCGGCGGTCGCCACCTCCCAACCGCCAACCCCAGCCAGGTTGTCCACGGCTTCTCCGCAGAGGGTGGCGCTTGGCCGTCTCCGGCGGGGCGTAATGACTGGGTCGAGCGGATAACCAAGAAAATAGGCCTGCAGTTCACACCGTATTGCCGTGGCCGGCCAAAGAACGGTCGAGCGTGGCGGCGCTTCCCGATTTGCACGATGATCATCACCAAGCCTTTGGAAGCGCCAATGGTCTCTCTCCACCAACTCACCAGGCATTTCGGCAGCCAGACTGCGGTTGATTCGCTTTCGTTCGACATTCCCGCCGGCCAGATAGTCGGGTTCCTCGGACCCAATGGAGCAGGAAAATCCACGACATTGAAGATGCTGACCGGCCTGATCGCCCCCAGCAGCGGCACCGCCACCGTATGTGGGTTCGATTTGAAACAGCAGTTGATGGAAGTCAAACGCCACGTCGGATTCGTGCCCGAATCAGGAGCGGTGTTCGAATCCCTCACCGGCATGGAATACCTGGTGATGGTGGCCGCGTTATACGGAATTCCTTCCGTGGCAGCGGTGCAGCGCATCGACCAGTTCACTGCCTTCTTTGAATTGAGTCGCGGCACTTTGACCGAGAAACTGCTGGGTGCCTATTCCAAAGGGATGCGGCGAAAGGTGGTCATTACCTCGGCACTGCTGCACAATCCGCCGGTCGTTTTTTTCGACGAGCCGCTCGATGGGCTCGACGCCAATGCGGCGGTGGGCTTCAAATCCCTGATCCAGACGTTGGCTCGCGAGGGCAAGACGATCATCTACAGCTCCCACATCCTCGACGTGGTCGAGCGCGTGTGCCATCGCGTCATCATCATCGACAAAGGCAAAATGATCGCTGATGGCAAGCCCGATGAACTGGTAGCCGAGCACAACTCCGGCACGTTGGAAAAGCTTTTCACGCAGTTGACCGGCGGAACGGAGATGGAACGGCGTGCCGAAGACTTTGCCAAGACGTTCCGACCATGAGCACCTCCAGCGGGAGCACATCCCAACGCGTTCCCTCGTCCGCCAAAACGCTGCGGCGATTGTTTCTCACCCTATTCCTGCGCGGCCGCAGCTCTCGCGGTTTGAAAACCAAACACGCCCCCAAATCGGTCAGCCAGAAACTCGGCCTTACCCTCGCGCTGTACGCCGGCCTGGGGTTTCTGGCGTTTCTCTTCTGGGGCCAGTCGATATTTGCGCTCGCGGTTTACCTACACGCGATGACCTTCGTTTTCCTCGGTATGTTTGTCGCTTCCTCCTCGGGCGAGATTCTCTTCAATGCTGATGAAGCAGACATCCTCCTCCATCGCCCGATCGACTCGGGCACCTTGCTATGGGCAAAAGTGCGCGTGCTGATCGACGTCTCGCTTTGGCTCGCGGGCGCGTTCAATCTGGCCGGATTGATCGCGGGCTTCGCTTCTCCCCAGGGCAGCTGGCGATTCCCCTGCGTTCACATCGTCTCCACCATTCTGGAAGCCATTTTCTGCACCGCCTGCGTCGTGCTGGTTTATCAGCTTTGCCTTCGCTGGTTCGGACGGGAGCGCGTCGAAGGTCTCATGACGACCTCGCAAGTGATTATTTCCGTCGCCGCTGTTCTAAGCGGGCAGCTATTACCCCAATTGATGTTTCGCGGCGGGAAAATGACCGCGTTCAACGAAAAATCCTGGTGGATCGCGCTTCTGCCGCCCGCGTGGTTTGCCGGGTTTGATGATGCGTTGGCAGGCAGCGCGTCGCGCGGCTCCTGGCTTCTCGCTGCGCTGGCGATGTTTTCCACAGCGATAGTGGCTTGGATCGCTTTCGGCAAGCTGTCGCAAGACTATCAATCAGGCCTGCAAAAAATGGCGCAGAGCAGGGTACGCCGCCCGCTCAAAGAAGGACGCCGCCGCTGGATCGATGTCCTGATCGATGCGCCGCCCCTGCGCTGGTGGCTGCACGATTCGGTAGCGCGTGCGTCGTTCCTGTTGACCACCGCCTACCTGCTTCGCGACCGCGATGTGAAACTGCGGATGTATCCGGCCCTGGCTCCCTTGCTCGTCATGCCGATCGTCATGATGGCCCCGGGATTTCATGCTGGCTCTCCCGGCACCGGCGGATTCGGCATCGCATTCACCGGCTCCTTCCTCGCCGTGATTCCAATGATGGCATTGAATCTGCTGCAATACTCGCAGCAATGGCAGGCAGCCGATATTCTCCGCGCCGCTCCCATGCCCGGACCCGCGTCGGTCTGCAAGGGAGCAAGGAGGGCCGTTCTCTGCCTGGTGGCGATCCCCGGAGCCATCGTTATGGCGACGCTCGTGTGGCTACTCTCGCCCGGGCATCGATCCGATGTTTTATTGTTACTCCCGGGCCTGATGCTGGTCCCGGTATTCGCTTTGTTGCCTAAAGGCGTGCCGCTGTCGCTCCCCGTGGAAGAGGCCAAGGCCGCCAGCCGCGGATTGTCCATGATGGGCGCCATGCTGGGTGCGATGGCTCTCTCTGGCGTCGCGTTATGGGCGTGGTTGACCGGTTGGTTCTTCTTTTTCCTGACCATCGAAGCGGTTGCCGCGATCGTTCTCTACGTCATCTTGCGGCGATCACTGCGGCGCGCTTCCTGGATTGCCTTGGAATGAAATTTCAGTTCGGTTCCACGATGGGCGTGGGTCAGCCTGCGGCACGAGGCGGTCAGGTCGCCGTCCTCCTGGGGCAGCACGACAAAATGCCAAGGGGTTCTCATAGCAGGGTCGGGTCCGGGAGTTGCGCGAAGTTACAAAATGTTACATTTTTCGGGCCTCGCATCACTCTTTCCGCCCGAGGGAACCGATCAGCTGTGCCCGGCCGGCGGCGGCAGGACCACAGCCGGTTGGCGCGGCAGTTGTTTGGCCGTTCGCCCTTTTGAAGCATTTCGTTGGCCTGCTCTCCACGCGATGGATTTTAGCGCTTGTTGGCTACGTTGTCAACCTAATTCTAGAAATAATCTGGTACAATATGCGTTCTCTCCTGGCGAGGCGGCGGCAGGTTGACAGGCGCGTTGCTCTTGTGCTCCGCAGCCGCGAACGCTCTTTCGGTCCACTGGAGTATAATGGTGCCTACATTTGCCTAGTTCAGGGTTGTCCCCTTCGGATTCCCCCACAAGGAGCTACGTCCCCTTAAATCTAACCTACCCGCCCCCTCACCTTGAGCGGCCGTTGCGCTGTAGTGTTAGGGCGGATCGTCGGGGCCGGTTTCGGAAAGCGAGCGTACAAACAAATCACCCGTTTTCGAGTCCACATAAGCTGCGATGGCGGTGTTATCGAAGTTTCCATCGTCGGTAATCGTCAGCCAGCGGCCGCCTCGGTCGATGGCGTTGCCGTAACTGCCAACCGCCGCATACACGACGACCGACTGACTTGCAGGGCTATACGCGAAGGTGGCATCCCCGTCATCAGCTTCGACGATCGCCACAAACTGGCCTTGGTCTCTCGCGATCGTCTGGTCTGAAAAGTCCTCGTGCTTGGGGTCAAACGCTGCTATATCCAGGTCGTTCGTGGCTCTGTCGTGAAAAGCTATAGTCGCGCCCTCAATACCGTTCGCTACCGCCAGGCTGTCCGCTCCCTTGGGAACAGTGGCCGCCACGTTGAATTCCCAACTGCCGTTTGAGTTTTGTTGGGCCAACGTGATGTCGTGGTGGGTATCGTCGACATAGGCGACGTAAGGGGCGGAGCCAGAAACAGGCAGCGTGGCCACCGCGCCCACCTGTATGGGGTTCGCGATGGACGTAGTCACCCACTTGTGCCTGGAGTTCGTCGTTGCGTAGTCCAAGCCGTCATGGGCCTGGTCAAAGTAAAAAAGCTGCGGTGTCGTGCCATCAAACTGTAGCGATGGATAGAGCCCGGCATTCCCACTCGCATCGAGCGTGGTGATTTGAAAGCTCTGCCCGTCGTCAGTCGATGCGGCAAACTTCAGGCTCTTCGACTTTTTGGAGTAATAGGCAATCGCTGGGTTACCCTTCGAGTCGACGGCGATCGAGATGAACTCTCCCGCGCCGCTCGTGCCGTCGACGGTGATGGGCGTGCTCCAAAGGCCGCTCGGGCTCCGCTGCGCGAACATGAGGGTGTGGGTGGCGCTGTCGTAGTAGGCCAGGTCGACCTGACCATTGTACGCCGCGAGGCTGTTCACCGTGCCGTTGGCAAAGTCGTCGGCGGGGGTCACTGAAGCGCTCCCCTGGCTCATTTGCTCCAGCGTATATCCGTCACGCGAGAGATTCGCACCGCCAACCACGAGCGCGCCAGAATGCGCGATGGTGACGGATGCTCCATCAAACCCAACCAGGCCGGCTGTGCCCGCGGAAGTGTTGTACGTGGTCACGCTCTGTTCCAGAGCTCCATCGCTCGACAAAGCAGTCAAGACGACATCATTGTCGGTGAGATATTCCTCGTCGTCCGGCGGGATGGTCAGGAGGATCGAACGGCCATCCGCAAGCGCGACGACGCTCGGGTCGCTAGCCGAGTACAACGATTGATCTGGAATCGCAGTGGCATACGCAAAAGCACCAGAGGGTTTGATCGCCGCGGCAAACACGGTGCTGTTGAATTCTTGCGTCGCGGCGAACGACGCGGCACCGCTGGGAAGGGCGTCGAAACCGCTGATCCTCAAATCAGAAGGATACCCCAGCGTCGCGTTCAGATGCTCCGCGTCGATGAAAGCAATCCTCGCAACGCCGCCGGATCCGTAGGAGCGATCCAGCCTCCCCGCCGGAGTGACCCGAGCAACAGCGAAGCTCGCCGGGCCAAAAGCCCAGGAGAACGTATTTGCAACGACGGTGTAGGAGAATGAGCCACCGCCAATCAGGATATCACCGTCGGACAAGACCTCCGCACCAGCGACTTCATCGTCAATGATTGGGGTGGCTGGAGTGGTTGTCCCCAGATACGCAGCGAGGGAGCCATTGTCGCCGAATGTGGTGTCGACTGAGCCATCGGAATTAAGGCGGAAGACCCGCATTTCTGAACCGGCTGACAGGCCACGACCGATTGCTTCCGTTCCGGCAATCACGGGTTTGTCGTCCGAGCCGATGGTGATGCAAGTGGGGGTGAAGTTGGTGTCGGCCGTGACCAGCACCGTGCCTCTGTTGCCGTAACTCCGTTGAAGTTGCCCGTTGGGAAGATAACGCGAAAGAATGGTGGTGCCCGCGGCGGTCATCAGGGCGTAAACGTAGCCTCGCGAATCCACAGCCTCGGAAACGAAAGTTCCGCCCGGCAAGGTGGCAAGGCCCCCGGACCCGAACTTGTCGTCCACGGCACCGCTGGAGGTGAAACGCGCGATTCCAGCAGTTCCGCCGGCGTAAATATCGTCCCCGGGACCAGTGACAAGTTTGGTCAGGGCTGCATCCTCAACCTCTGACTCGGAAATGTAAGCGTAGCCACCCGTACCAAAAGAGCTGTCGGGCGTTCCGAAGGCGGCAGTAAACTGCCGCCGGGGCTCCAATCGTTCCACGCCCGGGCGATGCCTCTTGCCCTGCCGGGAACCAACCCAACGGGACGCGATGGATTTTGCCAAGTTGATGGCTTGGTGGCCTGCCTTCTTTAACTTCGGGCTTACGCCGGCCCTGTGGCCGGCCGACGGGACGCAGCGAATGCTCCAAGCCAAGACGCCGGACCATCCGCTGCGTCCATCGCGCATCGCCCATCGGCCGGCCGCGGGTGATGGGCGTTTGGATTGGACACATTCACCGCTTGCCCTTCTTCCCCTGTTCCTTGCGCGCCGGGCTGGCGGAAGCAGTTGGTAAGTGCCAACTGCCTCGCCCTCGCCTGACACAGCAATGGAGCTTTGCCTGATTATACCTCACGCTTCGAGTATTGAGACATTGTTGCACGACTGAAAGTCGAGGGTCATCAGCAAGGCGATCTTCAATCGGTAGGCGGGGCTCAATTCGTCGAGGCGCTTGTCGATCTCTTGCCTGAAATCCGCAAAACATTTTTGATGCCGCGAGTTGAGCACTTGTTTCTTGGGAGAGTGGAATGGAATGAACGTGGAATGAACGGTGGAATGAACGGTGGAATGAACGGTGGAATGAACGGTGGAATGAACGGTGGAATGAACGGTGGAATGAACGGTGGAATGAACGGTGGAATGAACGGTGGAATGAACGGGGACGCAGCTAGTTATTGCAATCGGTCGGACCTCGGATTAGTATGAACCAATGGCCAGAAAGCCCCGCAGCGCCCCCGGCGGCATGGTGTATCACGTGCTCAACCGATCGGCGGGCAAGATCAAATTCCTCGGCCGCGACAAAGACTTTGCGGCTTTCGAGAACCTGATCGTCGAATCCCATGCCCTCCATCCGGTGCGCATCTTCGCCTATTGCCTGATGGGAACCCACTGGCACTTCGTCGTCCTGCCCAAGGAAGATGGGGACCTCACGGCTTTCTTTCGCTGGCTGACCCACACCCACGCCATGCGCTGGCGCGTGTCGCACCGAACGGTAGGATACGGGCACCTGTACCAGGGCCGGTTCAAGAGTTTCCCTGTGCAGCAGGACGAGCACTTCCTGGACGTGTGCCGGTACGTCGAGCGCAATGCCCTGACCGCGGGATTGGTCCGGCGTGCGCAGCAGTGGCGTTGGAGCAGCCTGTGGGCACGGGAGCACGGCTCTGATGCGCTAAAGCAAATCCTCTCCCCGTGGCCGGTGGATCGTCCAAGGAATTGGATCGAGCACGTGAACGAGCCGATCACGGAGAAAGAGCTGCAACGGCTTCGCGCCAGCATCGACCGCGGCCAACCCTTCGGCAGCGAAGCCTGGACCCGGCGGACGGTTAGTCGCCTGCACCTGGAGCACACGGTCCGCCGCGAAGGCCGGCCGGCAAAGGAAAAGGAGCATGTCGAGAACGACAAAAACTAGCTGCGTCCCCGTTCATTCCTCTTCGGGCCGATGATCCGGCGTTTGTCTGTCATGTGCTCAAACCGGTCCGGCAACTGGACCGAGTTGGTGAACGACCCGGTGAACGACCCGATGTCCGAAGAAGAATTGACGGTGCTGCGTAAAACCAACGTGAACAGGGGCCATCCATACGGGAGGCCCGACTAGGTCGAGCGGGCGGGCAGTACGCTTCGCCCTCGAAGCCGTCACCCGGCTGGCGGAAAGAGCGGAACGAGGATTCGCCCGCCAACCTCACCACGCAGGGCGAGCAACAAGTTGACAAAACCGGCCAAAAACGCCCGAGAGTGGCGCGCAATGGCGCGCTTAGCCGTGGACGGCGGCCGTGGGACGGCGGAAGATCAAAGCGTCGGCAGCGCGGTCGAGCCGCGCGTAAATGTTTGCCTTTGCACAAACCCCAAAGTGGACGTGGCCCGTGCCGGCTCTATAATGCCGCCCCCGACAGAACGTTGCGCGGTGGCGAAGCGAAAGCGAGAATTCGATCATGGCGGATGACTCTCATCTGGTTCGCTCATTCAACTGGAAGGATGTTTTTCCCTTCGTCGCCATTTTCCGCGGCTTTCGCATTGCCATCCATCCTTCCAAGCTGGTTCTCGCGCTGGTGGCGCTGATGCTCGTCTACGCCGGCGGGTCGTTTCTGGACGTGATCTGGCCATCGTCACAGCAAGCCGTTGCCGACGAGATAAGCAAGTATGAAGCATCGCGAAACAATCTGGACCCCGACGCGTCATTCGATGCCCTGCGCAAACAGCAGATCGAAGCAGAAGTCGCCCAGCGCAAAGCCGCGCTTGCCGAGCTAGGCAAACCCGATGGAGACATCGGCGATCTCAAATGGAAAATCCTCCAGGATCGCGATGCCGCGGTGAAAGCCGCCGAAGCCGACTACGAAAAGTCACCCGGCCCAGCGGGCGAGACGATGCGGCAGTTCGAGATCAAGGCCGCTTACGATGACGCGCGCGCCGCGATCGATCAGCTCGAGGGAGCGCGCACCGGGCTGTTTCTCACGTTTCGTACCTATGAACTGGGCCAGATTAATTCCATCGTCCGCGGTGTCCGGGCGGGAAACTTCATGGGCCCGGATGGGATTACCATCTCTCTAGTTCGCCTCTTCTCGACTGGTCCCTCCTGGGCGCTCCGGCCCAATCACGCGCTCTTCTTTCTGATCTACGGCATCTATTTTCTGACGATCTGGTCCGTGTTTGGCGGAGCGATTACGCGCATCGCCGCCGTCCACTTTGCTCGCGATGAGAAAATCAGCATTCGCCAGGCGCTGGCGTTTTCGACCAGCAAGTTTCTCTCCTTTGTCAGTGCACCGGTCATTCCCATGTTGATCATCGTCGCCGTCGGTCTGCTTTTGACTGCCGGCGGACTGCTGCTCTACATTCCGATCCTGGGCCCTATTGTCGTTGGAGCATTCTTCTTCATCGCGCTCGCCGCCGGCTTTGTCATGACGCTGGTGCTGCTGGGATTGGCAGGGGGCTTTAATCTGATGTACCCGACGATCGCCGTCGAAGGATCCGACAGCTTTGACGCCATCAGCAGATCGTTCAGCTACCTCTACGCCCGTCCGTGGCGGCTGGGGTTTTATACGGCGGTCGCCATTGCCTACGGCGCGCTGACCTATCTTTTTGTCCGCTATTTCATCTACATCCTGCTCAGTCTTATCCACCTGTTTCTGGGAATGCTGGTCTTCTCGCATTCGGCCAGTCTCGCGCCGCTCCTGCAAACGCTTTGGCCCAGCCCGCATTCGATTGGACGGCTCAGTTACGAGATCGACTGGACATCCCTCAGCGCCGGCGAAAGCATCGGCGCGGTGCTGATCTCGATCTGGGTGTATCTGGCGGTTTACATGCTCGGCGCCTTCACGATCAGCTTTTACTTCTCGGTCAGTGCGATCATCTACTACCTGATGCGCCAGGAAGTCGACGCAACCGAGCTGGATGATGTTTATCTCGAACAGACGGACGAAGACTTCGCCGAAACCCCCGCCGGAGTTTCGCCGACGCCGGAATCAACCGAGCCCGTAACAGAAGTGACCGCAACGATCATCACCCAGGGCACTCCTCCTGCGACCGCCTGAGCGTTGCAGCACGTACCAAGAGCAGTGGACAACGACCGTTTTCACCCGCGTGTCCAGTCGAATTCCGAAGAGCTTGCCAACACGCTCACGCACGGGAGCGCCGCTGCTCTGTCGATCGCGGGCTTCTTCGTGCTGGTCTTCCCCGCCGCCCGGTCCGGCGACGTTTCCAAAGCGATTTCGCTCGCCGTCTACAACGCGAGCCTCGTACTGCTATATCTGATCTCGACCGGCTATCACCGGTGCCGTCCTGGCAGGTGGAAGCGCGCCTTTCACATCGCCGATCATTCGGCCATTTACGTGCTGATCGCCGGAACCTACACGCCATTCATGTGCACGTTTCTCAAGGGAGACTGGGGCGAAGGGATTCTCACCGCGCTCTGGATCATCGCTGTCGTGGGGACCGTGCTGAAGATCTTCTTTGTCGGCAGATTTCGGCTGTTCTCCACGTTGCTGTATGTGGCAATGGGATGGACCGCCGCGATCGCCGCCAAGCCGATATCAACTCACGTTCCCGCCGGCTGCATCGCGCTGCTGGTCGCCGGCGGGGTGGCGTACACTTCCGGCGTGATATTCTATCAGTGGCGGCGCTTGCCATACCACCACGCGATCTGGCACCTGTTTGTCGTTGCCGGGAGCGCGATCCATTTTGTCGCGGCTTGGAAATACATTCTTCCCGCGCCATGATGAATCTGAGCCATCATCCGTATGCCCAATGACTTCACCGCGGGCATGCGAGTCACAAAAATGCCCAGGGCCCAATGGCCAACACGGCCTCAACGATTCAATACCCAAGGCGCGACCCGGCACAGCAGCGAAAACCTGAGACGACAAGCAGGAACAGCATCAATGACACCGCCGCCGTACTGTTCATCACCCACCGTCGGAACGTCAAGGGTTCTGGTGGCATAACGAATGGCAGCTTCCGAGGGCGGCGCGACGCGCTAACGGACTTTATACTGGAGAGAAATCGACGGGGACATCACCCATTGAAATTCCACTTGCCGGTGTTGAGCTAGCGATACTCCCGCTCCGCCGCCGCTTGTCTCATGCTTTTCCCAGCGCAACTTCGATCTTTGTGAGCGTCCGCGTGCTGGGCACAACCACGCCGCGTTCGGCCCGGTTGAGCACTTCGACCCGAATGCCGGCCTGCTTTGCCAGTTCCTTCTGCGAAAGACCAGTGGCCTTGCGACGGCGAACGATATTTCGGGCAATGGAAGCTTCGGCAAATCTAACCCGCGTCGCGATTGCCCTCTGCATCCGCGGGCGGCAGCGGCGGCATTTCGCCGGTCAAGAGTTTGTACACCCTCTCGGGAACGGCAATCTACTTCTCGCGGCCGGTGGTGAGCTCGAACGGTGCATGCTGCCACGCTTGTCTCATTGTGGCACTTGATCTTCGATTCCATCTTCTATGTGAACCGGATGGGACTCGACTCGGGCCGTATCCGACGCAATGCCGTCGCGGCTGGCAGTCAGGGAAATTTGTCCCGGTGCCAACGTGGATCGAATGGCAACCCGATTGATGCCGCACTCGGTATCAAGATATAGGTTGTTGGTCGAATTTATCTTGCCGCTGTTGTATCCACCACGCCATATGGCTGGGCCGCTCATCTTAAAATCCACGCGGGCTTCATCGGTTGGACAACGTTGGCCGTTGGAATCGACCGCCTCGACGTCGAAAAGGGCGACGTCCGCACCATCCGCCTGCAGACCGTTGGGACCGATGATGGGCGTCAATTTGATCCTGACAGGCGGTCCGGCGGTTGTCAGCTCGTGCTGACAGAGAACAGTTCCACGGTCCATCCCGACCGCCCTGATCTTGCCGGGCTGCCAGGCCACATTGGGGAAGGAAAAGACAAAACCATCGGTTGGGCTGGATGATCTCGCCAGTGATTTGCCATTGAGGAACAACTCGACTGTTGGACAATTGCAAATGACATACATTGTCTTTGTTGTTCCAGCGGGATATGTCCAATGGCCGAGAATGTGAATGTCGGGCGTCTCGCTCTGCATCACGCGCTCGGCGAAATAGATTTCCTTCGGCAGGCGCACCGCGTCCACTTTTCCGCTGACACGGCAGACTTCGCTGGAATCCTGTCGCCCATCCGCGTCGGAATCAGAGAAATAAATCGAAGCGTAGCCCGACCATTTTGAATGCGCGGGATCAGGATTGCTGATGCGATTGATCCAATAGGCGTTATATCGAACAGCCTGGGCGAGCGCGAAGGTTTCGGAATTAAAATTCCATGTATCGAGCGGGCCTTTTTTAAAGCCGAAAAAGGGAGGCGAAAGATCGTCCCAGAAACGGCGCGCCCCCTCTTCGCGAAAATCTTCCACTTCGATCAAGGGCGCTCGGTCGCGTCGTTCGATGCTGTAGCCACGGAAGATATCCTTCGGATCAGTCAATTGATCCGCCCGGGGATCCTGACCGATCATAATTTCATAATCCTCCGAGACAGGTGTCAGCGCGGTATTTGCAGCGGCGATAGCGTTATCGCGTGTCCCTGTAACTCGACCGCCGTAGGAGTCGTACTGCTTGCGCAACGCGACCATCTGTTGCATCTGCTCAGGAGTAACGATAGTCCCGCCCGCTTCCCAAAAAAGGATGCTGGGACTATTGCGGTAATAGATTAAAGAATCGCGCATGACTTCCGTGCGCTGATCCCACTGCCGCCCATCGGGATCGCGCTCCTTATCGCCGGCGGGGCAGACTTGGATGAGCCCGAACCGATCACAGGAATCTACATCCACGCGCTGGGGGGAAACGTGCATCCAGCGAATGTAATTGGCATGGCTGTCCCTGATCATCCTGGCGTTGAGATCGTGCATCCAATCCGGATACGCCTGGCCCAGGCCGGCCCATTCGTCGCTGGTGCGCTGGGCAAAACCCTTGAGATAGACAAACTTATCGTTGATAAATATACCGCCCGTTCCAGCTCCGCCCTTGAATTCTGTTTTGCGAAATCCAGTGGTTATTTCGCGCACATCGACGACTTTGTCGTTCACGGTGAGAATGGTGTAAACGTGGTACAGGTACGGGTCCTCCACACACCAGAATCGAGCGGGCTTCAGTGAACCGCTTGCTGTTAACACCGATTTTCCATCGCTCGCTAGATCAACCGATTTGCCAGTGAGCTTGGCTTTAACCAAGCCATCGTGATCCACAATGAATGCGGACAACGTCGCGGTGGCCCGATCGCCCGATTCATTTTTTACTTCCGATTCGATCGTGACATCGGTGCTTTTGCCTGGGATGTCGTAGTTCCGTCCATAGATGTAGGTGCCGGTCGATTGCAAACCATAATACAACGGCAACGTCTGATAGATTTTCCCGGTCACATGCAGCCAGACGTGGCGATTGATCCCGCCATAGTCGGGATTGAAATCATTGACGTTCCATTCAAACGGCGTGCCCGTCGCTCGTTCCGCATAGTTGATGCGATTGTCAACCTGAACAGCCAGCACGTTATCATGTCCGAATTGCACGGCGTCGCTGATGTCGATGCCATAGGCGGTGATGCCGTTTTCGTAAAGACCAATTTCCTTCCCATTCAGGAAAATATCGCCCGCTTGGCGCATTCCCTCGAATTCGAGGAAGATTTTGTTGCCGGAATAACTTGTGGGGAGCTTGAAATGTTTTCGATACCAGGCCAATCCCTTGTACGTTCCCTTGTCCCCGCCGCCATGGGAGATAATTGTGCGAAAAGAATCGGTCTCGTTAAACGAATGCGGTGTACTGACGGTCTCCCATTGCGAATCGTCCAACGCGACGCTCTGACCGTCGGCAATCCCCGCACGGATGAGCTTCCAGTCGGGATTGAAATTGAGCCGTTGGCGGGGAGAAGCAGGCGCCGCAAAAACAACTTGGGCAGGAGCCGGACCGACGAGAAAAAATGTCACAATCAATAGTGCGAGCACAACGGCCTTAGAGCGGGCGGGCATCATTCTTCCTTGCTTGCGAAAAATCGACGGGGACATCACTCATTGAAATTCCGCGTGCCGTTGCCGAGACAACGACACCCCCGCCCGATCGCGGCTTGTCTCATGCTTTTCCCAGCGCAACTTCGATCTTTGTGAGCCTCCGCGTGCTGGGCACGACCACGCCGCGTTCCGCACGGTTGAGTACTTCGACCCGAATGCCGGCCCGCTTTGCCAGTTCCTTCTGCGAAAGACCGGCGGCCTTGCGACGGCGAACGATATTTTCGGGCAATGGAAGCTTCGGCAAATTTAACGGCGTCACGATTCATCGCGGCACAGCGCCCAGTCCCCTATCACGGCATAACTCGCCAGGTGGATTTAACGCATCGACCGCCTTCAGTTCCTCCGCGGTCAATTTGAAATTCAGCGCTCCCATGTTGTCACGCAGTTGATCGACGGTGCGCGGGCCGATGATCGGACACGTCACCCCGGGCACTTGCAGGCACCAGGCGATGGAATACTGGCTGCTCGTCACGCCCCGGCTATCAGCGAGCTTATCCACGCCTTCCATCAGCGGCCATTGGCTGGCGGGAAAATCCTGCTTGTTCTGTGCTTTGTACCATGTGCCATCGGGAATCTTCCGCCCGCCGCGCGTGTAGGTTCCGGCCAGTCTGCCGCGCGCCAGCGGCGCCCAGGTGATGGTCGCGATCTCATATTTCCGGCAGAACGGCAGGACCTCCGCCTCGATCCGCCGATCGATGATATTGAGCTGCGGCTGCTCCACATCGAAGCGCGCTGTTCCCAATTTTTCCGCGATGAAATGCGCCTCGGCCAACTGCCATCCCGCGAAGACACTGCTCGCCAGGTAAAGCACTTTTCCCTGCCGCACCAGATCATCCAGTGCGCGCAGCGTCTGATCGATCGGCGTATCGGGATCGGGCCGATGAATGTGATAGACATCGATCCGCTCGGTCTGCAGGCGCCTGAGTGATTGCTCCACCTCGCGCACGATGTGCCATCGGCTGTTGCCCGCATCATTCACATGCGGACTTCGCCTGCCGTGTACTTTCGTCGAGAGAACAATCCGATCGCGAAGGCCGGTTTCCTTCATCCACTGGCCGATGACCTCTTCGGACCCGCCGTCGTTGTAGACGTTAGCCGTGTCAATGAAGTTGCCGCCCAGCTCGATGTAGTTGGAGAGGATTCGCTTCGACTCAGCCGCATCGCTGCGTCCGCCGAAGTTCATCGTGCCCAAACACAGCGGTGTAACCTTGACGCCCGTCCTGCCGAGTATTCGGTGTTGCATGGATAAACTTTAGACGCGCAGCTTCGCCGGCTCAACGCTGCACTCGTAGAAATTCATGTCCTCGCATCTTGCCAGACGGCCTGATGAGGCGAAGAAGCATTCGCGGACGTCAGGGGCTGCTGCCCCCGACACCCCCGCTAAGAGTGATAAGGAATGCTTCGCATGCGATTGATCTCGGGGCGGAACCATCTCTTACTCTCGCCGTGCCGACGGTTCCGCCCCGGACCCCACCTCCGGGGCAAGGCACGCCCCCTGCCGCTGGGCAACAGGGAAATCGCGGTTGTCTTCGATCATTGTGGGCCGTGGCGGACGAGACAAATGGTATCGCGCGTTCGAGAACGGCGTTCTGCCTCTTCGCCATCAGCGGGGGTGTCGGGGGCAGCAGCCCCTGACGTCTGCATCTCTCATTGCGTTTCATCAGGAACTGTCAATTGAGGCCGCGCGCTCAGTTGCTGGTATTGAGTTGGGCCCTGTCGCCGCAGTGCCTACGGACACGGCAGTAGCATCCCGGCGATCTCCCACTAAAATCCCGCCATGGCGTATATCAACGAGAACTACCTGAATCTCAAGGCTGGCTATCTCTTTCCGGAAATCGGCCGGCGTGTGCGCGCGTTCGCAGAGGCGAATCCGAAGGCGGCGATCATCCGTCTTGGCATCGGCGATGTCACCGAGCCGCTGCCGCCCGCTGTTATCGCGGCCATGCACACGGCGGTGGACGACATGGCTCGCGGGCCAACTTTCCACGGTTACGGTCCGGAACAAGGGTACGACTTCCTGCGCGGTGCGATCGCCAGGAATGACTTTCAATCGCGCGGCTGCGATGTCTCGGCGGATGAGGTTTTCATCTCCGATGGCTCCAAGTGTGATTGCGGAAACATCCTCGACATTCTCGGGCCGGGAAACACGATCGCCGTCACCGACCCGGTCTATCCGGTGTATGTGGATACCAACGTGATGGCCGGCAATGCCGGCGCGGCCAATGAGAAGGGCGAGTACGCCGGTCTGGTTTATCTGCAGGCGACCGCCGAGAACCACTTTTCGCCATCGCTGCCCAGGCAGAAGGTGGATGTGATCTATCTCTGTTCGCCGAACAATCCCACGGGAAGCGCCATCAGCCGCGAGATGCTGACCAAGTGGGTGGAGTACGCCAGGGCGAACCAGTCGATCATTTTTTTCGACGCCGCGTATGAGGCCTACATTTCCGATCGGACGTTGCCCCATTCGATCTTCGAGATTCCCGGAGCTCGGGAGGTGGCGATCGAATTCCGCAGCTTCAGCAAGCTAGCCGGTTTTACCGGAACACGCTGTGCGTTCACGGTTGTTCCTCATACATTGAACGGCAAAACCAAAAGCGGCGAAGTGATCGATCTGCACCGCCTCTGGACGCGCCGGCATACGACCAAATTCAACGGCGTCTCCTACATCGTCCAGCGCGGCGCGGAGGCGGTCTATTCATCGGACGGACAAAAGCAGGTTCGCCAGCTCGTGGCTTTCTATATGGAGAACGCCAGCCGCATCCGCGAAGGGCTGGGCAGCGCCGGACTGACCGTCCATGGCGGGGTGAACGCGCCTTACGTGTGGATCAAAACGCCAAAGGGCCTATCGAGCTGGCAGTTCTTTGATCAATTGCTCAACGAGGCCCACGTGGTCTGTACCCCCGGCAGCGGCTTCGGCTCCGCCGGCGAAGGGTACATCCGCCTCAGCGCCTTCAACAGCCACGATAATGTCGACCAGGCTCTGCGGCGGATCGAGGCGAAGCTGGCGATGTGAACATGTGGCGAAAGATCCGGGCCACGCACAGAGGGAATTAAAGGTGAAATGGTTTCGCTCCCTGGCGATTGCGTGGCTGCTTACCGCTGCCCCAGCCATTGCTCATGCACAGGCAGCTGCTCCGCGCGGGGATCAGCTCCGCGTTTTCCTCGTCACCTTCGGGCCAGGGTCTGATCCGTGGGAAAAGTTCGGCCACAACGCCATCGTCATCACCGATACCGTCACCGGCAGGAGCCCGGCGTACAACTGGGGCATTTTCGATTTCGGTGAAGGATGGAGCCGATTCCTCTCCTTTAGCTGGCACTTCCTCCAGGGCCGGCTGTGGTATGCGATGGAATCCGAGCCGGTCGATGACATGGTTGACCAATACATTCACGACCACCGATCGATTCTGGCGCAAGAACTGAATCTAACGGCCGCGGAAAAACTCGACTTGCAAGCCCGGCTCATCGCCAACGACACCGATGCCAACCGGCATTATCTCTACGATTATTTTGTGAAGAACTGCTCGACGATGGCGCGCGATGCGATCGACCAAACCGTCGATGGCCGCGTGCACGCCGCACTGGACCACGTTCCGACGGGCACCACCTATCGCTGGCACGATCGGCGAACCACCGCGGACACGCTGTGGCTTTACCTCTTTCTCGACTACGCCCTGGGGCATCCGGTCGATCGGCCGTTGTCCGCATGGCAGGAATGTTTTCTACCCGGCAAGCTGGCGGAGCATCTAGCCATCGTGCAGGTGCCCGATGCGAGCGGAAAGCTGGTCCCGCTGGTCGGCGAATCGAAGCAATTGAACACCGGCATTTTTTCCGAGCGCGAGGTTCCGCCGCCTTCCTTCGTCTATTGGCTTTTCGCTGGCGGTGTGTGCGTCGGCGGCGCGATGGTTTCTCTCGCGCGGCTGGGCGTGCGGAGCAGGCTGGCGCGCTGGGCGTTCAACTTCGTTGCCGCGCTGTGGTCGCTGGTCGCGGGAGCGCTTGGGGCGGTGATCACTTTCGCGTGGTTCACCAACCACGCCGCCGCCAAGTGGAATGAAAACTTACTTCAATGCAATCCGTTGTCGTTGCTGCTGATCGTGCTGATACCGGCTGCGTGGTATTGGCCCAGAGCCGCGAAAACGGTTGCGTTCACGGTGCTGGGCCTCTGTGTGTTTGGAGTCGTCGCCAAGCTCACGCCTTGGTTTTGGCAATCGAACGGGCCGATCATCGCGATCGCGCTGCCGATTCATGCTGGCGTCGTCTTTGGGATCGCCAAGCGGCCCCGTTGCCGTGTGCAGATCGGTGCCTCAGATTAGGACTTTCTCGAGGAACGCTACACCAGCGCGCCCGCTTAATCTGCCCGGCCGCCGACCGCGCGATCCGAAAGTGGCTATTGGTGTAACGGAGAAGGTAGATGAGAGAAGCGGCGCTAGCGACGAGTACCCTAAATTCTGGATCGAACATGATTCGATGTACAGGATGGGGCTAGGGCGCGATCGCAAGACGCCATGGGTTCATAACGTGAGCGCCTACCAGTATGGTCGCGTGATCGATGGACTGAAGGCACTTAGCGGCACAGGCGAGTCCTTCGAGGTTCGTACATTCGTGGCCTCCTTAGCAATGCCTGACTACCAATCGTACCTCGTCCTCTCCGCGCTCGAAGATGTGGGGTTGCTCGTCAGCCCGAAGCGCGGGTTGATGCGGTTCATTGACCGGGATGAATTCTCGCAGCGTGCGAAGGGGGTGTGCGGAACGATAGCGGCACGACCCGTCATCGATCACTAATGCTCTGGCACCCGTCGGTTTTCAGCGTAAATAGTGGTCAGCTTGAGCGGGCGTTGATTTTCATCTGCGAGTCCACGCCCCAGGAGCGGCTCAATGAAGATAGAGATGTTGGCCATTCCGGGGCGCTCGGATTCGGATTGGCATCAATGATTTGACTTGGAGCGCCGCGCAACAATAAATGCTGGTCGGCCCAACTTTTCGCGGGTAATGTAATGGACATGACCGTAGCCGTACAGGTCGATGAGTCGCTTTTGCAGCGTGCCGAGAAGGCGATGGACATTCGCGATCCTGCGGAATTGGTGCATCGTCTTCTCCAGCGGGCGGTCGATCTCGCCGCAGCACAGGAGCGTCTGGCCATCGCGGGCGGCACGATGCCTGATCTGGTTGTTCCCCCTCGCAATCGGCAGAGTGGCGAATGACGCTTGTGCTGGTGGACACATCGGTTTGGGTTCAACATTTCCGCACGTCCCTGGCTGACCTGACATCAATGGTACGTCGAGGAGAGCTCGTCACGCATTCGGTGGTGATTGGCGAGCTCGCCGTGGGAAATATGCGGCAGCGGACGCAAACTTTGGCCGATCTGCGTGCACTCACGCGGCTCACTGAGGCTTCCCCGGAATACACCCTTGATTTGATCGAACGTCAGGCCCTCTTCGGCCTCGGCCTGAGTTGGGGCGATGTACAACTGTTGGCGGCTTGTGAGGCGCACAAGCTACAGCTTTGGACACTGGATCGACGGCTGCACGTCGCCGCCCAAGCAATGTCGTTCGCTTTTCCATGAGCTAGCGAAAAACAATCACACCGCTTGCAATCGTTCCACCAACCTCACCGGCCTGCGGCAGTGTTTGCAGAGGTATCTTCCGGTAGTACGTCGCCGGCGGGGAACCCACCAGTTGCAGGTGGGGCAGCCGAACGAATAGGGGGCCGGCGAGCGAGGCGGGGCGGCCACCTCTGATTCGGAATAGCAACGTTTTGGTATCGCGCCAATTTCCAGGCATTTGGCTTTCCAGCGGGGGCCGTGGCCGTCGCCGGGGGTGAGGGCGTGGGCGATTTCGTGCAATAGCGTGTCGCGGACTTCGGATTGGCTGTTTAGAAGGGTCAGGGGCTTGGAAAGGGTGATAAGCCGGGCGCGGGGGCGACAGGAGCCGAAACGGCGGCGGGCGTGGTCGAACTGGAACCGCCAGCCGGTTAGGCCGTATTGTTGAAGGAGGTTCCAGGCCATGAACTTGGCGTCCACTGGCTGCATAGCGGCGGTTCCTTCTCCTGGGGCCAACGGCGGCTACGGGGAGCGGGTTATGCGTAGAATTGCTACGAATTCCTGCCCCGGCGGCGCGACCGGATAGTTTGATGGCCGACAACGGTTCGTGCAAATCGGCGACACACATTTTTGGAGCAATTCCGGGTAGACTAGGACGTTCTATCAGGCGGCGGCGCGTGTCATTATCGTGGCCAATATTGGACTTTTTACCCGCCGTCCTGAAGGCTGGAGACGAGTTTCCCAGGCGCTGAATATTGGCTGAGCCGTCCCGAGAGTCGCGATGGTTCGGTTTTACACCCTTTGTGAGGACACCAAGATGTTTTCTCGCCGTCGCCGTTCGCAATCAAAATCCCTGGGCGCGATCTCACGGACCTGCATCGAGGCGCTCGAAGCCCGCCGGTTGCTCGCCGCGGCGGTTTGGACGGGTGATGATGACACCACGCAGTTCGGCGATCGTTTTAATTGGCAGGGTGATGTTGCTCCAACCGCTGGCCAGGACATCGACTTTCCCGCCGGAGCCAACGGTACGGCGGTCACCGTCAACGGGGACTTTACGGTGGGCAGTATCGAATTTGATGATGGGTATACGCTTTCAGGGAACGGAGCGCTCACCGTCGAAGGCAATGTCGCGGTGACCGACGGCGCTACGGTGATCGGTAGTCCGCTTGTCCTGGGGACGAGTCCCAACATCAACCTGGTGGCGGGCACCTCCCTCGCGCTGGGCGTCGTGAGCGACGGGGGCAATAAGTTTGGAATGACGGAGACGGGCGGGGGCACGCTCACGTTGCAGGGCGCTGGTGATACCTACACGGGCGTCACTTTGGTAAAGGCGGGGACGTTGATCAATGTCACGAGCTTGGCTTCGCAGGTCACCGTATCAGCGGGGGCGAACTTCATCGGCACGGGCAGCGTCGCGTCTCTGCTAGGGAATGGCGGGCAGTTCAGCATCGCCAACGGTGCGGCGGCGGGCCAGCTAACCGTGGCGGATAACCTGACGTTCGGCGCCGCCTTCGCCAATGGAATCAATTTCGACATCGATGGCACCGGCGCCAGCAGCGAGATCACGGTCAACAGCGGAGCCATTTCGCTGGGGGGCGCGCAGCTCAGCGGCACAGTGATCGATGGTTATGTCCCCACCCCCGGCGCGGTCATCACGCTGATCCAAAACAACACCGGCACCGCCATCAACGGCACATTTGCCAATCTGGCTGAAGGGGCGACTGTCGCGATCGGCGGAGAAGATTATCAGATCAGTTATATCGGCGGCAATACCCTCGATTGCGTGACACTGACTGCCGAGCAGACGAGCACGGCCACGGGCACCAGCGTCACGTTGAGCAGCAGCCATACGCCGGTATTCGAGGGGCACACGGTTGAGTTGACGGCCACGGTGACAGCAGCCAGCGGAACTGCGGCTGGGTCGGTGATATTCTACGAGAATTTTACGGCAATTCCGGTGAGCCAAACGAGATTTGGGGGCACCAATTACACCGTCCCTCTCACTAATGGGACTGCCAGCCTCGATGTCGCGACCCTTCCTGTTGGCTCCGATACGATCACTGCTACGTTTACTCCGACCGGCACCAATCCCACGCCGGTGACGACGATCACGCCCCTGATCGTCAAAGTTCGCACGGGGACCGCTCCACAGGTCACGAGCCTGACGCCATTTCTTTCAACTCGGGGCTATACCGTCCTGGAAGAGGTCGATGGCGAAGATACCGCTCCGGCCGGCCAAGATGGCTTGACTTACGACTGGACCGCCGTGCATCTGCCCTCGGGCGCAAAGGCCCCGGTGTATGACGTCAACGACTCGAATCTGGCTGACGCCGTGACTGTGCGCTTTTTCAAGGATGGTGGGTACATTCTCCGGTGCAATGTGACCAACTTGGCAGGAAACACGACTGCTGTGGACGTCGATGTCACCGTTACCCAAAAGGCAACGACCCTTCGAGTGGAACCGCACAAAGCACAGATCCACGCGGGCAAGACGCTGCAATACGTCACGACCGTGTTGGATCAGTTCAACCGTCCGATGCGCACCGCCCAGCCGCTGGTCTATTCCGTGGTTTCCGGCGGGGCCTCTGGTTCGATCAATTCGGCGACCGGGCTATTCAGTGCGACCGACATTGCCGGGCCCGTCATGATCGAGGTTGCAGACGACAAGTTGACGGCCATGGTTGGCGCGGAAGTCTTGTAACGGTTGCAGGAACACGGGCAGGATGCCAATACTGTCCGGCATCCTGGCCGGTTCTTGAGAGAAGATGGTAATCGATGACCGACTCGTCTGTGCGATCTTGTCTTCTTGGGCCTTACCGGGTTGGTTGCGCGCATGCAGCGGCGTCGGGGG
>Ga0302326_10004908_pt1 | contig 30739 bp, 25 predicted proteins | sample Palsa_T0_3_FD_202264 | JGI IMG/M metagenome (GOLD analysis project Ga0302326, IMG submission 202264) | Peat permafrost microbial communities from Stordalen Mire near Abisko, Sweden - Palsa_T0_3 | ecosystem: Environmental > Terrestrial > Soil > Palsa > Peat permafrost | place: Sweden: Abisko... | reverse complement strand
GATGACGGCGAGGGTGTCGACCTCAACGAAAACAGCTCTAGCCAGCTCGTCTGAAACCGGCCTCGGACGATTGATAGTGCGGAATCCTGATATATGATCGAACCAACATGATGAGCATTCCTTTCTTTCTTGTCGTGGCTGCTCTGGCTGCGGCATGGTCAGGCTACCGCCAGGTGTCGGTCGCCTTGTGGGCGCTGAGTCTTCTCACTCTATTGGCGCTGTACCGCCTTCACGCGACGGACGTCCTCGGCATTGCCTTGTGAAGGAAGCTCTCATGACACCTGCCCTGTCTCTGCGTCTCAATGCACTCGGGCTATTTGCAATCAGCGCGGTGTTGGTTTTTGCCTTTGCCGACCAGCTCGTCCTGAACGATCTGCCATGCCCTCTGTGTATTCTGCAGCGTGCGGCCTTTGTCGTCTCCGGATTCGGGCTTGCGCTCAATCTGCGGTTCGGGCCGCGGGCGAGTCATTACGCAATCATGATCGTCGGCGCCCTCGCCGGCGCCGCTGTCGCCGGCAGGCAGATACTCCTCCATATCGTTCCCGATACCGGCTCCTACGGCAGCGCATTGTTCGGTCTCCATTTCTACAGCTGGGCGTTCGTCATCTTCGCGCTGATCGTGCTGGGAACCGCGGTCATGCTGTTGTTCGACGGCCAATTCGCCGGCGGCGAATCCTCGGTGAACCGGCTCACCGGGCTTTCACTGATCGCGTTCGCTCTGTTCACACTGCTTGCACTCTGCAATGGCGTTTCGACCGTATTGGAATGTGCGGGCGGGCTGTGTCCCGACAGTCCGACCGATTATCTGCTGCTGCGCTGAGGACGACCACGGCGCGGCCAGCGCTGCCCTATTCCGGCTTGGCGCCGGACGTCTTCACCACGTTCGACCATTGGGCCTCTTCGCGGTCGATGTCGGCGCCGTATTCCTCCGGGGTGCTCGGCAGCGGCTCGGCGCCTTCGATCGCCAGACGGCCGCGCACCTCGTCGGACATCAAGACCTTGCGCAAATCCTTATCGAGGCGATCGATGATCGGGCGCGGCGTTCCCGCCGGCGCGGCGAGGCCATAGCGCAACACCGCCTCGAAGCCCGGTAACGTCTCCGCGATGGTCGGAATCTCCGGAACCAGGGAGGAGCGGGTCAGGCTGGTGACCGCGAGCAGGCGCAGCAACCCGCTCTTGGCGCTCTCATGCACCGCGGGAATGGGGGCGAAGGACATGGGGATGTGGCCGCCGAGCAGGTCGGTCATGGCGGGGCCGGTCCCCTTATAGGGGATGTGGGTGAGCTTGATGCCGGCCATCGTCGCCAGGAGTTCGCCGCCCACATGGCCGACGGTGCCGACCCCGGCCGAGCCGAAATTGACCTTGCCCGGGTTCGCCTTGGCATAATCGATCAGCTCCTTGACCGAATGCACGTCGAAGGAGGGGTGGACCGCGAGCGTGTTTGGCGCGGTGGCGATGCGGCCGATCGGGGCGAAGTCCTTGCGCACGTCGTAGCCGACATTGGGAAACAGCGACGGGCCGATGGCGAGCGTGCCGGTATAGCCGAGCACGATGGTGTAACCGTCCGGCGCGCTCTTGGCGACCTGACGGGTGCCGATGGTTCCGCCGGCGCCGGGGCGGTTGTCGACGATGATCTGCTGGCCCAGGGCATCGGCCAGGCGGTCGGCGACGATGCGGGCGACGATGGTCGTGCTGCCGCCCGGTGCGAACGGCACCACGAGCGTGATGGGACGGTTGGGATAATCCTTGGCGGAGTCTTGCGCCGCCGCGGACGCTCCGCCCAGCACTACCGCCGCCATAACCACCGACGCGGCCAATCCCGTTCGCATTTTCCACGTACGTGCGGCGCCCGCCATGTCGCGCTCTCCCATATCGACGTTCTTGTTATCAACCCACTTTTGAATTGCCGGGCCGCCGGGTCAAGCTTCTCGCATCGACTGCTTGAAGTCTGGCACGCCGGCTGATGGCGCAATACGCTACGCTATTCCGCCCTGCCAGTCTTTTCCGCGGTGAAATCGCAGGGCGCAATAGCGTAGCGTATTGCGCCGTGGTGCCTCTCCAGGCAGTTTGCGGCGCCGCACCCCCTTAAGCGAGACTGCACGATGCATCCCGCCCCGTCCGCCCGACACGCCTGCGATATCGCCGCCGACCGCGCGGGGGCTTGAGCCATGGGCGCGCGGCAATTCGGCGCCCGCGTGCTGCGGGTCGAAGACCCCGCCCTGCTCACCGGGCGCGCGCGCTTCGTCGACGACGTGAAGCTGCCGGGCATGCTTCACGCGGCCTTCGTGCGCAGCCCGCACGCCCATGCCCGCATCGGCGCGATCGACACGGCGGCCGCGCTGGCGATGCCCGGCATTCATGCGGTGCTCACCGCGGACGACATGCCCGGACGGCTCGCGACCGAGCCGTTGCCGATGCCGGTGCCCAATCCCGCCATCACGGCGCTGCGCACCCAGCATGCGCTGGCCCGCAACGAGGTCTGCTACGTGGGCGAAGCCATCGCCGTGGTCATCGCCGACGACCGTTACCTCGCCGAGGACGCCGCCGCGGCGGTCGAAGTCGATTACGAGGTCCTCGCCGCCATCAGCGATTGCCGCGACGCGCTTGCGCCTTCGGCGCCGCGCAGCCACAGCGATCTCACCACCAATGTCGCCGCCTTCGTCCCCATGGCCTATGGCGATGTCGATCGCGCCTTCGCGACGGCGGCCCATGTGTTCGCGCAGGACATCTTCCAGCACCGCGGCGCCGCGATGACGCTGGAGGGCCGCGCCGTGCTGGCGAGCCGGGAGCCGGCGTCCGGCCTGTTGACGGTTTGGTCTGGCACCCAGACGCCGCACATCTGCCGCGCCACCATCGCCGACCTGCTCGACCGCAACCTCGAAGAGGTCCGTGTCATCGCGCCGTTCGTCGGCGGCGGCTTCGGCACCAAGGCGCCGTTCTATGCCGAGGAGATCGTCATCCCGGTCGCCGCGCTCATTCTCGGCCGGCCGGTGAAATGGATCGAGGACCGCCGCGAGCATTTCCTGTCCGCCACCCAGGAACGCGACCAGTATTGGAAGGTCGCCATCGCCGTCGATGCCGCGGGGAAAATCCTCGGCTTGCACGGAGAAATGATCCACGACAACGGCGCCTACCTGCCGTGGGGGATCATCGCGCCCTACATCGCCTCGACCACGTTTCCCGGGCCCTATGTGGTGCCGGCGTTCAAGTTCGAGACGACGGTGGTTCTCACCAACCGCGTGCCGACCACGGTGGTACGCGGCGCCGGCCGGCCCCAGGCGGTGTTCGCCATGGAGCGGCTCATGGACCGCGTGGCGCGCGAGCTCGCCATCGACCGCGCCGAGCTGCGCCGCCGCAACATGATCACGCCGGACCAGATGCCCTACCATGTCGGCCTCGTGTTCCGCGACGGCAAGCCGCTCGTCTATGCGAGCGGCGACTTCCCGCTGAGCCAGACCCGCGCCATGGCGCTGGCGGACTATGACGGCTTTGCCGCCCGCCAGGTCGCCGCGCGCGCCGCCGGACGCTATGTCGGCATCGGCATCGGCAATTACGTGGAAGGCACCGGCCTCGGGCCGTTCGAGGGCGTCACCGTGCGCATTCTGCGCAACGGCAAGGTCGCGGTGGCGACCGGCGCGACCACCCAGGGGCAGGGCACCCATACGACGCTGTCGCAGATCGTGGCCGACCGGCTCGGCTGCCCGATCGAAGACATACTGATGACGGCCGGCGACACCAACGCCATCAGCCAGGGCGTCGGCGCCTTCGCGAGCCGGCAGGCGATCAATGCGGGCTCTTCGGCGATGATCGCCGGCGAGAACGTGAAGCGGCAAGTCATTGCGCTCGCCGCGCGCAGCCTCGGCGTCGCCGAAAGCGAGATCGACGTCGAGGATGGCCGCGCCGTCGCCCGCGGCGGCAACAAGCCGATCCTCACCTTCGGCGAACTCGCCCGGCTCGCCCAGGGGATGCCCGGCTTTTCCATGGCGCCCGGCCAGACGCCGGGCCTCGAGCACACCGCCTGGTTCACGCCGCCCCAGGCGTCCTACTGCAACGGCACCCACATCGTCGAGGTCGAAGTCGATCCCTGGACCGGCGGGGTGCGCATTCTCAAATACGTGGTCGGCCACGACAGCGGCGTCGTCATCAATCCCATGATCGTCGACGGCCAGGTCCAGGGCGGCGTCGCCCATGGCATCGGCAACGCGCTGTTCGAGTTCATGCGCTACGACGCCGGCGGGCAGCCGCTCACGACGAGCTTTGCCGATTACCTCATGCCGATGGCCCTCGACGTGCCGGCCTGCGTGATCGAGCATGTGGAGACGCCGAACCCGCTCAATCCGCTCGGTGTCAAGGGCGCCGGCGAGGGCGGCACCATCCCGGCGCCGGCAGCGATCATCGCGGCGATCGAGGACGCCTTGTCGCCGTTCGGCGTGCACTTCGCCGAAATCCCCCTGACGCCTGCGCGCATCGTCGCCGCGCTCCACCAGGCCGGCGCCTATGCCCGCATCCGTGCCTCGTCGGCGCGCCGGGCCGAGCCCCCTGCCTTAGGCACGAAAATCTGGTAGGATGGGCATAATTCCGGCGAGATGCGGCCGTGCCAGGCCAAGTCCGCACGGACGGCGCGAGCAAAAAAACATCAGGGGGAGATGATGAGGTCGAGCGCGGCGAGATGGATGGCGGCCACGGCAATCGCGGCGATCCTGGGGGCTCAAGGGCTTGGTCGCGAGGCGGCGGCGCAGGAGGCGGCTTCGGCGGGCGCCGGGTCCCAGCCCGGCGCGCCGGCAAAGGACTATTATCAGCGCTCGCTCCAAACCTATGAGTTCAAGAAAGCCGCTGTCAGCGGCCCGGAGCGCGGACGGGAAATCTTCTATTACAAGTGCTGGTTCTGCCACAACGAGTTCACCAAGAACGCTCCCCAGCTCAAGGGCCTGTTTCAGCGCGAAACATTGCTGTCCGGGTTGCCGGTGAACGACGACACCGTGAAGGACCGCATCCGCAACGGCGGCGCCGGAATGGCGGCCTACAAGTACACCTTGAGTGAAGCCGATCTCGACGATCTCGTGAGCTTCGTGCGCGACAAGTGCTGCTGGGATTCCGACGCCCCACCCGCCAATCCGCGCTACCGCGAGCGTTGAACCGACGACGGCACAGGAATTCATGACGACGTTTATCGGGAGATGATCATGGCGCTGATTTCAGGACATGCATCAAGGCTGGTCGCGGCTTTGGCGTTCGGATTTTCAATGGCGGGCGCGCCGGCGGCCCAGGCCGACGGCCGGTTGCAGGGCGGCCCCAAGGGGGTGGTCAAATCCAGCAAGGGCGAATTGCTGGAAGGCATGATGGTGCAGCTGATCGCCCAGAAGAACGCGGTGCGCACCACCGTGTACACCAATGCCGACGGGCGCTACGAATTTCCCACGCTCGAGGCCGGAAACTACACGCTGCGCATCGCCCTGCCGCGCGAATTCAAGCCCTACGTCAAGGAGCAGGTCGAGATCAAAGGTCCGGCCCAGCTCGCCGACATCACGCTGGAACGCGTGACCGACTCCGACCTGCTGCCGCCGCGCCCGGAGATCGCGGCGCAGATGACGGGATCGGAATGGCTTCTGAGCCTGTCCGGCACCGGCGAGGAGAAGAAGCTGCTCACCAACAACTGCAACTGGTGCCACTCCTATCAGCAGATCTTCCGCAACCATTACGACGAGGCGGGCTGGGGCAAGATCGTCTACCGCATGATCCATGGCGCCGGCTCCCCGCTCATCAACATCAATGAGCGCGGCCGCTGGGGCGGCGACGAGGAGGCGCGCCTCGTCAAATGGCTCGCCACCGTGCGCGGCCCGGAATCGAAAGACCCCTCCTTCGTCACCCTGCCGCGGCCGCAGGGACGCCAGACAAGGGTCGTGATCACCGAATACGAATTGCCGCGTTTGGAGACCGCCACCCACGACGTGAGCGGCGATTCCCAGGGCAACCTCTGGTACTCCACCCACCGCAGTTCCTATGTCGGCCGGCTCGATCCGCGCACCGGCGCCGTCAAGGAGTTCCATGTTCCCCCGGTCCAGGCAGGCGCGCTGCCGGGCACCCATTGGATCTATGTGGACAAGAACGACATCGTGTGGGGTTCGGAAAACTGGGCGCACAGCATCTGGCGGCTCGATCCCAAGACCGACCAGTTCACCCGCATCCCCTGGAAGGTGCGCGAGCCCGCGAACACCCCCATGGGCGGCAATTACGCGATCGATCCCGACGGCTTCATCTGGAAGGCGCGGGAACGCAAGGTCACCAAGGTCGCGGCCATGACCGGCGAGCCCGTCATCAGCTACGTCCTCAAGAAGTTCGCGGGAACCTATGGCAGCGCCATGAGTCGCGATGGCCGCTATTTCGGCGGCGGCGCGTGGCCGCGCGACGGCGTCGTGGTCGTGGACACCAAGGAAGCCGAGGTGTTCGAGCCCGATACTTCGCCGCGTTCCGGCCCGGCGCGCGGCGAGTTCGACGCGCAGGACAATTACTGGTCCGGCGGCCGCGGCGGCATGCTGGTGAAGTTCGACATCGCCGAGAAGCGCATCCACGAATACCGGCTGCCGACGCCCTACGCATCCATGTATTCCGCCCAGGTCGACAAGAACGGCGAAGTGTGGGCGGGAGAGATGCATTCCGGCCGCTATCTGCGCTTCGATCCGAAGACCGTCGCCTTCACCGAATACGTGTTGCCGGAGCCCTATGGCATCGACCGCGAAACCTGGATCGACAATTCCACCGATCCGGTGACGGTGTGGTACGTCGACCATGAAGGCTGGCTGGTGCGCATTCAGCCGATGGATTGACGGCGGCGCACACGGGGCGACGCAAAAGACGCCGACCCAACGGCAGGGATGGTCGTCCGAAATGTATGAATACGATCGTCCCCTTCGGGAGGAGAACCGCGATCGCTAGGCGGTGCTGCCGGCATCCACCGTCAGCACGGTGCCGGTGATGGCGGCGGAGCGGTCGCCGAGCAGGAACTCGACCGCTTCCGCCACGTCTTCCACCGCGGGCAGCTTTCGCAATGCGCCGCGGCGCGCGATCTGGGCGCGCTGGGTATCGGCGAGGCCCTGCGTCATCTCGGTGTCGAGAAATCCCGGCGCGACTGCATTGACGTTGACGCCCATGCGACCGACCTCGCGCGCCAGCGAGCGCGTGAATCCGAGCATCGACGCCTTGGTCGCGCCATAGACCGAAAGCCCGCTGTAACCGGTGAATCCGACGATCGAGGCGACATTGACGATGCGACCGCCGCCGTCCGCCATCATGGCGCGCACCACGTATTTGGTGAGCACCATGGGAGACAGGGTGTTCAGGCGCACCAGGCGCTCGATCTTGGAAGTGTGCATCAGCGACAGCGCGCCGCCGTCGCCCAGCGCCGCATTGTTGACGAGGCCGTAGATCGGCCCGAAGCTCTTGCGGAGCGCGGCGACGAGGCGCGGCATGGCATCGACGTCTTCGAGATCGAACGGCAGGAACTGCAGGGCGTCGGTCCCGGTCCGCGCGGACGCCGCGATCGCCGAGGCCAACTCGCGGCTCTCATTGCGCGCGATCGCAACGGCGCGATAGCCGGCGGCCGCGAGCTTTATCGAAATCGCGAGGCCGAGGCCGCGGCTGCCGCCGGTGACGATGACATTACGCATGGACATTACCCATGGCGCAGCAGCTTGCCGGCCGCCGACATCGGCAGCGCCGGCACGAACCTGATCGCTGCCGGCACCTTGTAGGGCGCGAGGTCGCGGCGGCAGATGTCGATGATCTCGCGCTCCATAGCGGCCGTGAGCGGGCCGGCATCGCGGCCGTCGGGGCTCTCCTTCAGCACGACGTCGGCGACCACGATCGCGCCGGTGATGGGGCTCTTGCGCGCTTTCACCAGCGAACCCTGCACGCCGGCGTGCCGGTTGATGACCGCCTCGACTTCCTCGGGGTGCACCTTCAGGCCGCCGACATTGATGATCCCGTCCTTGCGGCCGACGAAGTAATAGCGCGCGCCGCGCCGCTCCACCATGTCGCCGGTATCGACGAATCCGTTCTGGTCCAAGAGGGCGGGCGCGCCGGTTCCGACGTATCCGGATGCGGTCCGCGCCGAGCGCAGCCGCAGCGAACCGTCCTCGACCCTGATGTCGACATCGCCGTCGCCGGCAGCGACGAAATGCGCCGGAAATCCCTCCAGGCCGTCATCCACCTCGAAGCCGACGCCGGCCTCGGTCGTGGCATAGGCGTGGCCGAGACCAGCCCGCGGGTACGCCGCACGCAGATTGTCGAGCACGGCCTGGCCCGCGATTTCGCCGGACAGGCGGACATAACGCGGCGCGATCGCCTGCGCCGCCTGACCCATGAGAACGCGCCACCAGTGGGATGGCGTGCCGGAGAGATGCGTCACCCCGCGCGCCGCGAGCCGCGCCAAATGTTCCGCCACCGGTTCGCCGGCGCTCGACAGGATGAGCGAGCCGCCGCCGACCACCGCGCGGAAGAAGATCTGCAGGCCGCCATAGCGGCGGATGTCGTAGAAGGTGCCCCATACCGGAGCTCCCGCGCCGGCCTTGATCGGCGCGGTCAGGCTCGCGACGTCGTGGGCGACGAGTTTGGGAACCCCTGTCGTGCCCGAGGTCAGGAGCACCCATTCGGTCCGCCGGCTGGCCGCGGGAAATTCGTCCTGCGCCGCGAGCGCCGTGCTGCATCGGATGTGAAGCGGAATCCCGAGGGCCTCGGGGTCGGGGGTGCCGCAATCGGACACGATCGCATCGACCTCGGCGGTCGCGACGATGGCGCGGAGATGGTCCGGCGGTACGTCGGACGGGCAAATGACGAGGCGGCGCGCGATGCCGTCCAGTTCGATCATGGCGAGCGCCGCCGTGAGCTGGTCACGGGGGGCGACGAGAACCGAGCGCCCCTGGAAATCGCCGAGCCGGCGGCCGAAGCTCGACCCCTTCAGAAGGCCGGTAAAGGCCACGCTCTCTCGCGCGCCCCAGAAATACCGCGGTGGTCCGACGCCGCCGTCCAGTCGTCGCCGCAGCGGCCGTGCATCACTTTGCAGCATTTTCGTAGACGCGCACGAAATCGCCGAGAGTGACGGGAAAGCTCACCTCTTCCGAGGTCGAGAACGGATCGACCCCGAGCTGGTCCTCCAGCCGCGCCACCAGCACGGCGAAGCACAAGGAGTCGAGCCCGGAATCCATGAGCACGGTGTCGCCGCTCAGAGGAGCCAGCTTCTTGTGGTGCTGCGCGGCAATCTTTTCGATCTCGGAAAATACCGTTAACTGTATCGACATCGAACCGACACCTCACATCGAGCGTATCTTCACCTAAAAGCGCCTCGATGCGCGCTCAAGGAAAATTGGCGTTTATGGTCAATGCTCAAGCCTCGCCCGTCGCAGGTCGGCGCCCGCCGGATAAGGCCGTCTGACCGGAATAGATCGTGGCGACGGCGGTGACCTCGTGCAGCGACCGTTCGCGGCGCGTGGCGAGGCAGGACAGCCAATTGCGGTAGAGCCGCAGCGCCGATGCGTGCCAGGAATTCGCGAGCCGTTCCACGATCGTGGCGGCCGGGAATCCTTCCAGCAATTTGGGATCGCGCGTGGACAGCGCACGGCGGCGAAACGCCTCCAGGCTGCGTTCGCTCGCCCCGTCCAGATAGAACCGCGGCAGCGCCGGATAGCCCTCGCGTTCGCGGCGGAGGAACCGGCCGACATCCCTGCGATACTCCCGCAGCAAGGTCGTGGGCTCATATTCCGGGTGGCCCTGCAGGAATACGAACAGGCTGCGTTCGTGCTTTGCGAACATGTCCACGCCCATTTCGGGCGATCTCGTGAGCACATCGTAGCCGGCACCGATCAAGGCGTCGGCCGGCACGTCGTTCCAGCGCGAATGGGGCACCAGCGAGCGCGCCGGGCCGCCGGCCAGCAGCGGATGATTGGTCTCCTTCATGCACTCGTAGACGCCGAAGCACTTCGCGGTGAGCGGGCGGCGCTCGATGTGGTCGCGGTGCAGCACCACCGCATGGGCGGCGAGGCACGACCAGATCGAAGATGTCGTGTGCCGTTCGGCCCAATCGATCAAGTCGGTGAAGACGCGCCAGTACGGTTCGTCCGGCAACGCGCCGGGACCCGGCTCCATTCCGGTCACGATGAGTCCGTCGAGCCTCGTGTCCCACAGGCGGCCGATCTCGGCGTAATCGGAGAGGAGGCGCCGGCGCGCGAAATCCCCGCGCGCAATCTGCGGCAGCGCGAACAGCCTGACCCGCACCTGCGTCTTGCCGGACGCCGCAGCGAGCAGTCCGATGAACTGGCGCTCGGTCAACTCGAGGGCTGCATCCGGCATGTTGTTGACGATGCCGATTTCGATCGCCCCGTCGGTTCGCGCGGGATCGGCCGGCGCGCAGCGCACCCCGTCGAGCAGGTTGAAGCTTCGTCCCGACGCACCTTGTTCAAGCACCACCGGCATTGCCGTTACTCCAACTTTTCCAGGCGGTCATTCCGCCGCGACCATTGCCCGTTGCGAGGACTGCGTCGCAGCGAGCGCCTGGTCGAGATCTGCGATGATGTCGTCGATGTGTTCGATGCCGATGCTCAGCCGGATCGTCTCCGGCTTCACCCCCGCCAAGGCCTGCTGTTCCGCCGACATCTGGCGATGGGTCGTGGAGGCCGGATGGCAGGCGAGCGACTTCGCGTCGCCGATATTGACGAGTCGCTTGACGAGCTTGAGCGCGTCGTAGAACCGCGTTCCGGCCTCGTAGCCGCCCTTGACGCCGAACGTGAGCAGCGAACAGGCCCGGCCGCCGAGATATTTCAGCGCCAGCGCGTGATGGGGATGGTCGGCAAACCCGGCATAGTTGACCCAGGCCACGCGTTCGTCGTCCCGCAGGAATTCCGCGACGCGCCTTGCGTTCTCGACGTGCCGCTCGATCCGCAGCGCGACCGTTTCGATGCCCTGGAGAAGCAGAAACGCGCTGAGCGGCGCGAGCACCGATCCGGTGGTGCGCTGATAGACGCTGCGGCACCGCGCGACATAGGCAGCAGGCCCGAACCGGTCGACATAGATGAGCCCGTGATAGGACGCGTCGGGCTCGCAGAACATCGCAAAACGCTCGGCGTGCTCCCGCCACGGAAATCTTCCGCTGTCGACGATCGCTCCTCCCAGTGTGGTGCCATGCCCGCCCATGAACTTGGTGAGGGAATGCACCACGATGTCGGCACCGTAGTCGATCGGCTTGACCAGGATCGGCGTCGCCACCGTGTTGTCGACGATGAGCGGAACGCCGTGACGGTGCGCGACCCCCGCCAGCGCCTCGATGTCGCAGATGTTTCCCGCCGGATTTCCGACGGTTTCGCAGAACACCGCGCGGGTATCCCGGTCGATCAGCTTATCGATGTCGGCCGGCTGGTCGCTGTCGGCGAACCGCACCGATACCCCCTGTCGCGGAAATATATGAGCAAACAGCGTATGGGTGGTTCCGTACAGTTGCGGCACCGAGACGATGTTGCAACCCAGCTCGGTGACGTTGAGCAGCGCGTAATTCAGCGCGGCCTGTCCGGTGCTCACACACAAAGCCTCGATGCCGCCCTCCAGCGCGGCGACGCGGCGCTCCAGCACGTCGGTCGTCGGGTTGCTGATCCGGCCGTAGCGATAGCCCTCGGTTTCGAGATTGAACAGCGCCGCGCCGTGCTCCGCGCTGTCGAACGCGTAGGCGACGGTCTGATAGATCGGGACCGCCACGGCCTTCGTCGTGGGGTCGGGCTCATAGCCGCAATGAATAGCGATGGTCTCGCTTTTCATGGTCTCGCCTGGGACTCTCGACGTGCGGCGATGGCGGACATCGGCGCACGCACGCATCGCGCCATTGTCGTGGGTGCCCGGCCATCGCGAACGAATTCGCGGAACCGACGCCGGGCGTCCGCGCAATGTGGGCACCAGATGTAACTAAATGGTACCGGCCGGAACGACAACGCGACGGCCGCGTATCCGAGGGAATAACCTTAACGGTTAAGCCCGTGCGGACGCCGCGCGATACGCCGCTTGCGATAGCCCATTGCACGGCCGATATGATCGACGGTGCGCGAGGCGATGCGCGCCGCCGGCGGCCGCGCGCATGCGATCCCGGTTTTAACAAACATGCGCAATACACGCGGGTGCCGATGAATTCTCGATAACCATGAGGGGAATCATTTCACAGGACGCCGATACCATCGCAGCACGTGGACCCGGCGCCCGTTGGGCGGCGAAGGCGTGGCTGCGCGCGCTGGAGCGCACCGCGCCGATCGCCAGCAACCCCACACGCACCTTCCCGGACGTGGTCGGGGAATTGGCGAAACGGTTCGGGGACGCGCCGGCGCTGCTGTCCGAAACCGAGACCCTGAGCTTTCGCGCACTGCATGATCGCTCCAACCGTTATGCCCGCTGGGCCTGGGTGCACGGGGTCGGCAAGGGCGACGCGGTCTGCCTGCTGATGCCCAACCGGCCCGAATACATGGCGATCTGGATCGGCATCGGCCGCGCCGGCGGCGTCGTCGCGTTGCTCAATACCCACCTCGTGGGCTCCGCTCTCGCCCATTGCATCGACGCTGTTGCGCCCCGCCACATCATCGTCGCACGCGAGCTCCTGGAGGCCTTTCGAAGCGCCGCGCCGCATCTTTCGACCGACGCCATCGTATGGTCGCATGGCGACGGCGGTCCTGGCCTGCCCGACATCGCTGCGGAAATCGAAGAGCTTTCCGGCGATACTCTCGCCGCCTCGGAGCGGGCGCCGGTCACCGTCGACGATCACGCGCTCTACGTCTACACGTCGGGCACCACCGGCCCGCCCAAGGCGGCGATCGTGAGCCATTTCCGGCTGATGAACTGGACCCATTGGTTCGCCGGCATGATGGACACGAGGCCGAACGACCGCATGTACAACTGCCTGCCGATGTACCACAGCGTCGGCGGCGCGGTCGCGACCGGCGCGGTCCTGGTCAATGGCGGCTCGGTCGCCATTCGCGACAAATTCTCCGCCGCCGCGTTCTGGGACGACATCAGGCGCTACGAGTGCACGATGTTCCAGTATATCGGCGAATTGTGCCGGTATCTCCTCAACGCCCCGCGGCCGGCGCGCGAGATGCCTCCCAAGATCAGGCTCTGCTGCGGCAACGGCTTGCGGGCGGACATCTGGGAGCCGTTCAAGAAACGGTTCCGCATCCCCCAGATCCTGGAATTCTACGCCGCCACCGAGGGCAATGTTTCGCTGTTCAACGCCGAGGGCCGGCCGGGCGCGATCGGACGGATACCGCCCTTCATCGCCCACCGTTCGGCGCTGGCGCTGGTGAAGTTCGACGTCGAACGCGGCCTGCCTCTCCGCGACGCCCGCGGGCGCTGCATGCGGTGCACACAGAACGAGACGGGCGAGGCGATTGGCCGCATCTCTCAGCCACAAGACGATCCCGGCGCGCGCTTCGACGGCTACACCGCGGCCGCAGAGACGAAAAACAAGATTCTGCGCGACGTGTTCGAGCCCGGCGACGCCTGGTTCCGCACCGGCGACCTGATGCGCCGCGACGACAGCGGGTTCTATTATTTCATCGACCGCATCGGCGATACCTTTCGCTGGAAGGGCGAGAACGTCGCGACGTCCGAGGTCGCCGCGGCGCTCACGTCGTTTCCCGGCGTCCTCAATGCCAATGTCTACGGCGTGACCATCCCCGGCACGGACGGACGGGCCGGCATGGCGGAAATCGTTTGCGCCGGCACTGTCGACCTTGCGGCGCTGCACGCCCATTTGTCCGAGCGCCTGCCGAGCTATGCGGTGCCGGTGCTGCTGCGGATCCGCCCCGAGATCGACCTGACGCCGACCTTCAAGCAAAGAAAGAACGCGCCGGAGCAAGGCGATTACGATCCCGCCACCTGTCCCGATCCGCTTTATGTCCACGACCCCGGGCGCCGCGCCTTCGTGGCGCTCGACCAGGCGCTCTACCAACGCATCCAGGCCGGACGGATCAGGCTGTAGCACCATCAATCCGATATGTCGCTTGCGCCGGCAATGGCGTAAAGTGGCGCCATCCTATCGCTGCCCCCAACCGACATGGATGAACCACGATGCAAACGCGTTTCGCGCCGCTGTCCCATCAGGACATGACCCCCGAGCAGAAGCGTGTCGCCCAGGCGGTCGCGAGCGGGCCGCGCGGCGGCTTGCGCGGCCCGTTCCATGCGCTGTTGCGCAGCCCGGAGCTTGCCGACCGGGTGCGCCTTCTCGGCGACTTCGTCCGCTTCGAGAGTACTTTCCCGGCGCCGCTGCGCGAACTCGCCATCCTTCTCGTCGCCCGGTTCTGGTCGGCGCATTACGAATGGAACGCGCACCGCAAGCACGCCGTCGCCGCAGGCCTCGATCCCGCGATTCCGGCGGCGATCGAAGTGGGGCGTCGCCCGGCGAAGCTGTCGCCGGACGAGACCCTCGTCTATGACCTCGTCTCCGAACTCCTCACCGACAAGGACATCAGCGACGCTACCTACGAGGCCGCCGAGCGCCGCTTCGGAGAACGCGCCATAGTGGAGTTGATCGGCACCACCGGCTACTACGGATTCGTATCGCTGGTGCTCAATGCCGCCCGCACGCCGGTGCCCGAGGGCGGCACCGGTTTGCCGGCACCGGAGCCGGCCGGGGGGCGGTGACGCGCCGAATGCGAGAGCGTGATCCCGAAAAGTTGCGGACTTTTCGGACAAGATCATGCTCAAACTAGAGGAGATTTGAGCGCCATCCGATTCAATTCGAAAGGATGGCGCTCGAAGGCAGCGGATTCCGCAGCACCAATCCGCCCCGCGTGCTATAAAAGACCGTGCGCAGGATCGGCTGCACTGAGAAATCGGACTTCAAATCTCAACAGGGAGGACTGTCATGCGTCATGCAGATCGCGTGAAATTGTTATGCGGGATCGCCGTCGTCGCGGCGATCGCAATGTCGGCGGTGCCGAGTTTCGCCCAGACCAATCCGGACCCCAATTCCGCCCCCAATCCGTACCGCCTCGACGAAGGCTGGGCCAAGCAGCCGATGGGCCGCGGCTTCGGCTCCACCATCGGGCTCAACGTCGATCGCGACGGCAAGAGCATGTGGATCTACGACCGCTGCGGCGCCAACGCCTGCGAGGGCTCCAAGATCGCGCCGCTCAACAAATATGATGCCTCCGGCCATGTGGTGGCGAGCCTCGCCACCGGTATGACCAACTTCCCCCACGGCCTGTTCGTCGACAAGGATGACAACATCTGGATCACCGACGGGCGCGCCGACAAGAACAAGAAGACCGGCCAGGACGTCCTGAAGCTCTCCCCTGAGGGCAAGGTGCTGATGACGCTCGGCACGCCGGGCGTCGCCGGCGACGACGAGACTCATTTCAACGCGCCGTCCGATGTGATCGTCGCGCCGAACGGCGACATCTTCGTCGCCGATGGTCACGGCGACAAGACCAATGCCCGGATCGTCAAGTTCTCCAAGGACGGCAAGTTCATCAAGGCGTGGGGCAAGGAAGGTTCGGCGCCGGGCGAATTCAACGTGCCGCACGGGCTGGCCTTCGATTCCGCCGGACGGCTGTTCGTCGCCGACCGCGCCAACAACCGCCTCCAGATCTTCGATCAGGACGGAAAATTCCTGGCCGAGTGGAAGCAGTTCGGCCGGCCCAGCGGCGTCTGGATCGACAAGAACGACGTCATCTACGTCGCCGACTCCCAATCCAGCGACAAGCTCAACCCGGGCTTCAAGCAGGGCATCCGAATCGGCGACGCCAAGGACGGCAAGGTCACGGGGTTCATCGAGGAAACCAAATACCTCGGCGCGCTGGAGGGCGTCGGCGTCGATGATTACGGCAACATTTATGCCGGCTACACCAACGCCCAGAACCTGCAGAGGTTCGTGAAGAAAGAGACGCGATAGCGGCCTGACCCCGGCATTTGGTCGCCGAATGCCGGGGAAAGCCACCGCGCTCGCTCACACGGAACCGTCATGGCCGGGCTTGTCCCGGCTTGTCCCGGCCATGACGATCATGCAGGCACCGTGCCGTCCCGATCGGGATCGCCTGATCAAGCCCGGCGACGGCGTTTGTGGGCCGACCTCGTCGGAATACGGTCCGGAGGTACCGCCGCAAGGTCGCGGTCCGCGGCCGTTCATGCGATTTGCGGAATACGTCGCATATTGGTGATGAATACGCGAATAGCTTCTTTCAAGGTTTATGCGTTTTAAAGAGGAGATATTCCGCGTCATATCATCGCCGGAAATCGCCGGCGGCCGTTCAAAATGGCGTCATCCGCGGGACAAAATGGCCCGTATCGTCCGTTGACGGTTGCATAATATTGCCGAGAGGATTCGGATCATGCTGCGAAGCGGGGTTGGCTGAATTACTGATCCGATGCGCAAATATTATGCATTGGCGAATTGGCAATCGCGGTGAACGAAGCGCGATCGAGTCGGCGCATCTACTTGCAAAATAACCAGTTGTTCAGACATTGCAGCCAAAAGTGCCCGGGTCGCAATCGGAGGAGTGCTCCCAGGTGGAGCAATATACCCTATGCGCGTCCGGCAAATCATTTGGAACAATCGATCGGGTTGGACCGCGGCAAAGAACGAATCGGACGATGCTTCGCTCGTGCTCTATTTCGGCACCCGCCAGGCGCTGGCCTGCGGCACGCGATATCGAGAGCTGCGCGCCATGTTTCCGCAGAGCCACATCCTGGGCTCCAGCACCGGCGGGCAGATCAACAACGACGACGTCAACGACGACGAAATCGTCGCCGCGGCCGTCAGCTTCGATGCGACCCCGCTGCGATTGTGCCGACGGGAGATCGGCGGCCCGCACCAGTCCCGCGACTGCGGTGAGGCGATCGGGCGCGCGCTCCATGCCGATGACCTCCAGGGCATGTTCGTGCTGTCCGACGGCTTGAACGTCAATGGCAGCGAACTCGTCGCCGGGATCACCGGGGTCACCGGCTCGAAAATTCCTTTGACCGGCGGGCTAGCCGGCGACGGCGCCGACTTCAAGGAAACGCTGGTCGGTGGCAATTGTGCGCCACGCTCCGGCGTGGTCGCGGCGGTGGGTTTCTATGGCTCCGCCATCCGCGTCGGTCATGGCAGCGCCGGAGGATGGGACCTGTTCGGGCCGTGCCGGGAGGTCACGAAGTCGGTCGGCAACGTCCTGTTCGAGCTCGATGGCGAGCCGGCGCTCGATCTCTACGAGCGCTATCTCGGACCCGAAGAGTCGAAGGGCCTGCCGGGCTCGGCCCTGTTGTTTCCGATCCAGGTTTTCGACGTCGAGCGGCCAGATACGGCGGTCGTGCGCACTGTGCTCGCAGTCGACCGCGACGCCCGTTCGATGACCTTCGCCGGCGACGTTCCGCAAGGCTGGACGGCACAATTGATGCGCGGAACCTTCGACCGGCTGGCGGCCGGGGCTGCGGATGCGGCGCGGCAGGCGCGCACCGGCCTCAAGGCGAAGGATGATGACCAGCGGTTCTCCATTCTGGTCAGCTGCATCGGCCGGCGATTGCTGATGGGACAGCGCACCACCGACGAGACCGAAGCGGCGGGAGCGGAACTCGGGGTGAATACCGTACGGCTCGGGTTCTATTCCTACGGCGAGATTTCGCCTCATGCCACATCCGGCGTTTGCGAATTGCATAATCAGACAATGACGGTCACCACTTTGGCCGAGGTTGCGTGAACCAGCATTGCGCTGGAAAGGGCCCCGCCGTGCACAGGCTGTTTGCCCAGCAGATCGCCAAGGCGTCCGCCGAGACGGGATCGCTCGACATGGAGCGCCTTTCCGAACTCGTCAGCGGCGCGTATGACGAACTCGACCGCGACCGGCGGCGCACCGACCGGTCGATGTCCCTGATGATCGAAGAGATCGATGCGGTCCAGCGCAACCTCGAGCGGCTGGTGATCGAGCGCACCGAGGAACTGCGGGCGCGGGAGGCGGATTTGCAAGCGCAGAACATGCGCTTCAACGCGGCCATCTCCAATATGTCTCAGGGCCTCGTGATGTTCGACGGCGATACCCGCCTCGTCATTTGCAATCCGCGTTACATCGAGATGTATCGCCTCCAGCCCGACGATGTCCGGCCCGGCCATACTTTGCGGCACCTGATCGATCGCCGAACCGCCAACGGGACCTTCTCGGGAGACCCCGCGCAGTATGTCGAGAGTCTGTCCGCGGCGATCAAAGCGGGCCTGACGACCAGCCGGCTGGTCGAGCTGGACGACGGGCGCACCATCGCGTTGGTCAACGTGCCCATGGCGGGCGGCGGCTGGGTGGCGACCCACGAAGACATCACCGAACGGCGGCGGTCGGAAATGAAGATCGCCCACATGGCGCGGCACGACGCGCTGACCGATCTGCCGAACCGCGTGCTGCTGCGCGAACGCCTGTGCGGCGCCCTCACCCATGTGGATCGCGGAAAGCGGCTCGCGGTGCTGTGCCTCGATCTCGATCAGTTCAAGAACGTCAACGATTCGCTCGGACACCAGACCGGCGACGAATTGTTGCGGGCGGTGGCCGGAAGACTGCGCGGCTGCGTCAGGGACACCGACACGATCTCCCGCGTCGGCGGTGACGAATTCTCCATCATCCAAACCGATATCGAAGACGCGACCGATGCGGAGCGGCTGGCGCGGCGCATTTCCGAGGCCGTCAGCGCGCCTTACGATCTCCACGGGCATCTGGTGGTGGTGAACACCAGCATCGGCATCGCGCTGGCGCCCACCGACGGCACCGACGCCAACGAACTCTTGAAGAACGCCGACATGGCGCTCTACGGCGCCAAGGCGGATGGCCGCGGCGTCTATCGGTTCTTCGAACCGAACATGGAAGCCCGCATGAAGGCGCGGCGCGCGCTCGAACTCGCGCTCCGCAAGGCGCTCGTGAACGGCGAATTCGAATTGTATTATCAGCCGGTGGTGAGCCTGGACAACGAGGACGTGCTCTGCTGCGAGGCGCTGCTGCGCTGGAATCGTCCCGAGCACGGCATGGTCGCGCCGGCCGACTTCATTCCGGTCGCCGAGGAGATCGGACTGATCGTCTCCATCGGCGAGTGGGTGATCCGGCGCGCCTGCAAAGAGGCGGCCTCGTGGCCCGACCATATTCGCGTCGCCGTCAATCTCTCACCGACCCAATTGAACAGCAGGACCCTGCTTCCGACGGTGCTCACCGCCCTGGCCGCGGCGCAATTGCCCGCGCATCGGCTGGAGCTGGAGATCACCGAAGCCGTGCTGATGCAGAATACCGAAGTCACGCTGCGGACGCTCCACAGCCTGCGTTCGCTCGGCATCCGCATCTCGATGGACGATTTCGGCACCGGCTACTCGTCCTTGAGCTATTTGCGCAGTTTCCCCTTCGACAAGATCAAGATCGACCGCTGCTTCATCACCGGCCTCGGCGACAGCAACGAGTCCTCGGCCATCGTCCAGGCGGTCGCCGGACTGGCGCAGCGTCTCAGCATGACGACGACCGCCGAAGGCGTCGAGACGCGCGCGCAGCTCGATCGCGTCCGCGAACTCGGATGCACCGACGTGCAGGGTTACTTCTATAGCCCGCCGGTCCCGGCCGGGGAGCTTGCCGCGATGTTCGCCAAGCCGTTCGCAGAAAACATCGCGGCGGCGTGACCGCGAACGACGCAGGCGACGCCGTCACTTCTGCGATTGCTTGAAATATCTCAGATCCGGCGGCGCCTGGTTCTTCTTGGCCGGCATCAGAAGCCCGTCACTGCTCAGGAAATAGTTTTCATCGCCGATGACGACCTGTGCGTTGCCCTCGGTGATGTAATACTCCGGCCAGCCGGGACGCGGATCGGGATTGTGCACGTATTTCTTGTCGACGGTCCATGGATGCGTCAAAGCGTGGTCGATCGTGGTCATCTCGTCATGAAGGATGTTCGGATCGGCCTTGTCGCGATAGATGCGCTCCTTGAAGATGGATTGATTATCGACGTGCAGCGGCAGGCCTGTTTCGTCGTAGGCCCGAGGTCCCTTGAAGCCGCGGGTCTCGACTTCGAGCACGTCGTAGCGGCCGTCGCCGTCCTCGTCGATCCACTTGCCGATCGAGTAGCCCGCAAAGGTCGGCTCGATTTGCTGGGGCCAGTCGCGTCCGTCGGTGAAGATACGACGATAGTGGTCATACATGCCGACCAGAATATAGGTGGTACCCGGCGTGACGACGAATTCCATCGGAATGAAGGCCATCATCATGTGCGGCATGCCGGCGGGGCGACCCGAAGTGGTGGGGAAATTGCCCAGTCCGCCTTTGGCCTGATCCGCGATGCTCGCCTCCAGGATGGCCTGATACTCGGGCGTCAGCGGCGCTTGCTGTCCACGTCCCCATGGCTTGGTCTGATCGTGAGAAGGCTGGCCGGGGAGCCCTGGGACGGCGAAGCGCGCCCACTGGCCCTTCCAATCCGGGTACTTCGCGTCGTCGGCCGCCTGAACCGCCCCAATTGGCAGCGCCATCGCCGCCACCGCGATTGCACCGATCAGTTTTCGGCAAAGCATGATGTCCTCCCGGTCGATCGTTGTTCGGCAGCGCCGCTATAATATGAAAGGACCTCGGCGCGCCCCGTCGGTCAATAAAATTACACCGGTTGCCGTGCGGGCGCAAAGGGGCCCGAAACCCGGGTGGTGTCCCAGGACACTACCGAAACCCGCGGTCGGTCCATCGCCGCCGCCCATGATCACATGGAATCGTCATGGCCGGGCTTGTCCCCGCCATCTCGGTCATGCAGGCACCCTGCCCTACCGATCGAGATCGCCGGGTCGAGCCCGGCGATGACGTTTGTGAACTCTGGCTAGTATTTGTAATCCTCGATCTCGAGCAGCGGAAATGCGCTGAACACATGGGGCGCTGTGGTCGAAGGCGCCGCGTGCAGGTGCGAGCGGTTGAGATCGGCGAACGTGGTCGCTCCGAGCAGGCCGAGGCAACGCTGCACCTCGTCCTCCATGAGTTCGAGCATGCGCACCAGCGCGGCCTCGCCGCCGGCCGCGAGCGCGAAGCATTGCATGCGGCCGAGGCCGACGAGGTCGGCGCCCGCCGCGATCGCCTTGACGATGTCGGTGCCGCGCGCCATGCCGCCGTCGACGATGATCTTCGCCTTGCCGTCCACCGCGTCCACGATCTCGGGCAGCACGTCCATGGAGCCGCGGCCGTGGTCCAATTGCCGGCCGCCGTGATTGGACACGTAGATCCAGGACACGCCGTGATCCAGCGCGATCCTGGCATCCTCGGCGGTGGCGATGCCTTTGAGCATCAGAGGAATGTCGAATTTTTCCCGGACGCGCTTGACGGTGCGCCAGTCCAGCGCCGCCTGGAATTCGCGGCCCGTCGCGCGCCGGCGACCGAGCACGACATGGCGCTTGGCGAGGTCGCGCTCGCGCCGGCTGTAGATCGCGGTATCGACGGTGAGGCAGAACCCGACATAGCCGTTGGCGATGGCGCGGGCGACGTAATCGTCGACCCAGGCGTCGTCGCCGCGCACATAGAGCTGGAAAATCCGCGTGCCGTCGGGCGCCGCCTCGGCGACCTTTTCGAGGCCGGGCTCGCACACCGAGCTGAGCATATGGGCGACGCCGAATGCCTGCGCCGCGCGCACGACGGCGGCGGCGGCGGCGGCGTGGAAGCTTTCCAGCGCCCCCACCGGCGCAAACATCACCGGCAGCCGCAGCCGCCGTCCGAACCGCTGCACGGTGGCGTCGATGCGGCTCACGTCGCGCAGCACCCGCGGGCGGAACGCCAGCTGGTCGAGGGCGAGGCGGTTGCGGCAGAGCGTGGTCTCCGTCTCGGTGGCGCCGACGATGTAGTCCCAGTCGTTCTGGTTCAGGTTCTGGCGCGCCTTGGCGACGATTTCATGCAGGTTCTGGAAATCGAGGCCGGCCGCGGCGAGGCGCATGTCGGCGGCCTCCTCGGGATTTTGATGCATCATGGACGGCACCGGTTGTCGCTATACGCGGCCGGCAGCGCGGCGTGCGGCCGGCGTCATGGCGGCTTTGAACTCGAACAGCGTCGTCGTCTCGATATCGTCATCGAACCAGGCGGTGATGCCGGCGCGCCGCGCCTCGACATAGGCCGGGCGCCCGTTTTCCAGCACCATTGGAACGTCGTGCCCGGGAACCAGAAGCGTTTCCGGGCGCCGGCGCCACAGCTCCCAGATACGTTCGATACTGCTCTTGCTGGCGCCGTCGTCCATGGTCATGTCGGCGATGCCGCCGACCAGTTCAGCGCGGTTCTTGGCGGCGTCGCCGGTGAAGATCACGTCGCGCCGCGGCGTTGCGAGATGGAAGATCAGATGCCCGGGGGTGTGGCCGGGCGCGGCATGGGCGGTCATTCCGGCAAACACCTCCTCGCCGTCGCAAACGACGCGGAGCTGCGGCGACGACGTCAATTCGCGGATGTAGAGTTCGGGGACCAGGTGATGCCCGACCGGCTGCGCCGCCGCCCACTCGAGCTCGGCGGCGCCGATCGTGACGCGGGCGCGCGGAAACATGATCCAGTTGATCGAATGGTCGTAATGGGCATGGGTGAGAACGACGTCGGTGACGTCAGCGGGACCGAGACCCCGCCGTGCCAGTTGATCCCCGATCAACCGGCGCATGTTGAACGAGCCGGTATCGACGATGACGGCCCGGCCGCTGCCGCGCAGCAGCGCCACGGTGCTCCAGCCGAGGCCGCCATGGCAAACCGACTTGCCGGGGAAGCCTTGGACCAGGATGTCGATGTCGTAACCGTCGATCTGCATAGTCCCCGCTCCGAGCCCGGTCATTCGACCTTTATAACCATTTTCAGGCACGCCGCGAGCAGGGTCGTCAACAACAGAATGCCGGCCATGGCCAGCAGGCCGGCGGTGAACGAGCCGGTGAAGTCCTTGAGGAAGCCCATCAGATACGGCCCGGCGAAGCCGCCGATGGTGCCGATCGAATTGATGAAGGCGAGTCCGGCGGCGGCACCTACGCCGCTCAGGAACCGCGTCGGGATCGGCCAAAAAATGGCCCGCGCCGAAGTGATTCCGACCAGCGCCACGGTGAGCGCCGTGAGTGCGACGACGAGATTGCCGGACAGCACCGAGGCGGCGAGCCCGGCCGCGCCGACCCCGCAGGCGATGGTGAGATTGCCGATCTTCTTGCCGGTGCGGTCGACCCGCCAAGCCCACCAGATCATGCCGACCGAGGCGAAGATATAGGGGATCGCGGCGAGAAAGCTCACCACGATATTGGAGAGGCCGCTGGTCTTGATGATCTGCGGCAGGAAGATGCCGACCCCGTAGGAGCCCAGCGTGAAGCCGAACTGCACCACCGCGAGGATGATGACACGGATGTCCGAGAGCGCGCTGACGAGGCTCGACTTCGGCCGCTCGCGGTGCTCCTCGTCCAGCATGCCCTCGAGAATCTCGCGCTCCTTCGGCGACAGCCAGGTGGCGTCTTCCGGCCGGTCCGCCAGCAGCCGCAACACGACGATGCCGAGAATGACCGCCGGCAGGCCCTCGACGATGAAGATCCATTGCCAGCCCTTGAGGCCGAGCGCGCCGTCCAGCCCCAGCAGCATGCCCGAGACCGGCCCGCCGATCACCGAAGACAGGGGGATGGCGACGAGGAACCAGGCGAGCATGCGGGTGCGGTATTGGGTGGGAAACCACGCCGCGAAATAATAGGCGACGCCGGGAAAGAACCCGGCCTCGGCGACCCCCAGCGCAAAGCGGGCGAGGTAATAGGACTTGACCCCGACCACCAGCGCCGTCAGCGCCGACACGATGCCCCAGGTGATCATGATCCGCGCGATCCAGCGCCGCGCGCCGAACCGGTAGAGCGCGAGGTTGCTGGGGATTTCGAAGACGGTGTAGCCGATGAACAATACGCCGGCACCGATGCCGAACTGCGTCGCCGTGAACCCGAGTTCCTTGTTCATCGTCAACGCCGCAAATCCGATATTGGTGCGGTCGAGGTAGTTGACGATGTAAGCGAGGGTGAGGAGCGGAACGATCCGCCACGCGATCTTCTTCAGTACCGCTTCTTGCTGCGGATCCATGCGGTCGTTTCCCCTTGGCGGGTCATTGCCCGCTGCCGATGCGATTTGAGCCCGGAACTGCCGGTGATACAAGCGCGGGTGCGGATGCGCCTGCCATCACGCCGCGGTGAAAGCGCGTCATTCGATCGAATCGGCGCAGGTTTGATTGCCCATTCGCGCATGGTTGCGCGAATTGCCGCACGGGCCGGCCGTGGGACGGCGGCGGCGACAGGGAAAAATGTTTCCTGCCGCTTCGGCGGGAGGCTGACCCCGGCACCGAGCCTGTGTAAACTTGGACGATAGCGGGTTCCGATCGGCCGTTTGCATGCGAGCGAAGCAGCCGGGGAAATACACGCACAACATCATCATGGGAGGGACAACGATGCTCGACCGAAGCTCGTTTGGCGTCATCGTCATCGCAGCCGCGCTTTGGGCCACCGCGGCGCCGGCGCAGATCGTCGACATGGGCAAGTTTCCGGATTGGGCCGGGCAATGGCGCCGGGTGCCGGACGGCGGCCCGCCCCGCTACGACCCGAGCAAGCCCAACGGCCTCGGCCAGCAGGCGCCGCTGACGCCGGAGGCGCAGGCCAAGCTGGAGGCGAGCCTGAAGGACCAGCAGGCCGGCGGACAGGGCAGCGACGTGACCTACAAGTGCATTCCCACCGCCATGCCGCGCATGATGTCCGGCGTGTTCCCGCACGAATTCGTTTTCACGCCGGACACGACCTTCATGCTGTTCGAGTTCATGATCAATGCGCCGCGGCGTATCTATACCGACGGACGCGACTGGCCGAAGGATCCCGACGATCCAACTTTCGTCGGCTATTCCATCGGCAAATGGATCGATACCGACGGCGACGGGCGCTACGACGTGCTCGAGGTCGAGACCCGCAACATCCGTACGCCCCATACCTTCGACCAGGCCGGCATACCCTTTTCCGACGACGGCAACGGCATCGTGAAGGAGCGGATGTATCTGGACAAGACGAATCCGGACATCCTCCACGTGGAGATGACGACCATCGATTCCTCGTTGACCCGCCCGTGGACGGCCACCAAGAATTTCCGCCGCAGCCGCGACGTGCTGTGGACCGAGAACAACTGCACCGAAGGCAACAATCACGTCGTCATCGGCGCCGAAAACTATTACATGAGCGGCGACGGCTATCTGATGCCGGCCCGCAAGAACCAGCCGGCTCCAGACCTGCGCTATTTCAAGACGAAGCAGACTTTGAACTGAGAGCCGGGCGAAAGCGGCAAATAACGCCGTTGGCGAGCCATACGTGGTGCGCGGCCCTACACACCGTCATCGCCGGGCTTGTCCCGGCGATCTCGATGATCAAGGCAATGGCGTCGCCCAAGCGTGTTGAAAGGCCGTGCCCTGCGCGTCGAGATCGCCGGGACAGCCCGGCGATGACGCTGCGCCGCGTGGGTGCGCTCGAGACCCGCCCCCTCACCGCGCGTCGGCGTTGCGCTGCCGCGTCGAGAGGTAGAAATAGCCGAACCGGTTGTTGGGCGGCGAGCCGTACCAGAAGCGCCCGGCCTTATCGAGGAAGAAGTCGCGCATGCCGTTGTCGATATAGGGCATCGGGAATTCCGTAACCTTGCCGGTGACGGGATCGAGCCGGCCGATGACGTCGCGGTGTTCCGCCGAGTACCACACCGTGTGGTCGGGCGCGATCCCCAGCGCATAGGGCGCCGACTGCGCATGCGGCAGCGGGAATTCCTTGAACGTCTCCTTGTCCGGATCGAAGCGGCCGATCTTACTGTCGGTGTATTCGGCAAACCACACGATGCCCTCGGAATCGACCTGGATGCGCCGCGGCCGTTCGCGGGTCGGCGGGATGTACTTCGTCACCTTCAGCGTGACGGGGTCGACCTTGCCGATGGCCCCGGTCTTGGTCATCTCGGTGAACCAGACATTGCCCTTCTGGTCGAGCGCGATGCCGTAGGACGTCGGCACCTCCTTGATGTGGGTATAGATGCCCGTCTTGGGATCGAACCGGGTCAAGCCGCCGGTCGACCAGATCGTTCCATCCGGGTGGATGCGAATGGTGTGCTTGCGCCAGTCATCCTGGTACTCGGTGATCTTCTGGGTCGCGGGGTCCCAATGCCCGAGCTTCTTCGAGCCGGCCTCGGTGATCCAGACCGAGCCGTCCGGTGCCGGCACTGCCGAATGGATCAGCGCCGGGCCGAGGTTCGGCGCCGGAAATTCCTTGATCTCGCCGGTCGTGGGATTGAACCGGCCCACCTTGTTGGCCTGGCCGTATTCCGGGATCCAGAAATTGCCGTCCTTGTCGGGATTCGCGGTCCAGGGGAACCGGTTCGGTCCCGGCATCTCGAAATCGACATAGACGACCTTGAGTGCCTCGTCGCTGAACGTGATCAGCGTGTCCTTGTAGCCGGGCAGGTCGGCCGGCGATTTCGGCAGCGGCGAATTCTCCCCGAACATCGTCGTGAGGTAGGAGACGACGTCCTCGGCCTGCGCGTCGCTGAAGCCCTGGCGGTCCGCGAGCGAAGAGCGCATCGCCTCCCGCATGAAGCTCACGCGGTCGCGCCAGCCGTCCTCGTCGCGCACGGTCGCCGCCATCCGCGACTGGAAGCCATGGCAGCTCATGCAATTGTCGAACAGGGTCTTCTTGCCGCGCGCATCCGGCAGCAGCACCTGGCCCTGATGGATCGAAAGATCGGTCCAGCGGATCGGCGCGGTCTGCAGGGCGAAGTCATAGGCGGCATTCTGGTCGGCATCGAGCTTCACGCCCGCCTTGATGTCCGCCTTGTAGCCGACGGTGCGCACCTGCACGCGGTAGTCGCCGGCGGGCAGGTTCTCCACGACATAGCGGCCCTGATTGTCGGAGAGCACGCTGACCGTCATCTTCAGGCCGGCGTGGCGGGCCTGGACGAAGGCGCCGCGGAACGGCGCGCCGTCCGGCCCGGTCACCGTGCCGGTGATGGTGGCGGCGTCGGCGACCGGCGCGGCCAGGAGCAGACCGAGAATTCCAATGGGACCTAGTGACCGCATGGCGTTTCCTCGCGTTCGGTTCGGCAAGATTCGTTGGCGCTCCGGACCGACGCCGGGCGCGCGTCATACTATCGCGGCCGGTTCACCAGCACCAGCCCGGCGGGATGCGTTGTGCGCGATCAGTCCGCGCGGCAGTGGAAACAGGTCCCGGTGATCTCGATGACCGACATGCTGGGACGGAAGCCGGCCTTGCCGGCGGCATCGGCGAGGAGGCGCGTCACCGCTGCAGGCGATGCCTCGCCGACCGCACCGCAGGTGTCGCAGATCAGGAACGCGACCAGCGCGCCGATGTCGTGATTGTGCGCGCAGGCCAGAAAGGCGTTGCGGCTTTCGATGCGGTGGGCGAGCCCGTTGCGGATCAGGAATTCGAGGGCGCGATAGACCGTGATCGGCGCCGGGCGCGGCTTCTTGCGGGCGATCAGGTCGATGATCTCATAGGCGCCGAGCGGCTTGTGGCTGGAGGCGAGAACCTCCAGGACCTGGCGCCGCGGCGCGGTGAGGCGCTGGGCGCGTTTCGCGCACAGGGTTTCCGCCTGGGCGATCGCGTCCGCGCGGCAACGGGAATGGTCGTGATCGGGCGCCGGGAAGATCGCGGACATGCTGGTTTTCTACTCCGTTCGCCCGATGATACCAACCTGCGGCTACGGTTCCGATTGGAGGCCCAAAGAGGCGCCGAGCGATGCCGCAACCCCCGGCACCATCTTACCGGCACCGGCATAATAAATGTTGCGATGCAACATAGGGCGAGGCAGGTTACGCCGCTTCAAGAAAATTCAACAAGCGTTGCGCCAGGACAGATCATGCAAAAAGCAAGAATTGCTGCGGCCGCGCCGATCTCCGGCGCCAACCGCTCGATCGAAGTTTGGACGGCCCGATGATGGACGCCAGAACGGATGCAGCGCCGAAGCCGGTGGCGAAGAAGGGCATCAATCTCGCCCTCCAGGGCGGCGGCGCCCACGGCGCCTTTACCTGGGGCGTGCTCGATTATCTGCTCGAAGACGGGCGGCTGAATATCGAGGGCATCTCGGGCGCTTCGGCCGGCGCGATGAACGCGGTGATGGTCGCCGACGGCCTCGCGCGCGGCGGGCCGGAGGCCGCACGCACGCGGTTGGCCGATTTCTGGCGGTCCGTGAGCATCGACGGCGACCTGCCGGTGATCCAGCGCAAGCTGATCGAGCGTCTCTTCACGTTCGTGCCGCTCGAAGGCTCGCCGGTGGCGGCATGGTTCGAGGCGATGTCGCACTATTTCTCGCCTTACGATCTCAACCCGCTCAATTTGAACCCGCTCAAGGACATGATCGAGCGGTTCGTCGATTTCGAGGCCGTGCGCGCCTATTCGCCATTGCAGCTGTTCGTCTCCACCACCAACGTGAAGACCGGGCGCCTGCACATCTTTTCGCGCGACAAGATGACCGCCGACGTGGTGATGGCATCGGCCTGCCTGCCGCTGCTGTTCAAGGCGGTCGAAATCGACGGCGTGCCCTATTGGGACGGCGGATATCTCGCCAACCCCCCGATCTTTCCGCTGTTCCACGCCACCGGGACCGAGGACGTCCTGATCGTCCAGATCAACCCGCTGGAGCGCAACGAGGTGCCGACCTCGACGCGCGACATCGTCAATCGCGTCAACGAGATCAGCTTCAATTCCTCGCTCGCCTCCGAAATCCGCGCGGTGGAATTCGTGGCTCGCCTGATCGATCGCGGCCAGCTCCAGCGCGGCACCGGACCCGGCCAATATCGCCGCATCAATGCCCACCGCATCGTGCTCGGCGACAACCAGAAATCCTACTCGGCCGACACCAAGCTCTCGACCGATTACGACTTCTTTCGCATGCTCCATGCCGGCGGCTACCGTGCCGCGCGCCGCTTCCTCGACGAGCATTTCGACGACATCGGCCAGCGCAGCACGTTCGACCTGCGCGCGGAGGCCCAGGCGGAGTGGGCGTGACGTGACCGCCAAGGCAATCACCACCGTCGCCACGGCGACGACCGGCGCCGCGAGGCTCGAGATCGTCGTCGCCGATATCACCGGCCTCGACCTCGACGCCATCGTCAATGCCGCCAACAGCTCGCTGCTCGGCGGCGGCGGAGTCGACGGCGCAATCCATCGCGCCGCCGGTCCGGACCTGCTCGCGGAATGCCGCGCGCTGCGCGGCTGCGCCACCGGCGCCGCCAAGATCACGCGCGGCTACCGCCTGCCGGCGCGCCACGTGATCCACACGGTCGGGCCGGTCTGGCGTGGCGGCGGCAACGGCGAGGACGAACTGCTCGCCTCGTGTTACCGCGCCTCGCTCGCCCTCGCGGTCGATCACCGACTTGCGTCGATCGCATTCCCGGCGATCTCGACGGGGGTCTACGGCTTCCCCGCCGACCGCGCCGCCGGCATCGCGGTCGCGACCGTGGTTGCGGCGCTGGCGGGTGCGGCGGGACTGCAGCATGCGGTGTTCTGCTGCTTCGATCGCCATGCCGCCGGACATCATGAAGCGGCATTCCGGACGCAGCGATTGGTTTAGTCTAATTCTCGGCGCAAATTGAGCGATCCGGGCTGCGGACTTGAATTGCGTCATTGGCGGAAAGCTGCGAGGTCGCACCAATTTGGATTTGACATGGGCCGGCGGCGTGGATTCATTTCAAAGAATGATTCGCGAACCGATCTTTGGTGCGCGCCGGAAGCTCGCATCGTTCGTCCAGTTCTGCGACACTTGGCGCGCCGCGAATCTTTGGCGCGCCGCGAATCTTTGGCGCGCCGCGAATCTTTGGCGCGCTGCGAATCTTTGGCGCGCTGCGAATCTTTCGACCAGGCCGTGACGGGCGCGGCCGGCATGGGCGCCGCAGCTGTGGCCACGAGCGGCGCCCCTTCGGTGTCGCTTGCGGACGTCACCATCGCGTTCCGCCTCGCCGGCGGCGCGGCCTACACCGCCGTGCAGGACGCCTCGCTCGCGGTCGGCGCGGGCGAGTTCGTCGCCATCGTCGGGCCGACCGGGTGCGGGAAATCCACCTTGCTCAATGTCGCGGCCGGGCTGCTGGCGCCGGCGTCGGGGCGGGTCGATATCTTCGGCGCACCGCTCGCGGGCCTCAACCGCGACGCCGGCTATCTGTTCCAGTCCGATGCGCTGTTTCCGTGGAAGACCGCGGTGGAGAATGTCGCCATCGGTCTCGAGATCGCGGGCATGTCGGGCGCGGAGGCGCGCGCCCGCGCGCAGCAGTGGATGGGGCGGGTGGGGCTCGCCGGCTTCGGCGCGCGCTACCCGCACATGCTTTCCGGCGGCCAGCGCAAGCGCGTCGGCCTCGCCCAGGTGCTGATCCGCGACCCCCGCATTCTCCTGATGGACGAGCCGTTCGGCCCGCTCGACGCCCAGACGCGGCAGATCATGGGCAATCTGCTGCTCGACCTGTGGAGCGCCGACCGCAAGGCGGTGCTGTTCGTCACCCACGACCTCGAGGAAGCGATCGCGCTGTCGGATCGCGTGGTGATCATGTCGGCGGGCCCGGCGGCACGCATCATCGGCGACTGGAGGGTTCCCCTGCCGCGCCCGCGCGACATCGCCGACGTGAAGCTCGAAAAGGCGTTCCAGGACCTGCACCGCGAGATCTGGGCCGTCCTCAAGGAGGAGGTGCTCAAGGGCTATGCCCAGACCGAGGCTGCGCTTTCCGGCACGTAGCTAGAAGGATTTGCTAATGTCCCGCGCCACATTGCTCGTGA
>Ga0302326_10004907_pt1 | contig 30740 bp, 31 predicted proteins | sample Palsa_T0_3_FD_202264 | JGI IMG/M metagenome (GOLD analysis project Ga0302326, IMG submission 202264) | Peat permafrost microbial communities from Stordalen Mire near Abisko, Sweden - Palsa_T0_3 | ecosystem: Environmental > Terrestrial > Soil > Palsa > Peat permafrost | place: Sweden: Abisko... | reverse complement strand
AATAATTCGTGCGCTTGGCTCGCTCCTTTATTTGACCCGTTCGTTCATGCGGAAACCATCCACCCTCGTTCTTTGCATTGTGTGTTCAATATTTCTTTCCTCCTGCTCCCCCCGCGATTTTCTCACCCGCCGCCTCGCCGCCGATCTCATTGCCGGGTCCGAAACATTCCCCGCCCAGCAGCAGTTTCAACTCCGCGCCGGTGTCATCGCCAATCAGGACTACCTCTCGCCCGACTACCTCGCCCTAAAGCATCACGGCTGGATTTCCGGCGCCAACGCGCCCTGCCCTCCCGCACTGGCCCCGCCGCCCTGCTGGGATGTCACGCTCACCCCGTCCGGCGTGGATACGTTTCAAAGTCTCATCGCTCCCGGCGAAGCCGAAAAGCAATCCTTCAAAATCCCCGCCGCCCGCCGCGAACTGGTTGCCATCACCGGTATCGCTAAGCAGGGCAACACAGCCGAGGTCGAATTCACCTGGCGATGGATTCCGCTGAACGAAGTTGGCGCGGTCATTTATTCCAGCGATGTTCACTACCGCTCCACCGTCAGCTTTCGCGACTATGACGACGGTTGGCGCGTCGTCGAAGCTACTGTCCGTCCTGCCCAGCCTCTCGGGGAAGCGCTGAAAAACGCCGAACCCGCGCAGTAGCGGCCCATGGAAAGTTGCTTATGGCAACCCGTCGTTGTATAACCCTACTTCTGCCATGAGAATCTCCAACCGTCTTTTCCTTCTAGTCGTCATTCTTGCTTCCACAGGGGCAGCCTTTGCTCAAACCAAGCCGAAGCTCACACTCGACGAGTTTTTCAACTCCGTGGACTACCCCGCCATTGCCGTTTCTCCCGATGGCAGCTCCGTCGTAATCGTCGCCGAGCGTGCCGACTGGGACCAGCAGATCTTCCGCAAGGACCTCTGGCTCTACCGCGACGACGGCAAAGGCGCGTCGCTGACCGAGCCCGCGCTGATCCCACTCACGCAGTCCGGACACGACTCTGAGCCCAAGTGGTCGCCCGACGGCCACTGGATCGCCTTCCTCTCCGAGCGCAAGTCGTCCTCCGAAAAAGATTCGGACGACGACAAAGGCGACAAAACAAGTAAAGACAAAGACGACAAAGGAGAGACAGCCCAGATCTACATGATCTCCCCCTCCGGCGGCGAAGCCATCCCGCTAACGCAAGGGGAAGAAGAAGTGCACACCTTTTCCTGGTCCGCCGACTCGCGCACCATCTACTTCGCCACCCGCAATCCGCAAACCAAGACGCAAAAAGACGACTACAAGAAGCAATGGAAGGATGTCGTGCAATACCGCACCGCCGAACGCGGAGATACCATCTTCGCCCTCGACGTAGCCACCGCTCTAGCTCGCCACGCCGCCGCACCCGCGCAGCTCCCCGCAAAAACAAAAGAAGACAACGAATCCGATCTCACACCCGGCGCCCGCGCCATCGCAACCTCGCCATTCCGGATAGAAGAAATAGTCACTTCGCCCGATGGCAGTAAGATGGCCTTCGTCACCAACGCCATCAACCAGCGCCAGGAAAAGCCCGAAGACGTGGAAATCTTCGCCATGGATCTAGCACATGTGGCTGCGGACGACTCGCCCACGATTGCCTCCAGCGAGAAGCAGCCCGCCGCTCAACCGCGCCAGATTACTCACAACCAGGCCGTCGAGGGCCATCTCGGCTGGGCCGCCGACAACCGCCACATATTCTTCACCGTCGAAGTCGGAGACGTAACCGGCCCCTATCGCGACCTCCAGCCACACCTTTACTGGATCAACAGCCAAACCGGCGTTGGCGAGCAGTGGAGCACCGAATTCATCGGTTCAGTCGAGAACTTTGCCGTCGCACCCGCCGATCAGGACGCAGCCATTCTCGTCTCCGCCCGCCTCGGCACAGAGGCCCCGTTTTACTCTGCTTCAACGGCCGGTGACTCTCTCCACAAACTCAGCACCTGGTCCGGTAGCTACGGCCAAATCGCGACTGCCTTGCACTCCGCGAGAGTCGCATTCATTTACTCTTCCCTCGGCAAACCGCCCGAAGTTTATCTCGCCGAGAGCGCCGACAAACTCGATCAGGCCCGTCCTATCACTTCTCTCAACAAATTCTTCACCGAGCACGATCTTCCTCAAGGCAGGCCCTACCGCTGGAAAGCCGACGACGGCACCACCATAGAAGGCATGCTCATCTACCCTCCCGGGGTCGAACCTGGCAAGCCCGAAGCGAAGCACTTGCCGATGTTCACGTTCATTCACGGTGGCCCCGCCGACGCCGACGGCAACCGCTTCGAAGCCGATTGGTACCAGTGGTCCGCGCTCGCCGCGACGAACGGCTGGCTCGTTTTCGAACCCAACTACCGTGGTTCCACCGGGTACGGCGACAAGTTCCTCGAGCAGATCGTTCCGCAAATTGTTTCCCGCCCCGGCAAAGACATCCTCGAAGGCGTCGACGCGCTAGTGAAGGAGGGCATCGCCGATTCCGATCACCTCACCATCGGCGGCTACAGCTACGGCGGCTACATGACCAACTGGCTCATCACGCAAACCACGCGCTTTAAAGCTGCCGTCACCGGCGCCGGCGCGGTGGAGAATGTCGGCAACTGGGGCAACGACGACACCACCATGGACGACGCCTACTTTCTCGGCGGACGCCCCTGGGAAGCCCAGCAGCGGTATCACGACGAGGCCGCCATCTTTCAGATCGACAAAGTTCGAACGCCTACGCATATGGTCGCCGGCGCCGACGATATCCGCGTCGCCGTGCTGGAAGATTACTTACTCGAGCATGCGCTGTACTCGCTGGGCATTCCGAATGCGCTGCTGATTTTCCCCGGCGAAGGCCACTCGCTCGACAAGAATCCCTGGCACGGCAAGATTAAAGTGCGGGAAGAATTGAAATGGCTCCAGAAGTACGGCGGCGTGCCGGAGGCAGGGAATTGAAATCTGCGGGCTCGACCGTCGCAGCCGATTGAGGACCGAGCGCTAAACGCCGAGATGCCGAATACAGAATCCTACCGCTTCTTCCCATGCTGCATCGCCGGCACCACCAACGCTCGGCGCACCGGCACAATCGCGCCCTGCGCAGGATCGGCGGCGGCGTGGGCCCGAGTAAGCACTTCCTCCTGGATGTATTGCACGAACTCCTGAATCTGGCGCTGCATCTCTTCCATCCGCTCCCGCATTTGCAGGATGATCGCCATCCCGCTGATGTTGACGCCCAGGTCCCGCGCCAGCGAGAGAATGAACTCCAGGCGCTGCAGGTCTTCGTCCGTGTAAAGACGAGTATTGCCCTCCGTGCGCGAGGGCTTGAGCAGTCCCTCGCGCTCGTAGAGGCGCAGAGTCTGAGGATGGATGCCATACATCTCGGCCACCGCCGAGATCATGTACGCGCCCTTGGATTTGCGTTTCGTCATCTGTCGAGACAGCCGTCACCAATCTACGGCAAAATCTTCACGCACCGCCATACCGGGGCGGTCCGTGAGCGTTAGCGACGCTTATGCAGGGTGCGGGCTTTGGGACCGCCGCTGAGGTCTGGCACCTCTTCGCCGAGGGCGGTGGCTAAATCGATTTGATGGTCCTGTTCCTGCATGAGGATCTGCCGAATCTGTTCCGCCATCGCGTATTCGCCAAGCGCTTCACATTGCCGAATGCGATCGCGATAATTCCGAATGGTTTCGTTTTCATTATCGAGATCGTAGCGAAGCATCTCTTTCGGCTCTTTCGATGTGCGTACCGGTTTGGGAGTGACCACCGGCATTTTCCCGAGATAGTCGATCTGCCGCGACAAGGTCAGGGCATGATCGAGCTCCTGCTTGGCATGGATTTCGAGCTGGGCGGCGATGTCCATGTATTGGGCGCCGGTGAGCACCTGGGAATAGACGACGTAGGCGATGATGGCTTGATATTCGCGCGCAAGGTCCTCGTTCAATAGTTCTGCGAGACGGTCACGGGAAATTTCGTTTTCGTTGGCAGCGGGTTCGGGCATTTGATTCCTCTCCTGAATTTAATCTTCTCCGGTCGATTTTAGAGCAGGACAGCTTTTCTGCCTAATTTCACGTAGCCAACCCTTACTCGTCGCCGGCATCCAACCCCCGGAGGTTTACTTCATGGACGAACATAATGCTATCAGCGTGATTGAAAATCTTATTGAGACCTGCAAAGACGGTCAGAAGGGTTACCAGGATGCCGCCTCGCACGTGAAGCGGTCTGACCTGAAGACCTATTTTAACGAGCAGAGCCTGGAGCGGTCTCGCTTCGCCGGAGAACTGGAAGCCGAACTGATCCGGTTGGGCAAGCCGGACAAGAAAGTTTCCGGCTCCGTCTCTGGGACGCTTCGTCGCGCCTGGATTGATACCAAGGTTAGTCTCGGCGGCGGCGACAAGACGATTCTTGAATCGCTCGAAGCAGGCGAGGACAATGCCAAAGAAAGCTACCAGAAAGCGGTCACCAGCGATTTGCCGGAAAATATCGCTCAGATAGTTCGCCGGCAGGCCGCCAGCGTTCAAAGGGCGCATGACAAAGTAAAAAGCCTGAGAGACGAGGCAAGAGCGGCTGCATAGTTCCAAGAAATGTTCGGAGAAATGCGCTGAAAACCTAACGAGGACCGGGGCCTTTCCTCCGGTCCTCACTTTTTCCAAGCGACGAGCCGGCTCACGCCGCCGCTTGAGGTTTTTCCGTGGAGGCGGCCCATCCCTGCGGCTTCAGCAAGTGATTGACGGCGTACGCTACGACCCCAGCCGCGATCAGAATCATTCCGAAGGCGAACGAGCTCATATTCCAAACCTGTTCGTGCTCGCTGCGGATGATCGAAAAGCCAAGCAGCAGCATGGGCGGGATCCCGATGGCGAACGCGCCGATCAGCCCCCCGGGAACTCGGAACGGACGCGCTAAATCGGGCTCCCGGAAGCGCAATACAACCAGGGCGATGAATTCGAGCAGGAGGCTGAATCCGTAAAGAAGAATATCGAGCGTCACCAGCCGGGCAAAACCCAAGCCGAGACACATCGCCCATCCCATCGCCAGCGCAATAATCGCAACCCACGGCGCACGCGACTTCTTCTGCAGCTTGCCAAAGATGCCCGGCAACATTCCGTCCTGCGCCATGGCCAGCGGCAGACGCGAGTAGCTCATCACCAGAGCGTTGAACATGCCAAAGGCGCTGATGATTCCGCCCAGCACCACCCCGACCCGCAATAGCGGACCGCCCAGCAAGCCGGCGATGTCCGCCCACGATCCAGTCTCCCACGCACTGGGCGTCAGTCCCGTCATCCACATCGCGGCGAAGGGAAGCACATAGCTCAAGGCCACAATCGCCACTGCAACCAGCATTGCCCGCGGATAGGTCCGCTGTGGCTTCTCTACCTCCGTCGCGATCGTCGAGGCGTTATCCCAACCCATGTAATTCCACATGCAGATCAGCAGCCCGCCCAGAATGTCGACGCTCGAAGTGGTCGGCCGAGTCACAGCATTCGCCAGAGCGCCGATCTTAAACGGCGCCAGCACCACGATCACCACAAACGGAGCCGTCAGCGCGAAGAACAGCCACAGCGACGTAAGCGAAACCACTTTCACGCCGGCAATATTCAACACCGCGCAGGCAATCACTACCGCCAGCGCTACCCACCACCCCCGGTTTCCCTGCTGGAACCAGGGGAACATGCGGGTCAGGTACGCGACGAACAGCGTGGGATAAATCGCCATGTCGAAAATGGAGGCGACCAGCGAGAGCCAGGCTTCCTGAAATCCCCAGAAATTCCCCATCGCCCGGCGCACCCAGGCGTAATAGCCGCCTTCATAAGGCAGCGCGCTCGAAAGCTCGCCGATCATGAAGGCCGTAGGCAGGCTCCAGAGCAGCGGGGTGAGCAGCAGAATCAGAATCGCGCGTCCGTAGCCGGCGCCGTGCACAATGTCTTCCGTGCCATAGGTTCCACCCGACACCATAAAGAAGGTGGCGGCGACCAAAGGCCACAGGGTGAGGCGGACGAATTTTTTCCGGTTGGGTAGGGCGGCGAGAGGTTGGGGGTTCTCGGTTTCTTGACGCGGGGCGCTAGCGGTTGCCAATTTCTATGTCTTCCTCCTCAAGCGACTCACTCTCAGCTACTCCGCAGCGGGCTGGTTCCTGCTCGAGCTTTCTGGTTTGGTTAGATTCCAGAAATTCCGCTAAAGTTAGTTCGCAAAGGTGAGATTACGGCAAATCCCGCAGGATGCAAGAAAAATGTTAATTTTTTCCGAAATTATTTGGCGGGAAGGTCACGGTCGGAGGTAATAAAGCGGTAGTGGACCAGTTTCAATTTCCACAGTCTCGCTTTAGCATGCGGCCTGTGGCATGATAGAGATGCAATGACAATCGGCAAAGGCAAACGTCCGCGCGATCCGAATCAGCTTGCAGCATGGACGGTTGCAGTCTCAACGGGCCAAATTACAGCCGAAGAACTCGCTCCAACCCCGCCAATTTCGGCTCCTGCATCCCCGATGAATATCTCCGAGTACATGGCAGCTATAGGCCGCAAAGGTGGTCAGATCGGCGGGAAACGACGCTTGAAGACCATGACCAAGGACGAACGCTCCAAGGTTGCAGCTAAAGCTGCAAAAGCACGGTGGAAAAAGGCACGAAAGCCTTCCAAGTAAGCCTTTTTCAGCGTATCCTATCATCTTCCCCCGGATTAGGAGCCCTTAAGCTTATGGTACAGGTTGCTCTGCTACAGCCACCCGCAAATCCGCCCGTTGATCCAAACGCAAAGTACAAGCAGACGCCGATCTACATGGCCGTCCTCAATGAACTCAACGTAAATATAGATCAATTCCAAAAGCGGCAGGCATTGATTGCCGAGATAGAAACGGCCCTCACTGCACGCTATGGCAGTCAGAACCGATTAATATCCTACGTTTTGCGGTTCGGTCATGCCAGATCGATAATGAACACGTCGGACATTCCCAACCTTGAAACAGTCCTGAACTCCATAACTGGCACTGATCAGATCAACTTACTGCTCCACAGCCCCGGTGGGGACGGAACTATTGTTGAAAAGATGGTGGACATGTGCAGGTCTCATTTGTCTGGGCAGAATCGCAAACTGCGAGTGATTGTTCCGAATATTGCTAAAAGCGCTGCAACCGTTCTGGCACTAGGTGCCGATACGATTGTGATGGGCTATTGTTCCGAGCTTGGTCCAATCGATCCACAAGTAACAATAGCCGTCTCTGGAATGTTCCAGTGGGTTTCGGCATTCGCTTTCGTGGAAGCACGGGACAAACTCATGGATGATATCGCCCAAGCATTGAAAACGAAGCAGCCGACGGTCGGGCTTCTCCAACAGCTTGCTGGTTTAAATATTCCGTTCACCGACGAAATGGAAAACCAGATTGGCTTCGCGAAGAAGACCGCCATAACGCTCCTCGACAAGTACATGCTGAAACCTAAATACCCTCACGCGATCAAACGCTCCAGGAAGGCAAAGGAAATCGCCGAGAAATTACTGTCGAAGCAATTGTTTCCGGTTCACGGGCAATACATCGATGCAGCGACGGCACAGAAACTCGGACTTGAAGTTGAGGTTCTCGATAAGGATGATCTGCTATGGAAACTCATCTGGGACTATTACATCAGGTGCGAAGTTCAGATGAATATTCCACTTCAGGCAGGCTACATCAAGACCAAACTTTTTGAGTCTGGGAATCAGGCGTCATTGGCTGCTCAAGATACGCCGTAAATTAGACAGCACACTGGGAACTTGTGGGAATGGCCACGACTTCCGTGGCCGTTCCCAATTGTTGCGGAGATGCCATAGCCTCTGCATCGCGGGCGCGTGCAGCGATCTCAAGAACTATCTGTATTTCCGGGTTATCTCTCATTGCGTGCTGTACCATTTGTTGTGCTTCCATCGCGGCCTCCATTTTAACAACTCCGGGTCAGGGGCCCCTACTGCTTCCCGGTATTTATAAAGCAGACGGACACACTTCTCCTAGTAATATTATCAAATTCTCAGGTTTATTGGATTCCCAAAGGACGTGACCAGATGCTCACAGTGTGCAGGAATTTTCACCTTGACATGCTAAAGCGGCTATTGTATAAGGGTAAGTATGAATTGCCTTGGCGACAAAACCCGCGCCAGAGTGGTCAATTGCCTGATTGAGGGTTGCTCTATTCGCGCCACGGTTCGCATGACCGGAGTTTCCAAAACTACGATTATGAAGCTACTCGCCGATTTGGGAACTGCATGTGCCGCGTACCATGACCGTCATGTCCGAAATCTCCGCGTCCGCCGTCTACAGGCCGACGAGATTTGGCAGTTTGTGGGAGCCAAGGCCAAGAATGCCAATCCCCAAAAGAAGCAAGAGGGGTGGGGAGACATTTGGACATGGGTTGGAATTGACGCAGATACGAAACTGGTCGTCTCGTATCTGGTTGGCGGGCGCGGAGCGGATTGGGCAATGGACTTCATGCAAGATTGTGCCGATAGGATCGACGGGCGCGTACAAGTGACCACAGACGGACATCGTGCATACCTAGAGGCCGTTGAGGGTGCGTTCGGAATGGATTGTGATTACGCACAGCTCCAAAAACTGTTTGGCGCTGCGAGTGAAAACGAAATCCGCTATTCGCCTGCACGAGTCATCGGCTGTGACATGAAGGTTGTTAGTGGAAATCCCAACCCCAAATATGTGAGCACCAGTTATGTCGAGCGCCAGAACCTAACCATGCGGATGCACATGCGCCGATTCACTCGCCTGACTAACGGGTTTAGCAAAAAAGTAGAAAACCACGCGCATTCCGTCGCCTTGCACTACATGTTTTACAACTTCTGCCGGATTCATCAGACCTTAAGAGTCACACCCGCGATGGAAGCACAACTTGCTGACCACGTTTGGAGCCTAGAAGACCTATGTGCTCTTTTACCTAAGCCGACCGTCAGGGCTTCCACGATTGGAAACGAGATGATCCGCAAGGCTTTAGGTGCTTAGAATTTGTGGAAATCCAAACTGGCCCACTACCAATAAAGCGCAAGCCTTGCTCTGTGACCCCTGTGTTAAAGATTCAGATTTTCGTTCCGATCAGGAACCCTAGACTTTCTTCCAAAGCTCTTCCCGCGGGTCTTCCGGATTCAGCTTGGCCAGCTCTCTCAGCAGTTCTTTCGTGCGCTCATCGCGCGGCATCGGAACGTTCACCGTGATCTCGACAATCTCATCGCCCCGTACGCCCTCTTTTGTGGCCGAAGGCACACCTTTTTCGCGCAAGCGCAGTTTCTGTCCCGGCTGCGTCCCCGGAGGAATCTTCAGCAGCGCCCGCCCGTCGATCGTGGGAACTTCAATCTTCGCTCCCAGCGCAGCCTCGGTCGCGCTAACCGGCACCGTCAAGTAAATATCATCGCCGTCGCGCCGATACACCGGATGCGGGTCGATCCGAATAATTGCGTAAAGATCGCCCACCGGGCCGCCATGCGATCCCGCGTTGCCTTTGCCGGCCAGCCGAATGCGTTGTCCATCGCGCGTTCCAGCCTTGATGCGAACTTCAATCGGCTCGGTCCGGCTCACCGTGCCTTCGCCGTGGCAAACCGGACACGTCGAAATATTCTTGCCCGTCCCCTGGCAACTGGGGCACTGCACGTTAAACTTCATCCTTCCGCCGGTCTGCGTAACCTGTCCCGTCCCGTTGCACTCGGTACATTTTCCCGGAGCCTCAATATATCCCAGCCCGTGGCAATTCGCGCAAACATCCTGCCGCGTAATGTTGAGCCGCATCACGCCCCCGCGAATCGCCGTCCAGAACGGCACGCTGACCTGATACTCAAGGTCACCGCCGCGCGTCGGTCCAGTTTCAGCAGCAGCCCCGCCGCGTCCGCCTCCAAACATGCTGGAGAAAATGTCACGGAAACTGCCGCCGCCCGCGCCTCCGCCGCTCCGGCCCGAGCGGCGGGCATTGTCCGCTAGATCGGAGAAATCGAATCCGCCGAAATCGAAGTGAGCGCCCTCGCCGCCCTGCTGCGCTCCACCTTGAAATCCGCCAGGAAATCCTTCGAACCCTCCGGCGCCGCCGCCGCGGGCATAGGCCTCCGCCGTCGCGGGATCGATGTTGTCGGAATAGAAGCCGACCTGGTCGTAAATCTTCCGCTTCTTGGGATCACTCAGAACGTCGTTGGCCTCGGAGAGCGCTTTAAACTTCTCTTCGGCAGTTTTGTCCCCGGGATTTACATCCGGATGGTACTTCCTCGCCAGTTTGCGAAATGCCTTGCGAATCTCCTCCGCCGAAGCGGATTTCTTCACGCCGAGGATTTCGTAATAATCTTTCTTGGAAGTCGTTGCCATGGCAAACGATCAGTATCGTACCCTACCGTCTTAGTTCGGTAGTCTCCGCTTCTCTTTCTCTTCTTGTATCACGACCAGGGTCTCGACCTCCGCTGCATCTACGTAGACCGGAATCGGCCTCGCCCCTTCCGGGGTCGATACAAATACCTTCCACTTTTTCTCATCCTCGGCAAGACTTAGAAAATAAGTTTGCTCATTGACCCGAAAGTCCATTTCTTGGTCTCCAAAATCCATTTTTATGAAATCTAGGCAATGGTGCCGCAAACATGACGACGCGGGCAAAGCTGCCCGCGTCACCACGAATCAAGCTGAGAGCTGATAGCCGACAGCTTACTTCTTGTCCTCTACGTCCACGTACTCAGCGTCGATCACGCCTTCGTCTTTCTTCTGACCGCCGCCATTCGCGCCCGCTCCAGCTCCGTCCGTCGGAGCAGCACCGCCCGGACCACCTGCCCCCGGACCTTTCGCCTGCGCCGCCTTGTACATTTCCTCGGCCAGCTTGTGCGAAGCCTTGGTCAGGTTCTCGCGGGCCTTCTCCATCTGCGCCTTGTCGTTCGACTCCAGCGCCTTCTTGGCATCAGCCACTGCGTTCTCGACCTCGCCCCGTTCCGAGCCGGAGATCTTATCCCCGTTCTCGCGCAGCATTTTCTCCACGTTGTACAGCATGCTGTCGAGCTGGTTCTTGGCGTCGATCGCCTCGCGCTGCGCCTTATCCTCAGCCGAGTGCGCGTCGGCTTCCTTGGCCATGCGCTCAACCTCTTCCTTCGACAATCCCGAAGACGACGTAATCGTAATCTTCTGGTCCTTGCCCGTGGCCGTATCTTTCGCGGTCACGTTCAGAATGCCGTTGGCGTCAATGTCAAACGTCACCTCGATCTGCGGCACGCCCCGCGGAGCCGTCGGAATCCCGGTCAAGTGGAACTTGCCCAGAGTCCGGTTCTGCGCCGCCATCGGACGCTCGCCCTGCAGCACGTGCACCTCAACCGAAGTCTGATTGTCCGCCGCGGTCGAGAACGTTTCCGTCTTCTTCGTCGGAATCGTCGTGTTGCGCGGGATCATTGGCGTAGCCACGCCGCCCAGAGTCTCAATCGACAAAGACAGCGGAGTCACGTCCAGCAGCAGCAGGTCTTTCACCTCGCCGCCGAGCACGCCACCCTGAATCGCCGCGCCGATTGCTACGACTTCGTCAGGATTCACTCCCTTGTGGCCTTCCTTGCCAAACAACTCTTTCACCAGCGCCTGAATGCGCGGCATACGAGTCTGTCCGCCGACCAGCACCACTTCATTGATCTTGCTGGCATCTACGCCCGCATCCTTCAAGCACTGTTTGCACGGGCCCACCGAGCGCTGAATGATGTCTTCCACCATCGACTCCAGCTTCGCCCGCGTCAGCTTCTTCACCAGATGCTTCGGTCCGCCGGCATCCGCCGTAATGAATGGCAGGTTGATCTCAGTCTCCATCGTGGTCGAAAGCTCAATCTTCGCCCGCTCCGCCGCATCGCGCAGCCGCTGCAACGCCATCTCATTCCCTTTGCCTCGAAGATCTAAACCTTCATCCTTCTTGAACTCATCGATCAGCCAATCGACCAGCCGCTGATCCAGATTGTCGCCGCCCAGGTGCGTGTCGCCATTGGTGGCCTTCACTTCAATCACGCCCTCGCCGACTTCCAACACAGAGATGTCGAACGTACCGCCGCCAAAGTCGTACACGGCGATCATCTCGTCTTTCGTTTTGTCGAGCCCATAAGCCAGCGCGGCCGCCGTCGGCTCGTTGATGATGCGCTTCACTTCGAGCCCGGCAATCTGGCCGGCATCTTTCGTAGCCTGCCGCTGCGCATCGTTAAAGTACGCGGGCACAGTGATCACCGCCTCGGTCACTTTCTCGCCGAGGTAGTCTTCCGCCGCCTTCTTCAGCTTCTGCAAAATCAGCGCCGAAATCTGCGGAGGCGTGTACTCCTTGCCCTGCGCCATCACCGCCACGTTGTCGCCCGACTTAACGACCTTATAGGGCACCATCTTGATCTCTTCCGTCACTTCGTCAAAGCGCCGCCCCATAAAGCGCTTGATCGAATAAACCGTGTTCTCCGGATTGGTAATAGCCTGCCGCTTCGCCACCTGCCCCACCAACCGCTCCCCAGTCTTGGTAAACCCCACCACGGACGGAGTAGTCCGCCCTCCTTCTTCATTCGCGATCACTTTAGGCTCGCCGCTCTCCATCACCGCCACGCAAGAATTCGTGGTTCCAAGGTCAATCCCGATAATCTTGGCCATATTGTTCTCCTCTAAACCTTCTCGGAGCCGTTAGGCGGCTCCGCCAATCAAATAAGTGCTTTGTAATCAGTGCGCTTACGATTGCCAACATCTCCATGCTAAGACCTGAGTGGAATGTTGTCAAGGTTTAGATGCTGAGGAAGCGGAGGAAGATGCGAGAGACTTGTGCTGGATACCACCTCAACTCTGTCATCCTGAGCGAAGCGACTGCCTCGCGCTTCGCGAAGCAGCCGCGCAGTCGAAGGACCCCATACCCGCCGGCAGCGGCATCAGCCCCGAAAGGAGTTTCCACCAGTGCTCCAGACTGCGCCGCGGAACTCCCTGAGACGCCATCGTCAGTCCCAGCTTGCTAGCGATCCTTCGACTGCGTTGTCGCTCGCTTCGCGACCGCCAACTCCTCCCAGGATGACATCAGGACGAGCCTTTCGGCAGAAATCACCGTCTATAATTGGACGCTGCTATCGGTCACAGGGTCCATGGTCTTTGCCAAGCGTCTTCGCGAAGGGGTGGTTCGAGGCGACATAACCTGCAGCGTCAGGATTTGGACGAGGCCACACGTCACGGAAGGCCGCCGCTATCGCATGGGAGACGGTGAGATAGAAATCGAGTCCGTTACCCCGATCGGGTTTCCTGATATCACTCCGGAGCTGGCGCGGGAATCCGGCTTCCTCGGAGTACTCGATCTGCTCAAGGTTGCAAAGCACGGTAAGGGCAACAACATCTATCTGATTCGATTTCGCTATATTCCGCCTCGCAGGAAACGCGGCGCGGGCTCAAACAGAAAATAGAAAGAGCAGGCTACCGGCGCTCAGGCAGGCTGCGCAGCCCAGGGTAGGCCGCAGGCGAAGGGTGGCCTCACAGCCACAAAACAAAACGCCCCAAGACTCATTCGAGTCGTGGGACGTATGTTGATCAGCCCTCCCCCAAGTGCTGCTCAATCAGAAGACTAACCGGAAGCAGCAGATCCGTAAATGGCTAGTCCGGGCCATCACCAGCACGAAGGTAATGGACCGGTTCTGTAACTTCACCGGAATCGCGCATCACCCGGGATGCCGGCCTCGCGTCCGCTTCCGCCCGCCGGGTGGCATCGAGCTGTTTGCTGTTCTTGTTTCCCCATCCATCCGCCGCCCACTTCTGTTATGCTTCCTGCGCTCGTTTCCGGAGCGCGTTAAAGCGCGGAGTACGCCGCCGCGAACGATAAGGAGACTCAAATGCTTCAATGGATCACTCGAGCCCTCTGTTTTGCTGCTCTCATGCTTGCCGCCAGCTTCGTCCTGGCGCAGACCGAATTTTCCGCCGAGATCGTCGACTTGCAAAAGCCGGCCACGCCGACCACGGCTAAGATCTACTTCGCCAAGGACAAGATGCGCATCGAATCGCAAACCACCAGCGCTCACGGCGGAGGCGCGGTCATCGTGAATTTCGGTACCCAGACATCGATGGTCCTGATGCCGCAGCAGCACATGTACATGGAGATGCCCATGCAGTCGCAAAGCCAGCGAATGGCGTTTACCGCTGCTTTCTTCCAAACCGGCGACGTGGAGAACGCTTGCGGCGACTGGCAGAAGATAGGAGGCCACCAGGATGGCACGTGCCACAAAGTGGGCAGTGAAACCGTCAACGGACGCAGTACCGTGAAATACGAGACGGCCAACGCCAGCGGCGATGTCAGCCACTTCTGGCTCGACCCCAAGCTGCGGTTTCCGGTGAAGTGGGACGGTAAGAACAACGCCGGAGAACTGCGCAACGTTCAGGAAGGCATGCAACCCGCCAGCCTATTTGAGGCGCCCGCCGGCTTCACTAAGATGGATATGGGCGGCATGATGCAGCGGCCGAATTGAGTTGCGATGGGCTGGGCGGTCGGTGACGGTCGCGGCCCGCGTTGACTCCCGCAAAACGCGGTCGCTATACTTCAAACAGCTCAGTTCCAGGAGACGGAATGTCCCTTTCAGCGGTAATCGTGGACGATGAACAACTCGCCCGCGACGAACTTGCCTACCTGCTTAAAAGCGCCGGAGACGTCAACGTGGTGGCGCAAGGCAAGAACGGCCTCGAGGCGGTCAGCCTGATCAAGGAGCACAGCCCCGATCTCGTATTTCTCGATGTGCAGATGCCCGGACTCGACGGCTTCGGGGTCATCAAGAAGCTGCTGGACAAGAAGATCCCCTTGCCCAAGATCGTCTTCGCAACTGCTTTTGACCAGTATGCGGTGAAGGCGTTCGAGGTCAATGCGGTGGATTATCTGCTGAAGCCCTTCGACAAGAAGCGCGTCGCGCTCTCGGTTCAAAAAGCGCGCGCCCAGCAGGGAGCCGACGGATTGCCGGCGGAAAAGATCGATACCCTGGTTCGGATGTTGCAAGCGCCCAAGACTCAAACTTCGAAAATTCTGCTCAAGGCCGTGGGGCGAATGTTCCTGGTGGACCAGAAGGAAATTTGCTATGCGTCCATCGAAGATGGAGTCATCACGGTGGTGACGGCTGGTCCAGCGGGAATGGAAGGCCATTCGAACTGCCGTACCCTGGAGGAATTACTGGCTAGCTTGGACCCTGGCTTGTTCTGGCGCGCTCACCGCTCGTACCTCGTGAACATCAACCGGATTCGGGAAGTGGTGCCTTGGTTCAAGAGCTCGTACCAGTTGCGCATGGATGATAAAAAGCAGAGCGAGATTCCAGTCAGCCGGGCCCAAACCAAGCGGCTCCGCGAACTGTTCGGGCTCTGAGAAGTCGATCCTCCGTCCGATTTCGCGCTGGGTTCGCGCGACAACCAGTTCGGTTTTCTCAACCGCTGCGATCAGATCGTGTATCAGCGCGCCAGTATACAAACGAGCTCACTTCGACTCAGATTCGATTGCACGGCCCAACAGCTACCAGAATCGGAGGACGGCTCCAGCTTCGTGCCGCCCTCCTGGGTGGGGGAAGGTTAAACTGCCAAGGCTTCCAGACCAGTCCGATCGCGAATCACCAAAGTCGCGCCTTCCAGTCGGATCAGCCTCTTTTTCTTCAGATCGCTGAGCAGGCGCGTAACGGTTTCCCGAGAGGAGCCGATACGCTGCGCCATTTCTTCATGGGTCATCGCGGCGCGCAAGTGCAACTCGTTCGATGTCTGGAAACCCGGGGGCGCGCACGACAACAGCAACCTCGCCAGCTTTCCTGACGAGGAGCGAGCCAGCACCAGATCATGGATATCCCGATAGGCGCTCTGGAACTCGTGGCTCAACGCCATTGCCGCGTGCACTCCCACTTCACTCTGGTTCTGCAGAAGAGTCATGAAGTCCTTCCTGCTGATGAAATTTAATTGACAGTTCGCGGCGGTTTCGGCAGTCATCTCGTAATTTGTGCCGGAAATCGCAGCGCTCAACCCCAGCACTTCCCCTGCCTCGGCTTGTTTAAGGATCAACACTTTGCCTTCTTTCGAGGTCGTAGACAGTTTGACCTTGCCCGAGCAAAGAACAAACACGCCCCGCGGCGTCTGTCCCTCAACGAACAGCAGCGCACCGGCCGGCATTACGTTATGGTGGCTGACTTCGTCGACTGACCTCAACACCGAAGACGAAAAGTGGCAGAAGAAACCCTCTCGGCTTGCCTTGCAGCCCATGCAACTCTCGATGATTTCGAGACCATAAGGCGTTCGCATTCGTGCCTCCATTGTCGAGCTTCGCCGGTATCCCTGATCTGTGGGTACATCTTCCCGAGGTTGTGGTTCTATCTGCTGTGAGCGTGCGAGCAAAGAAAGGGCTTGGGCACGGGTGTCTGCGTCTGGACTACGCGTGGCAGAAATTACCTCCCAGGCGCCACTGGGGTCGGCACGGCGCTCCCATTCCAACTGGCAGGCAAACAGGTACAAGGGGTCGTGTGCCGCCGGCTGGGACGAACTCAGGACGGGGGGACATTGCTGGCCGGGTTCTGCACTCGCCATCAAGTCTGGCAGAACGTTTGACCATTTCCCGCCATATCGCGTTGCCCGAGCAACCTCGGTCCTCGCAATCTCCGCAACCGGAGAGACAGGCAGCAAGCGAACCAAATTGTTCGGCCGGTAGTTCCTAGCGACGAGCACGGTTGAACTCCCGATCTGGGCGCAGGCTGATAACGGAGAATACGAGTCGTCATCCGTTTTCAGGAAGGCTACCCCAACTTCCCGATCAAGAACTGGCAAAGCAATTCTTGTTCCAGAGTGAGCAACTCGGTCGAGCGTTGTAAGTAGCAGAAAAGAAAAGCCCCATGGTCAGGCTTCGCCAGCTTTGGGAGCAGCCAGGTGCCGATTCCTCGGCAACCTGACGGCGAGTCGGCACACTCCGCTTAATTCGGCAGCCGCCAACTTGTGTACTTCACGACCGACGGCGATTGCGTGCGACTAAGAATGCCGCCACCGCCTTAACTATGCTGTTTGATTCGTTCTAGGGCGATTTCTCACCGGAGTAGTCGGCGCGCGTAATGCCGAGGCGCTGAAGTTTGGATTGCAGCGTGCTGCGCTTCAGGCCGAGGCGCCGGGCAGCCCCTGCGGGTCCGGAGATCTGTCCGCGAGTCTCGCGCAGAATCCGGATAATGTGTTCCCGTTCCGTCTTCTTCAGCGTGGGTTCCGAGGCAGAGCTTTCCGCCTGGAATTCAGACAGAGGCGCGCGCAAGGCGGTGCCGTCGGTGAGAATGACGGACCGCTCAATGAAGTTCTCCAGTTCCCTCACATTGCCTGGCCAGTGCCAATTGATCAGAGCCTCCATGGTTTCGTTAGGGATGGTTTCAATGCCGCGGTCCATCCCGCGGGCAAATTTCCGGACGAAATAACGAACCAAGAGCGGAATATCCTCGCGCCGCTCACGCAGAGATGGCATGCGTAGGGGGAAGACATTCAAGCGGTAGAACAGGTCGCTGCGGAACTCCTTCTCGGCGACGCTCTTCCCCAAGTCCCGGTTCGTGGCAGCGATGAGGCGCAGATCCACTTTGATCGTTCGCGTACCTCCCAGTCTTTCGAATTCGTGGTCCTGCAAGACCCGCAGCAGTTTGGGCTGCAATTCGAGCGGGATTTCACCAATCTCATCCAGGAACAGGGTGCCTTGATCCGCCAGTTCCAGGCGCCCCACCTTCTGACTGACGGCTCCGGTAAACGCGCCCTTTTCGTGTCCGAACAATTCGCTTTCGAGCAGTCCGGTGGGAATCGCGGCGCAGTTCAGCGTAATAAAATTTCTGTCCCTGCGCTTGCTGGTGCGATGGATGGCACGGGCAACAAGCCCTTTGCCGGTTCCGGTTTCTCCCAGAAGCAAAACAGTGGCATCGCTGTCGGCGACGACTCCTACCTGATCCAGGATTTGCATGAGGGCGCGGCTTTCTCCGATGATCTCCTCAAAGTGGAACTGGGTGCGCACTTCACCTTCGAGATGACGTTTATCCTGCTCCAACCGGCTTCTGAGCTGCTGAACTTCGCGGGCGGTGCGGGCATTTTCGACGGCGATTGCGAGTTGGGCCGCAACCTGGTTGAGCAGCGTCAGATCGTCAGTTTTAAAGGCTCCCGCCCTGGTGCTTCCGAGGACGAGAACCCCCACGGGGGCTTTGGGCCGGAGCAAGGGCACACAACACAGGCACTTTATACCTTCGTCCATCAAGCGGGCTGCAATCCCCGGATCGAATCTTTGCATCTCGTCACGGCTGAGGATCAGGGAAGAACGCTGCTGCACGGCCTTGGCTCCTGATCCGTGCGCTATGCTGATTTCTCCGCCGGCACGCAAGCTCTTCCCCAGGGGAAAATCCACCGCCTGGCGGACCAGTTCCCCGCTTTTTTCGTCGCGCAAGGCGAGGGCTGCGTATTCTTGTCGCAAGACCCGGCGCAGGTAGGCGGAGATCTGGGGAAAGACCCGCCGCATATCGGACTTGTTGGCCAGCACCTGGCTTATCTCTGCCGCCACCTGCAGGCGCTTTTTCTCCTCCCGCAGCGTTTGGGAAACACTGCGCAGGGATTCTTCAAGGCGCTTCTGCTCCGTAATCTCGACGACAATTACTCCGACGTGCGCCACGTTGCCGGTTTCATCCTGGAGGGGAAGGTAGTTCTCGACCCAGTAGCCGGGCTCGGTCCTGGTGGGAAGGGTAGAAGTGATTTCCAGGTCTAAGACGGGCCGGCCGGTAGCGAACACCTGCTTGATCTGCGGTTCGACTGCTTCGGCGAAGTCGCCGAATACCTCCCGGACGCTTTTTCCTAAGTGCTCCGCAGCTGTGATTCCGTGCATTGCCGCGAGGATGGGATTGATCGCGAGATAGCGGAAGTCACGATCTAAAATCGAGAGACCCACTCCGGATGCGCGGAAATAAGGCGCCAACAGTCGTTCCGCCTCGGCTAGAGCCTGGAGTGAAGCGGGATCTCCCGATGGAAGAAATTCAGGTCCCAACCTGACAGCGGGCACCACCGCGGCGCGAAGCAATTGCGTCAGTTCGCGGCCATGAGAATGCAGCACCGTCTGGAAGCGACCAACATCCAATTCACAACGCGGCGCGCCTGAAGGGGACACAGAACCGAACTCCTGGCGACCGCTCCCCCTCAAGAACGCGTCGCTCTATCTGGGCCAAAGCTAACCCCCAGCATTATTACCATATATCTCCAGAACCGAACCGCTTTTCTTCGCTACCTAGGTTTTCGTAAAAGATTCTTCCCAAGATGGGAGAGCTTGGGCGCAGAGCGATCCTAGTAAAGCGGCACGGAACTGAAAGAATGGGCGCTGGCGCAACGGTATAATTATCCCAATGGCTCGAGGCTGGGAGAGCAAGTCGGTCGAGGCCCAACAGGACGAGGCGGCCGAAAGAACCGCGTCGCGAAAGCCGCGCCTGACAAGGGAAGAAGCTGATCGCTTTCGCGAAAAGGAAAACCTGCATCTCTCCCTCCAACGCGTCATTCAGCAGCTCGAACGGAGCCGCGATGCCCGTCACGGCGACATGCTCAAGCGTGCTCGCGCTGACCTTGAGCGGAAGATACTAGACCTGGGTCCGTAAGGTTGGACGATAAGACCATCAGACAGGCAATGAGACCCGGGCCGGCACTTTCTTGTCAGGATCGAATCACCTGCGTTCCAGACTTGCGGTTCCGCGTTGCCGCAGCCTCCTTATGTACGCTGACGTATAATTAAACCTCGCATGAAAGCCTACGTATACGTTTCGCTCAAAAAGAGCGTCCTAGATCCGCAGGGCAAGACCATTCAAGGTGCGCTCAGGAAGATGGGCTACAAAGGTCTCGAGGAAGTCCGCCAGGGAAAATACTTCGAGCTCACGCTCGATGGCGGGCTCAGCCGGGAAGAAGCGCTGACTGAGGTCGAGCGCATCGCTCGCGACGTGCTGACCAACCCCGTGATTGAAGAATTCCGCTGTTCCCTCGCAGACTGAATTCCTGGAGACTCCCGCATGTGTGGCATTGTTGGCTATGTCGGCAAGAAGCAAGTCGTTCCCATCATCATCGAGGGTCTGCGTCGGCTTGAATACCGCGGCTACGATTCGGCTGGAATCGCTGTTGCCGGCAATGGAGACAAATTGCAGCTTCGCCGCGCCGAAGGCAAATTGCGCAATCTGGAAGAAGTCATCCGGCTCAAGCCCCTCGACGGCACCTATGGTATCGGCCACACCCGTTGGGCCACACACGGACGTCCCACGGAAGAGAATGCTCATCCCCATCGCGATTGCACGGGCAAAATCGTGGTCGTGCACAACGGCATCGTTGAGAACTATCTAAGCCTCAAGAAAAAGCTCATCGAAGAAGGCCACACCTTCTCTACCGAAACCGATACTGAAGTGATCGCTCACCTGATCGAGAAGCACCTGTTCAAAACCGGCAACGGTCACCATCCTACACTCGAAGAAGCCGTGCGTCGCACGGTAGGGGAACTCACTGGAGTCTTTGCTCTGGCAGTGATCTCCGTCGACGAACCCAACAAGATCGTGGCCGCGCGCAACGGTCCTCCTTTGGTTGTCGGTTTGGGCAACGACGAATATTTTGTGGCCTCCGACGTTCCTGCGATTCTCTACCACACGCGCGACATCTTCTTTCTGGCCGATGGCGATCTCGCCGTGGTCACCGCCGAAGGTGTGCAACTCACCGATTTTGACGGCAAGCCGGTCCGGCGCCAGGTGCAGCACGTGACCTGGGACCCGATCATGGCGGAAAAGGGCGGCTTCAAGCACTTCATGCTCAAAGAAATCTACGAGCAGCCGCGCGCCATCCGGGACACGACATTGGGACGTGTTTCACTCGATACCGGCCACATCTTCCTCGATGAAATGCAACTCGGCGAAGCCGAATTCCGCGCCGCCAAGAAAATCAACATCGTCGCCTGCGGCACCAGTTGGCACGCGGGCCAGGCCGGCAAGTTTATGATTGAGAGCTTCGCCCGCGTCCCGGTCGAGGTCGATTACGCCAGCGAATGGCGTTATCGCGACCCCATCGTCAGCGAGAACACGATCACGCTCGTGATCTCGCAATCGGGCGAAACCGCCGACACCATCGCCGCGCAGCGCGAGGCCAAGACTAAAGGCTCGCATACGCTGGCCATCTGCAACGTGGTCGGTTCCATGATTACGCGCGAGGCCGCCGGGACCATCTATACGCACGCCGGACCCGAGATCGGCGTGGCCTCGACCAAAGCCTTTACCTGCCAGCTCACGGCTCTGTATCTTTTCGCTCTTTACCTGGCGCAGGTGCGCGGCGCCATGACTGCCGAGCAGATTCGCACTGCTGCTCAGGAACTCACGCTGGTTCCCGGCAAGCTGGAGACGATCTTGACGCGCGACGAGGCTTGCGAAGACTTAGCCAAGCGCTTCCAGCGCTCTCACGACTTTCTTTTTCTCGGTCGTGGCATCCATTATCCGATTGCCCTAGAAGGCGCGCTCAAGTTGAAGGAAATCTCCTACATCCATGCCGAGGGATACCCTGCCGGCGAGATGAAGCACGGCCCGAACGCCTTGATCGATGAGAATCTTCCCGTCGTCGTCATCGCCACTCGGGACGTTAACGATCCCGACTCGATGCTGCGCTACGAGAAAACCATGTCTAATCTCAAGGAAGTGAAGGCGCGCTCCGGCGTAGTGATCGCGCTCGCCACCGAAGGTGATGAAGAGATCAAGGAAGCCGCCGATCACGTCCTCTACGTTCCGGCCGCGCCGGAAGAGCTTTCGCCTATTCTCGAAATCGTTCCCCTCCAGTTGCTGGCTTATCATATTGCGGTGAGAAGAGGGTGTGATGTGGATCAGCCGAGGAACCTGGCTAAGTCGGTCACGGTGGAGTAGCGACACTAGTTGCCTATATCATCGGCAGCTTCAATATCGGTGTGGCAAAAGTCATCGCCTTTGAACAGCAAAGGCTCGTCCATCTCCTTTGCCAGCGCGTAAGCAAAGCAATCCCCCAAGTTGAGCCCAGCTTTGTGCCGCCCCTTGCCGAAATCGCGATAGGCCTGGCGGGCGATCTCAGCTTGCCTTGGTGTAACGGCTTCCACCGCAATCCTTGATATGCGAAAAAAATCATCGAATCGCCGGCTGGCGATGGCGTCCCTTGCACTGTCAATGACAACTGCAGTTTCCACGTAGCTGACCGCCGAAACGCGGCATCCCGGAGGCGAGTCGACTGCGGATTCGATCGCTTTTGTGAAGTCCGACGCCTCTGGCTCAGCGCGCAGAATCGCGACGATGGAAGATGAGGCGAGAATCATTTCCACAGCCCTCGCTCGTCATAGAGATCATCGATCTCCATCGGCTTCAAGGGGCCTTTCAGACGAGCGGCACACTCTTCTCCAATCTTCATCAGTTTCTCCGCGATGCCCCTTTTCGATTTGCCTCGGACGCGCTCCAGTCGCTCCCGAATCGCCTCACTCACGGCCACCGTCATGCTCTCTCCGGTGGCACGCGCCAACTCCTGTGCCATTCGGTGCGTGTTCTCGTTCTTAATGTTCAGGCTCATAGATTAGATTCTGATAAAGTCTACCCTTCTACCTCTCCATTCTACCATTCTACCACGCGACGCCGGAACCTCTCCAAGATAAGCAGCATCCCGCCAAACCCCGCGAACCAAATCCCAAACGCCACATCCACCACCCACCCCGGCGCGGCTCCCACTCGTCTTAGCAGAAACGGGAGGAAATTCCACGTTGTGAGGTGGACGTAATCCCACGGATCTTCCCTCATCGACTCGGTATTTAATCCCCACGCGTCCATCTTGCCCAGCGCGAAGGCCGCGATGTTCTTGAATCGCAGTGCGATCACCAACGTCGGATGGCCCAACGTTTCCATCTGATAAATCTCCAGCGGCAGCCAGAAAGCGAGCGAGGCAAGTTGAATGATCAGACTGGCTGCAATCAGGACGATTCCACAGCGCCAGATCCAGGCGCTCAGGTTCTCGCGATAGCGCACCAACAGCGGCACGGCTAGAAAAGTCGCCAGTTCCACCGCCGTGGAGACGTAACGATCGCCCCAGGCAAAGTCTCCCGCCCAATAGGTATATCGAGCGTAAAAGCTGATGTAGGCGAACAGCAGCAGAAGCGATGTCACGCCATAGGCGCGCATCTCTGGCGACACGCGCCTCCATAGCACCACCAACAGCACTACCGCCAGGATCAGCAGCGGATCGAAAAGGAAGATCGATTTTTCGGGCGTGAACAACGGTCCGAGGAAGCCCTCATAAAACGGCGTGGTCCAAGGATAGTTTGCCGGCAGCGTTGGATCCACCAACCGCTGCTCTTTCGCGAACAGCGACAAATATGTGTTGGTAAATGATCCGAAGCGGAAGTACTGGTAGACACGGTCAACCAGCAGGAAAAATGCATACACGGGAGCGGCGACACTGCAGTAGCTGACGAAGCGCCGCCAAAGCTCGCTTCCTCGCACGCGTTCGAACCAAAGTATGAGAAGAAGGAAAACGCCTCCCGCGATGAGGTCGAGGCCAGTCGTCAATCGTGTGAGCAGGTTCAGTCCGAGAGCGGCGCAACCGACCACCAGCGCCCGTCTACTTCCTGTCCGCAGCCATTCGTATTGAAAGGAAAAACCAGCCAGCGTCAGAAGCATAATGTAGTTGTTCTCCATCATGTTCTGCGTGTAATGCAGATGCGTGGTGCAAAACATCAGCGCCAACACCCCCAGCACGGATTCCCGCACGCTGAATCGCAGCTGGCGAAGCAGGCAAAATCCGGCCAGCGCGGTCAGCACGTTCACCAGGATGCTCGTGCTATAGCTGACAACGATGCTGCGAACCGCCGGATCATCGCCATAGCCAGAAAAAATCTTCCAGTTTGCGATCCACGTTCCCACCAGGTCGGCCGGCAGCATCAACAGCGACTGCCCAATGCCATACCAGCTATAGAGTCGGCCTCCGCGGCCGTGCAAGCCAAACTCGGGGTACTCGTTGGGAAATACCTGCGGCTGGGACGTCCAAAGCCAGTGCGTGGTCTGCAATCGGTGCGTGGTGTCGGCCGTACCAAGTTCGCCCGACTGCACCACGAACGCGAGCAACCCCGCCACCAGACACAACAGCACCAATGGGTCGCCTAACCAAAGACGGAGACGCGAGTTCATTTGTTCGGATGGTAATACACAGCGTTCGGATGATAATCCACAGCGCGCCGGCAGGCGCAGATGCGCAGGGGGCGACCTCCACGCAAAGATCGGCTGCTGTAAACTAATGTAGCCTCGCACATTACGAAAGCGGCCCCGTAGCTCAGTTGGATAGAGCAGCGGTTTCCTAAACCGTTGGTCGGCGGTTCGACTCCGCCCGGGGCCCCCATGGTCAATCCCTGAAGGCGTTACCATCGATTACCTCTGTTCGTTCGCCGCAGGCTGCCGGACGAGGCGGCCGTGCTACAATGGCTTCAACGCTACTGCCACGGTTTGCTCGTGACGCGGTGATCCTGTTGGATCAGATTCATCTCCGCTTTTCCTGCCTGCCGTTTATTCAGCGTCAAATCAAAATAAAGAGCGGCATGGGAACTTGCGATACGTGTATCCAGAGTTTGATCAAGCCTCTCCAGAAAGAAACTTACGAATGACAAGCTTTACAGAATTACCGCTATCTTCTGCTTTGCAGCAGAGGCTGGCGACCAATGAATTTATTACCCCTACGCCGGTTCAGGCGCAGGCCATTCCACATGCCCTTGAGGGCAAAGATGTGCTGGCTACGGCGCAGACCGGAACCGGCAAGACGCTGGCATTTCTGATCCCGGTGATCGAGATGCTGCAGCGCGAACCATCGCAGAAAGTCCGCGTGCTGGTTTTGTTGCCCACGCGTGAGCTGGCGATTCAGGTCAACGAAGAATACGAAAAACTGCGCGGCCGGGGATTGTCGAAGGCCGCGCTGGTGATCGGAGGAGTCTCAGAGAAGACTCAGATTCAATCGGTACGTAGCGGTTCGAACCTGGTGGTCGCAACTCCCGGCCGCTTGCAGGATTTCATCACACGCAAGTTGATCGATTTGCGCGACGTCAAGATTCTGGTGCTCGACGAAGCCGACCGCATGCTGGATATGGGTTTTCTGCCCGCCATCCGGCGCATTCTTGCGATCCTGCCGCGAGGCCGCCAGACGATGTGCTTCTCGGCCACGCTCGAGCAATCTGTTGCGGGACTTGTGAACGATGCCATGCGCGATCCTGTGCGGGTGGCGATCGGCTCGGTTCTGAAGCCGGTCGAGAGCGTCCGGCTCCAGGCCTACGAAGTGCGTCCAGCCGAAAAGCCCGATGTGCTGCGGCAGTTGCTCTACGCCGAGAAAGGTCAGACGCTCATCTTCGCCCGCACCAAGCGCGGAACAGAACGGCTGGCTAAGGAACTGGTACGCGAAGGTTTTTCCGCGGCGATGACTCACGGCGACCGTTCGCAATCGCAACGCAATGGAGCGCTGAGCGGCTTTCAGCAAGGTCGATTTCAAATCCTGGTGGCGACCGACGTGGCCGCGCGCGGCTTGCACATTGACGACGTGGCGCACGTGATCAACTATGACTTGCCCAAGATGGCGGAGGACTTTATCCATCGCGTGGGACGGACTGGACGTGCCGGATCGCTGGGTTTGGCTACCAGCCTGGTGTCAGGCGGCGAGGTGATCGAACTTCGGAACATTGAGCGTGCGCTGAAGTTGCGCATCGAACGCAAGCAGGTGGATTGGGCGAAGGCGGGGCGGTCGGAGCATGTAGTCCAGAATACTCTGGCCAGCCGGACGCTGACCCGGATGCCGGGCGAGATATTCGCATAAGCGAAAACTGAAAAAAGGGCGCGTCCTTGAAGACGCGCCCTTTTTTGTTTTTAGAAAGCTACGATTCCGTTTTTTCCGGACCGGGTTCGCGGGGAATGCTGGAAATATCGGCATCGTCTCCGAGCTGGAACAGTGCAGCTTGCTCGGCTGCGTGCCGTTGCAGCTCGCTTAAATCGAGTTCGCTCGAATCACCCGGCAAACCTGGCGTGTCTTCACTCTTGCGCTGGCTGCGGCGTTCGGCCTTGTCACGCTGTTTTTGCTGGCGCGTGTGTTCTTTCTGGCGTTTGGTAAAACTAGATCGTCCTCGTCCTGGCATCCCAATCTCCAATCCTTAGGTTTGGCGAGCGCAGCTGGCTCTTTGCGGTTCTTGTCGGCTGATCGGCGCGGATGTGCGCTACCAGCGCGGTTCGCGCGGCTGGCGTGCGTGACCCTGGTAGTCGTCGCGACTGCCACCACCACCACCGCCAAAACGCTTTCCGCCACCGCTTCCGCCACGCCCGGCATCGGTTTTCGGTTTAGCTTCGTTAATCTTTAGCGCGCGGCCGCCAAGTTCTGTTCCGTTCAAAGCGGCAACCGCCTTGTCAGCTTCGCCTGCATTGGTCATTTCGACGAAGGCGAAGCCGCGGGCGCGGCCAGTTTCGCGGTCCGTCACTATGCTGACGCGCTCGACTGCTCCGTGCGCCTCAAACAGGCCGCGCAGCTCGGGTTCGGTGGTGCTGTGAGGTAAATTGCCGACGTATAGATTCTTCATAGGATCTCTTCTCTCTCCGCTTCTGCTGCAGGTGCTTCTGTTGTAACGAAAGTCTGAGCCGGTTCGGCTGCGAATGTCGGAAGGTTCACCGTTTCGGGCGCGGAATGCTGCTCGATGGCCTCGGCCCATCGCGATGGCCTGGGTGTTTCCCGCAAGGCGCGCGAACGTGCCTCGCTGACTGACCGGACGCTCGAGATCTTGCGGCACGCTTCCAGTATTCCCCACCGTTGCGACAAGGGACTCGAAGTTTGAGCGAGCAGCGTCGCTACCATCTCCTTGTGGAGCGCATCGGCGTCCAGCTCCGCGAGCGCGTCAGAGTGCGGCGCAGCAGCCAGATACTCGGGACCGCCCACAAAAAAGGCAATTCTCTGCGGCGGAGTCGCGCCGCGAAGGTCAGTGCAGAACTGATCGCGGCTCAGGGTCTCTCCGGCCACGCTGATGAGCACCAGGTTGTACAGGTCGGCACGCCACCAGCCTCGCGCCTCGATTATATCGGCCGCGCAGTCGACCTCAATGCCGAGCTTCCTCATCACGTCGGCCCGCAAGTCGCGCTTCGTCTGCGAGGTATCAAGCAGCAACACGCGCTTCTTCTTCGTTGGACTGCCATCCGGGTTCGGAAGCGGCAACACGAGGACAGGAGTGGTCATGCCACTTTCTCCTTGAGATTGGCGGGCGCCACCGGGGCCACAAGATGTTTCTCTGCCAGGGCTTTCAGCATCTTTTCATTGCTCTGGCGGCGGCTGATCTTCTGCCTGCGCCGCCGGTTGAATCTCGCCTTGTCACCGTTGATTCCGGACATAATTTATCTCCTGACTTATAGCTGGATAGCGCACTGCAGCGCGACACCTTCGTTCCCACACGCGTAGGCTGCGGGTGTTCCGGAAATCTTGCTACCGCCGACGCGTCAAATCGGCCGCACTGCCTGTCTTGAAGCTATTTTGGAATTAAAGGAGCTGACTTTCAGGGCTCTCAGGTTCCGACACGTCACTCGCCTTTCAGTGAATTTCTCAATCGCGAAGGCGCAACGTGCTGTTAGGGTGTCTTCGAGGTCAAGAACCCAATTATACGCTCACCGGTCGACCCTGCTTAGCTTTTCGGCGATCGAGCGGTTACTGAAGGCTCGGGGGATTCCTTTCGGAGCTATAGTAGAGTGCTGTTTATGCGCTGGATAACGGTCTGCGTGGCGGCGTGGTTCGCGATCGCGATGGCCTTTGCGGCGCAGGCAGAGAAACCATCGGCGCCAGCGGTTGCGGTGCCCGCGAAAGTCAGCGATATAACATCTACCGCCGGGGTACACTTCCAGCATTTCGCTCCGCACACCTCGCGAAAATATCTGCTTGAGACGATGGCTCCCGGCGTTGCCTTGTTCGATTTCGACAACGACGGCCGGCTGGATATCTTTGTCACCAACGGCGCTCCGCTGGCAGACCCAACACCGAAGGGAACGATTCCGCAGAAAGCGGGTCCGGCGAATTGGAATCGCCTTTATCATCAGAAGCCGGATGGCACCTTCGAAGACGTCACCGAAAAAGCCGGGCTGCAGGGCGTAGGCTACGGCATGGGAGTCGCTGTCGGGGATTATGACAACGACGGCTATGAAGATTTGTACGTGACCGCGTACGGCGGAAACCGGCTGTATCACAACAATGGGAACGGAACGTTTACGGATGTAACGGAGACCGCAGGCGTGGGCGGGAGCGGTTGGTCGAGCAGCGCGGCCTGGGTCGACCTGGATAACGACGGCCTGCTCGACCTCATAGTCGTGAGGTATGTTGCATGGGATTTTTCCGACATCTGGTGTGGCCCCCCGCAGCCCGCGCTGCGAGTTTATTGTCATCCGGATGTTTTCCCGCCCATCACTCTTCTTGCATATCACAACGACGGCAATGGTCACTTCACTGAGGTCGCGCAAAGGATTGGACTGTCGAAGCCAGCCAAGGGCCTGGGGATCGCGATCGCAGACTACGATCGCGATGGCCATATCGATCTCTACATCGCCAACGACTCCTGGCCCGAGTTTCTCTTTCACAACAAGGGGAACGGAACGTTCGAAGAAGTTGGCCTCGCCGCCGAGGCCGCGCTCGACGGCGATGGCCGCACCTTCGCGGGCATGGGAGTCGACTTCGCCGACTACAACAACGACGGCCGTCCCGACCTGATTGTCGATGATCTGGCGAATCAGATGTATGCGCTGTATTTGAACAATGGCGATGCAAGTTTCACTTATGAAACCTACGCCACGGGCCTCTCGCGCATGACACTGCTGCACTCCGGGTGGGGCATCCGCTTCATCGATTACGACAACGACGGCTGGAAAGACATACTTGTCGCCCAGGGTCATGATCTGGACACGATTGACAAGACAAATCCCCAACTACATTATCGCGAGCCGATGCTGCTGCTGCGCAATACCGGCAAAGGATTTGTTGACGTCTCGGCGGAATCCGGAAGTGTCTTTCACGAGGCCTGGGTGGGACGCGGCATGGCTGTTGGCGATATCGATAATGACGGCCGCATCGACGCGGTCGTCGCGACCAACGGCGGATCGTTGCACATCATCCGCAATGAAACACCAACTTCAAATCACTGGCTGACACTGAAACTGGTTGGCCATCGAAGCAATCGCGACGGAATTGGAGCAGAAGTTAAGTTGGTGACCGCCAAAGGTCCGCAGTGGGTTACGGTGACCACCGCATCCAGCTATCTGTCGTCGAGCGACAAGCGCGTGCATTTCGGCCTGGGAACGGAGCCCAGCGCACAGTCCGTGGAGATTCGCTGGCCGAGCGGAGTCATTCAGACTCTGAAGGACGTGCGGGGCGATCAAATTCTGCAGATCGACGAACCAGTTGACTCTTCCGTCCGGAGAAAATAGGAAAGCTCTATTACGGCTGGGATGGGCTGATCGGCGTCGTGGATGCGCAGAAGAGCAAGCATATAACCGTGACTCCTACAGCCGCAGCGATACCGATCGCGAGCCATTTTCCATTGAGAGCGGGTCCGGATCCCGGCGGTGGGGCCGCCGCTCCGGCTCCGCAGGCTTTCGATGCTTCGCGCGTGGCTTGCTGACCTTCATGAACAGTAGTGGATCGAGACGGGCCACTCTGCGTGGGCGGAGGCGTCTTGCGGGACACGCTGGTTTCACTGATGTTCACGTCATTCTTGCGGGCGACGACCTGGGCCGTGCCGTTGACATCGGCCACATCATATTCCGTCCGTGCGGGCGAGACCGGCTCGACCTTGATGCACTTCACGTGCACGCTCATTAACTTTAAAGTTCCTACGGACACGCTCCCGTGGTCGAGGCTCAGGAAGCTGCCTTCGAACTTCACGATCGATTCGGGCTGAATAAGGACAGAAGATCCATCGGCGTCGAGATTGGCGACAAATCCAGGCTTGGTCTCCAGCAGATCGCCGGGAAACACGGTCGTAGTCCCCGCGACTTCGAAGCCGTTAACCCATACCCCGCCCTGGGTATGGAGTACGGCTGACCCCGTGTCCGCTGCCGCGAGCGACAGCGGGCACAGAAGGGCCAGCATCCAGCAAAGAGAATTGCGTAAGGCGGACACACTCATACCCAAATCGAATTTCCACAATGATTCTCCTCAAGATCGTAGCGGGAGGGAGCCACGTCGTCTATTAGCTCTCTGGATGCGGTTCGCACCAAAGCAACTCGGACCACGCCGGCTGACGGGTACTGTCCTACTTTGAATACACCGTGTCGTAGGAGTGGCACGTTAATTGCCTTCCGGCAGAACTTTGTCCTTTGGCCCCGGACTCCAAATTGAAACTGGAATGAACGCTTCCGGCGTGAAGGTTGTGCTCGGGCCATTGCCTGCATAGCTCTCAGGACGATAGTGCCACACGCGGCCTGTCTGAGAGTCGAACAGGAACAGTTGGGGAGTCGCACCGCGCTCTCCCAGAGTCACAGGGAGCAACTGATAGCGGCCCTGATCCGGCGATGGAGTAGTAGATGGTTTCTGGCTCTGGAGGGGCAGGGCGAGGACAGCAAGCAACAAAACCACACCAAAGAATTTCATAACGTAGCCTCCGTTAATCAGATAGTAAACACACATAAGTCCAAAAACCACAAGGGATTGTGGTTTGCCAAGAGAAATGTAACAGGAAATTATTTCTCATGCCTTTTCTTGGTCTTACTGGGAGGAAGAAGAAATTATTTTGCGAAGTTCTCGAATCCCTGACTCAATGTGCTCAAGCGATTCGAGAAGTTTATCTGA
>Ga0302326_10004906_pt1 | contig 30745 bp, 34 predicted proteins | sample Palsa_T0_3_FD_202264 | JGI IMG/M metagenome (GOLD analysis project Ga0302326, IMG submission 202264) | Peat permafrost microbial communities from Stordalen Mire near Abisko, Sweden - Palsa_T0_3 | ecosystem: Environmental > Terrestrial > Soil > Palsa > Peat permafrost | place: Sweden: Abisko... | reverse complement strand
CTCGACCGCGGCGTGCTGCGACATCTCGCGTCGCCACCAGCGAACTCGATGACCCCTTTCGGAAAACTCGGCGACTGACGCGTAGCAACCGTGCCCGCCACCCAACACTGCGATTTCCACTCTTTGCTACCTTGCATTGTGCAATTCAGACCGGGGCATCGTCGGCCCAGCCACGAGGGCGCGCCGGCTTACATTTCCTCCCACCGGCCGGATTGCTCAAACGCGTGCGCGGCCCGGTAAATCGCGGGTTCGTCGAAATGCTTCGCCACGAGCATCAGTCCGATTGGCAAACCGTCACGAAGCCCACAGGGAATGGACATCGCGGGATGTCCGGTGACGTCGAACTGGCAGGTGTTCTCGATGTTGACGAGCGTGAGGGCGAAGACCTCCTCGGCGCTCACGCCCCGCAGTGTTTTCGGAACCGGCTGCGACTTGCGCTGCGTCGTCGGCATCAACAACAGGTCGCAATCCCGCAACGCCGCATCGTAGGCGGCGCGCAGCCTGAAGCTGAGATTCTTGGCCCTGACGTAAAAACGCCCGTGGTAGCGTTCGAGATACTTTCCCAGCATCACAAAAATCTGCACATTGGCGGGCGTCTCCGCCAGGCGCTCCGCCCAGTGTTCCAGGTGATCGAACAGCGCTGGAGAATAAAGACCGCGATAGTTGCTGCCGAGACCGCTTACTTTAAGAGTCTCCCGCAGCCCGTCGAGAATGATGCCGGCCCAGATCGCAATGCCGGGTCCATGCTCGGGGATGGAGACCTCGACGACCGTCGCTCCCATCCGAGCCAGCCTCGCCGCAGCCGCCCGCACGCACGCATCAACATCCTGGCCTGACGCGGGCTGCCCGAAGCCCTCGCGAACGATGCCGATCTTTATTCCATTCACACTGCGACCCAGCGCTGCGGTGTATTTGTGGATCGTCGGTTGTTGCTGCCGACCGTCGTAGCCATCGTCGCCGGCCAGCACCTCCAGCAGCAGCGCGTTGTCCGCCACGTTGGACGTCATCGGGCCCAGGTGGTCGATGCATGTTTCCTGACTGAAAGCGCCGGTGAACGGCACCAGTCCAAACGTCGGCTTCATTCCGCATATGCCGCTCCAACTCGCCGGAGCGCGCACGGACCCCGCCTGATCCGAGCCAATCGCCATGTCGACGTAGCCACCGCCTACGAGCGCGGCACAGCCGGAGGAGGATCCGCCGGTGGAAAACCCTGCTTTGCGCGGGTTGTCTATGACCCCGGTGCTCGCGGTGCTGCTACCGCCGGAGACGCAAAAATACTCGCACGCCGCCTTGCCGGTGATCTCCGCGCCGGCGTCCAGAACACGCGTGACGACCGTGGCATCGAAGTCAGGGACGAATCCCTCCAGGACGGAGGCGCCGTTAGCCATCGGCACGCCGGCAACAAAGACCACGTCCTTGATGGCGACGGTCCGGCCGGAGAGCGGTCCGGAGGCGGCCCCCTTGATCGAGGTCCTGACATACCAGGCGTTGAGCGTGTTATCGTCGGGCTTGGGAAAGTAGTGCGTGCGATGCGGATATTTCGCGGCCGGCAGCGCATTCGGCGCGGCCTCGAGATATTCGTAGCTCTGCAGCAGCGGCCCCATCAGCGCGTGCATGGTCCGCGCGTCGAGCTCGCTCAATTTCAGGCCGAGATCGGTTGCCACCGCCTGAACATCGTCGACTGTCGGCTGTTTGAATTTCATGGCGATCACATCCGCTCGTTGAGAAAATCGAGCAGTACTTGGTTGAATCGTTCCACCTCTTCCAGCGGCGGCAGGTGCGCGCTTTGCTCGAACACGCACAGTCTGCCGTTCGGCAGCTTGCTGCTGAGGAAATCCGCGCCGCTGAAGCGCTGCTTGCGATCGTGTCGTCCGTGAATGACCAGTGTGGGCGTGCCGATCTCGTGGAGTCGATCCTCGAAGTTAATCTTCTCCGCGTCCTGGCCCATCAGTTTCAGGGCGTATACCGGCCACTGCATCATGATGTTGAGGACGGTTTGACGGACTTCCGGCCCCGGATCGCGATAGTAAAACATGCGCGCGATCAGATGGGCCGTGGCTCCAATCTTGTCCTGGGCCAGTCCCTGCCTGTAGTCGCTCCAGAATTCGTTCGAAAATCCGCCCCGCTCCTCGTCCGGCCCCAGGAAGCGCGCGCTGCTGCTGACGAGGACGAGTTTGGACAGCAGGCGCGGGTTGCGCAACGCATACAGTATGCCGACGTATCCGCCGACCGCGTGGCACACCAGCGTCACTTTGCCGAGATCAAGATGCTTGATCAGCGCCTCGAGGTCCTGGACGAAGCGCTCAAACTCATGGCCGGTGGCCGGCTTGTCGCTCTCGCCGTGCCCGCGCAGATCGTAAGCGACGACCTGGTGACTGTCTGCGAAACTGTAAGTCTGCTGCTCCCAGAACTCGTGACTCATGCCGCCGCCGTGCACGAACACGAGTGGCTCGCCTGACCCGAAGGTTTCGTAGTAAAGACGAACGTCGGTCTCGACTTCACAGAAGGGCATCATTCATTCTCCACGGATGACCGGCTGTCGGCGCTCATAACAAGCTCTCCACGAGCGAGACTTCGGCGCTGAACAAGGTTTCGTAATCTCCAACGCCGCTACCGAGCCGCGGGATCAGCGACGTCCTCGATCCGCCGGACCGGGCCGTTTCAGCGCTGTTATTGGAAACGATCTTCGGGCAGCAACCCGCGGGCGCCCTCTTGCGTCAGTGATGTTCGTGCAGGCGAGAATGTTCATGCCGGATCACGATCTGATGATTCTCTAGCGACTGCTGCGAGACCAGCCCCTTGGAGGCGAGCAACGCCTCCAGTGCTGCAAGCCAGTGGTCGTAGTAGGTGTCGCCGAGATCCGCATCGCCGCGCGACTGAGCAGCAGCGATGCAACGGGCCAATTGTTCAGCCCATTCGCCCCATGAGAATATTCCCTGCTCCTGAAGGTGCACGACCATCGCAAAAGCCTGGGCCTGCCAGGGTGCGTGAAAGACGGGCCCGTTGGTGTCCACCGGAATCCCACGCAAACGCTGCAAATCTGGACCGCTCATCCGCTTCGTGCCTCCAGGTATTCGTCAAAGAGATCGAGGTAGACCGCGTCGTGCGCGCCAGTGTCGGCGTCTCCCCACAACTCCCGGGCCGCGAATCGAACGCCGTAGACATGCTGTGGCTTGTCCGGACCGCCGTGGCCGTTGGTGTCGGGCAACAGGAACACGCCGTGGCCGCATTCGATTCTTCCGCGTTTGCCGCGCGCATAACGCGGCAGCCGGGTATGCCGGTTCGTGTTGATGTTTTTGGCGCGCACGAGATCGCCGGCCTTGAAACGAGCGGGGATGTCCACGTCGAGGTTCGCCGGGATCGGATTGTTCATTACGTACAGGGCCATCTCCTTGGGGAGCGACTGCAAGGCGCCGCCTTTTGAACGGCCGCTTGCGAGTTCCTCTTCGGTCACCAGGCCTTTTTCAACCAACAAGGCGCTCACCGCGTACAGCCACGTTGCGTAGTACGGCGCTTTCAGATAGTCGGCCGGTGGCATCCATTCCGTGGCTCGGCGCACCTCGTCGAGCTTGAAGTACCTGCCGCCGAGCAGCGCGATGGCATTGGCAAACATCACGCGTTCCCAGTCCGCGTAAAAGCCCTCCTGGCTCTCGTTGCTGACGAGCGAGCCCAGGTTGTCCATGCCGCCCAAATCGTGAATGCCGTTCATGCTGGCCTCCTTTCAGCGCAATTGAGTGGCAATGACAGCGGTGCCGATCATGGAATCCCGGCTGACCAGCTCCGCGAGCTGTTTCGCCGACACGCCTGCCGTGCCTTCGGGGCGCATCGGCAGGACTAGATAACGAGTCTCGGACGTGCTGTCCCAAACCCGGATTTCAACGTGCTCGTCCAGATGCACGCCAAAGTCCTTGAGCAGGCCGCGCGGATCGCGCACGGCGCGAGAGCGATAGGGAGCGCTCTTGTACCAGGTGGGCGGAAGGCCGAGCGTCGCCCACGGATAACAGGAGCACAGTGTGCAAACCACGAGATTGTGGATTGTCGCCGTGTTTTCCTTGACCATCATGTGGGTGCTGGCAAAGTCGGCGAAACCCATCTCGGCGATTGCGCCCGAGGCATTTTCGAGAAGGCGCCTGCGGTAATCCGGATCCGTCCACGCCCGCGCTACGACCTGGGCACCGCAGTGAGGCCCGACTTTATTCTCGTAGTGCTCGACGATGGCGTCGAGCGTTTCCTGTTGAACCATTTTCTTTTCAGTGAGAACGGCGGCCAGTGCCTTGACGCGCAACTGCACGTCGGTCAGCGGAGCAGCCGGGTGATGGTCACTCATGAATTCCTCCAGTGGCCTCAAGCGCGGCGTCCACGTCTTTAGTGGACATTCCAGACTTGGCAGATCCATATTCCGCAAGGCATTCCGGCGCGCCAGCGTGAGCCAGTCTCGACCGCTCCAACAGAAGTTTCATATTTTTCACTTGAAAAGTCAAGTAACCTGTTACACACCGGGAGCGTGATCAGCATGACCCAACCCGCGCGGGCGAACATGAAGCAGCGGGCCGATCCGCTGTTCGGCCAATTTCGCCTCGACGATTACCCGTTCTATCTCGTGTCGCAGGCCAGCGATCAATACGTCCGGCGCATGGAACGGGTGCTGAAAGCCATCGGCATGGACCTGCCGAGCTGGCGCACGCTGATGCTCCTGAACGAAAAAAGCCCACGCAGTGTGTCGGAGATCGCCGGGCTGGCGGTCATCAAGGTACCGACGATGATGAAAGCATTGCAGCGCATGCAAAGGAGGGAACTTGTGACGATCGCCCAGGGCCGCCAGGATGCGCGTGTCACGGAGGTACACGTCACTGCTAAGGGGGTGGAAGGCGTAGGCCGCATTCGCCGGGTTGCAAGTCGAATCTACAATCAGGCATTCCACCACTTTACGCCCGCCGAGATTCGCGATCTGAACGCAACGCTGGTCCGCATTCTCGAGAACCTCACAGAGTCCGGCTGAGATTGTCACGCGGATGGAGGCCCCCGCCATGTTCACCTACCTAAAGATAGCGGTCGACGACGAGTCCATTCATGCGCGCACAAAAATATGCGCGATCTACGGTCTTTTGCTGGCAGTCAATGGCCTGGTTTGGATGTGGGCGATCATTGCGCTCTACGACCGGCCGACGCTGCTTGGCACCGCCCTGCTGGCCTACGTGCTTGGGCTCCGGCACGCCGTCGACGCCGATCACATCGCCACGATCGACAACGTCGTGCGAAAACTGATGCAAGAAGGCAAACGGCCATTCGCCGTCGGCCTTTTCTTCGCGTTGGGACATTCGCTTTCCATTGCGCTCGCGGTCGCGGCGATCGCGGCGGCGGCGTTCGTGCTCGAAGGCCGTTTTCAAGACTTCAAATCGATCGGCAGTATCGTAGGTACGGGTACATCGGCGTTTTTCCTGCTCGCCATCGCCGTCATCAACCTCGTCATTTTGCGCGGCGTATGGCGAAGTTTTCGGCGGGCACGCCGCGGCGAGCCGGTCGCGGAGCAGGAGCTTAATCTGCTTCTATCCGGCCGTGGCTTCCTCGCTCGCATCTTCCGGCCGTTGTTCCGCATGGTATCGCGCAGTTGGCAAATGTTCCCGATCGGCCTTCTGTTTGGCCTCGGCTTCGACACCGCGACCGAGATCAGCCTCTTCACGGTGGCAGCGAGTCAGGCTTCCGGCGGCATGACCTTCGCGACGGTCATGATTTTCCCGGCTTTGTTCACCGCAGCCATGACGCTCGTCGATACCACTGACAGCGTACTCATGGTCGGCGCCTATGGCTGGGCGTTTCTCAACCCGATCCGCAAAATTTGGTACAACCTGACAATCACCGCCACTTCAGTGCTTGTCGCCCTGCTGATCGGCGGGATCGAGGCGCTCAGCCTCGTCGCCGATAAGCTCGGCCTCGAAGGCGGCTTCTGGAACGCGATCGGCGGACTGAACGGCGGGCTGGCCAATTTTGGCTATCTCGTGGTCGGCATTTTCCTCGCGAGCTGGGCAGCTTCTTTTTTGCTGTACCGCTGGCAGGGCCTCGACCGGCCACTGCTCGAGCGCGGCTGAGATCAATGTCGCGGGTCCTATTTCGACTGCCGACCCCCGCGCCGCTTTTTCGGCTTGCCGCGCGTGACTCCCGCCATCGCTTCGAGGACGGCGCATGTGGATGCGGTGTCCTGTTCGGCATAGCCGGTCGCGAAGGCGGCGGCATAGATCGGCAACGTTGCGGAGAATAACGGCGTCGGCGCGCCGAGCGCCTGGGCGAAGCTGCCGATAGCGTCCATGTCCTTCTGCCAGATCGAGACTTTCATGGTCGGATCGTCGTAGCGGCCCCTCACCATCATGGGTGCGCGCAGCTCGAACACGCGCGAATTGCCGGCGCCGATCCTGATCTGGTCATAGATGAGCTGCGGCGGCAGGCCGGCCTTCATGCCCAGCACCAGCGCCTCCGCGCTCGCCACGTTGTGGATGGCGACGAGAAGGTTGGCGACATATTTCATCCGGCTGCCGTTGCCGAATGCGCCGAGATCGTGCACCGCGCGCGTAAAGTCGGCGAACAGCGGACGCAGCCGTTTGATATCGGCCGAACCGCCGGAAGCATAGATCGCGAGGTCCTTCACTTTGGCCTGAAAACCGGTGCCGCTCACCGGACAGTCGAGCAGGACGTGCCCGGCCTTGCGCAATGCCGCTTCGGCCGCTTCCTTGTCTTCGAGCTTGAACGTCGAGGCCTCGATCACCACCCGGTGCGGCACGCCGGCCTTGACGATGGCGGTTACCGTCGCTGCGAGCGCGGCGGGCTTGGGCAGGCTCAAGATCATCGTCGGTGCCTGACGCGCGACCTCACCGGCGTCGGCGGCGATTTCGATACCCTTGCGCGCCAGCACGCGCCGCCGCGCCGAAGCGACGTCGTAGCCGATGACGCGCCAACCGGCGGCGACGAGATTCTCAGCGAATGCGCCGCCCATGATGCCGAGACCGACAATCCCGACAACGCCCTTCCTTTTTTTCACCGCCATATTTTTCCGGATGTGTTCGCCGCGCCGGTCACTTGCTCTTCATGTTCATCGCAACCGACCACAGCGGCTTGGCTTCACGCTTGGCGACCATGTCCTTGGTGGCCGCCTTGTATTTCTTGAAATGTTCGGTCGCCGTATGGGCCTCGGCGGCCGCGGCGTTCTCGTAGACCTCGAATATGAACACGTGGTTCGGATCCTTTTGCGAGACTGCAATGTCCAGCTCGCGGCAACCCGGTTCCTTCACCGACTCAGCGCCGTTTTCCTTGAGTGCCGCAAGGAAGTTGTCGACCTGGCCCGGCACGATGTCGTATTCGACCGCAGCGATAAACAACGGTCCGGATTGCGCCGAGACCTTGTCGTTCCGCATCGGCAGGATGACAAAAGTCATGACGGAGAGTGCAACGGCGCCGGTGATAGTGATGGATTTCAACATGACCATTTCCTCCCTGTGCTACGGTGACGCTTGGACGGGCCTTGGCCCGCTGCGCCGCCTTCGTTTCGAACCTTCAGAGCGAACTTTCGAGAAACCGCATTAGTCGTGGAACCGCCATCGCACTGTAGCTATGCGGTTCGCTTTCGAACGGGTCGGATGCCCAGAAATGCCCGGCGCCAGGAATAATGATCCGGCGCACAAAAATCCCGGACTGGGTGAGCGCCGCTAAAAACGCGCCGGACTGTGACGGCGGATCAACGATATCGTCGTCGGTGCCGTGGATAAGCAGGAACCGAACCTGATTATGATCGGCGATCGCGTAGCTGATCGGCGAAGCGTCAAAATAGACGCGCCGATTCTGCATCGGCGACGCGCCGAGGAATTTCTCCACGATCTTGTCGTTCGGTCGCGTGCTCAAATCGTGCGTCCATTGCGCGTACATGTCGTAGACGCCGTAGAAGCCGACCACGCATTTGACGTTGGCGGGCACCGCGGCGTTGGCGTCGTCGCGATAGGCCGAGGTGTATTGATCGCCCGCCAGCGCCACGAGCGATGCAAGATGCGCCCCGGCGGAATCGCCGACGATGCCGATGCGCTCCGGGTCGAGGTCGAACTCGGCGGCCTTGGCGCGCACGAACTGGACGGCCGCCTTCACGTCATAAACGGCGGCAGGATAAACGCCGGGCTTCGCCAGCCGGTACTCGACCGCAAAAACGGCGTAGCCGGCGCGCGCGAGGAACAGACCCCAGTACCGGTAAAACTGCCGGTTGCCGATTTGCCATCCACCGCCGTGAATGGCCACAAGGACCGGCGCTTTGGCGCGCCCTTTGGGCAGATAGAGGTCGCCGACGAGCTTGGTCCCGTCGTGTTCGGCAAAAACGATGTCGGGGTGGTTCACGATCTCGTATTCGGCGGCGGACGCGTGGCTAATCGACATGAACACCGCCAGCGCCGATATCAAGCTCAGTAAAGCGCGCATCGTAACGTTCTCCGCTCGAGATGATAGCACACAGAAACATCCGCCGCCCCTGTCATTGTTGGTAGCTCACAGCGAGCTGTCGAGGAATTCCAATATCGCCGGCGCCGCGATTGCGCCATAGCTGTGCGGATCGCGTTCGAAGGGATTCGAAGCCCAAAAGTGGGCCGCGCCGGGAATCATGATCAGACGCGCGATAAATCCCGATTTTGTGAGCGCCGTAGTGAAGGCGCCTGACTGGCTCCTGGGATCAACCAGATTGTCGCGGTCGCCGTGGATAAGGAGAAACCGAACCTGGTTGCGGACGCGGCATAGGCGATGGGCGAGGATTCCAGATAGAGTTGACGGTTCCGCGATGGTGAGACGCCGAGAAAATCTTCCGTGATGCTGTCGCCCGGGCTTACTTTCATGTCCTGCTGCCATTGCGCCAGCATATCGTAGATGCCGTAGAATCCGACGACGGCCTTCACCGTGGCGGGCGCCGCGGCATTGACGCCGTCGCGGTCGGCCACAGTGAACCAGTCGCCAGCGAGCGCAACCATTGCCGCCAGATATCCTCCGGCGGAATCGCCCATCAGGCCCATACGATCGGGATCGATGTTGAATTCGGCGGCCTTCGCGCCCACGAACTGGATCGCCGCCTTGACGTCGTAAATGGCGGCTGGATAGACGCCCGGTTTCCCGAGCCGGTATTCGATCGTCAGCAGCGCATAGCCATGCCGCGCCAGCTACGGCCCCCAATACTTGTAAAGCCCCTGCTTCCGCCTCGCCATCCGCCGCCATGAATCGCCACCAAAACCGGTGCCTTGGTACGCCCCTTGGGCAGGTAAAGGTCGCCAAGAAGCCTGGTGCCGTCGTGCACAGCGTAGACCACGCCGGAACGGGTCGAGACCTCATATTGCGCCGCGGACGCTCGGTCCGCCGCGGGAGTTTGGCCGATCGCACCCATCATCGCCAGCGCCACCGTAACGCCCAGTGTCGAGCGCATTTGCTACCACCAAGCATGGAAATGATGCAGGGGGCCGCGACCCGAGCCGATCGTGAGCCGATCGGCCGCCGCGATGGCGGCGGTCACATAGGCCTTCGCCTCCCTCACCGCCGCTTCCAATGAGAGCCCTTTGGCAAACCCGGCGGCGATCGCCGAGGCGAAAGTGCAACCTGTGCCGTGGGTATTTTCGGTCGCCACGCGCGCCGCAGCGAGGCGCACGCAGGTGTCGGCCTCGACCAAAAGATCGACGCTTTCCGGGCCGCTGCCGTGACCGCCTTTCATCAGCACCGCGCCGACGCCAAGCGACAGCAGCTGTTCCGCCTGAGCACGCATTTCGTCTTCGTCGCGCGCCGGCGGCGCGCCAAGAAGAGCCGCGGCTTCCGGAAGGTTGGGCGTGACGACGCGCACGCGGTGAGCCAGCTCGCGCAGCCGGCTGATCGCGTCCACGCGCAACAATCGTTCTCCCGAGCTTGCGACCATGACGGGATCGAGCACCACATTGCGCGGGCGATAGCGATCGAGCGCGGCGGCGACGACGTCGATCGTCGAAGCGTTGGCAAGCATCCCGATCTTCACAGCGCCGACATCGAGGTCGGTGAATACGGCATTGATTTGCGCGGCCACGAAATCCGCCGGCACGTCGTGGATGGCGAACACGCCCCGGGTGTTCTGCGCCGTGAGCGCGGTGACAACAGCGGCGCCATAGACGCCAAGCGCGGCAAATGTCTTCAGGTCCGCTTCAATACCGGCGCCGCCGCTCGAATCCGAGCCCGCGATGGCAAGGGCGATGGCGGTCATCGCGCGCCTCGTTTCGCCAGCATCGCGTCGACGATCTCGCGCAAGGCACGCGCAGCGGCTGCCGGATCGGGCGCGAGCGATAACGCCGAGATGACGGCGACGCCGTCGGCACCGGCAGCGATCACCGCAGCGGCGTTGCCGACGTCGATGCCGGCGATACCGACAACCGGAAACCTCGGAACCCGATTGCGCAACGCACCAGCCACCCGTGACAGCCCTTCCGTACCGATCGGCGCGGTCTTCTGCGTTTTGGACAGCGTCGTATAGACACCGCCGACGCCGGCATAGTCGAGAAGTTCGAGCGGCGCCGCGGCGGCCTCCTCGGCCGTCTTGATCGACAAGCCGATGATGGCGCTTGGCCCAAGCAGACGGCGCGCCTCTTCCACCGTCATGTCATCCGGCCCAAGATGTACGCCGTCGGCACCGGCGGCGATCGCCACGTCGACCCGATCATTGACGACAAACGGAATCGCATAGGGCTTCAGCGCCGCCTTGATCGCCCGCACCTCCTCGATCATGGCCCGTGTGCCGCTGTTTTTGTCACGCAGCTGCACCAGCGTCGCCCCGCCCTCGGCGAGGCGACGCGCGAGATCGGCGAGATCGCGCCCGTCGGCGCGCCTGGGATCGACAATGGCGTTGAGGCGAAGATCAATCCGCATCACGTTACTCTCGCGTGCGCCCGTAACACAGCGCCGTCGAGACTGTGCAGCGTATCGATGACGGCGCTTGCGAAGCTGCCTGGTCCGGAAGCGCCTTGCGCGGCGACTTCGCCGGCAACACCGAACGCCGTCAGCGCGGCACCTGCGGCAAGCCATGCGTCCGTCTCGACGGCGAGCGCAGCGCAGACCAGCGCCGAACCGGCACAACCCATTGCGGTCACCAAACCCATCATGGGATCGCCGTTGGCGATCACCGCGCGGCGCTCGCCGTCGGTCACGAGGTCGGTGCCTCCGGTGAGCGCGACGACGGTTGCGTGACTTCGAGCGAAGCGCGCCGAGGCGTCGGACGCCATATCGCCACCGGAGATCGCGGCAAACTCCGAAGTGTTGAGGCGTACCACCGCGGGCCGGCGCGCAAGAAGTTCGCGCGCGAACCGGGCGCGAACCGGCGCCCGGTCGATAAAAACGGGATCGAGCACCCAAGGCGTGCGCGCCGTATTGGCCGCGCCAACCGCGACCTCAATAGCCGCCCGCCGTTCGGCGTCGAAAGTGCCCAGATTGACGAGGAGCGCGTCCGCGCTCGCGACGAACGAAGCAATCTCGTCGGGCGAAATCGTCATCGACGGCACCACGCCGGCCGCGAGCAGCATGTTGGCGGTGTATTGCTGCGCCACGGTGTTGGTGATGCAATGCACCCGCGGCGCTCGCGCGCGGATACGCGCGAGGATGTCGGCGGCGACATCGGCAAGTTCGAGCGGCGCGTGCATTTCAGCGATCTATCTCGACCATGCAAAATATATCACGCCGATCTGCCAGCGGGGGCGGCCGCGGGGATGCGGATTTCCGGCCTCCGGCCCGGCGCTCGACCCGGGAATGACGGGCCGATTTGCATGCTATAAGCATGGTTCCGACGGTCCGGAGGCGCACATGGTTCCCTTCTTCGTGCAGATCAAGTGCCAGCTCGGCAAGTCCTACGAGGTGGCCAACAGGCTGGCGGACGCCGAGATTGCCTCGGAGATATACTCGACCGCCGGCGATTTCGATCTGCTGGTAAAATTCTATGTCGAGCAGGCGACCGATATCGGTCATTTTATCGCCCAGAAGGTCCAGACCATCCCCGGCATCGCTGATACGCGCACCATCATCACCTTCAAGGCGTTCGGCGGATCATAAGATCGGCGGCACGGACTATTTCTTCTTCGGCGGCTTCGGGCCCTGCCGCGGCGGCAGCGAAGCAACGTAGGCGGCGATCGCGGCGCGGTCGTCGGCGCCGAGCAAAGCCGTGTTGCGAATAACTTCCGCCATGCCGCCGCCGGCATAATCGCCCACCGGATTCATGCCGTCGCCGAGATAACTGGCGATATCCTTTTCCGACCAGGCGGTTTCGGAATGCTGCAATCCTGTTGGCGTGATGTTGGGGACCCAGCCCTTGCCGTCCGCCGCCGGTCCGCCGGCGAATCGTTCCGTTTCGACGATGGCGCCGAGAAAATTGCGCGGGCTATGGCATTCGGCGCAATGCCCCGGCCCATTCACCAGATAGGCGCCGCGATTCCATTGCGCCGATTGCGCGGCATCAGCGACGAACGGACCGCCGTGGAAGAAGAGAAGCTTCCACCCTCCGACCAGGCGGCGGATGCTGAAGGGAAACGGCAAGTCGTGCTTGCGCACCCGTCCCTGCACCGGCGGCAAGGTTTTCAGATAGGCAAACAGGTCGCGCACATCGGCGAGTTCGATATGCTGATAGGACGTGTACGGAAACGCCGGGAACAGGTGTCTTCCCCGACGCGAGGTTCCCTTCCAGAGAGCGGTGACGAAATCCGCTTCGCTCCAGGCCCCAATGCCGTCGGCGGGATCGGGCGAAATGTTCGGCACGTAGAAGGTGCCAAACGGCGATTTCAAAGCAAGCCCGCCACCGAGCCGCGTTCGCTCGACCTTCCCGGGATCATCGTCGGGTGCGGCGTGGCAGGACGCGCAGCCGCCGATATTGAACATCGTGCGGCCATTTTCCACGTTGGGCGTGTAGTCCGGCAGCGCTGCCGCGGGCACCCTCGCCGGAACGGTCAGGACCCAGAGGACGAGCACAACGGCAATGGCGACGGCCGCAGCAACAAGCGTGAGCTTTCGCATCGCCGCGCCGATCCCTTTGTCGATTTATCCTCCCCGCTCTGCTCACGCTGCGCGAGGGCGGATATGATCAGCTCTTTTTGACGCGATATTTTTCGTGGCAGCCGCCACAATCGTTCTTGCCGATGTTGCCGAACGCCGCCTTGAAACTGTCGAGGTCGGTGACTTTGGCTTCGGCATCCTTAGCGTCGGTGCCGAACTTGGTGAACCGCGCCTTGAGGTCGTCCATGTTTTCCCAAATCTTCGGATCGGCGGCCGTCTCGCCGCCGGTCTTCGAGTTGTCCGGGAACAGGGCCGGCATCTTCGCAGCCGCGTCCTGCCACGCCGCGAAGATCGTATGCGTCTTGTCGAGATCGAACGGGGCCTCGCCCTTCATCATGGCGGCGCCAATCTTGGCCTGATCCCCGTTAGTCTTCATCAGCGCCTTGCGCGCGGCAATCGGGTCCTGTTGGGCAACGGCAACACTTATGCCAAGCGCAATCGCCGCAACGGCGAATACGGTACGGATCATTGGATGGTCTCCCTCTCGATGGCACGCCGCCCGAACCGATCGAAAGGCATTTTCGCGCGGGTATCCAGCGCGGCCAGAATATAAGCAAATAGCAACGGGGAGAAGTCACGAAACCGTTTTCCCCGCTTGCGCGTATAATAGTGCAGCGGTGGGCTGTCGCGGAAACGACAGACCCGGGAAACCGATGATGAAAACCGTTTATCGCTACAGCAAGGAGCGGCATTTCGACAAGCCGCCGGAAGCGATTTGGCCATTCGTGGCCGATACCGCTCGCGTCAATGAACTGTCTGGTTCGCCCGTTTACAAGGTCGAGGAGCATCCCGACGCTCGCGGCCGCATCCACCGCCTTGCCAGCGTCCGCGTGGGGCCGCTCCGGATGAAGTGGGAAGAGGGCTTCGGCGAGTGGCAGGAGAACCGCCGCCTGAGTCAGACGCGTGAGTTTCTCAGCGGCCCCCTGCGCCGTTCCCACTCGACTTTCGAGCTCGATCGCGAAGACACCGGGACCCGGCTTGTCTTCTCAGCCGAAGTCGAGTGCGTCGGTGTGCTTGGATGGCTGACAAAAGTTTCCGGCAAGATCGGGCGCGAAGGCGACAAGCGGCTCGCCGCCATCGAGAAGTTGGTCGCCGATGCGACGATACCGCAGCACATTCCAGGCGCCAGCGCAGAGGAGCTGGTAAAGCCGGCAGCGCGCCGACGCTTTGACGGCCTGCTCACCGCGCTCGATCGCGATCTCGCGAGTCATGGTCTGGCACCGAAGCTCGCCGACTTTCTGCTGCACGCACCGATGCTGGCGCTCAGCAGCATTCGGCCCCTGACAATGGCGCGGTTCTGGGGCGCGACGCCGGCAGACACGGTGGAGCTGTTCCTCGCGTCGCAGCGTCTCGGCATCCTGGCCATGGGATGGGATTTGCTGTGTCCACGCTGCCGCGGCGCGAAGTCTCGCGTCGAGCATCTTCACGATCTACCGCGGGGCGCGCATTGCCTGTCGTGCAACATCGACTATGGCCGCGACTTCACCCGCAACGTCGAGTTGACTTTCCACCCCGCGCCATGGCTTCGCGCGCTGCCCGAGGGCGAGTTGTGCCTGCTCGGGCAAGGCACGACCCCGCACGTGAAGTTGCAGGCTGAGGTCGCGGCGCATTCGAGCAAAACCTTCGCGCTGACCCTGCCGCCCGGTCCTTATCGTTTTCGTACCGTTGAGGCCGGTGGCCAAGCCGATGCGTATGTCACACAAGATGGGATCATTCCTGAGATCACGGCGAGCAGCACCGAAATTCTGTTGGCGTCGTCCGGCCACAAGGACGAGTTTGTCATCCACAACGACACTGACCAGCCGCGGTTCTTCGTCATCGAGGATCGCAATTGGGCCAAGGATGCCCTGACCGGCGAACGCGTGATCGCCATGCCGGCATTCCGCCGGATGTGCCCCGAACAGCTCCTGCGACCCGGCGACGACGTCGAAATCGGCCAGGTTGCGATCGTGTTCACCGATCTCCAGGGTTCGACCAAGCTTTACGACGACCTCGGCGATGCCTCGGCCTACCGCCTGGTGCGCGATCATTTCGCTTTCCTGTCCGAACGGGTGGCGCGCCATCACGGCGCCGTCGTCAAGACCGTCGGCGATGCGGTGATGGCGGCGTTCAACGATCCGGCCGACGCGGTGCGCGCGGTGCTGTCGATCCAGGACGAGGTGGCGAGCTTCAATCGCGGCCGCAGCGACTCGGGCGTCGTGTTGAAGCTCGGGCTGCATCTCGGCGCCTGCATCGCCGTCACCGCTGGCGGCGTGCTCGACTATTTCGGCTCGGCGGTGAACACAGCGGCGCGACTCGAGCATCAATGCCATGGCGGCGAAGCAATCATATCGGAAGCCGTGCTGGCCGATCCGGAAGCTCGCGAGGCGCTTGCCGGACGCGATCTGACCGAGGAAGAAGCGACACTGCGCGGCTTGAATGAGCCGGTGCGCTTCGTGCGGATCGCCGGCGGCAAACCGCTCGGGAGCGACCGCCAAGCCGCGAACTCATGAGCCGACCTTTACCGGGATCGGAACAAGCTTGAAAAGGCTGACATCGATTGCACCGCACTTAAATCCGACTTCGCAATACGACAGATAATACTCCCACATCCGCTTGAAGCGGACATCGAAGCCGAGGGTCTCGATCTCGGGCCAAGCGCACAGAAAGCGCCGCCGCCACTCGGCCAACGTTTTCGCATAGCTCGTGCCGAACGATTCCTGCACCGTCAGGCGCAATCCCGCCCTTGCGGCTTCCCGTTGGATAATCTCCTGCGTCGGCAGCATGCCTCCGGGGAAAATATAGCGCTGGATAAAGTCAGGCCGGCGCCGATAGTTCGCAAATCGCGACTCCCGGATCGTGATGGCTTGCAGCACCGCCACCCCGGTGTCGGTCAGCGATTGACTCAGTTTCTCGAAGTATACAGGCCAGTAGCGTTCACCGACGGCCTCCACCATCTCAACGGAAACAATGCGATCGTATCGGCCCTCGACGTCACGATAGTCCTGTAGGCGGATGTCCCAGTTCCGGGGTGCCGCTTGCCGGCGCAGCCGCACGCGCGCGAGGTCGAGTTGTTCCGCGGACAGCGTCAGCCCGGTGATCAGACAGCCCTGACGGATCAATCGCTCCGCCAGCGGTCCCCAGCCGCAGCCAATTTCAAGAATGCTTTGGCCCGGCTCAACATCGAGGAGATCGACGATACGGGAGAGCTTGGCCTCCTGCGCCTCTTCCAGCGTACGCGTCGCGCACGTGAACAGCGCCGAGGAATAGTTCATGCCGCGATCCAGCCACAGCGCGTAAAACGCATTGCCGAGGTCATAGTGCGCGGCGATGTTACGCCGGCTGCCATGCCGGGTGTTGACGCGGCGCAGCTGCCGGAGGCGTTCAAAGATCCGCGGGCGCCGGGTGACGGGCGCGGCTTTAGCCAGCGATTTCTCGTTTTGCACACCGAATTCAAGCAACGCCCTGATATCCGGACTGTGGCAGTCGTCGTCCATATAAGCACGCGCAAGCCCGATAGAGCCGCCCAGCATCATCCGCCACAACGCGCGCCAGCGGCGGATGAACAGCACCGCCTCCGGCCCCGCGCACGCGCCCTGATGCTTGAGCGTAACTCCCGACGGCAAAGTCACCGTCAATGTGCCGACCTGGGCCGCCGCGACGTAGCGCCGAAGCAGGTAGATGACCACCACGGAAAATCCTGGCCGGAAACTCCTCGCGGTCGAAGCTGTGAGCGTGTTGCCGGGCGAAGCCATGATCGCCTATTTCCTCGCCGCGACCATCGTGACAGACCTAGCCGGTTTTGGAGGACGCGGTCTTAGAGCAAAGCCTTTCCACCACATCCGCAACGCATGCCAGTGGATCGCGCCGATAACCTTCAAGGTCAGAAACGGCATGCGCAGGAGAAGTCGCAACAAAGCGGCGTCGCTCAGCATCGTGCGCCGTCCGACAAGGGAGGCGACGATCACCGGTCCCTCCGCGTCGCTGGCGGAGAGCACGACAGAAACCTTCCCTGCTGGCGGAACGACGCGAAAATCGTAACGCAGATTCATGTCCATGAACGGCGATACATGGAAACACTTGTCGCAACTTTGGCGAACAAGGGCGTCGGGCGCCGCCACCACGGGGATCAGATAGCTGTGCCGCTCACCGAAGGTGTTGCGCACTTCATAAAGGAGCGCCGCGAGCGCTCCGTCGCGACGGTGACAAAAGTAAACGCTCAGAGGATTGAAGCCGTAGCCGAAGATGCGCGGCATGCACAAAAGCCGGATGGCACCGCCGCCGTCGCCGTTGATGCCGGCGGCGCGGAGGTGGCGTTCGACCTGTAGCCGCAGCGGATCCTGGGTCTGTTCGCCGTGATCGGTATCGTAGAAACTCATCGCGTTAAAGCGGCCGCGCGAAAACAGTCGCAGGCGGCGGTGCAGTTCGTCGATGTCGTCGAGATCGAGCAGCATCCAGAATGCAGCATAGCGCAGAAGATGCGGTCGCGGCCGCAGGCGGCGATGGATCACCGTTCCGACATAAAGTGCGGAGGTCGCTGTCATGCCGCCACACCGCTCGGCTCTACCGCCGGCCGTTTTTGCTCGATGAATATCCGGCCCGATTCGTTTGGCACGGCCCACGGGCGCCGCACCCCGCCGAGTGCTTCGGCAACGGCCAATCCGGATTGTAGCCCGTCCTCGTGAAAGCCGGCGCCGAAATAAGCGCCGCAAAACCAGGTATTGCGTTCGCCCTGCAGTGACCAGAGCCGGCGCTGCGCGCGAATGGCAGCAGTATCGAACAACGGATGGTCATAGGCTTCGGTGGCAAGGACGCTATCCGGATCGGGCGCGCGTTGGGGATTGAGGGTGACGAACAGCTGTTTGGTCGAGGAAATATTTTGCAGCCGATTCATCCAATAGGTGACGGTACAGCCATTCACGTCCCGACCGGAATATGGCGGCCCAATGTAATTCCAGCTCGACCATACGGCGCGGCGCCTCGGCATCAGCGACGCGTCGCTATGAAGGATCGCAATATTTTTGCTGTAGCTGAACGCACCCAACAGCGCGCGTTCGGCGGAACTTGGATCGTCCAACAGCGCTAGCGCTTCGTCGGCGTGCGCGGCGATCACGATGTGATCGAACCATTCCACCCGGCCGGCTGCATCCAGAACGCCAACCCTATCGCGGTACCGGCGCACCTTCTTGGCGGCGATGCCAAGCTCGATCCGATCCAGATAGGATGCCGTCAATCGTTCCACGTAGGAACGGCTGCCGCCGGCCACGGTGCGCCATTGCGGCCTGTCGGACACGCGCAGAAGTCCGTGATTGTCGTGGAAGCGTATAAACGACGCCGCCGGATAAGCGAGCATCGCCTCCGGCGGAGCTGACCAGATCGCCCCGGCCATCGGCAGCAGATGATCGTCTCGAAACGCCGGTCCGTAGTTGCGCATGTCGAGATAATCGCCCAGCGGGGTATGCAGTTCGTCGAGGAGCGCGATATCGGTCGGCGCCTCGCGATAGAAGCGGTGAATGTCGGTGAGCATCGACCAGAAGCGCGGGCGGAAGATGTTGCGCTTTTGGGCGAACAAACCGGTGAAATTGGCTCCGGCGCAATATTCCAGACGCCCGCAGTCGAGCGAAACCGCGAACGACATGTCCGAAGGCTCTGTTGGCACGTTAAGGTGCGCGAACAGCGCCTTGAGGTTGGGGTAGGTCGTTTCGTTATAAACGATGAAGCCGGTGTCCACCGGGATCGCCGCGTGGCCGTCCGGCACGTCCACAGTATGGGAATGACCACCCGGCCACTCGCTACGCTCGTAGACCGTCACGTCGTGCCGCTCGCTGAGTAGCCACGCTGCGGCCATTCCGGAAATGCCGGTACCGACGACCGCGACCTTCAATCGGTCCTTCTGCCCGTCGCTCATCTGCCGCCTCTGGACGCGAGGTGATCAGGGCCACCTTGCTGCTCGGAAGCTCCTACGGGCGGCGCAGCCGGTTGGATCATTCGCGGATTTGCGTTTCTCCCATTGATCCAATCTGTTCCGGGGGCCGTATGGGGTGCTATGGAGACCATTGCACTCGCAGCAGTCCTGCCGCGAATACCGGCGCGTATGCGCCGATCCAGGGGATTTGGCCGGCAAACGGCGAGTTTAGCGAGCCGGTTCGGGACGCATATGCCGTTTGAGAGCGATCATGGCGATCCCGCGAGATGGATCGCGGCGATAGCGACGCAGCGCGATCGGGTGGCGTTCGCCGCATTGTTCGAGTTCTACGCTCCGCGCATCAAAGGGTTTTTGGTCCGCACCGGCACTACGGCGGAGATCGCGGAAGAGCTCGCGCAGGAAGCAATGCTGTCGGCATGGCGCAAGGCCGCGCTATTCGATGGTTCCCGCGCCAGCGTTTCTACCTGGATTTACACCATCGCCCGGAATCTACGCATTGATCGGCTGCGGCACGAACGCGGCGTGAAGGCCGACGCGCTTTATGAAGTGCTTCGCAGCGATGACCCCGAGCAGCCTGACGACGTGCTGGAAAGGTCTGAGCGGAATGACCATATCCGTGCGGCGATCAGAGAACTGCCAAACGAACAAATGACGATCGTCAGACTGTCTTTTTTCGAGGACAAGGCCCATGGCGATATTGCCCGCATCCTCGGCATCCCGTTGGGAACCGTGAAATCGCGGCTGCGGCTCGCGCTGGCAAAGCTGCGCGAACGTTTGGATGAAACGTCATGACGATCACGCACCATCCGTCTGATCCGACGCTTGCCGGCCTGGCCGCCGGAACTCTCTGCGAGGGCCGTGCGCTGGTCGTGGCGACGCATCTTGCCACTTGCCAGTCTTGTCGCAAGTCGGTGCGGTCTTTCGAGCGATTGCGCGGAATCGCGCTGGAAGACAGCAAGCCCCTTCCGCTTGCCGCTTCCGCATTGCAGCACGCTCTCCAGGCGATTGGGTCCGACGAGCCGCTCCAACCGCCGCCCGGGCGTGATCGCGATCAATCCGAATGGCCGGCTCCGCTGTCGTCGTATCCGCTCGGCGCCTGGCGATGGATCGGCCGAGGCGTGCAATGGCGTGTCGCGGGAGTGCCGGCCGAACAGGGCACCCGTGTGTTCATGCTCAAAGCGGCGCCCGGCACCAGGATTCCTGCTCACGAGCACGACGGCATCGAATGGACGTGCGTATTGCAAGGAGCATTTCGCCATCAGCTCGGCCGCTACGGCGCGGGCGATTTCGACGAGGCCGACGACACGGTCGAACACCAGCCGGTTGTAGAGGATGGTGTCGAGTGCATTTGTCTGGTGGCGCTGCAGGGCCAAATTCGCTTGAAGGGCTGGATGGGGCGCCTCATTCAGCCTTTCATGCAGATTTGAACGGAATGGGCTTTCATGCCGGTCACAGACAACGCGGCGTTGTTGCGACGGACATCGGCATGGCGCCGTTGGCTTCCTGGCGCCGGCGCGGCGCTGCTTCTTCTCGCAGCTGGCTGGGCTCTGGTCCGCCCGGTCGGCGCCCTCGTGGGATTGGAGCCACGCGACTCGATGTCTGATATTTCCTATGGCAGCGGCGCGCGCCACAAGCTCGACGTCTACCGGCCGCGCGGTGCCGACAATGTTCCCGTCATTGTATTTTTTTACGGCGGACGCTGGCAGAGCGGCGCCAAGGGATGGTATCGATTCCTTGGGGCCACACTAGCGGCGCGTGGTTACGTCGTTGTCGTTCCTGACTATCGGCTCTATCCCGAAGTCAAGTTTCCCGAATTCGTGATGGACGGCGCCAACGCGCTGCGGTGGACGCAGGAAAACATCGCAACATTCCGCGGCAATCCGCGCCGTCTGTTCGTCATGGGCCACTCGGCGGGCGCCTACATTGCCGCCATGCTCGCGCTCGACCCCAAGTGGCTCAAAGACGTCGGGCTCGATACCGATCGCGATATCGCAGGCCTGATCGGTGTATCAGGACCCTACGACTTCCTGCCTCTCAAGGACGCCACACTGACGGACATTTTCGGCGGCAACGATCGCGCGGTGACGCAACCGATTTCATTTGCCGAGGGGCGCAAGCCGCCCACGCTGTTGTTGACGGGCTCCGCGGACGACATTGTCGATCCGGGAAACTCCGCGAGACTTGCCGATAAGCTCAGGCGCAACGGCAACGACGGCACCGAGGTGATGTACCGGCGTTTGGGCCACATCACCGTCCTTGCGGCTTTCGCGCCGGTGCTGGGGAATCTTTTCTCGGCTTTGGATGACGTTCAGGCCTTCGTCGAACGCGCCACGCCGGGCGCGCAGCGGCGCGTTTCCGACTACGCCGGAACCGCCGCGCCATGACCGCCCTGCAGTTTGCGATTGCTCTCATCGGTATCGCAATCGCGCTGTCGCAGGTGATGTCGCTCGCCTGGGCCGCCGAGCAGCGCACCGGCAATTCCGGTTGGATCGATACGGTCTGGACATTCGGTCTGGGCGTCGTCGGCGTCACCAGCGCACTCATTCCGCCTGGCGCCGATTCGGCGGCAAGCCTGCCGCGGCGTTGGCTCGTTGCCATTGCGGTGACGCTTTGGGCATTGCGGCTTGGTTTTCATATTGGAGCGCGGACGTCCGGCATCGCCGATGACCCGCGCTATGCCGCGTTGCGACAGGGCTTTGGGTCGCGAAGGTCCCGCCAGATGTGGCTGCTGGTACAAAAGCAGGCGCTCGTCACCATCCCGCTTGCGCTCACCATATTCCTGGCCGCTCACAATCCTGCCGCCGCGCTACGTTTGCAGGACTACCTCGCGATGGTCGTGTTTGCCCTTTCCATCGGCGGCGAGGCTGTGGCGGACCAGGAGTTGCGGCGCTTTCGCCGGATGTCGTCCAGCGGTGACGGGATTTGCCAAGTTGGATTGTGGCACCGGTCGCGGCATCCGAACTATTTCTTCGAATGGTTCGGATGGCTCGGCTATCCGCTCATCGCGATCGATCTTTCCGGCGGCTATCCGTGGGGATGGCTCGCGCTGATCGGGCCGGCGTGCATGTATTGGCTTTTGGTGCACGTCTCGGGAATTCCGCCGCTCGAGGAACACATGCTACGAACGCGCGGCCAGTCGTTCCGCGCTTATCAGGCGCGCACCAACGCATTTTTTCCCTGGAGGTCGCGCGAGATTGCAGGAACGATATGCCGATGAATCTCACTGCGGCAGCGCTCGCCGCTGGCGAGAGGGTAACATGGCCGGACCCTATGGTGCGCGCCGCAGTCAACATGCTGGTCGGCCGCACGAAGCGCCGGCTGCAAAGCGAACGCGCCTCGGCCGAGCGGGATTTCGTCCGCAGCATGGCGGAATATCCGATCGCGACCAATACGCGTGACGAAAACGACCAGCACTACGAGCTGCCGGCGAGGTTTTTCACGCTGATGCTCGGGCCACAGCGCAAATACTCCTGCTGCTATTACGAGGAACCCGGCGCGTCGCTCGCTCAGGCCGAGGAACGGGCGCTGGCCGAAACGGCGGAGCACGCGGCGCTGACCGACGGCCAGAGCGTCCTCGAGCTTGGCTGCGGCTGGGGCTCGCTGTCGCTGTGGATGGCGCGAAAGTATCCCCGCGCGCGCATCGTGTCGGTTTCCAATTCCCATTCGCAGCGCGCCTTCATCGCGGGCCGTGCCGAACATGAAGGACTACGCAACCTCACCGTCATCGCTGCGGACATGAATACGTTCGCGCCGACCGGCCAGTTCGATCGCGTAGTATCGGTCGAGATGTTCGAGCACATGTCGAATTGGCGGGAACTGCTCAGGCGAATTGTCACCTGGATGGCGCCCCACGGCGCGCTCTTTGTCCATATCTTCAGTCACAGAAACGCACCCTACCGCTTCGACGCCGCAAATCGTGCTGACTGGATCGCGCGGCACTTTTTCACCGGCGGCATTATGCCGAGCCACAATCTCATCCGGCAATTCAGCGATCTCGTCACGGTCGAGCAGGAATGGTGGTGGGACGGCAATCACTACCGCCGCACGGCCGAACAATGGCTCGAGAATTTCGATCGCGACGTCGCCAAAATCGATACCGTGCTACGGAGAATTTATGGCAAAGACGCCGCGATTTGGCATCGCCGTTGGCGCATGTTCCTGTACGCGACCAGCGGCCTGTTCGGGCATGACGATGGCAAGGAATGGGGTGTCAGCCACTTTCGGCTTCGGGCAGCCGCGTGAGGCGGGGTTCGAAAACGGCTGAAGGCAAGCACGCCTGCAACCAGCACGGTTACGACGACACAAATCTGGCAACGATCGTCGCGACCGCCGCCGCGATTGCCGTGGCGATCGCGCCGTAGCTGATATCGAGCACGGTAAGCTGGAGATTCCAGTTTCGTAGCGTCGCGTAATTGGTCAGATCGTAAGTGCCGTAAGCGATCGCCCCAAACAGCAAGCCCCAGAGGACCGCCGCGCTCAAGCTGCCGGATCTGAGCGCCGGCATGACCGCGAACGCTAAAACGCCGACCGGAAACATGGCGTAGAAAGCGATGCCCGGCGCGACGCGAAGGTTTGGCAAAAGAATATCGCCGAGAACCGGACGATAAAGTATACCGCCCATCACGCTGAGCCAAACCGCGTCCACCAGTCCGAACACGACCAGTGCCGTGACATATGCTACGATCAATTGCATGGGTCCCCCGTCAGCCGCTCTCTGTTCTACGGGAGCAACGAGCATCTGGATCAGCGATCCGCCATATTATATCACCTGGTCCATTCGCCGGTCGCGGCTGGGCCGCGGGGTTTCGTTTGAGCCGCGCTGACAAATCGCGAGCGCGGCCGCAAACTCATGAAAAGGTCGCCGCGGTTCCCGGTTGAGGCGGATACTTGGTGCTTGCAATAGCCTCCCTATCATTTTCAATGCGGAGATGGATTGCCTGATGGTGGTTAGATCGTGAGACTGCTGAAACGCTGGTTGCGGCGCCTCCTAATCCTGGGATTGGGCATCTTCAGTGTCTGGTTGATTCTTTTTGTCTTCCAAATCACTGACCGCAGGTTGCCGTGGGTGCTGGCTTTGGCCCTGACCTATGGAATCGCAGCGTATGTTATCCTCCCGCGCGCCGTTCGGATGGGTTTGAAAATACTGCAGCGCGAACGGGTGCCTCACTTCACGACCACCGGGGACGGATTGCCCGGCGATCCAGTAAATCTAATCCTTATAGGTACGCTCCAACAGCTTCACGCCGCCTTTGCGACGGCCGGCTGGGCGGAGGCTGACCGGTTGGGCCTTGCAAGCTCGTGGCGCATGGTCCGAGCTTTCGTATTCAAATCACCCTATCCGACGGCCCCGTTCAGCACCCTCTATCTTTTTGGACGCGGCCAGGACGTTGGCTTCCAGAAGGCAATCGATAACAGCCCGCGGAAGCGCCACCACATTCGATTTTGGGCCAAAAGCCCGGAGCGCATCGAGGCCGCATTAGGAATGCCGAGCTTCTGGCTGAATACCGACCGGCCACCAGAGAACGCACATGTTCTATGGGTCGGAGCGGGCACCCAAGATACGGGATTTTCCCTGACCCAACTCACATTTCAGATCACCCACGCCACCGATTCAGATACGAATGCCGAGCGGGACTATATCGTTGCCGAGTTGCGCAAAAATCGAGGCATCGGGGAGGCGAACTCATATCAATCCGGGCAACATTTGCCCATCGAACGCGTCAACCACTACATTACGGATGGCGAAGTTACTGTCGCAAACCTGGTGGTGGAAGTCTGACGCCTTCCGCCGGACGGGGCGCCGACCCCGAGGTGTTTTAGCTCGCTAACCGTGGAGCTTCCGGGTCGTACCGCTGCGCTCGACCTCGCGTGCGGACTTGTAAGTGCGTCCGACGAAATCCATCGATGGATTGCTGACGCCGAACCAGAACTTCTCGCTGATGAAATGATGACGCAGGTGATATTGCTTCACCCAGCGGCCGATACGGGTGCGCGGCTGGTACGGGATGTGGGTGATGTAGTGCACCCACTCGTAGTGGAAGATCGCGAGCGCGACGCCGAACATCGCCGAGGCAACCGGAGCCCAGCCGAACAGGATCGCATAGCCGAGCGCCGTCGCCGCGAGCATGGGGACGAGAAACCACACCGGCAAAAACAGAAGATCGAGCCGGTCGGGCTCGACGTGATGATCGTAATGCAACCGGTGCTGCATTTTGCGGATGAAAGCGAAACCCGACGGCGCGGCGTGGAAGCCGAAGCGGTGAAAACCATATTCGCTGACATAAAACGTCAAGGCGCCGACCACGACCCAGATCAACGAAAACGGGAAAACGCGGGCGACGAAGCCGACAACGAGGGCGGTGAGCCCAAGGGCGAGCCAGACATTGGAGCCATGCCGCAGGAAGGTCCCGACCATCCGCCGTCTCCATCAAAAGCCGCAGGATTATTCGCTTCCACGCACGGCGACGCAAGCCGTGTTAGAGCGGATTCAACGCCGCGATGAAACGCTGTTTGATCGCGTGACCATCGCGAAGCGGCAGCACCCGTGGCGGGTCTTCCGGCTTGATTTGGGCATTGACCAGAATCGGACCCTCGCCTGCATGCAGCAACGCCCGCGCGTCCGCAGCCTCCGCGATGCGCGAAACCGCGCGCGCGTGCTTGAACCGGCATGCAAGCGCCACCGCGACAAGATCGATGCCCGCATTGGTGTGGCTCGGCTGCATTCCGGTCTCCCCGTAATGACCGTTATCGAGCACCATAATGGCGAGATTCTTCGGCTGCTTGACGCCGATAGTGGCGAGGCTGCCCATGCCCATCAGCATATCGCCGTCGCCCGTGATGACGGCGATGCGGCGGTCGGGCCGCGCCAGTGCCAGCCCGAGCCCGATCATCGCGGTGCCACCCATTGCGCCCCAGAGATAAAAGTTGAGCGGATGGTCCCCGGCCGCAGCGACATCGTAGGTCGCCGAGCCAAGCCCACAGATGACGAGGAGATCGCCTCGCTCGACGAGAAGTTGTGCCACGAAATCCCGCCGGTCGAGCATCATTTCGTCCATTGCTTGGCGCCGATCAGCTGCTGCGACAACAGGATCGCGACCGGGATGTTGCTGTTGAACGCCATGTCGCAACCGGCGCCGACAATCTTGTCGACGGCATCGGCGCTCTCGATCCGGTACGTGAGAAGGCCGGCAAGCCACAATACGTCCTCCGTGATTGTGCCCATCGGCACTTGCCATGGATTGAATTCGCCGAACTCGCCGCGCATGGTGACGAGGACCACGCAGCCGAACCCGCAATTGCGCAACAGCGAAAACATGTTGACGCAGTTGCCGACGCCGCTCGATTGCATTAGCAGCGCCGCGCGGTGGCCGCCGAGCGCGGCGCCGGCGACGAGCCCCACGCCCTCCTCCTCGGTCGTCAGCACCACGTCGGCGATGTTCGGATCGGCGCGGCATAGCGCGATCAGCCTGCTATGGCCGGCGTCGGGCACGTAGCCGACTTGTCGAATGCCGACGCGCCGGAAATGGGCATGGATCGTTTCCGGCCAGGTTGTCTCGACGGTCGTCGGGCTGTGCAACGAAAACCTCGGCGATGGTGGCATCGTGTTGAACGGGCTTTGCAAATATCGCACGCCACTCCGAAAGCCAAGCAGCAGCAAGCCTTCTCGAGGGAATCCTCGCTCCTGGAAAGGAATTCGCCTGTGTTCCAACCTATCTAGCCGGTGCGGAATGGGCTACACTAACGCCGCCAGGCACGGGGTGAGAATCGTCCGCGATGGAAAGTGCTGGAACCGGCGAAGCTGGATTTCCCGTTCGTCGCAGCGTTCCAAACGCCGCAACCTACGCGCTCGAACTCGTCATCGTCGCCGCGAGCTATGTCGGCCTCGCCGAGACAGCGCTGATCTTGCCGTCGATCAATCCAACCGCGACACCGCTGTGGCCGCCGACCGGATTTGCATTGGCGCTCATCCTGCTGCGCGGCTACCGAATTTGGCCGGCCATTTTACTGGGATCATTTGCTTCCAGTGCAATTGCGGCTCGCTCTTTTTTAGCGCTCGGCTTTATCGGGATCGGCACGCTGCTCGCGGCGTTGGCCGGTGCATGGCTGATTAGTCGCTGGTCGAACGGTCGCAAGACGTTTGAAACTCCTTTTGGCATCGCGAAATTCGCGCTTATTTCCTTCGCCCCGACCGCGATCATCGGCACGACCGTCGCCATGGGCGGATTAATACTCGCCAGTGACGGCAACCTCTCCGATACGGTTTGGACAACTTCCTGGGTAACCTGGTGGCTGGCGGACGCCACCGGAGACTTGATTATTGCTCCGGTCGTTGTGCTCTGGGCGGTGACGCCTGTCCGCCCATTTTCCACATTGAGCCTGCTGGAAGCGGCCGCGATCTTCATCCTCGCTGCGGCCATCGGCTTGATTGCTTTCGGCCCGGCAGTCGACAGCCCCCTCGATGGCCTGCAGCCGTATCGAAGCCTGTTTGGGTTTCTTGTCCTGATCCCCTTGATCTGGCCCGGCCTGTGCGGCAACCGGCGGAACGCCGCCATGGCTGCATTCATTTTTTGTGGGATTGCCGCGTGGGGCTTCGCGAGCAATGGCAGCGCGTTGAAAATGGAATCGAACGGATCGCTATTATTGCTATTGGCGATTTCAATCAGCATATCGCTGTCTGCTCTCACGTTAAGCGCCGCCATTGCTACGCGCCGGGACGCGGAAACGCGGTTGCTTTCGGCGCAATACCAATTGAACCATCAACTTGTTCAGACCAACTCGGCGCTTGAGAGTTCCCGGCGGCACTACCAAATTTTGATCGAAGGTGTGGTCGATTATGCGATTTTCCTGCTCGACACGGCGGGACGCGTGGCGAGTTGGAATAGCGCCGCAAAGCAAATCATCGGCTACACCACCGACGAAATCGTCGGCAAGCATTTTGGCATATTTTACCGACCTGACGAACGCCGCGCGGGCGAACCGAAACGCGCGCTGGAACTGGCTGTCCAGCGAAGCAAGCACGAAGTTGAGGGATGGCGGATTAGAAAGAATGGCACGCCATTTTTCGTCACGGGCTCGGTCTCTTCGATCCTGGACAATGACGGAAATCTGATCGGATTTGCCAATATCATCCGTGACGCGACCGAACGACGCGACGCGCAGGAGAAACTGGTGCAGGCGCGCGAACAGCTCGCGATGGCGCAAAAAATGGAGGCCATCGGTAAGCTGACCGGCGGCATCGCACACGACTTCAATAACCTATTGATGATTATCGGCGGCAACGCGCAGACGTTCAAGCGCCTGCTCGATCCCAAATTGCCGAGAGCGATCGAGGCGATACAGACGGCGGCCAAACGCGGCGAAAGCCTCACGCGGCAATTGCTGACGTTCGCCCGTCGTCAGCATCTCAGCCCGACGGTGGTCGATTTGAATGCCTGTATCAGCGATATGCGAACGATGATTGAAAGTTCGCTGCGCGGGAACATCGTGTACAAGGAAGTGAATGATCCGGGTATCTGGCCGGTTAAAGTCGACCTTGCCGAGCTGGAACTCGCAATCGTCAACATAGCGGTCAATGCGCGCGATGCCATGCCAAACGGTGGTACCTTCAGCATATCGATGGGGAACGTGACGACCGACGACGGCGCAGACCTGCTGAACGACGAATTTGTCGCCATTCAGTTCAGCGATACCGGCACGGGAATTCCTCCGGACCTTCTGACCAAGATCTTCGATCCGTTTTTCACGACCAAAGAAGTCGGCAAAGGTACCGGGCTCGGTTTGTCGCAAGTTTACGGCTTTGCCCACCAGGCCGGCGGCTTGGTCAAAGCGGACAGCAAAGTCGGACAAGGAACAACGCTGACAATCTATTTGCCCGCGCTTCCCGCCGGCCAAATCGCAAGTGAAGATCTTTCCGATTTGGATATCCATCCGTCGCAACGCCCGGCAGTTCTTATTGTCGACGACAGCGCTGAAGTGGCAGAGGTGACCTCGTCCCTTTTCGAGCATCTCGGTTTCGACACCTTGTATCGGGAGTCGGCAGACGCGGCCCTGAAATTACTGGCGGACGGCGCCAAGATTGATCTTGTTTTCAGCGACATCGTTATGCCGGGGACGATCGACGGTGTAGGGCTCGCGAGCGAAATCCGGTCGCAGTATCCCCATTTGCCGGTGGTTCTTACGACCGGCTACAGCGAAGCTGCGCGAGCCGCTCCCGCAAACTTACGGATACTGCGCAAGCCGTTTGATTCCGACGCACTAAGGGGCTTTATTCAGGACGCGATGGAAGTGCGGTTGAGTAGCTAATGATCAGACCCTCCCCTTGATTGGTTCGACCGGGGTGCGGCCGTGCGAAGCGGCATCTTCGACGACACATTCCGATGTAAAAGTGTTAGAGGGCGTCCATCACGGTTTCGCCCAACCCGTCGATCGCGAACAAAGCGCGCTCGCCGCTCGCGATCGAAACCGTCGGAATCAAGCTCCCGGTGATGACCACCATGCCGGCTTTGAGACCGCGGCCGCGTTCGGCAAGATGATTGGCGAGCCAGGCAAGCGTCGCACAAGGATCCTCGGCGTTGCCCTCGCCAACGGTTTTGCCGCCTATGGTGAGACGGCCGCCAATGCCGACGAGAGACGCGACCGGTACGGACTTGGGTGTGCCAACGACCACGCCGCCGTTCCAGCAATTCTCGACGATCAACGAGGAGGCTTCGGTGTGAGCGTAGTCCGCGTTGCGGTCCTCAATCAGCTCGAACGCAGGCATTGCGCCCGCGACCGCCGGCGCGACTGCCTCACGCGTCCAGGGCGCGCCGGATGCCGGCAAATCCGCACCGAGCTTCAGGGCGACCTCGCTTTCGATACGCAAGTTGACGAAATCCGCGTTCCGCACCCTTGCCGGCGACGTATGGATCGTGCCTACCAGAAGCGCTCCGCCGCAGGGATGCGTGATGCCCATCAATTCCTGCATGACCTTGGTCGTGGTGCCAATTTTGGCGCCGCCGACCGCGCCGTATACCGGCTCAGCCAATCGGTAGTAAATTTCCTGCGCCGCATAGGCCTCGGCGATCGATCCGGGCAGCAACTCCTCCGGCAGGTTACGAAAGGGCAGCCGTCGCCGCCGGGCGTCCCACATCCAGCGCGCCATCGCCTCCGGGCGATCACTCTTGTTCATGGCTTTTCCTCTTCCCATCCTGAACAAAGCAAGACACCATCGACCCGTTTTGGACCAGAATGCCAATTGTTTCGCAAGTTGTCCGGGAATTTTCACTTATGACCGACGACGTGGCCGCCCTCCGCGAGCTGGAAAAGAAGGTGCTCTGGCTCGCAAGCTGGACCATCCATAACGCCAATCATCTGCGCGAGAACGACGATGGCCTGAAAGTGGGCGGCCATCAGGCGTCCTCGGCGTCGCTGGCCACCATCATGACCGCACTCTATTTCGCGGTGCTGCGGCCGCAGGACCGTGTGGCGGTAAAGCCGCATGCCAGCCCGATCTTCCATGCCATTCAGTATCTCCTCGGCAAACAGACGCGCGAACGGCTGGAAGCCTTCCGCGGCTACAAGGGCGCGCAAAGCTATCCGTCGCGCACCAAGGACGCCGACGACGTGGACTTCTCCACCGGCTCGGTTGGCCTCGGCGTCGCCCAGACGCTGTTTGCGTCGCTGACGCAGGATTATGTGCGCGCGCACGGTTGGGGCCTCGACCGGCCGGAAGGCCGCATGGTGGCGCTGGTCGGCGACGCGGAGCTCGACGAAGGCAATATCTTCGAAGCGCTGCTCGAAGGCTGG
>Ga0302326_10004904_pt1 | contig 30751 bp, 27 predicted proteins | sample Palsa_T0_3_FD_202264 | JGI IMG/M metagenome (GOLD analysis project Ga0302326, IMG submission 202264) | Peat permafrost microbial communities from Stordalen Mire near Abisko, Sweden - Palsa_T0_3 | ecosystem: Environmental > Terrestrial > Soil > Palsa > Peat permafrost | place: Sweden: Abisko... | reverse complement strand
CCCCTGGGCATCGTTGCCGCGTAAAGCTTTAGTAGTTATCCAGTTTACCGTTTCGATAACCCTGGTCATTGGTATCCTCGTCGTCTTCCGGCAGATCCGCTTTGCCCGGAGCCGGCCGGTAGGCTATGCGCGGGAAGGGCTTATTACGGTGAATCTGACGAACCCGGAACTACAAGCACATTACGATGCCCTCCGCAACGATCTGCTGGCAACGGGCGCCGTGGAAGATATGGCAGAATCGTCGAGCCCTTCGACGGGAGTGGAAAATAGTATGCTGGGATATGACTGGAAAGGCAGGGACCCGAATTCCGTCCCCATCATCGGGACGCTGTTCGTGACGTATGATTTTGGAAAGACCCTGGGCTGGAAGATAAAAGAAGGGCGGGACTTTTCAAGAGCTTTTCCTACCGACAGCGGTGCATTTATATTCAACGAGGCTGCCGTTGCCTTTACCGGACTGGCGCATCCTGTCGGGAATGTCATCCGCTGGCACGGACAGGATCACCCGATAGTCGGTGTGGTGAAAGACATGGTCATGGAATCTCCTTATGAACGGGTGCAGCCTACTTTTTTCACGCTGCTGGCCAACCGGAGGATCCATGTCGTTACCATCCGGATAAAACCAAGCCTGCCTTTGCGGGCAGCGCTGGATAAGATCGCAACCGCTTTTCGGAAATACGATCCGGATAATCCGTTCGGGTATTCGTTTACGGACGAAGCCTATGGCATGAAGTTCCTCGCCGAGGAGCATACAGGCAATCTGGCCGGCTTCTTTGCTTTTCTCGCCGTCTTTATCTCCTGTCTTGGACTATTCGGACTGGCCTCTTTTGTAGCGGAGCAGCGCACCAAAGAGATTGGCATCCGGAAGGTGCTGGGGGCTACGGTATTCCATCTATGGCGATTGTTGTCAAAAGAATTTGTAGCATTGGTGCTGTTATCCTTTGCGATTGCCGTGCCGGTTGCCCTGGCTTACCTGGACGGATGGCTGCGGAACTATGAGTATCGGACGTCCATCCCCTGGTGGATTTTTGCTATTGCCGGTGCCGGTGCGCTGGCCATCACCCTGTCCGTGGTGAGCGTTCAATCGATCCGGGCAGCCCTCCTAAATCCCGCCAAGAGCCTCAAGACGGAATAAATACCACTTTGCCCGGCGCGCCGGGAGCGCCGTCAGAACCGGAATTACCGGACATGCCCTGGAGACCGCTGTTACCGGGAGGGTTGCCGCTTCCGCCGGAGCCGCCGCTTCCGCCCTGCCCTCCCCTGCCGCCGATGCCACCGCCACCGGGAATGCTTAAGGTCTTGATCAGGCCCAGGAACGGGCTGACTGTCGGCATATACCGGATGTATATATTACCTCCGTTGCCGCCGTTATCGCCATCCTGGCCGTTCTCACCGTTGCCGCCGTTACCGCCGTCGCCGCCAGGCCCCTCTACGGTGTTTGTCGTTGTCGAGGTCGTACCGTCCGGGTTAGTTACGGTCTCCACGTCCACGGAGATCGATCCGTCGGAACCGGATAAACCCGACGTTCCGTCAAAACCATCCCTGCCGTCGAAACCGTTCGCGCCCTTGCTGACGATCGCCATTGAGCCACCATTGGTATTCACCTTATAACGATAGATCTTTTTATTTGTGCTATCGAATACCGCAATATTCAGCAGCCTGGCATTGATAACCGAATCGACATCCAGGTCCGCGGTGACGCTTAAAGAATGCCCGTTACCGGCAGAAGCGATATTGCATTGATAATTGGCTATATAGTCGAGCATGATCCGCAGGGTATCCCGGATGGCGGAGTCCTTGGCCAGCATAGCGACCAATTGAACCTTATCGCCTTTGATCTTTTCAGGATCGCCATCGATCTTCAGATCGCTTTTTGACTTCGAAAGATGACTGCCGTCGAATTGGAATACAAAGCCTTTTAAATTCTTCCTGGCCGGCGCCCATTTGTCGGCGAATTGTTTGTTATCATACCAGGTCCGGATGCCGAACTGGACATGATCACCGGGCGCCCGGCCGATATTGCCCGTTGTCAGGACGCTGATGCTGTCTTCATAATTATAGGGAATCTTTTTGGTCAGCAGCCATTTATCCTTCCCGCCTAAAAACCACTTTCTCGTATAGACGCTGATGGTCAGGGAATCATCCTTCAGATATTGACTGGATTTGGCAATTTTGATCTTGCCGTTGGAATAGCTGCCGCCCTGAACTTCGATCTTGTATTTACCCCAGCCATCGTCGCCTTTGAGGAATCCTTTCGTCTTCGTCGCCGATCCGCCGGCAGTCCGGGTAACGATGCCGATAGGCAGAGATTGGCCGGGAATGCGCAATACCGTGCGATCGTATTGAAGGTGGTATTTTTTAGCGACGGTGTCTTTTTTGCCGGCAAGACCGGATGCAGAGACAGGGCTGTGCAGGGTGGTAGTAAGCGCCACCAGTAAGTAAAGTGCGTTCATAGATCGATTTTTAGGTAATGCTACTCTGACCCGGAAGGGAAGATAAAGTAAAAAGCGGGAGGAGTGAAAGGGATGAATGGTCAGGATTCGGGGGCATTGGGGAAATTAGATTCGGCTGGCTCCGCCGGCGTTATCCGAATTCCAGCCCGAACGGCAACACATGGGCGTTATCAGGGCAACAAATTGATTGCTGCGGCCAGCAATTTACTCAGCACCACATCGGCCTTGCCGGCCACTTCGATGATCTCCTGAATGCTGACCGGTACGAGATGATCGGGGTCGCATTCGTCGGTGATGACGCTGACAGCCGCGCAGGGCAGACCAAGTTGTCCGGCGACGATCACCTCCGGCACCGTGCTCATCCCTACCAAATCGGCGCCGATAGTGCGGAGGTAACGGTATTCCGCCCGGGTCTCGAGGTTGGGGCCCATGACCGATGCATATACACCGGTATGCAGCCGGATGGATAGCCGGCTGGCTGCGGTCTGCAGCTGTTTCGCGAGGATGGGGTCATAGGGCCGGCTCATGTCGACAAAACGGTTACCATAGGCAGGGTCGTTCAGTCCCCGCAGGGGGTTTTCCGGCTGCAGGTTGATATGGTCATCGATCAGCACCAGCTCACCTTTTTTGTACGCGGGGTTAAGACCGCCGGCGGCATTGCTCAGTAACAGGGAGTGGATACCCAGCGCCCGGAGCACCCGGACAGGGAAGGTGATCTGCTGCATGGTATACCCTTCGTAAAAATGAAACCGCCCCTGGAGGACGATCACTTTTTTATCCCCGATCCGGCCGATGATCAGCTGTCCCTTATGGGATTCGACAGTAGACTGTGGAAAATGGGGGATATCCTGGTAGGGGATCGTTTGTTCTTCTCGCAGCTCTTTTATAAAGGAGCCCAGGCCGGTGCCCAGGACAACGCCGATGCCGGCGCCCGCAAATCCTTTCCATTTCAAAAAATCGGCGGTCTCTTTGATTTTTGTAAGCATCTGGTCCATAAATAGGTTCGGTTTTGCCGGTTATTTTATTTATGGAGCAAGATAAATCAGATTTCAGCCAAAAACGGCCTTATTGTTCCGATTTATTGCAACATTTGAATAACTAACCGGTCTAATCTCTCCAGTGAGCCATCAACCGAGGAATATTCATACCGACAGGCAACTTGTCGACCTGGTATTGGGCGGCGATATGCAGGCCTTTAGTACTATTATTAAGACAACGGAAGGGTTGGTGGCTCAGATCGTTTACAAGCTGATTTCAAATGAGGAAGACCGTAAGGATATGGCACAGGATATCTATCTGAAGGTCTTCCACCACCTGAAAGGATTTAAGTTTCAATCCAAACTGTCTACCTGGGTGGGGCAGATCGCCTATAACACCTGCCTCAACCGGCTGCAAAAGAAGCAGGTTCCGTTATATGTCCCGCCCGACGGGGATTGGGAGTGGATAGAAAGGGGACGGCGGTATACCGCTCCCGGGGCGACGGAAGAGACCGACGGGGTCCTGCTAAAAAAGGAGCTGAACAGTCTTTTGCAGACAGCAATCGGGCAGCTGCCGCCGTTATACCAGACCCTGATCGGTCTGTATCACCAGGAAGACCTGAGCTACCAGGAAATAACTCAGATCACGGGTTTGCCCGAGGGGACGGTGAAAAACTATCTGTTCAGAGCGAGGAAAATATTGAAGGAAAGTTTGTTGTCCAACTACAAAAAAGAACAATTATGAACGGAATGCACCTTTCAACGGAGGAATTACAGCAATATGTGCTGAATAGGGCTGCGTCTCCTGCGGACTGCATTATGCACATCGGGACTTGTCCGGACTGCCAGGCCGATGTCGCAGCCTACACATGGCTCATGGAAGGTCTCCGGCAGCAAACAAAGCCGGCATTCGATTTCGATGTAGCCGCGGTGCTGGTGGAAAAGCTGGAAATGGAGCAGGGAATGAAGCTGCGGTTGGAGACTGAGCAGGGAACGGCAGCGCAGCCCAAGGCCGATCGTCCTTACCGGTATGTGATGGCAGCGCTTATTCTTGTGATGACGGGTATACCGGCCTGGCTGTTCCGGAGAAGCGCCTATTTTGTATTCACAGATATCCAGGCTGTCTTTTTATATCCTATCCTGGCAGCAACGGGGACGATCCTGGTATGGAGGATCCTGCATTTATATAAGAAATATCAAAACGTCTTCAACATCATAAACAAATAAAAATGAAAAAAGCCTTTATAGCAGCAGCTATTCTATTGACCTCCATCGTCGCCAATGCGCAGGACAAGCAAGAGCCATTGATTAACAGAGAACTTATTTTCGAATTGGTCAATATCTGCGCGATTGTACTGGTCATTTACCTGATCTCGTCCTTTATCCTCCAGTTGATCCGGCAGAACCTGGACTACCGGCTGAAAAGCAAGATCGTCGAAAAGGAAACCGCTGAAAACATCGTCGGCCAACTGGTACAACCCGACAAAACCAACCCGGTGAATACGCTGCTGCAATGGACCTGCACGCTGATCGGCATTGCCGTCGGTTTTACGATCATAGCTCTTACGGGGCCCTTCGGATTGCACTCGCTGGCTATTATGGCTTTTAGCGTTGCGGCGGGGATGGGAACCTACTATCTTTTTATCAGGCGTTCTAAAAATCAATAGAAATGAAGCTAACATTCTTTTTAATCGCTTTCTTTTTGATGCTGCTTAGCGTCTATTTTTCCAAAGCAGGGTTTGGGCATCATGGAAATAATAATGGAACCATGGTGATCAAAGGCGACAACTATGATGAGGAAATCAACTGGTCGGGTAAGACCAGGCTTAGCGACGATGAAAAATCCATCACCGGGATCACCCCGGGCGGTTATATAAAATTCCGGGAAAATGATACGACGTTAAAGGCGGAAAGCAGTCTGCAGGGTGAGATCAGCTATACCTTGTACAACGGCCGCGATAACCTGCCTTTAAACGATAGCGGCAGACGGTTTATCGCTGCTGTGCTGCAAAAAATGATCTCGAGGGGATTTAACGCCGAGGGCAGGGCGGAGCGGATCTATAAAAAAGGCGGGAACAAGGCCCTGCTGGAGGAACTGCCCCGGATAAAAATGGAAGGGATCAAAGGGGCCTATCTGGACTTGCTGTTTAAGAGCGATAGTCTGACGAACGATGAACTGACGACCCTGTTTAAAGAAATGGATGAGGAGGGAAACGATATGGAAAGGCAGAATTTTTTGGGCCGCTTTACGCGGGATCGGCTGAAGGATTCAACATTGGCAATAGCCTGGCTTGGCAGTGTCGATCGTTTTGGTGCGGATTTTGAAAAACAGAACCTGCTGACTACATTTATCAACCAGGGGCCGGTAACCGGAGAAACTTACGATACCTTACTGGCAACCATCGGTCATTTGGGGGCCGGCTTTGAAAAGCAGGATCTTTTTACAAAGCTGATGAAGGACAGCTTAAGCACGAACGACCAGTGGATTGGTCTTATACAGGCGGTGTCCCGGCTTGATGGGGATCTGGAAAAGAGCGCTCTGCTGGAACAGATCGCACAAGGAATGCCAAAGGATGAAAAGGTAAAAGCAGCCTGTCTGGCTGGGGCTAAAACCATTAAGGGTGATATGGAATATGGAAAAGTGGTGAGGGCTATAGACTAAAATGAGACCGGGTAGCCGGTCTCATTGAATCGCTTTAAAGGGATCCGTTAACGATAGTAGTGATGATAATAGGGATGACACCTTACACAATAACATCCGGTAGAACTGAAGCCGACAACGGCAAGCAGCAGAGCGATGATTAAAAATTTCTTTTTCATGTTAGTGATTTTAAGTCAGATTAAAATTGCTTTCTTACTATTGGAGCGGAAAAGGGACCGGATGTTTACTAATGAAGCGTTAACGGGCGGGAGATTCGTGGGGATGTGTGTTAAACAAAATAAAACAAAATGATAAAATTGATGTATCTTATAGGAGAAGACCCAAAAAGAATTCTAATCAGCTATTAAAATCGCCCCTTGTCGCAGCGTCCATCCTTAAAAGCAAGCATCGAGAAGATCGTGCTGTTATCTTTCATTCTTGCATTGGCATGCCTGCTGTTCTTTTCCTTTTATTCCTATGGCCGCCTGGAGCGGAGACTGGCCGCCGGCCTTTCCCTGACCATCCTTTATATCATCGTCAATAAGACCTTTTCCAAAAAAAGGAACGCGACAGAAAAAAAAATCGAAAAATCGAGACGGCTCTATGCGACCATCAGCCAGGTCAATAAATCGATCCTTTATGCCCGGGGAGCAGAAGACCTGTTCCAAAGGGTTTGTTCGGTGGCCGTGGAATCCGGTAAATTCAGGATGGCCTGGGTGGGGCTTCTCGATAAAGAGCGCCGGGTCGTTGTACCTGTCTGTCGGGCGGGTCATGGGACCGAATACCTGGACGAAATAAAAATCAGCATCGACACGGTGCCGGAAGGGGTTGGTCCTACGGGCACCGCACTCCGGGAGGGGAAGCATTATATTTGTAATTCGATCCGAACCGATCCGGTCATGGTGACCTGGCGGGAAGAGGCGCTGAAAAGAGAGTATCGGTCTTCGATTGCGCTGCCCATCCTTAAATTCGGGGAACCCTTTGGCAGCTTCAGCCTTTACTCGCAGGAAGAAAATTTTTTTGACGAGGAAGAGGTCAGCCTGCTGGATGAGGTGGTCCGGGATATTTCTTTTACCCTGGAGATATTTGAAAAAGAAGAGCTACGAAAAAAAGCGGAAAAAGCGATCAGGACGGAGAAACAATTTTCCGATTCCATTATCAACATGCTGCCGGGAGTATTTTATCTGTATGATGAAAAGCACCATTTCATTCGCTGGAACAATCAATTTGAAAAGATATCCGGATACGGACATGAGGAGTTTGCCGCCATGAACGTCCTGGATTTTTTCAAAGGCAGTCAACGGGACCTGATGCAGAAAAAGATCGAGGCGGTATTTATCACCGGTCACTGTGACGTCGAGGTCGAGCTGACCACCAGGAGCGGAGAGGGTCTGCCGTTCTATTTCACCGGCACAAAGGTCAATTTCATGGATGCGCCCGTTGTACTGGGTCTGGGCTTCAATATTTCGAGGATAAAGGACGCCGAAGGTCTGTTGAAACAAAGCGAAGAAGATCTGCGCGATCTTGCATCGAACCTGCAAAATGTCCGGGAAGAAGAGCGTACCTCTATTTCCCGTGAGATCCATGACGAATTGGGTCAGCTGCTGACGGCCATTAAACTGGACGTTTCCTGGCTGGACAGGAAAATACAGGGCGATGTCATCGTCAAGGAGAGGATCGGCGGTATCCTGTCGATGCTGACGGAAATGATCCATTCGATCCGGCGGATCTCCACACAGCTGCGCCCGAGTATCCTGGATGATCTGGGGCTGGTAGAGGCCTTAAGATGGCAGGTCCGGGATTTCCAGAAACGAGGGGGGGTCCGGGTACAGTTCGAATGTCCCGAAGAGTCTCTGAAGCTGGAGGCGGGAGTAACGACGGGGCTGTTCCGTATCTTCCAGGAAGCGTTGACCAATATTGCCCGTCATGCCGAAGCCACGGCCGTTTCTGCCTGTCTTTTTAAAGAGGGTGAGCAGCTGGTATTGACGATCACCGACAATGGAAAGGGGTTTGACCAGCACGCCGCGAAAAAGAAAAAAACATTGGGATTATTAGGGATGAAAGAACGAACTTTAATGATGAAAGGAGTTTATGAGATCAGCAGTCAGCCCGGAAACGGTACCAGCCTGCGTGTCAGCGTCCCGCTACAAATGTTCGGGCAGCCGTCGGCAGGAAGCCAATAAGGAGGAGTCAACATGCGCATCTTAATTGCAGACGATCATGCCATTGTTCGCAGAGGTCTTTCGGAGATCCTGCTGGAGACTTATCCATCCGCCTTTATTGAACAGGTTGAGGATGCCGATACTCTTTTTCAGAAATCCATCGACGGCGGCTGGGATATCATCATCAGTGATCTGATGATGCCCGGCCGGAGCGTATTGGAAGCCTTACAACAGATCCGGCAATATAACCCGCAGGCGCCGGTACTGATCTTAAGCATCTTTCCGGAAGAACAATATGCCACCCGGGTTTTCAAGGCTGGAGCCGCCGGCTATATCAATAAAGACGCTGCTCCCACCGAACTGGTCAAGGCTGTCCAGCGGATATTGCAGGGCCGGAAGTATATCACGGCTGTTATCGCCGAAAAATTGGCCAGCGATCTGAGCATCGACACACAAAAAGCCCCTCATGAGCTGCTATCCGACCGGGAATTCCATGTGATGAAGCTGCTGGCCAGCGGGAAAACCATTTCCAACATCGCCAACCAGCTCTCCTTAAGCCCCACTACCATCAGCACCTATCGAAGCCGGATCATGGAAAAAATGAAAATGAAGGCCAATACGGAACTGGCGAGATATGCGCTGGAGAACCGTCTGATCTAAGGTCTGGCTGCCTGCGTTAAACGAAACCCGTTGTAGCTCAAAATCTACAAAACTCTTGTTCTTTCCTTTATTCCCTGTCGATGGCAAGGTCTTTACTTTTATGTCTAATACTCTTCCAGGGCATAAAATGATGGTAGAGGTTAATCCACACCGATGCTAAAGATTTTGCTGGCAGACGATCATTCCGTTATACGACAGCGTATTAAGCTGATTTTGCTGGAAGAATACCCCTCTTCGCAAATTGAGGAGGCAGAAGATGGGCACATTTTGCTGAAAAAATTCATGATGGGGGACTGGGATCTGATCATAGCGGACATTTCCATGCCCATAGTGAGCGGGCTCGAGGCCTTACAGCATATCAGGGAACATTTTCCGGCATTACCGGTTCTGCTGCTGAGCATCTATTGCGACGAACAATACGCCCTCCGGGCGATCAGGGCAGGCGCTTCCGCCTATCTCTGCAAGGAAAATGCCCAGGACGAGCTGATCCGCACTGTCGCTCGCCTTATAGTATAAACTCTACAAGAAAGTCTGATAAAAATGTACTTACTATAGATGTCCCCAACTATTCCGCAATCGGTTGCTTCGGATTTATTTTGCATTTTCAAACGGCCATGGACTAAGAGATGCAAGAAAGGGACAACAGGAATCATTTATTGTTGAAAAACTCCGGTCAGTGGGGGATGCCGCCGGAAAAGACATTGCTTGATGAAGCGCACAGTTTATTCTGGATGACAGATAGCAGTGGCCGTCTTATCTATGGTAATGCTGCTTTTCGCCGGCAATTTGGAGCGGAAGGCGACCAGGCTGATAACGAAATGCAGGAGATGATCCCAGGGGACATGGCTGTTTTTTTTTCGGAAAAACATCGCCGGGTGCGGCAATCGGGTGTCCCATACCGGAAAATTCACCATTTTATCAGACCGGACGGCGGTTCCTGCTGTTTCCTGGTCACTATTTATATGGTGGATACTGTACAAGGGCCGCTGACCGGCGGCGAGGCATGGGATGTCAGCGAATTATCCCGGGAGAAAAGGGAACAGGAGCTAAAGATTGCCGAAACGATTGTGCAGGTCCGGGAACAGGAACGGACCTATATCGGTCATGAGCTGCACGACAATGTAAACCAGATCATGATTTCGGCCCGGCTGCATCTGGATGCGTTAAAGCCCGGGACAAGCGAAGATCTGCTGATCAAATCGAAGACTTCGGAGCTGATCCTGTCCGCGATCGAAGAGATCCGGCGCCTTTCGCGGAAACTGGCGGCTACACAGCTGAAGGATGCCGGTCTTCTTACCTCCATCGCCCAGCTGCTAAACGATCTCCGGAGTACGGGCCGGTTCAATATCAAATTCACCTCCTCCCTGGATATCGATACAGAGTATTTTTTATGCGAAGAAAAGAAGGTGGCGTTGTTCAGGATCGTACAGGAGGAAATGAACAATATCATCCGGCACAGTCAGGCCAAAAATATCAGGGTTAATGTCACGCAAAACAATTCCGGTATTATCGTGTATACGTTTGACGATGGCATTGGCTTTGACTTGCAGCATGTTCCAAAAGGCATGGGGCTGGCCAATATCCATTCCCGGGCATTACAGTTCGATGGGATGGTAGATATTGCCACCTCACCTGGCAGAGGTTGTTCGGTAACAGTGCTGATGCCCTATGATTGAAGACTTATCCCGATGTGACATGAAAAAAATTTTAATTATTGACGAAGATGTAGACTGGTTATCGGCCATGAAATCATTTTTTGAGCGGAGCGGGTATGAACCTGCGCTGGCAGCCTCTTATCCGGAAGGGTTTGACATGCTGGGACTCATGCAGCCCGATCTGGTCTTTCTCGATATCGAGCCCCGGGATCCGAGCGGGCTTTTGCTCTACCGAAAGATAAAGCAGCAGGACGAATATGCGCGCATCCCCGTTATCGTCACTTCGCATCATGCGGAAGCCCTCAAGCTCTATCAACCCTATGGAGAGGCCGCTTTCCTGAAAAAACCGTTTCAACTATCCAGACTCCTGAAAACACTCCGGGTCTATTTATAAATAAACCTGGCGCCGGCCTGTGACCGATCCCTGTGATCGGGCTTATCTCTGCAACCTTGTTCGTACTATGTCTACTTTGTCCGTCAACCCCTTATATTCCAGCGATTGTGGCGACATGCTTTCCACGGCCATGGATAATGCTTTCTTTTCGACCACCGTCAGTTGATCGATATCATAGAAATAGGTGCGAATGGTAAAAAGAAAGGCATTACAGGAAGGAAGGCCGTTGAGCGTTTGTCGTTCGACCCGAAGGTATATTCGATCACTATCTGCCTCTACCCTCCTACCCTGCCACTGAACAGGATCATGGCCGGGGGGAGGCGTGGGGTGGTGATTTAACCGCGTGTCCGTTGCGATGCCCCAGGCAAAGCGGAAAAACGGTCCTTTCTGAACCGCGGTGACTAACATCTTAAAATATTGCTGGTTGAGTTTTTCCATTCCGGGTACAACCGCATGTACGGAGCTGAAGGGTCTCCCTATCTTTTCGGCCGGCGCCCAATGATTGGGTGAGGATAAGTGAATAGCAGCAAGCCAATCCCTGTCTTCGTTGAGCTGACAGATGGCTGTGTCTTCCTGCACCTGGCTACTGAGGGCATCGAATAAACTACGATAAACAGGGTGCCGAATAGTTATCCAGTCTTCCTTCCACCGGAGCTGTTGGCCGGTCCGGGTATTGTGCAGGGTGTACCCGGCTTCAGCAGCAAGGGTAAAAATGTCGGGGTATTCCGTCGTGAGCTGTTGAACGATATGCCGGTTGACAGCAGCTTCTGTCTCCGGATATAATTCCGCTTCTACATAGTATTTGTGAACATCTTCCAGCCGGCAATCGGCTTTATTTTTAAGATAGTCTTCGTAGCATTCGTCGAGCTGGAAAACGAGTTGGTCATTTTTGTTCTCCGCTTTTGACATGGCCGTCAGTGCCGGCGCTGTCGAATATTTTCCATCGAGAAAAGGCAGGTATTTCATGTCCGGGTTTTATTGCGACATACCTTAAGCAGACTGCGAAAGGAGCTTTTGAGATAGTTAGTAGGCATAAAAGCGAATTTTGTTTTACATTCGTCCGGGCCTCAGACGTGCCTCTAAAATACAAAAATTACTGCTTATGAATCGTCGACATTTCCTCCGGAGCGGGTCGCTGACCGGGTTTAGCCTTTCAGCGCTGACATTCGAATCCATTTTCTCTCCTGCGGGGCGTATGGCAGCCGGACGCATGGCGGATAGCAGGGGCGTTGCCGCCGACTTCCCCCTACAGGAGATTACCATCGATGAACTCCAGCAAAAAATGAACAGCGGGGAATACAGTTCGGTATCCATCACCAAATTATACTTGAAACGGATCGAAGCCATCGACAAAAAGGGACCGGCGCTGAATGCGGTCATCGAAATAAATCCCGATGCGCTGGCGATAGCCGCGAGCCTCGATGCCGAAAGGAAGGCGGGTAAACTTCGGGGGGCTCTCCATGGGATACCGGTACTCATCAAAGACAATATCAATTCCGGGGACAGGATGATGACGACGGCCGGTTCCCTGGCACTGGAAGGGCACAAAGCGGCGAAGGATGCTTTTATCGTCGGTCAGCTGCGGGCCGCCGGCGCAGTACTGCTGGGAAAGACCAATCTCAGCGAATGGGCAAATTTCCGGTCGACACGCAGCACCAGCGGCTGGAGCAGCCGTGGCGGTCAAACGAAGAACCCCTACCTGCTGGCCCGCAATCCCTCGGGAAGCAGCGCCGGCTCGGGCTCCGCCGTTTCGGCCAGCCTTTGCACCATAGCCATCGGCACCGAAACGAACGGGTCGGTGGTATCGCCGTCTTCCTGTAATGGTATTGTCGGCATCAAGCCGACGGTAGGCCTGTTGAGTCGCAGCGGTATCATTCCCATTTCCGCGACCCAGGACACGGCTGGTCCCATGGCCAGGACAGTAAAAGATGCAGCTATCCTGTTGGGAGCGCTGGCGGGTATCGACCCGGACGATCCCGTAACGCTGGAAAGCAAGGGTAAAGCGCACCAGGACTATACCTCCTTTCTCGACCCTGACGGGCTAAAAGGAAAGCGGATCGGCGTCGAGAAGTCTTTTTTAAGCAACGGGCACGAAGGCGTCCTGGCTCTGTACCAGGAGGCGATGGCGCTGCTAAAGGCACAGGGCGCGACGGTGGTGGAGATCGAATTGCAGAAACAGCTCAGCGATGCCAATTCCGTCGAGGGGTTGGTATTACAATATGAATTCAAGGATGGGCTTAACCGTTACCTGGCGACGGCAACCGACGCCAGGGTGAAATCATTGGCCGATGTGATTGCTTTCAACCTGCAAAACGCCAAAAAGGCGATGCCCTATTTCAAACAGGAGACCCTGGAAAAAAGTGAAGCCAGGGGCGGGCTGGACAGCAGCGAGTATGTGGAGGCGTTAAAGAAACTGCTGACGGCACGGTCGGTCATTGACCGGGCGATCAGGGATAATCAGCTTGATGCGATCTGCGGCACCACCAATGGGGTGGCATGCTGCATCGACCTGATCAGCGGCGACTACCGGACGGGCGCCGGGTTTTCGGGGCCGGCGGCGATGGCGGGCTATCCGCATATTACGGTGCCGATGGGCACGGTGATGGACCTGCCGGTGGGTATTTCCTTTGTGGGCGGCGCCTATACGGAAGCGCAGCTGCTGACGATCGCTTATGCCTATGAGCAGGCGTCGAAGAAAAGAATGGCGCCGGCGTTTATCGACGGGCCGATGCCCGCGTAGCGCGGAGCTGTGGCTAGTGCAATACGTCCAGCCCTTCGATCTTCCGGTAGGGCTGGTCAAAAAAGTCGCTGACGACGGAGTTGAACTGGTCCTTTTTAACGATGGCCACGGAATGACCGGAGTTGGGAACGATCCACAGATAGGACTGCGGGATGTTCCGGGAGATCTGCCAGAGATGGTAGGAGGGAATGCCATCGTGGTCTCCGCCCATCACGAGCGTGGGGCATTTAATGGCATGCAATTGTTCCAGCGTCATATGAGGCTCTTTCAAATCCAGTTCGACCGTCTTTAGTTGATTTTTTGTCTCTGCGGTCTGAGTTTTGTGCCGGAGCGTGTCGGCCGTCCGTTCAAGATAATGAAAGATAAAGGGGTCGAGCCCTGTGGTGTCGGGCCAGAGGTTGGGGCCGGAGACGACGAGCTTCTTCACTTTTTCCGGGTGCCGGAGCGCCAGCAGCAGGCCGCTGATCCCCCCGTCGCTCCAGCCGATGACATAACAGCTGTCGAGATGCAGGCTATCCAGCAGCGCGTTGAAATCATCCGCCATCATTTCAAAAGTCAGCGAATCGCCGGCGTCCACCGACTTTCCATGCGCGCGGGTATCGACGGCGATAACCCGGTAATGTGTCGAGAACCAGGGGATCTGGTTGGAAAAGACATTCATAGAGCCACCATTGATATGCAGCATCAGCAGGGGTGCGCCTTCACCATAAGTCTCATAATACATTTTGAACCCCCTGGTGTTCAGGTAATGACCGGCCGCTGCATTGTCACCATAGAGCACCGGAGAAGCGGCTTCTTGCTGCCGGCAACTGCAAAGGCAGATGAAAAAAAGACAAATAACCAATCCTGCCCGCATAGTAGAATAGTTTGGACTAAAGATAATAAACTTGTTTGTTTTGGGGAGGGTTACCGGTGGATCTCTACCAACAATACCCAGGCGTCGGTCAGGGATTTAATCAGCGAAAAGAATATCCCGGGGATCAAATAGTAAATGCCGGAGAAACCCTGATTTAGTATCATTATGCCGGAAAGGATATAAGGCAGCATGGCGAGCTGGGAAAAGAGGATGTTCCACCGATAATGTTTTTTGAGAACTGCGTCCGCGGCGCTGAGCATTTTTGTATCCAGCCGGAAGATAAGTATCCAAACAAAAGCGCTGATAAGGAGGATCTCGATGCCGATAAGGCGCGCTGATTGACCCGGAACCAGGCATAGCGAGGAAAGGATAACGATATTGGCCAGCAGGATCAGCGATTCCAGCGCCCGGCCCGACAAATGCTTTATAGCCAATATCCGGGCCAGGCTGATGGAAACACCTACAAAGATGAGGCCGGTCAGGGCCGCAGCAGCGCTTACGAGCGCGACGAAAAAATTCCCCCAGGCAGTCATGGGACTAAGATACTGAGTTTTCCGAAGGAACGACCGGCTTAGTGCGTTGAAGCCAGCAGATCTACCGATTCGATCACCGGTGGCTGGGCGAGCAGTTCCGGGGCCTTGGCCATCAGGGCTGCGGCGATCGGACCGCTCAGATGCGCCTTACGCCCCTCTTCCGTTTCGAACGTGTCAAAGATCCCAAAGGTAAGAGGGCCCAACTGCAGGGCAAACCAATCAACGGTACCGGGTTCGGCCTGTGCCAGGGACAATGCGCTCTTTAGTAAATCGGCTACCTCTTTTTCTTTACCTGGCTTGGCTTCTAACCTTGCCAGCAATGCAAATTTGACCATTTTTCTATTGTTTGTTTTATTATCGGTTATCCTTATTCGTTACGGAGTCGGGGGGGTGGTTGGGAGCTTACGGGATCGGGGAGCTGACGGCAGCGACGATCTGACCGTTGCTATTGTTCTGCAGGAAAGCAATGATTTCTTCGTCCTGCTTATTAAGGCCTTGAGGCATGGAAACAGACCCGGCGCCGCTGCCGCCCGCAGCTACGGCTGTGATAGTGAAATCGCGCACGATCTGTACATGGGAGAGGGTGCGGCCACCGTTTTCCCCGGCCTTTACTTTTGTAATAGCAGCCCGCTGAACGACAGCCACCAGCAAGGATAAATTATTCCCGGCAGTCTGCACCTGGTAGTGCCAATCGAGCTTTCCCTGGTCCTCCAGGACGCCGCTGATCGCCAGTTGAGCAGCTGTGCCCTCCCGCAGACCGCTGCTGATCGCGCTGCGGAGCGTGGATTCTTGTGATCCGACGAACTCCTTCCGGCCATTGACCACGATTTGAGGGGTATAGACGGATTGAAGGTTGAGCCATGAGGCGTATTGCTTTTGCCGGTTCGAATAACGTGCGTCGCTGAATTCGTCTTTCCAGCCCAGGTTGTTCCAGTAATCGACATGAAAAGCCAGGATATAAACAGGCTCATCTTTGTCTTCCTGCTGGATGCGTGCGACCAATTGATCGGCTGGCGGACAGCTGGAGCAACCTTCGGATGTAAACAATTCCACGACGGCAAATCCTTTGGCGGAGCTGCCGCGGCTGCCGGGACCGGCAGGGTTGGCGGGCCGGGCGGACAGGCCCTGGTGTCCAAAGGAGGAGAAGGCTTGCACAGCCAGAACGGTTATTGCGAGGCCGCCCAGCAGGGCGCCCATTCTAAGTGTATTCATATTTCAAAGTTAACCGGTATTATACTCTTAACAAACGGCGGTAATTCCCGAAGAGTTGTCAGTATCTCCCGGGGCGAGTTAAAATAACGTTAAAGCAAGAGCTGGCGGGAACGGGATTACCCGCTGATCATTCTGTTCGCAGGCTGTTGACCGGGTTCATCAAGGCTGCGCGAATCGCCTGATAGCTGACCGTCAGCAGGGTGATGAGAAGGGCGCCCAAGCTGGAAGCGGCGAATATCCACCAGGATAGCGGGGTCCGGTATTCATATTGCTGCAGCCAGCCATGCAGGTAATACCAGGCGATGGGGATTGCAATTCCGCAGGAGATAATAACCAGGATCACAAAATCGGTGGACAGCAGCTGCCAGAGATGGAAAAGAGAGGCGCCCAGCACTTTGCGGACACCGATCTCCCGGATCCGTTGTTCAACAACAAAAGAGGCCAGGCCAAAGAGCCCCAGGCAGGAAATAAAGATGGCGAGGATGGCGAATAGGGTAGCCAGGTGACCGATACGCTGTTCGTCGGAGAATTTTGTCTCATAGTCCTCCTCCACAAACTTATATTCGAAGGGACTGCCGGGATTATATTTTGAAAAAACCGGTGCGATCGCCGCCAGCGCTGCGGAGGTGGTCCAGGAAGGGTTCAGCCGCACCGTGATGATTTGCGTCCAGCCATAATCCAGGAAGAAGATCATGGGTTTGACCGGCGTATAGGGCGATTCCATGACCATATCCTTAACGATACCGGTGATCTTGTGGTCTTTATCATTCCACCGGATCACTTCGCCCACCGGATGCTGCAAACCGGTAAGCCGGACAGCCGATTCATTTAAAATGAAATCGCCGCTATCGGTAGGGAAGCTGCGGGAGTAATCCCGGCCTTGAAGGATCTGCCAGCCCATGGTTCGGCCATAATCGTGGGTGACAGCAGCGATACCGAACAAGGGGACCGAATTGGGGTCTTTTCCCTTCCATTCGAAGCCGATCTGATTGGACCAGACACCGGTGACGGGGCTGGAGGATTCCGCCATATCTTCCACGGCGCCGGTTTTTAGAAGATCGTTGCGGAGGGCATCGTAATGGCCAAAGATATCAGGAGTGTTCATATGGAGATAAATAAGTCCTTCGCGGGTATACCCCACGGGCCGGCTCTGGGCGTAACGAACCTGCCGCAACACCAGCACGGTGCCGATGATCATGCTGACGGAAACCGTGAACTGTATCACTACCAATATTTTGCGAGCAAGAGAGGCATGGCGTCCGGCTTTAAAAGGTCCCTTCAGCACTTTTATCGGCCTGAACCCGGATAAATAAAACGCAGGATAGCTACCCGATATCAACCCGGTGAGGATCGTAAATCCCGGGAGCAGCAACCAGAATAGAGGTTCGGCCCAGGGCAGGTGCATATCCTTGTCAGCCAGCCTATTAAAAAAGTGGAGGGAAAGCAGCACCCAGCCCATCGCCAGTATGAAGGCCAGCAGGGCTACCAAGAGAGACTCGCTGAGGAACTGTGCAATGAGCTGCGCCCGCCGGGAGCCAACGGTTTTGCGGATGCCGACTTCCTTCGCCCGCCGTTCGCTGCGGGCGGTACTCAGGTTCATGAAGTTGATACAGGCCAATAAGAGAACAAAAACGCCGATAACGGAAAAAAGCCAGACAAAACGGATGCGGCCACCGGATACCTTTCCGTCTTTGAAATCGCTGTACAGGTGCCACTTATCCATGGGCAGGAGAACGATCGATTCGCCGCCGTCCTTATTATGCGGTCTGGCCATATCCTTTATCGCGGCAGTGGTCCGGTCGGCGTCAACGGATGGACTGAGCTGAACGAATAACTGCGAAGAGTGATTGCCCCAGTTTGCCTCGCTGTTGCGTACCCAATCATTCTGGCTGGCATAGAGGTCCCAGGCCATGAAACATTTCTCCCGGTAAAAAGAAGTATTGCGGGGAAGATCTTCATACACTCCGCCTACCCTGAGTTGTGCCTTGTTGTCAACCTTGACGACCTTATTCATGGGGTCCGCGTTACCGAAAAGCGCGGAGGCCAGCGATTGGGACAGGAGAATAGAGGAGGGATCCTTCAGAGCGCTCCGACTGCCTTGCAGCATTTTCAGGGTGAGCATCTCGGGAAAATCGGGTTGTACATTCATCCCGGTCTGGCTCAGCTGTTTGTCCCCGACGGCCAGGATATGATCATTTGACCAGGAGGTCCTGGCGATATACCTGAAATCGGCCGCGTAACCGGTGTGCAGGGCAGAGCTTACCGGGAGCGAAACGGCAGGACCGGTGCCGGTATGTCCATTGAAAGTCTGGGTGGTCATGACCTGCGCCAGACGTTCATGATTACCGTGATATTGATTGAATGTTATTTCGTCCCACACCCAGAGCCCGATCAACAGGGCGACGGCCATGCCGATGGAAAGTCCCAGGGTATTGATCAGGGAATACCATTTGCTGCGAATAAGGTTGCGCCAGGCGATCGCAAAATAATTTCTTAACATAAGCCGGTTTTGAACTGAGTAGGCGCCGGCCAGCGGGCGGGCGAGGGTAAGGACGGATGAGATGCGCAGATGTTGCACCGGCGGATGAAAAACAAGTAAAATAAATTATATTTATACCAACCAAAAATTGTCATATGATTGTCCTTTACGTTCTTGCAGGTCTGATCGTGCTCTTCCTGTTAGTAGCTGCGTTGGTGGGAACGGGATGGAGCTTTGAAAAAAATGTTCTCATTAAAGCGCCCAGGTCAAATGTATGGGGTCACATCAACTCACTGGGAGCGATGAACAGCTGGAATCCCTGGCTGGACAGGGATCCCGGACTTAGCCAGACCATCACCGGTACGGATGGCACGCCCGGGGCTACTTATTCCTGGGACAGTAAGGAAAAAAATGTCGGCGCCGGCCGGCAGACGATCCTTGCCGTTACGATGCCAACGGAAATGACCACGCGGATCGAATTTATCCGCCCTTTCAAGGGGCTGGCGGAGGGTTATGTCCGGCTGGAGGAAGAGCGCGGAGCAACCCGGGCCATCTGGGGGATCGAGAGTTCGACCCCTTACCCGATGAATATCATCAAGCTGTTTGGAGTCATTAAAAAAAATATGGACCGGGACTTCGGGAAAGGGCTGAATAAGCTGAAGGAAATGTGCGAAAAATAATAGAACGGCCGGTTCAGGAACACTATTTTTGCCGCTCCAAATCATTTTATGCGTAAGAAAATATCGCTGTCTCTTTACGTCCTGCTGGTCGCGTCCATCGCACTTATTTCCTGGGGTGTCACCGGTCATCGTACTATCGGTAAAATTGCGGAAAATCATCTGAGCCCGCAGGCAAAAGCCGCTGTCCGGGAATTACTGGATACGGAGACGCTTGCCCAGGCCAGCACCTGGCCGGATGAAGTCCGCAGCCAACCCGATTACCGGCATACCGGACCCTGGCATTATATCAACCTGCCCCTGGGCCTCAGCTTTGCCGATTTCCAGGTGAAGGTTGCGGGTATGACACAGGAAAACGTCTACAGTGCCTTGCAAAAGCAAGAGCAGATCCTGGGCAGCACAACCTCTTCGCGGCGGGAGAAGATCGAAGCGTTGAAGTATATCGTCCATTTTGTCGGCGATCTTCATCAGCCGATGCACGTCAGCCGCGAAGAAGACAAGGGAGGCAATACCATCCAGCTGAACTATGAAGGCAATGGCACCAACCTGCATAGCCTTTGGGACAGCAAGCTGATCGAACACGAGGGGTTGACTTATGAGCAGATGGCCGCGAAATATGACCAGGCAAGCGCTGCGCAGATCAAACAATGGCAAAGCGATCCCCTGCTGCAATGGATATGGGAAAGCTATCAGGCCAGTTCCAAATTGTATGCGGAGGTCGATGCGATGAATGGCCGCAGCATTGACGACAGCTATTATCAGGCGCATATCGGCATTATCCACGACCGGATCGTAAAAGCAGGGATCCGGTTGGCAGGAGTGCTGAATACGATTTTTAAGAATGGTTTGCCTGCCAGCAGCGGATCGAAATAACAAACCCCCGCGATGCGGGGGCTTGTCAAAGCGATGCGGGGTTCGCGCGACGCGGGTTACATCCAGTCCCAATATCCGCCAACCCAATACCATCCGCCGTCCTGCCGTTGGTGCCAGTACCCTCTTACCCACATTTTATGGGGATCGCGTACCATCCAATGGCCGGGCTGCCAGTTATACCCATTATTCCAGGTCCACTCCCCTTCTATCCAGATATGTTCGGGAGAAGGTGCGGGCGGACGATTTTCCTGGGGTTCGGGCGGGAACGAGAGAACAAAGACATTATCCGGAATTCTTTTCCAATAGCCCATTACCCAATACCATTCGCTATTGGGCCATTGCGCCCAGTGTCCCTTGATAAAGATCTTGTTCGGATCGGGAACCGTCCAGTAACCGGTCTGATATACATAGCGGTTGCCCTGCCAGATCCATTCACCATTTACCCAAACCGTTCTGTTGGAGGGTCTTGGCGGCCGGAGATAGTAGGGTTCGGGTATCCAGTTGGGTACGCCGACATGGGGTATCGGTTTCCAATACCCCGGTTGCCAGTACATGCTGCCATCGGGGTTTTTTACCCACTCGCCTTTGACCCAGATATGATCTTTTTCGGGTACCGTCCAGAATCCCGGCTGACGCACATAGGCATTGTTCTGCCAGACCCATTCCCCTTCGACCCATACATGATTGGTTGTAGGCTGCGGCGGCCTTTCGACAAACGGCTCAGGAGGAAGGATGTTGATGGAAATGTGAATTTGTGCAAGGCTTTTGTTCAGATAAGGAGACAGCACGAAGAGCAGAGAAAAAAACAAGAACGCTTTTTTCATAATTTTTAAGATTTTAAGTTCAGCTGTATCTTATCAAATCTTGATCCAAGTGAGCACCGTTTGAACGGTTCGCTGATCAATTGCATTTTATTAACATGACTCCGCAGAAGCCGGATATCCAAAATTAATTTACAAAAATTTCATCTGCAAAGACCCAACCGTTCTGTCCTTTTCCCGGATGCCAGTCGGGCAGCTTATCTACCGGAAGGGCCACGACCTTTATGTACCGAACGGACACGGGAGAGAAACGGATCTCATAGGCGTCAAGAAACGCCGGGACGGACTTCTGCGGCTGCTCCGGCTGGAGGCTCCCCAACAAACGGAGGGCGGACCGTTCATTACCACCCCATACCTCCACCTTTACAGGCGGCATTATAAAGCCATTGACATCCACCATCGAAGACAGGGTTATATCTTCTACTTTTACCGGTGTTCGGAAAAAGAGCAGGCATTCAAGGCCTTTTTTCCGGAAGCCCAGCCACTTGCCGCTGCCGAAATTAAGATCTCCCTTGTCGAGATCGATCAGCACCCGTGGCCGGTATTTCATATAATTCGAATCCACGGGCTTTAGCAGGAGAATGGAATCCGGCCGGTATTTTTCGCTGAAAAAGGAGGCCGTGGTCGCGTCGCTGGACAGCCATCCTTTTTTGTAGGCCTTTGCCTTCAGGTTGACATGGCTGGTCAGCAGGACCGGTCCGTTGTATACAATCCCTGCGCTGTCCGGATCGCTGTTATCCAGGGTATACTTCATCGTTACCCCCGGGACGAAATGCTTCAGCTCCAGGGGCAAGGGGGACCGGATGACCCTTTCTTCGGTCTCGATCCGGGGAGCATTTAATTTGATATGCACCGTATCAGCCCGGAAGCCGGTGATGATGGCCAGGTCGCTGCGTTCTTTTTGCAAGGCGCCGATATCGCCGGCGACGATGCCGGTATTCCAGATATATAAGGAACGAAGCGTTTTTATCGAGGCCAGCCGGCGAATGTCTTCCGCTTTTACGGCCGTGCCGGCAAGGCTAAGGGTTTTCAACTGCTTAAGACCGGTGAGGGCCTTTAAGCCGCCCCCTGTGACGTTTGTAAAAGACAGGTTGAGCGTGCGCAGGTTGCTAAAGCCCCCAATCGTCGCCAGGTCCGGGTCGGTCACCGGCATCCTGTCCAGGTTCAGGGCAACGATCTGTTGGCGCAGGGGCTCCAGCTCTTTCAATTGTGCCGACCGGAAAAAAGCCGCCCCGTAAAAATCGACGACCAGCGCCGGCGAGCCATTGGCCAGCGGAGTGATCACCCGGTAATTGGTATTTAATTCCTGTACTTTCTTTTCATCGGGAGCGGCAAAATCATATTTCTCATCCGCCGTCGCCTTCAGGAGGCCGGAGGCCAATATCCGTAAGGTATCGCCGGGCGGCAACTCTATCACCTTATCATCAAAGTCCGATCCAGACCTGATCCAGGCATAGAGTATCTTTTCTTCCACTTCGGTCAGTTGAGGTCTGTCAAGCGGGGGCATATGATGCTTCTCTTCCATCGGCAGGTGTATACGGCTCATCAGCAGACCCAGGCTGGCATCCGTCGTATCCCAGAGCTTGCCGTCCTTGCCGCCTCTCAGCAGTCCTTCCTTGCTGCCCATGGCCAATCCTCCTTTCGCATTGCCGCTGCCATGGCAGGAGCCGCATTTGGTTTCCAGGATCGGCGCTACCAGGTCCGTATATACAAAAGCCTCATCGAAAGGAGGCCGGTTGCCCTTCGCCGAAAAAATAGGGTTCAATACAAAACCCTCTCCATGCGTGATCGTACCGCCCAGATGTCCCGCCACCACGACCATTACGAGGGCAGTCGCCGACATTGCCTTTGTCATCGTGGGCTGTCTTCGCAGGCTGGCGCGAAAGGACCAGAGCCCCAGCAGCCCGAAAGAAGTGAGCGCCCCCAGCCATTTATGCCAGCCGATCGCAGCGCCTTCATATTCCGGCTCCCTGGACAAAAGCAGACCCATGATCGCCGTAAGGGCTGCGGTCAACGCCGCACCCAGCAGGAGGATGTCAGCGGTTTCCCGGCTCCGCAGCGCCTCCGGTATGATCCATTCCCATAAGGCATAGGCGATGATCAGTACGATGGGGAAATGCAGGATCATGGGGTGGAGACGGCCGGCGACCTGTAGCCACGCGGGTACCACGATCCTGTCTTCCAGCAATAAAAAAAATAATAATATGGCGTTCAAGGGGATCAGCGCTGATCCTGCAACGGTCTTTCCTTTCATGAGCGAACGGTTATAGGGTCGGGCTGGCGCGTGATCATACCCTCTTAAGTTTATAGGGGTACACTTTCCCGGATGCCCATTGCGCCACGTAGAGGTTCTCGTCCCGGTCCACGCATACATCGTGCGGGTGTACAAAAATCTTATCGGTCTGGTGCATGGGTTGCAGCGTGCCATCCACATATTGCGGCTCGCTGCCCCCGATATTGCTGACCACTTTATTGTTCTTGTCGAGGATAGTCACGAATCCCGTTCCTGGTGCATTGAGGTCCGGGGAGCGCAGCACGGCGGCATACAAATGATCTCCGTGGATGACCGGCCGGCAAACGCAGGCGCCGGGCAGGTGGATCACTTCCTGCAGTTCGCCTTCCTTGCTGAAACGCTTGAAGCAATTGCGCGTCCGGTCCGTGACCAGCAGACTCAGCGCTCCGTCCCGCCGGTCAAAGGTGATCCCATGGGCATTATCCAGGTGCTGGTCTCCTTCTCCCTTTCCGCCGAAAAAATGTTTCAACCGGCCGGTGCTGTCATACTGAAGAACATATTGGGCGCCATAACCGTCGGCGATAAAGATATCCCCGTTCGCATCGTCGATGACCGTCTCCGTCGGTACAAACTCTTTTGCAGCGGTATAGATACCTGCGTCCAAAGGCGGATCGATGGTCAGGAGGACCTGTCCGTCCATGCTCGTCTTGTAGACCTGGTGTTTGACCGTGTCCGTTATATAGAGGAATTCCGTACCGTTCTCTTCGTGAAGAGTCAGTCCATGCGCCCCGGGGAAATCGTGACCCCAGGACCCCAGCAACCGGCCCTGCTGATCATAGATCAGGACATTGTTATGTACTTCGTTGGTCAGCAGGATGATCCTGCCGGCCTTATCCTGTACCATCTCATGGCAATCGTTGACGGGGTACTGCAATGGATCGCACTTGCTCCATGCCGTATCCAGCGTGTATAGAATTCCGTTATATCCGTATGCTTTCTGCGCCGGGCGGGCATACAGGCCTTTCATCAGCAATACGCCGCCTGTGGCCATCGAAGTTTTCTGAATGAATTTTCTGCGTCGCATAATCGTTTTTTTCAGTTGAGGGGTTGCTCAGGCGATCAACCCATTGACTACTTTCCCGGCCACGTCAGTGAGCCGGTAGCGTCTGCCCTGGTGCTTAAAAGTCAGTTTTTCATGATCCAATCCCATCAGGTAGAGTACCGTCGCATGAAAATCATGGACATGAACGGGGTCTTTAACGATATTATACCCGAAATCATCCGTCTCTCCATATACGCCCGGCCGGATGCCTCCGCCTGCCATCCAGATGGTGAAGCAGCGCGGATGATGATCGCGTCCGTAGTTTTCCGGTGTCAGCTTGCCCTGGCAGTAATTGGTGCGGCCAAACTCTCCGCCCCAGATGACAAGCGTTTCATCCAGCAAGCCCCGTTGTTTGAGATCGGTGATCAGCGCGGCGGATGCCTGGTCCGTATCTTTACATTGGCCACGGATCTCCGACGGTAAATTGGTATGGCCGTCCCAACCCTGGTGATAGAGCTGTACAAACCGGACGCCGCTTTCCGACAGCTTTCTTGCGAGCAGGCAGTTTGCGCTGAATGAGCCGGGCGTCAGGCAGTCGGGGCCATAGAGCTTGAGGGTATCTTCCGGTTCCTTACTCAGGTCTGTGATCTCCGGGACGGCGGTCTGCATGCGATAGGCCATTTCATATTGCCTGATCTTCGTGCCGATCTCGGGATCGCCAAATTCCTTTAGGGATTCTTCATTCAAAGCGGCAAGGCCGTCGATAAATTTCCTTCGCCCGGCCTTATCCATTCCCTCGGGATCCGACAGGTAAAGCACAGGATTTTCACCATTGCTGAATTGGACGCCCTGGTGGATGGAGTCGAGGAAGCCATTCGACCAGAGTTTGGAATAGACGCCCTGACCATTGCCCTTCCCCTTCGACAGCAAGACACAAAAAGCAGGCAGGTTCTTATTCTCGCTGCCCAGGCCATAGCTCAGCCAGGCGCCCATGCTGGGCCGGTTGCCCTGCTGTGCCCCGGTCTGAAAAAAAGTCAGTGCCGGGTCATGATTGATCGCTTCGGTAAACATGCTTTTTACAAAACAAAGATCATCGGTCACCCTGGCGGTATAGGGCATCAATTCGCTCAGCCAGGCGCGGGCCAGGCCATATTGTCCGAATTGGAACATGCTGCCGGCCAGCGGGAATTTTGTCTGGGCGGATGTCATGGCCGTCAGGCGTTGACCGTTCCGTATGGATGCGGGCAGGTCTTCGCCCTGCATCTTATTAAGCAGCGGTTTGTAATCAAAGAGTTCCAGTTGAGATGGCGCCCCGTTCTGGAAAAGGTAGATGATCCTTTTGGCCCTCGGCGCAAAATGCGGCAGCCCGATGAGGGCAGACTCTTTTTCTCCTCCTGAAAAGAGGTCCGGGATCAGGAGCGATCCAAGGGCCATGCCACCGATGCCCATGCCCAGTGTTGAAAAGAATCGGCGGCGGTTAAATTGCAGCCGATGGTCCAGTATCTCTTTTTCCATAATCTCTTTTAGGTCTTTGCGTGGTTTTAGGGATGTTTCAGGTCTTCGTAATGGTTTCTTCCAGATTGTACAGCATGTCGATCGCGCGCATCAGCGCCGCGCAGGGCGCCGGCTGTATGCCCTTGTCGTGCGGATACTCACCCACATCGAGCGCCGTCTGCGCATTTTCCTTTCCACTGCTGAAATTTTTCAGCTCGTCGGTATAATATTGCTCCAGGATGTTTAGCTCCTTGTCGGACGGTCTGCGGCAGACGATCAGCCGAAAGGCCTTGACCAGCTTGTCCCGGTCTGGCGACGATTCTGCCACCAGGCGCTGAGCCAATACGCGTGCGGCCTCAAGCACCGTCGGGTCGTTCATCATGGCCAGGGCCTGCAGCGGCGTGTTAGTCTGAAGCCGCCTTACTTCGCATTGATCGCGGTTACTGGCGTCGAACATGCCCATCACCGGCGGGGGTACGGTGAGTTTTATAAACATATACAGTCCTCTCCGGTACAGCGAATCATGATGATCCTGGCGGTAAGTGGCGAGCACTCCCCTTCCCGAAGAAGCTATTTCCCAGATCCCCTTTGGCTGGTAGCTCTTCATGCTGGGCCCGCCGATCGTAGGCACGAGCAGCCCGCTGCTGGATAGAACGAGATCCCGGATAAATTCCGCCGCCAACCGGTTGCGCGGTCCCCGCGAGAGATAGGCATTTTCGGGATCTTTCTCCTTTTTTTCCGGGGTCAGTTTCGCCGACTGCCGGTAAGTGGCGGAGCGTACGATTTCACGCACCAGCCGCTTGACATCCCAGCCATGTTCCATGAAGTCCGCCGCCAGCCAGTCGAGCACGGCGGGATAGGTCGGCAGGTCGCCCTGCATCCCGAAATCGCCGGAGCTTTTAACAATCCCGCGTCCAAAGAATTCCTGCCAGACCTGGTTGACAAAGACGCGGGCCGTCAGCGGGTTATCCTTGCTGGTCGTCCACTTCGCCAGTCCCAGGCGGTTGCGGGGGAACCGTGTCGTATCATAAGGCATCACTGACCGCGGAGCTGCCGCCCGTACTTCCGCTCCGGGAGCATCATACCGGCCCCGGGAAAGGACATACGTTTTACGGACCGTATCCTGCTCGCCCATGACCGAGACCATCAGCGCGCCGGTATCCTTCTTATTCAGGAAGGAGAGGCAGGTCCGCGCATCCGAGTCATGGATCGTCAGGATAGGCATTTTAGCCGGTTTGGAAACGCTGACATCGCCTTCATAGCCTACTTCTTTGGTGTTGTTGAAGAAGGCCAGCAGCGAATAATAATCCTTTTGCGGAAAGGGGTCGTATTTATGATCATGGCATTGGGCGCATTCGATGGTGACCCCCAATATGCCTTTTCCATAGGTCTTGGTCTTATCGATCAGGTATTCGACACGATATTCTTCTGGCACCACTCCACCCTCTTCGGTGTATTTGTGATTGCGGAAAAAGGCCGTCGCCAGGATCTGTTCGCTGGTAGCGCCCGGCAGCATGTCCCCTGCGATCTGCCAGGTCAGAAACCGATCGTAGGGCATGTTCTCGTTGAAGGCATGGATGACCCAGTCACGCCAGGGCCATTGGGTGCGGATATTGTCGTCCTGGTAGCCGTAGCTATCGGCATAACGGGCGACATCCATCCAATGCACCGCCATCTTCTCGCCATATTGGGATGTATTAAGAAGTTCATCCACCATCTTTTCATAGGCGGCATCGCTCGTGTCGGCGAGAAAGGCATCCATCCTCTCCAAAGAGGGGGGAATCCCCGTGATATCGAGACAGACGCGTTTCAGCAGGCGTTCTTTATCTGCTTGCGCATTCGGCTGCAATCCCATCTTGTCCAGGCGGTCCAGGACGAAATAATCGATCTCGTTGCGCACCCAGTCCTTGTCCTTTATTTGTGGAAGAGGCGCCTTTACGGGGGGCGTAAAGGCCCAATGTCTTTCATATTTTGCGCCCTGTTGTATCCATTTTTCGAACAATCTCGTCTCCCGGGGGGTAAGAGCGCCCAGGTGGGCATCCGGCGGGGGCATCTGGTAAGTGGCATCCGAAGACCCCACCCGCCGCAGCAGTTCGGACTCTCCCGGCCGCCCGGGAACAATGGCATAAGCGCCCTTTGTTACTTTGAGGGGAGCGTAGGCGCTATCGGCGATATCCAATCGCAAATGGGCCTCGCGGTGATTGGCATCCGGCCCATGACATTTGAAGCATTTATCGGAAAGGATGGGTCGGATATCAAAATTAAAGCTGACGACATCCGGCAGGTCGTTCCCGGCGCTACTGCCGGGGTGGTGCAGGCAGGACATCCAGATGAAAATGGTTCCCGCTATCAGGGTCAATATGGCGCCTGTTCTACGAATAATGTTTTATTTGGCGAAACAATCGGAGCTTGTTCTAATCCTCTCTAAGATAACCCTTTTGATCCAAATGCAGGACAGAATTTTACGTCAATGAATCATGGACGGGGATGGCAAGTCCCTGACGGACAAGGTATGGCGGCAGAGATTCAACAGCGGGAAAAATGCGGCCAGGAACAGCGCGTGCTGCATTTCCAGGGCGGATTCTGTCAGGCAAAGCAGCAATACCAGCGCGATGGTAAAAGCCGCCTCTACCTTAGCTGCGGAGCGGGCAAGCGCGATAAGTGAGGCGATAGCCAGCATGAAAATAACCCAGCCAACAAGGCCTGAATGCACCAGGACTTCCACATACTCGTTGTGAAAGTTATACCGCAGATAACCCTGGCTCATGCCGGCAGCCAGGTATTTCTGATCCAGCAGCTCCTGGCTGTCTCCGCCGCTGACACCAAAAACCCAGGCATGATTCTCCCGCAGAATATCAAAAGCGGACCGCCACATGAACAGGCGGAGGGATATGCCGTTGATCCCGGAGTGAACGAACCCCGGTCTTATGCTGCCTGCCAGTAATCCGGGATCAAGTTCTCTGCACCGGCGGCTGATGGGATTGTCCGTAAAGGCCAGCGCCCCCATTGCCAGGATGATCAGCAGACCAAAGAAGCGTATGCGTGCCGGGTTTATTTTTGGCCGCCGGCCGCGGAAGTAGACGGCATAAACAACGATCAGCAATACCAGCAGCAGCCGCGAAGAAAGGAGCAGCATCATCCCGGTAAAAAAAACGATCAGGAATATACGTAGGCCGCGTACAGCGGCAGCGCGCGGCAGACGGCCCGAAAAGACCGACACCGGCGACAAGGTGGAATAAAGAAGGAAGAGGAGAGCGACAAACAGGTAGCCGGAAAAAAAGATTGCGTTGACGCCAACCGGACTGGTTAGCTGGTGATAGAAAAAGACGTCGATATCCTGCTGCCAGCGGTATTCCACCACTGCCATCGAGAGACAATAAAGACATACAGCAGCCAGCAACAGGCAATAGGCAGTGAACAGCTTTCTGTAACCATTATTGTCGGTGAAAGGACCTGCACAGAAAATGAAGGGGATGGCGACGAGGGTGGCCTTGCCTTCCATCTGCCGCCATCCGGCAAAAAGATGATGGGTATAGAAAAGGCCGGCGAATTCGATCAAAAAAATGGCGCTGTAAGCCAGAAAGAAAATATTGGTAAAGGCCGATTTTAAGGCAACGCGGGGGCTGCCGTCAAACAACCGGCAGAGCAGCAGCAGAATGATCAGGTAGCTGTTGATATTGAACCAGGAAAAAAGAGTGGTTGCTATAACGGACAAGGTCAGGTAATAATGCAGCTTCTTCCGTAAAAAAAAGTTTTCACTCATATAAATCCTTCTTCGTCCATCAGGACAAACGCAGTGCAGGGGCCGGGAGTTGCCCGAAAAGAGAGAAATGAATCCGCTTCCGCGGGATTATTGGCATCAATCTTGTTGATGAGGGGGTGTTAAAAATCCTATTGAAATGATCCGGAATTACTTCGCGATTGCCCTGATGCTGGCGCTCCTGCCCTGCGCCTGTAAAAAGACCGGCGCTTCTCCCGCTCCAACACCCGGTTCGACGGATTCAACCGTAACGACACCCACGAATACAAAGCCTGCGACATCTTCGAAAAAAGGAGCCGATTTCAGCACGAATATGACGGATGGCGCCTGGAATGGCGATGTGGTCAGCCTGGCGCCTTTTTGGTACTACACCTGGGGAACGCCCGTGCCAAGTCCTTCTCCGCAGAATTGCGAATTTGTGTCCATGTTCTGGGGGGCAGGGAATGTAACGGACGCCGATATTTCGGCTGTCCGGCAGTTAAAGGTGCAGGGGTCGGTAAAATATGTGCTGGGTTTTAATGAACCCGACCAGTCGGGGCAGTCAAATATGACGGTATCGCAGGCGCTCGCCTTATGGCCGCAGCTGGAAAGTATTGGTTTGCCCCTTGGCAGCCCGGCCACCTCCTGGCCGACAATTCAATGGTTCACCGATTTCATGGATTCGGTCAAAGCAGAGAACCTGCGGGTAGATTTTATCTGCGTACACATGTATGTGGGGACCGATGATGTCAGCTTTGTGCAGACCCTGCAGCAAGTCTATAATACCTACCATCTCCCCATCTGGATAACGGAATTCGCTACCGCGGATTGGAATGCGACGACTATTTCGAACAATACGTATACGGCTACCGATGCTGCGGGCTTTATGCAGCGGCTGCTGCCCCAGCTGGACTCGCTGAGTTTTGTACAACGCTATTCCTGGTTCTCCGGCGATCCGACCAGCGCCCAGCTCTGGCCATCGGCGCTTATCGGCAGCAATGGAGCGCTGACTGCACTGGGCAGCTGGTATGCGAATTATCAGCCGAATGCGGCGATAAGGCAATAATCATTTGCTCAAAGGTGGTTCTTCCAGTACCGATAGAAAATTGC
>Ga0302326_10004901_pt1 | contig 30753 bp, 26 predicted proteins | sample Palsa_T0_3_FD_202264 | JGI IMG/M metagenome (GOLD analysis project Ga0302326, IMG submission 202264) | Peat permafrost microbial communities from Stordalen Mire near Abisko, Sweden - Palsa_T0_3 | ecosystem: Environmental > Terrestrial > Soil > Palsa > Peat permafrost | place: Sweden: Abisko... | reverse complement strand
TCAATACCACGTGCTCGGCGATGGGGAACAGGATATCGGCGATTTCCTGGAGCGCTTTGTCGCGCATTGCGGCGAAAACCAGCGTCAATTCGCGGCCGGGGAAATTCTCCGACAGCGCCGACCGCAACGCCCACGCGCCCGCGGGATTATGCGCCACATCGAGCACCATCTCACGCTGATGCGTCGCTGGCGACGGCGGAAGCACCTGGAAGCGTCCGGGCCAGTTTGTCTCGCGAATGCCTTGCTCCACCTGCTTCGCCGTGACTTTGAATCCAAAGTGTCCCAACTCTTCCGCCGTCGCAATCGCCAGCGCGATGTTGCGCAACTGATGCCGACCCGCCAGCGGCGAATCGATTTCAATCTCCTCGCCCACGACGGTGAGCGGATAGCGGCTTCGGCCCGACACAGGAACCCTGCGCCCTCCGAGATAAGCTGCTGCACCCGGCGAGACCGGCGGCACATACTTTGCAGCGCTAACGCCTCTTGCGTCATTTTCCTGAATCGCGTTGCCGATGACGTCGTTGGCCTGCGGATGCTGCGGCAGCGTCACCACTACTCCGTGCTGGCGAACGATGCCCACCTTCTCGCGCGCGATCTCGGCAATCGTATCGCCCAGGTACTTCTGATGATCGAGCGAGATGTCGGCGATGACGGAGATCGCAGGATCGACGACGTTGGTCGCATCCAGCCGCCCGCCCATGCCGACCTCAAGGACTGCGATCTCCACGCCGACGCTGGCGAAATACTCGAACGCCATAGCGGTCAGCATCTCGAAAAAGCTGGGATGCCAGGGCAGCTTGCCGGAATGCAGAAGCTGTTGCGCGACGCGCTCCACGCGATCATAAATCACGCCGAACTCGGCATCGGAGATCATCTCGCCATTAACCTGAATGCGCTCGTTGATACGCAAAAGGTGCGGCGAACTGTAGAGCGCGGTGCGGTATCCCGCAACCCGCAGGATTGATGCCAGGGTTGCAGCGGTGGAACCCTTGCCGTTCGTCCCGGCGATGAGCACGCTGGCAAATCGCCGCTCAGGATGGCCAAGCTCCTGCAGCATCTCCCGCACGTAAGCCAGATCGAACTTGTGCGAAGGAGTGCTCGCCAGCTCGTGGCCGAGCGCGTAAAGCTGCTCTACCGTGTGTTGGTAGGACATGGGACCTCAGTTCAGATTACAACAGTTTGAATGGGGGTTCGAGGCTTGGCCTCCCCAGAATAGCAATGGTGAAAGCTGTCTTCTGTTGTAAAATTTGTACCTTTCCGTCGCCCGGTGCATCTTTTCCTGAGTCGGGATTGGTATTAGCGCCGAAGGCAGGTCGGCACGAAGGTTTTCTGCATCTAAGAGGACTTATGTCGCGACCGGTCGTACAGAGTACCGTCGAGGGCAGCGCTTCCGGCAATCCTCATTGTCAGGGAGACGGATCTCTGCTGCAGAAATATCTGAAGGTCCGGGATACGTCGCTGCAAATTTGTGCTCCGTTGGGTGTGGAGGACCACAACCTTCAGCCCAATCCGGATGCAAGTCCGGCGAAGTGGCATCTGGCCCACACCACGTGGTTCTTCGAAACCTTCGTGTTGTCGCAATACATGGCTGAGTTCCGCCAGTTTCATCCTGCCTTCCGCAATCTTTTCAACTCCTACTACAACGCGGTTGGCGATCGTCCGCTGCGGGCGTTGCGGCATATTTTGTCGCGGCCTAGCCTGGACGAGGTCCATGCCTACCGCATTTATGTGGACGAAGCCATGGTCCACTTGCTGACGCTGGAGCAGCCTGCGGCCGCGCTCGATCTGATAGAGCTTGGCATCAACCATGAGCAGCAGCACCAGGAGTTGATTGTTACCGACGTCAAGAACGGACTATGGACCAATCCTCTGCGGCCGGCGTACCGAACCAACGGAGAGCACGTAACGGACAGCGCCGCACACTCGACCGCATCGCTGCGGTGGCAAAGCTTCCCCGAGGGCGTGTATTCCGCCGGCTTTGAAGGCAGCGGCTTCGCCTTCGACAATGAAAGCCCGCGCCACAACGTTTACCTCGAAGCTTTTCGCCTGGCGTCGCGTCTGGTGACCAACGGGGAATTCCTGGAATTCATGCGCGACGGCGGCTACAGCAATCCGCTGCTGTGGTTTTCGGATGGATGGGACTGTGTCCGCAATAGTCAATGGAACGCGCCGCTGTATTGGGAGCAACGCGACGTCGAGTGGCGGAACTACACCATCGAGGGCATGCAGCCGTTGCACCTGAATGAGCCGGTGTGCCACGTCAGCTACTACGAGGCCGATGCCTTTGCGCGCTGGGCGGGCGCGCGGCTGCCAAGTGAGTTCGAGTGGGAAGTGGCAGCGCGGTCATGTCCGATCGCCGGCAATTTTCTTGAGTCGGGCGCTCTGCATCCGCAACCTGCAACTGCGACGGAGCCGTTAGCGCAGATGTTCGGCGATGTGTGGGAGTGGACAGCGAGTCCCTACGTTGCCTATCCCGGTTTTCAGCCGGCGGCGGGCGCGGTGGGCGAGTACAACAGCAAGTTCATGTGCAACCAGATGGTGCTGCACGGCGGCTCGTCCGCAACACCGCAGTCGCACATGCGGGCCACGTATCGCAATTTCTTCCCGCCCACTGCGCGCTGGCAGTTCATGGGGCTGAGGTTGGCCAATGGCGACTAGCAAGCAAGTTCAGCTCTTCACCAACGACGCGATCGCCCTTGATGTGCGCCGGGGGCTGAGCGCTTCGCCAAAATATCTTCCTTCCAAACTTTTTTACGATGAGGTTGGCTCGCAGCTGTTCGAGCAGATCACCGAGCTGCCGGAGTATTACCTCAGCCGCACCGAGCGCTCTATCCTGGAGCAATATGCCGGAGAAATTCTGGCAAATGCCGGGCCGTCGCTTACCCTGGTGGAGTTGGGCGCGGGCACGGCGGCCAAGACTTGTGTTCTGATTGAAGAGCTGTTGCTGCGGCAGAGCCGGGCGCTGTTTTATCCCATCGATGTTTCCCCTTCGGCATTGGAACAGGCGGTGCGGCAGCTGGGCCGGCAATTTCCCTGCTTGCGGGTGAATCCCATTGTTGGCGACTACGCCGGCGGCGTGCCCGCGCTCAGTCGCATCACCGGCCGCAAGCTGGTGCTGTACATCGGCTCCAGCATTGGCAATTTCGAGCCGCACCAGGCGATTCGTCTGCTGCGCCGCATTCGGCAGACGCTTCGGTCCGGCGACGCCCTCCTGCTGGGCGCCGACTTTGCCAAGAGCCCGAAAATCCTGGTGCCCGCCTACGACGACGCGCAGGGCGTGACCGCGGCCTTCAACAAGAACATTCTGGCGCGCCTGAACCGCGAGCTGGAAGCCGACTTTGAGGTCGATGCCTTCCGGCACGTCGCGCGGTGGAACCGGCGCTGCTCGCGAATGGAAATCTATCTGGAGAGCATGACGGCGCAGACGGCATTTCTGCCCGCCCTCGATCTCGACGTTTCCTTCGAGCGCGGCGAGCGCATGCACACCGAAAACAGCTACAAATACACCGATGCCATGATCGAATCGATCCTGCGCGAGAGCGGCTTCATGCTGGAGCAGACCTGGTGCGACCGCAAGAAGTGGTTCGGGCTGCACCTGGCAAGGGTGTGACACAGCGCCATCCGTCGCAGTTAAACTCCAATGTAGCTACGGCGATCGAGTGGCCGTGCCGTCTAAATGAAAACCACTATGCGTCGAACCGCTGTGTGCCTGTTGGCGATTGCCGGCCTCATCTCGCCGGCGTGGCCGTGGGGTAATGAAGGCCACAGCGCCATCAACCGGGTCGCAGCCGAAAAGCTGCCGCCTGACGTACCAGCTTTCCTGCGCAAGGCCGAAGCTCAGCTGGCCTATCTTGGTCCGGAGCCCGATCGCTGGCGGCAAACTTCCGAGCTGGCCCTTAAGCGAGCGCAGGAGCCTGACCACTTCATCGATCTTGAGCTGGTCGAGGGCATGGAGCTTCCGCCCGACCGTTACAGTTTTTATCGCGCGCTCGAAGCTCGGCGCGCGGAGACGCCCGGGCATCCCGATGATCTCCTGCCGGAGCGAGTCGGTCTACAGCCCTACATCGCCGAGGAAATTTACGAGCGATTGATCGTCGCCTTTCGCGAGTATCGCCACGCCATTGCCGAGCATCGCAATACTGATTTTGCCGAGGCCAATGCCATTTTTTATGCGGGATGGCTAGGCCACTACGTCGGCGACGCATCGAATCCTTTGCACACGACCATTCACCATAACGGCTGGATAGGTGCGAATCCGAAGGGATACACCACTGGCAATACCATTCACTGGAAGATGGAGGGTATTTTCGTCGCCGACAATCTGAAGCAGTTGCAGTTTGCCGACCTGGTGCCGGCGCAGCCGCGGCGGCTCGCCGATCCCTTCCAGGATTACTTGAAGTATCTCCACGAATCTCATCAATACGTGGAAACGGTTTATCGGCTGGAGAAGGCGGGAGGGTTTGACGGCGCGGGCACTGCCGCGTCACGCGACTTCATTCGTCAGCGGCTTGCCGCTGGTGCTACCATGCTGCGCGATATGTGGTACACGGCGTGGGTGCAGAGCGGCAATAACTCCGACGCATCCGCCGCTCCAAAGCCGGCTGCACACTCCGCTTTTCAAGATCACAGATAGAGGAAGTTCTTCTAGGCACGGAAGCCGTCCCGGTACAGCACCAGCGCTGAGGCCACTCGCTATGTTCGCAAGCGAAACTGGTGTAGAGTGTTTGTCACCGAGGAACCGAATACGACGTAGCAGTGCGAGGCATGGCCAAAACGCCCCGGAAGAGTCAGCCCATCCCTGCCAATCCAGCCAGTGATTCTGCCGCCAACGGCGCAGCCGCTGGAGCCGTGCCAGTCGTGGCCAATCAACTGCGCCGCTCCTTCCGTGTGAGGGATGGGGTGGCGCCGATCATATCCAACGTGGTTGGGGTTGGTATCTTCACCACTCCGGCGCTCATTGCCAGACTGGTGCCCGAACCCGGCGCGATGCTGGGACTGTGGATTGCCGGAGGCGCTCTCGCACTGGCTGGAGCAATGTCCTACGCGCAACTGGGCAAGCTGTGGCCGTGGGCTGGCGGCGAATACATCTATCTCTCCAAGGCGTATGGCCTGACGGCCGGATTTCTTTCGGGCTGGACGTCTCTGATCGCAGGCTTCTCCGGTGCGGTTGCCGCCTGCGCCGTGGGAATGGTCATCTATCTTGGGCAATATTTTCCCGCCCTGGCCTCAGACCATGCTTTTTTCTCCATCAACTTTTATGTAGGCGCGTTCAGCTTCTCGCCGCGCTCGTTGACGGCGGCCTCCGTGGTCATCGTCTTTGCTTTGTTGCATGCCTGCAACCTGGGCGCGGGCAAGATCACGCAGAACGCGCTGGCCTGCCTGATTCTCGGCATCGTCATTGTTTTTTGCGTGGCTGGCTTTGCCGCAGCGACAGGTTCGTGGTCGCACTTTCGCGCGGTAGACGTGCCGTTCCGGCCGACGAGTTGGCTGCTGGCGCTCATCCCGATCATGTTCACCTATAGCGGATGGAATGCAGCAGCCTATATTTCGGAAGAGATGTATGACACACGGCGCAGCATCGGTCCTGCTCTGTTGATTGGGACGTGCATCATCATCGTCCTGTACGTAGCACTCAACACGTTGTACTTGTATGCGATCCCTCCCGCTCAGATGCAGAACGCGATCAACGTGGGCGACGTCGCCGCTCATGCCTTGTTCGGAGTGGGACGGCACTTTGTGACGCCGGCGCTCATCATCGCGCAACTGGGCGCAATCAGCGCCATGACCATCGCCGGTCCGCGAGTTTACTTCGCCATGTCGCGGGATGGCGCGTTTATCCCCAGCTTCGCGCGCGTCAGTCCGCGGCTTGGGACACCGGCGCTGGCCATTGCTCTGCAAGGGTTGTGGAGCGTGCTTCTGGTGACCGCCGGCAGCTTCGAACAGATCCTGACTTACACCGGCTTTACCATCCTGCTATCCTCAGGCGCGGCGGTTGCGGGACTGTTCGTGGCCCGGCGCGACGAGTTGCGCGCGGGTCCCAGGCTCTGGTTGAAGATGCTGGCCCCGGCGGTGTTCGTTGTCGCCTGCGCGGCGATCGTGGTGAACACGGTTTGGGGAGATCCGAAAACCGCGCTGCGGGGGACGGTGTTGATCGCAGCCGGGCTGCCGGTGTTCTACTGGTCAAGGCGGAAAAAGCCGGTGGCTGTGTCTCCGGCTCTGGCGGTTGGCGACGAAAAACCTCTTTTGCACCGGAGCATGCCCGAGTAATTGCAAAGAACATTAATTATGGATAGCAAACATACTAAGATCCTGGGACTTCTTTTCGTCTGCGTTCTCGCTTCTGGCGCGGCGGTCGCGCAGGCTCCGCAATACGTTCCGTTCAGCCAGGCCCAACCGGTGCTGCGGGCTTATCAGAAGTCTCTGCCCAAGGAATTGACAGCTTCGGGACAGCCCACCGCTGCCACATGGGACTCGTGGATTCGCAGTCAGGACCAGGAGATTCGTGTCCGGCTGGAACGCGGTGAAGAAGACACTTTGACCAACTTGCTGCGGCTGGGCGTCACCTATACCAACGAGGAGCGGATTTCGTATCAGTCGCTGGAGCGTTACGGAAAGGACGGTTACGTCGACTCCATTGCCGACAAGCGGGCCAACGATCTTATCCGCGCTTTGGCCTCGCCACACGCCAGCGAAGGCATGACGGAGTTGCGCGCCTTTCTGGAGAAGCAAGGCTTCAACCTCAAGACTCCCGAGGGCCAGAAGAAACTCAAGGCGTACCTGCTGGCCAACCTGGCCCGCATGCGCGACGAGGTAATCCGCGCTGAAGCGGAGATCTACAAGAAGAACGGGGCTAATCTCTCGCAACAATTCAAGGACCGCGGTATTTCGACGGACAGCAATCTCTACCCGGACTACATGATCGAGCTGCATCTGCGGCACATGATGGAACAGGGCCTGCTGAAGCCGGGCAGCATCCGTCGCGTGGCCATTGTTGGTCCTGGTCTGGACTTCGTGAACAAGAACTCCGGCTCGGACTTCTATCCGCCGCAGACCACGCAACCCTTTGCGGTAATCGATTCGCTGGCGCGCCTGCACCTTGCCGACCCGGCGACGGTTGAAGTTGAAACCTTCGACATCAGCTCGCGGGTCAATAAGCACCTGGCGCGGGCGCGCGCGGAAGCTGCGGCCGGCAAGGCCTACACCATCCAGTTGCTGGCCGATCCCTCCGACCAGTGGAGCAAGGACTACCACTCCGGCTTTCTGGAATATTGGCAAAAGCTCGGCGATCAGATTGGCAAGCCTGCGGCGAAGATTCCCGTGCCCTACAACGCAGCCGCAGCCGGCATCTGGAACCGCGCCGTCAGCGTGCGGCCGACGGTCGTGCTCAGGGTGACGCCGGTGGATATGAATGTCGTCTTCCAGACCATTCCGCTGCCGCCGGACAAGCAGTTCGATCTGGTCATCGGGACCAATATTTTCGTTTATTACGCCAGCCTGGAGCAATCGCTGGCGCGCGCGAATCTGGGGACAATGATCAAGCCCGGCGGCTTCCTCATCACCAACGAAGCGCTGGCGGGCGGGGCTCCCTCGAAGCTGGCGGACTCGCTGGGAACCACGGTGGTGGTTGCGCCGTCGGACACGGAGTACATGTACACTTACGCGCGGCAGAAGTGAAAGGGCGGGCGCCGGGAATCTCCCGTGGCGGGGAGCGGTACAGTTCGAAATCAAGACTCCGGCGCAGGAGCGATAGGAGCTGCCGTCGATTTGGCCGCCGCCTCGGGTTTAGGCAGTCTACGCAGCTTTTTCTCTGCTCTCGCAAGAAAACAATTTGTCGCCGCAACCCATAGAGAAATTTCCGGGCTTAGCCAGGCGATTGTCTCCAAGATGTCAGCATAGTCTCTAGGGAGGTCGCGCTTACCGCCGACGATACGCTGGTGGTGTGCAATGCGATTTCGCAGGGATTTGAGATCCATAAGCCGCTTGTGAAGGGCTTTGCGCTTAATTCTTATCGGGAAAAGGCGGCGAATGTATTCACTCCACACTGTCTTGTCGTAATAGCCTCCACATAACCGAACCCAAAAACCGAAGTTCACCTCGGCTATGACTCGGGCCGATGTTACAATTTCGCCCGCCTCCTCAATGCTTTCTTTGGCCTTCTTTACTGCCTCCCGTTCTGAATCGGCAAGTCCTATCTTGTCGTACCAGTCGGCATGCCCAAACCGTTCGTTGATGACGCTATGAATAGCGTTCCTCAGCGCTACTTCGAGCCACTGCATTACGCCATAGAGCGCCTCCGAAAGCTCAGTGTTGCGTTCATACAGCAGCAGGCCGATCTTTCGATTTCCACGCGCCAAGACGTAATAGTTCGCGAGTCGTTCAGGCGAAATGTACTTTTCTGCTGCCTCAAGTATCTGATCTGTAATATCGAATTCGACTTGACTGTCTGCCATAAGGGGTATAAACTAGCTTTTGTATGCTTAGGATTTGACCGCTGCTCTGCATGTCGCCTAAGCGCTAGGTAGTATGAAGAGGCCGCCTCCATGGCGGCTTCTTCCATTCTGGCGCCCCAACGATCCCAACCACGTCATCCAGTTCCCAAACGCGTTGCGAGGCTGCAGCGTGATGCGTCGGCGCGTCGTAAATCATGTGCAACTTCGCGTGGCCTTCAGTGTACGCCGTCCGGCCCAGCGTTAAGCCCCGTGGATTTCAACCGGCATCTTCGCCGAGCCGGTTGAGTTTCCGGTGCGCTTTCTCTACTATCCAAGTTTTGCCGACGATCGAGGTGAGTAGCCGTGGACGGACTGAGAGTTCTGATCACGCGCCAGCAGATCGCAGCCAAAGTTGCCGAGATGGGGGCGCGCATCACGGCTGACTTTGCCGGCGAGCCGGTCGTCCTGATCGGGGTGCTGAAGGGCTCGGCCATTTTTCTTGCCGACCTCGCCCGCCAGATCCAGCTCGACGCCAGCTTCGACTTCATCGCAGTTTTCAGCTACGGAGACGGCAAGCAGCACAGCGGAGAAGTGAGGCTAGTGAAGGATGTGGACCACTCCCTGGAAGGCAAGAACGTCATTCTGGTGGAAGATATCCTCGACACTGGACTGACCCTGACGTATATCAAGAGCCTGTTTCAGGCGCATCAGCCGAAGAGCATTAAAATTGCCGCGCTGCTGGATAAAGTGTCGCGGCGTATCGAGCCCATTCAGGCCGATTATGTTGGTTTCGTGATCCCGGACGAATTTGTCGTAGGATATGGACTTGACTTTGCCGAGCGTTATCGTAATCTGCCAGATGTTTATATTTTGGAATCGTCCTCTGATGGGGCATAGAGTCTAGCTGGCTATGTCAGTGTATTCGCCTGTCGTCGCCGGAATCCCGGCCCTGCCCGTGAGTGATTGGCAAAGCGCCGCCAAGCTCATCGAACACACCCTTTTGAAACCCGATGCCACCCGCCAGCAGGTGACAACGCTCTGCCAGGAGGCGGTGCATTACGGATTCCACGCCGTCATGGTGAATCCGGTGAATGTGGCGCAGGCGGCCGGGTCGCTTCGCGGAACGGCGGTGAATGTCGGCACGGTGGTCGGCTTTCCTTTGGGGGCCAACCTGACTGTCACGAAGCTGGTGGAAGCCGAGACTGCGCTGCGCAATGGGGCCAGCGAACTCGACATGGTAATGAATATCGGCGCGCTGAAGTCGGCCCAGCGCGTGCTGGTGCAGACCGAGATTCGCAGCCTCACCCAACTGGCACATCGGCATGGCGCCGTTCTGAAGCTCATTCTGGAAAACGCTCTGCTGAGCCAGGAAGAAAAAATCTTGGCCTGCGCCCTCGCCGTCGAAGCCGGAGTCGACTTTGTGAAGACCTCCAGTGGAATGGCCGATTCCGGCGCGACTGCCTACGACGTGGCGCTGATGCGTGGGGTGGTCGGCCTCAACATCGGAGTGAAGGCTGCCGGCGGCATTCGCACCGCGGCGCATATGCTGGAGATGGTGGATGCTGGAGCGAATCGCATCGGCACCAGCGCCAGCGTGCAGATCGTGCAGGAGATGGGCGCGCCCGTGGATGAGTGAGCGGGGATAAGCTCTTGTACGGGCATCCCTAGCTAGAAGACTGCCCCCGCCAGGCTAGCGATCCAAATCCAAGTTCCGCGACTCCTTTCGCACTGTGTTTCCATCTTCCCACCTTGGTAGTTGTCCCAATTAATTTCTATCCCGCACAAGACCTAATTGATCTTCCTGCCCTGCCGATAGGAGTTACCGACAGTACTTAAGTAGTGGAACAAAGCTAGCCAGACTTGTCCGTCTGGCGAATTCGCAGGGAGGAAGGTCGAAATGAAACTACTTCGCAATCTGCTAAGGGAGGAATCCGGTCAGGACCTGATCGAATACGCCCTGGCAGCAGCAATGATAGCGTTGGCCGCCGTGGCCGCCATGAGCGCCTTGGCCACCAACATCAGCAATGCGTTCAGTGCGGTCGGCAGCAAACTAAGCAGCGCCGTGGCCTGAGGGGGAGCTGCAACTCCTGGAGGCCGGCATCAGCCTGGAGGCAGGCCTTCGAGGAAAACGAGCACGAGCGCCGCGCCGACGCTGATCAACGGCTGCTCAACCAGACACGCCAGGCTCAATGCTCCAGCGCCGGAGGTGGTTGCAGGTGGCAGCCACTCCGGCAACGCTGGCGATTTGCGATCTTCTGCTGAGATGAAAACATGAACTCCCGTCGCGTGCTTCTTGCCCTGCTCATCGCCCTGCTGCTTTCCGGCGCAGTCACTTTCTTCATCAGCCGCAAGCTCAGCAGTTCCAGCAATACCCATCCCAACGTGCAGCGTTATGTAGCCGCCTCGCGGTCACTCGAAGCCGGAGAGGTGCTGAAGCCGGAGGACCTGGTTCTGACCGACTGGCCGGCGTCGGTCCCATTGGCGAACGCTTTCACCAAAGTCGGCGACCTGGCCGGGCGGGCCGTGATCTTTCCCGTGGCCGCTTCCGAGCCAATTCTGGAGGGATACCTGGCAGCTCCCGGCTCGGGCATTGGGCTGACAACCAAGATTCCGGAAGGCATGCGCGCCACCTCGGTGAAGTCCGACGAGGTGGTCGGGGTGGCAGGATTTCTCTTTCCGGGATCGCACGTGGACGTGCTGGTCACCTTCCGCTCTGACCGCGCTCCCACACCGGAGACGCAGATCGTTCTCCAGGATGTGGAGGTGCTGACGGCGGGGCAGAAGCTGGAGCCTGAGCCGCAAGGGAAGCCCGATGCCGTCAGCGTGGTCACGCTGCTGCTCACGCCCGAGGACGCACAGAAGCTGGTGCTGGCCAGCGCCCAGGGAAGTATCCAGTTCGTCCTGCGCAATGGCGCCGACCATACCAAGGTCAAAGCCATGCCGGTGCAGATGGCGCAGTTGTCCGGCGTCGAAGCTGGGCCCGCGCCGGCGGCAGTAACGCCTCGCGTCCATTCGCCGATAAAAGAACCGTACGTTGTCGAAACCATTCTCGGCGACAAGCGTACAAGCAAGAGTTTTGAGTGACGATATGAAACCCCTGGTCCCCTGGAAATTGACCCCTCGACTGCGCTCAGGGCAAGCCTTGGCGTTGATCGCGGTGCTGCTCGCGGCTGCAATATCGGCCGCCCAGTCGCCAGCAGCTGCCTCGCCGGCGGCAACTTCATCTCAATCTGCGAGTCCGGCTGCAAGTGAGGCTCAATCAAGCGCGCCATCAGCGCCAGTCGCTGCGGCAAGCGACGCGACATCACAAAGGCACGTCGCTCCCATGGCGTTGAAGGCTGTTGCCGCGGCGGCTTCGCCGGGCGACACTGCAACTGCGGTCGCCGGGGGCCAGCCGCCATCCAGCGCCGAAGAGATGCACAGACTTCACCTGATTGTCGGCCGCTCGCTGTTTCTGAATTTTTCCGAGCGGCTGCGGCGCATCTATGTGAGCAACCCCGTGGTGCTGGACTCGATTGCCTCCAGCCCGTTTGAAGTGGTGATCACGGCCAAATCGGCGGGCACCAGCAGCCTGGTGTTGTGGTCGAACGGCGGCCAGGCGACGATGTACACCGTGCTCGCCGACGTGGACGTAGCTGGTTTGCGAGAATCGCTGGCGAACGCGCTTCCCGGCGATCATGTCGAGGTTGAGGCGCAGCAAGGGCGGGTCCACCTTACCGGTGTGGTCAGCAGCGATGCAGCGGCTGACGAGGCTGCGAGGCTGGCAGGTGTCTACTCCAAGGACGTGATTAACTCGCTGGTAGTCGATCCCGGTCACCTGCCGCAAGTGCAGTTGCAGGTGCGCATTGCCGAGATCGATCGCTCAAAACTGACCGCGTTCGGCATCAATTTATTCGGCCTGAATGGCAGCAATATCGGCCAGGGAAGCACGGAGCAGTTCTCTCCTTTCACCTTCCAACCCAACGGCTCAGCCACCCAGGCCATTACCTCGGATTTCCTGAACCTGTTCTACTTCAACGTCAAGAACGGCATCGGCGCGACCATCAAGGACCTGCAGACGAAGGGTATCCTGCAAATCCTGGCCGAGCCCAACCTGACCACGCTTCATGGCAAGACGGCGCGCTTCCTGGCGGGCGGGGAGTTTCCTTACCCCATCGTGCAGCCGGGCGGAGCAGGCAGTGTGGCGACGGTGACAGTCCAGTTCCGGCCTTACGGGGTGAAGCTGGAATTCACTCCCTTCGTGAACTCGGATGGGACCATACGGCTCCGAGTTGCGCCGGAGGTGAGCGCGCTGGACTACACCAACGAGGTGGTGATTGCGGGATACAGTTTGCCGGCACTGTCCACGCGCCGGGCAGAGACGGAAGTGGAATTGAAGGACGGACAGAGCTTTGGCATCTCCGGCATCCTGGATAACCGCATCACCGACACCTTGAGCAAGATGCCGGGCATCGGCGATATACCCGTCCTGGGAGTGCTGTTCCGTTCCAAGAACCTGAACCACTCGACTATGGAGCTCATCGTCATCGTCACCCCCAAAATCATCGACTCGCTCAGCGGCCCCGGGTTGCCGCCTCCGTCAACTCCGGAAATGCCAGTACCGTTTCTACAGCCGCAGGCGTTTGATCGTACTTTGCCGAAGAATTGAGGACCAGGATTCGTTGCGCAACGCAAGTTTGGAGAGCATGACGTGAACAGCGAGGAATTTACGGAAAGCGCTACCGGCTTGTGCGTCGCCACCCTGTGCGCGGATTCAGAGACAGCCACGGCGGTGAAGCAGGCAGTCGCGCGGAAAAACGGGACCTTTGCCGGCGAGCTGCAGGACTACTCGCGTTGTAACAGCGATCCACTGCTCGTGCAGAAGCTGCAACGGGCGGAGGTCTGCGTGTGTGTCATCGACTTCGACCGGGACCGCGCGGCAGCGGTGCAGGCGGCGAACGTTCTACAGCAAAGCCTGCATGGCCGTGGCAGCCTGATCGCCGTGTCCGCCGAGTCGGACCCCGCGCTGCTGCTGGAGGCGATGCGGGCCGGCTGCGGCGAGTATCTCACCAAGCCGGTGGTTGCCGATCAAGTTGCCGAGGCTTTCGACCGTCTGCGTGGCCGTTTAAGCGCCCGCAAGCAGACCCAGACGAAGCCCACGGGCAAAATTCTGGCACTGCTTGGCGCCCGCGGCGGAGCGGGTGCGACCACCCTGGCGGTCCATCTGGGTTGCTTCCTGGTGCGTCAGTACGGCAAGCGGACGCTGATTCTGGATGAGCACCGCCGCCTGGGACATGTCTCGTTGTACCTGGGCGAGGACGAAGGGAATTACCACTTTTACGAACTGGTCCGCAACATCGCCCGTCTGGACGAGATACTGCTGGACGGCTTTGTCATTCATCACTCCAGTTGTCTGGACATCCTGCCCTCGCCCGACGTCTTTGACGACACCGCCAACGTCTCGCTGGACGACATCCAGCGCGCCATTCGCTTTCTCGGCCAGAACTATGAGTTTGTGGTGATCGACTGTCCCCACGGCGTACACAATCTCAGCCTGGCCACCATCGACTGTTGCGACGAGCTTTACCTGATCGCCACTCCCGATGTCCCGGCGCTGCGCGACCTCACCCGTCATATCGACCGGCTGCTGCAAGGCAATGTGCCGCCTTCGAAGATCAAAATAGTCATCAACCGTTTCTCGTCGGAAGGCGCGCTCGCCCTGGAGCAAATCGAGAAGGCGATCCGCCAGCCCATCGCCATCGCCATTCCCAATGCCTCGTCCGACTTGATTCGGGCAATGAATACCGGCAACCCCATACGGCCCGAACGCAAGTCGGAGTTTGCCATCGAGATGAAGAAGTGGGCGGCGAGTCTGGTTACCGAGCAGTCGCCCGATGCGGCCGAACCAAAACGAAGGTTCGCCTTCTGGCATTGAGCCGGCTTAGTTGCGGTTCCGGAGGATTGAAGAGCGTTTATGGCTGAAGCCGCCACCACCACCACCACTACGCTTCCCGCCAGTCAACTGGCCGCCCACCTGGGCAGGGACGCTAATCCCCTGCTGGCGCGGGCGCAGCAAGACGTGAAGTCGGCGGTGCATCGCGAGCTCATCGGCAAGGTCGATCTGGAGAAGCTGCTCTACATGCAGGACACGCGGGGGCGGCAACAATTGCTGGCGGTCATTTTGCAGCTCGTCGCCGAATACGGTATCCCATTCAGCGCCAGCGAGCGCAGCCGCCTGGCCAATGAGGTGATGGATGAGGTTTTTGGGCTGGGCCCGCTAGAGCCGCTGTTGCAGGACCCCACGGTCACTGACATTCTAGTCAACACCGCCGATTCAGTCTACGTGGAGCGCGGTGGGGTGCTGGAGACGACCAACGTCGTCTTCAAGGACAACCATCACTTGATGCACATCATCGAGAAGATCGTTTCTCAGGTGGGGCGCCGGGTGGACGAGTCCTCGCCCATGGTTGACGCCCGGCTGCGCGATGGCTCGCGCGTCAATGCCATCATCCCGCCGCTGGCCATCGACGGCCCTATTCTCTCCATCCGCCGTTTTGGCGCGCAGCCGCTCACCGCCGCAGACCTGCTGGCCTACCGCGAGCTCACGCCGGTAATGATGGGAGTGTTGGAGAGCGCGGTGAAGGCGCGGCTGAATATCGTTGTGTCCGGCGGCACCGGTGCGGGCAAAACCACGTTGCTCAATGTGCTTTCCGGATTCATCTCCCCACGCGAGCGCATCGTCACCATCGAGGACTCGGCTGAACTCAAGCTGAAACAGAGGCACGTAGTGCGGCTGGAGTGCCGTCCTCCCAACGTGGAAGGCAAGGGCGGAGTGCGGCAGCGGGAGTTGCTGGTCAACGCTCTGCGTATGCGGCCCGACCGCATCGTGGTCGGCGAGGTTCGGGGCGAGGAAGCGCTCGACATGTTGCAGGCCATGAACACCGGCCATGACGGCTCCATCACCACGGTGCACGCCAACAGCCCGCGCGACGCCATCTCGCGCATCGAGACCATGGCCTTGATGGCCAACCTGAACCTGCCGGAAATGGCGATGCGGCAGCAGATTGCCGCAGCCATTCAGATCATCGTGCAGGTCTCGCGCATGAGTGACGGGTCGCGGCGGGTCACGCACATCTCCGAAATCACCGGCACCAGCGACCAGGTGATCAGCATGCAGGATGTTTTTCTCTTTCAAAAACGAGGTTTGGGACCGAACGGTAAAGTGCTGGGACGCTTCTACGCGACCGGGATCGTGCCCAAGTTTGCCGAGAAGCTACAGGCGGCGGGAATACACATGGACACCAACCTTCTGGATTTCTCCGAGGAGGTTTAGGGAAGATGGGAAAACCTTTCACCACAGAGACACAGAGACACAGAGGAATTCGTTTCACAGACAACCCACATAAGCGACTGAAGAAGTTTCTAAGACTCAACTTGCCGCTTTGCCTGTTCTCCCTCGCGAAAAAGGACTTCTCTTTGACTCTGTGTCTCTGTGTCTCTGTGGTGAGTGCTTTTCTTGAGACGGGCGGCGATGTGCGTCGGGAGGGGCAGTCATGTTCCTGATGGGGCTGATTTTTTCCCTGGTGCTAGTGCTGACCTTCGGGATCGTCCTGGTGATGACCCGGCCAACGGCCGCCGAGCGCACCATTGAAGAACGCATCGCCAAGCTGTATGTCGCGCCAGCTGGCGTCGACGGTCCGGATGACCATATCTCTGAGATCGTCAAGCAAACCCGCTTGAGCGAAATCGACTGGGTGGACGCGCTGTTGCGGCGTTGGAAGCTGGTCAAGAAGATTCAAAGGCTGATTGCCCGAGCGGAAAGCCTGTGGAGCGTCTCGGGCGTGCTTGCCTGGAGCTTCGGGCTGGCGGTCGCCGGCTACGCGATCGGCTACTACGAATTGCCGAGCCTGGCCATCGCCCTGCTGCCCGCATTGGTCTTCGCCGCGTTGCCATTCCTGTTCCTGCGCTACAAGCAAGTGCGGCGTCTGAAGGAATTCAACCGCCATCTGCCGGAGGCCATCGACCTGATGAGCCGCGCCTTGCGCGCCGGTCACTCCCTGACGGCGGCCATCGAGATCATTGGCGAGGAATCTCCCGAACCCGTGCGCAGCGAGTTTCGCGAAGTCTATCGGCAGCAGAACTTCGGGATACCGGCGCGGGAAGCGCTGTTGCAACTGGCCCGCAGGATTCCCCTGCCGGAGCTGAACTTTGTGGTCACCGCCATCCTGTTGCAGAAGGAGACGGGTGGAAACCTGGTGGAGGTGCTGGAACGGACCACGGCGGTGATTCGCGAACGGTTGCGCATTCAGGGCGAGATACGAACTCATACTGCCCAAGGCCGCCTGACCGGCTGGATCCTCTCCCTGCTGCCGGTGGCGATGTTCTTTCTCCTCAGCCTGGCCAACCGCGGCTATACCCGGGTGCTGATCGAAGATCCCACCGGCAGGATTCTGATCTACACCGGTGTCGGTCTGATCGTGCTGGGCGGACTGGTGATCCGCAAGATTGTGAGCGTGAAGATATGAACGGCATGAACGCCATGCGCGTAATCAGCTGGATGGTGACCGTCTTTTGCGCTGTGGCCGCGATTCTGGTCGCCCTGCTGATGCGGGGCTCGCACGAGGCCAAGCGCCTGATGGAGGTGACGCGCGCGCCGCTGTCCGCAACGAGCCAGGGACCCGCCCCTTCCCAGAATCCGGTGGCGCATCTCCTGTTGGGCCTGGCGCGCTTCATTCGCACACGCCTGGGCTTTGCCCAGGGCGAGAAGCTGCGGCAGAAGCTGTTGGCGGCCGGTCTTCGCGAAAGCTCGGCCGTCGATACCTACTTTGGCATCCGGCTGCTGGGTCCGATTGCGGCAGTGTTAGCCGGCACCTTCATTCGGAGTAACACCTTCTTTTGGATCCTCGTGCTGATGGGCTTGGCATACATTGCGCCTGATCTGTGGGTGGGCCATTGCGCCCGCAAGCGGCGGGAACGTATTCGGCTGGGATTGCCCGACGCCCTTGACCTGATGGTGGTGTGCGTGGATGCGGGACTGGCCATCGATCAAGCGCTGCTGCGGGCAGGCCAGGAACTGGCGCTCAGTCAGCCGGAGATTTCCGAGGAGTTCATCCAGATCAACTTCGAGCAGCGCGCCGGCAAGCCGCGCATTGAGGCCTGGCAGAGCATGGCCGATCGGACCAGGATCGAGACGGTCAAGGGCTTTGTCCAGATGCTGGCGCAGACCGACCGCTTCGGCACGCCGCTGGTGCGGGCGCTGCGCGTATTCGCTGACAGCCTCCGCCAGAAGCGCCGCCAGCAGGCTGAAGAGCTGGGCGCAAAGACCACCGTGAAGCTGATTTTTCCCCTGGTGTTGTTTATTTTCCCCAGCATCTTCATTGTTCTGCTGGGGCCGGCAATCATTCTCATCGCCAGGAACATGGCAGACATTTTCAAGTGAGGGTCGAGGTCATCGACGGAGGGAAGGAGGGAGAACAATGGATACAGTCACAGTGATCCGAGTTATCGCCGCGACGTTAGCCGTGGCGTGCCTGGGCGTCATCATCCTACGGCACAAAAGACATGCGTAGTTCCATCCCGGCGCAGATCATCAGTCGGCTTGGCCAACAGCGAGTGGATCCCGGAGGCGGAGTTGTCATCGATCCGCCGTCCGGGATTCATGCCTTCGTACGACACGGGTTTTACGGCGCACGCTCGTGGTGGCTGCTGTTGGCGACATGTCTCATCAGCTTCGCGCTCTTCTCGGCACGAATCGATGAAGGCTTTATCGGCGCCGACGATGGCACTCTCGCTCACGCTGCCGAGCGCGTACTTCAAGGCGAACGGCCGCAAGTGGATTTCTATGACAATTACACCGGTGGGCTGAGCTATGTGGACGCCTTCGGGCTGAAGCTGTTCGGCGTGAAAATGTTGTCGCTGCGCTGGATGCTGTTTCTGTTCTTTGCCGCGTGGGTGCCGGCAACCTGGTATCTGGCCTCGCGGTTTGCTTCGCCGCCCGGGGCATCGCTGATCACCCTGCTGGCCGTGCTGTGGAGCACGCCCATTTACCCTGCTCCGGTGGCGTCCTGGTACAACTTATACTTCGCCACCTTCGGGACCGCTGCGCTGTTTCGCTATATCGAAGACCGCCGCGCTGTCTGGATATTCCTGGCGGGCATTGCGGCAGGTGTTTCGTTCCTCTTTAAGATCGCTGGCTTGTACTTTTTCGCTGCGATCGTTCTGTTTCTCGTGTTTGACGAGCAGAGCAGAGAGCCGGCGCCAGAAGGCGATACTCGATCAGGATGGGCGTACTTTGCTTCGATCGCTTTGGCGCTGGGTGGCTTCGATTGCATGTTGTGGGGCCTTATTCGCAGCCGAATGAGCGCGGCCTCGGTCTACAATTTCCTCCTTCCCGTCCTGGTGCTCTCCGGGTTGCTCCTGGCGCGGGGCTGGCAATCTCGCCGCGGGGCAGGCTGGCTGCGGCTGCGCCGGCTGGGCATTCGGATTCTGGTCTTGAGTTCAGGCTTCCTGGCGCCAGTCTTGCTTTACCTTCTGCCGTATCTTCGTTCTCACGCTCTGGGGCGCTGGTTCTACGGAGTTCTGGTGATTCCCACGGGACGGTTGCAGTGTACATTTTATCCATCGATCCATCCGGTAGCAGCGAGCTGCTGCGTGCCGCTGGTCGTGCTGCTTCTGCTGAGCGCGCGCTCTTGGCCAGCGTTTAACGGCAGAATCGCTTTCGTTCTGCTTTCGGGCGTGGCTATTACGCTGCTGTTTCTTTGCGGTCGCTACGCAGGGTCCGCGCGCTGGGTGTGGGTTTCAGCCGCGGCGTCAATACCTGTAATCGTTATCGCAGGAGCAATCAGGTTGTGGCAAGGCACTCTGCGGCGGGAGGCAGCAATGCGCCTCATGCTGATGCTGGCGGTTACGGCGCTGTGCAGCGTCATTCAGTTCCCGTTTGCCGTACCGATGTACTTTTGTTATGTCGCCCCTCTCTTGATACTGACCTGCGCAGCTCTGAGTGACACGGATAGCATTCCAGCCACTGTCCCTTTGACCCTCCCGGTTGCCATCTTCTACCTGCTCTTCGCGGCGCTCTTGCTTCTGCCTAATCAGATTTACCGTCGTGGCATGTCACTTCATGCGACGCCGGCGAAAGCCTTCACGTTGCAGCGTGCAGCGGGCATGAAAGGTGACGCGGTTCAGGTGGAAACCTACCAGCAGGTTGTGGCTGAGATCGCACGTCATGCCGGGACGGCCCCGATCTGGGCAGGTCCGGATTGCGCGGAGTTTTACTTCCTGGCTGGGCGAAGGAATCCGACGCCGGTGCTATGGGAAGCGCTCTCGGGAGCGGACCGCGATCCCGGCCGCATCCTGAACTGGATCGAAAGCGCGGGAGTGCGGCTGGTGGTCATCAATCACACCGAGCCAACCCCGTCGGGACCCATGCCGGCGCTGCTGGAGAACGAACTACGCCGGAGATTTCCATACAGCAGGATGGTCGATGTCTTCGAGGTTCGATGGGCCGAGTCAGTGCTACCTGCATCCTCACCGATCAAAAGCTATACCGCGCTCCTTGATTGAAGGGACGTGACGTGCAGCTTCGCAGCGCGTCATGCCATACCACAGCCAGCCGACGAACAGTGCGAACACCGCGACTCTGAACGCGCCAAGAGCTACCAGGTAAGCAGGCGTACAGAATAGGACGATAAGCGGCGCCGTGACCTCCCAGCCATTCTCGCTGGCCCACATCCTGCCTTGCATCACGAGCAGGATTGGGAGGAGCAGCAGCGCGAGATCATGCAGGTTCAAATGGAAGCTGACGAGTATGGCAAAACACACCAGGCCGGCAAAGGCCCGCGCGGACGGTTGCCGGCGTTGCATGGTTGCCCAAGCGCCCAGCAGCAGGCCCACCGAGATGGCGCCGACCATAATGGCTTCCAATTTCGAGTGTCCGGCCAAGAGCAGGGCGAGCAATCCTCGCAGGTTCGGCATCATGTTGGGATGGATTGCCATGTACGCTGCGGTCTGGCCCTGGAGCAAAATCGTCATCATCTGGCGCATCCCGGCGTATCCCACCATGAAGATGCTGACTGCCAGGACAGCAAATGCGGAGCAGAGAAATCCTCGCAACATTCTCCAGTGCCAGCGTCGCAACAAGAGATAAACCGCTGCGATCGGCAGTATCAATTGCGGTTTGAACAGAGCTAAGCCGAGCGCAGCTCCGGCCAGCCACTCCATGCGGCGCGCGAGCAACCAGGCGCAGGCCGCAAGAATTGCCAGCAGCAGCACGGAATCCTGACCCATCCACAGGCAATAGGGCACAGGGAAGAAAGCCAGCGCGCGGAGGAAGATGGCTGATGCTCCCAGTCGGGGACACAACGCGGTTGCCAGCAGTTTTGAAGCAACCGCCAGCAAAAGCAAGCTGGCCAAACGCCAGACCCAGAATGCAGCGTGAAAGCTCAATCGCGCCAGAGGCAGCCAAAGCAGGAGTTCGTAAGGAGGATGATTGAAAGGAATATCGTCCCGGCCAATCAGTTGCTGCTCAGTGGCTCTTTGCAGAGTGAGATCGTAGACGCGACTGGGATCGTGCATGTAGATCCGGGCGCCGGTATAGAAAGCGCAAAAGTCGCCGGGAAAGTTGGGATGACTGTCCAGATAACTCAGCAGCAGGACGCAGTTAAACGCAGCCAGCGCAAGGTAGCCCGCGGTTGACGCTACGAGTTTCAGTCTCTCATCCATCGATTATCGTGCCCTCAGGCTTGCAACCGGCGCGGGTTTGGAAACGGCATAGACTCCAAGGCAGGTCACTACCGCGAAGGGGTATAAATATGCGGTCGCCAAAGGTAGCTGCCAAAACATCAGGCCGGAGCCAGGAGCAATCGCGTTGGACAACGAGAGTCCGGCTGTGGATGCCCATCCCACGCCGAGCACAATCCAGGTGCACGAGTAAAGCAAGATTTGTAATTGTCCGTGGACCTTGATGGTGTTTGCGTTGGCGGTCAACCACAGGGCTGCGGGGAGTAGCAGGACAGCGTTGTAGATCTGGAAAGGAAAGAGCAACTGAAACACTGCCGCGGAGAAGCTGATGGCGAACAGCAGGTCGGAGGCCTGGAACTTGAAGCTCACCCAAACCACCGTGCCCATGAGGATTGCGGCGGCCGGCAACACGAAATGGCCGCGAAGCAGGTCTGCCAGTAGAGGTTTGCCTCCGGCATAATGCGCATACGCCGCTAGCGTGGCCAGCCACTCGCCGAACCAGTCTGGCACTGCAAATTCAGCAGCGATCAGCAGAGCGGAGAGCGCGGCGCCCAGGGATAGCACGAACGCCTTTCTGATTCGCCAAGCCGAAACTGACCAGATCGACAAAGGAAGCAGGACTGCGATCGCAAGCTGCGGTTTCGAGGCGCACAGGGCTGCCAGCATTCCCGCCAGTAGCAGCCGGCCCGACTGCACACAGAGGTAGACTGCGGCGAGGAGAGAAACAATGATCAGTGTCGGTTGCCGGAGCTGCAACGCTAGCACGATTGGATAGGTGGCAAGCGCGAACAGGGTGAAAGTCAGTTTGTCGAGATTGCTGAACTGCGGTCCCGGCAACCACAAAGGCAGGGAGATGGCCGTCAGGAAGACACAGAAGAAAAACGCGGCGCACTGGGCCGCCGCGAAGGGCAGAAGAGCAATCGGGAAAAAGAGAAATACAAAGAATACCGGATACGCGAAGCGGTGCTGGTTCAGGGGCGCAGCGGACGCCGTCTGGGTTCTTCCGTAGACAACAAGCTCGATCTGCCGCGTGGCTTCGGGCCGGTAAGGGTCGCGATGATGCAGAATTTCGCGACAGCCAAACCACTCCGGAAACAGACCCTGCTGCACGCTGGGCGCGCTAAGGCCGAGTGCGACCGGAGCGATTACCGCTGCAAAGTACCACGATGACAACAGACACAGCACGGCTGTCGCAAACAGCAGCCGCGGCCGGCGGCGCGACAGTTTGACTGCCGTGTCTCCGCCATGAACGCGCTCGACCTCTACCTGTTCGGGCATTTCAAGAGGACATCCCCGCAAGACACTCCATCAGTAATAGCATCGGCTTCAGTACGCGCCTCTTGAGCAGCCGCAAACGACGATCTCCTCGCCCGCCGTAGTCTTCCAGCCCTCAGGGCGGCTGCGATTTGGCAGGTCCTCACATCGTGGACGTGAATGATTCTGCAACCGGGAATACCACCAAAATGCCATATGAAGTTGTCTTTCCTGCTTGGGCTGGAAGGAGTACAACGCCGATGCCTTCCAAACGAATTACCCGATTTGGTTGGGAAACATTCAGCTACAAAGTTGCAATTACTTGCATCACGCCTTTCGAAGTAACACAATTTTAAGGCAACTCTTCGGAAGTCAGATTGCAGCCACGTACTTGGAAGTTTTGGGCTAGCTTTCGTCTAGACTGATGGGAGCTGGTGTTCTGGTGTAACGTTGAGGCGGTTATCCCTGGAGGCGAGGGAGTATGCGTAAACTGCTGATTGTGGCCGTGCTGCTGGGTGGTTCCGTGTACGTGTTCGCGGGCCCCACTGAATTTACGTTCCTTGGTTGGAACGACGGGAATTGGCAGAACGGATACCCGTATTACATCACGGAAACCGGCGGTAACAACGCCATCATTGACGCGATGTGCGATGACTATGTGCATGGTGGAGCGCCGGGCGATCAATGGGACGCTAACATTACGGACCTCGGAAGCGGCAACATACAGCTCACTCGCTTCAACACCACTCCCGGAATAAATGCCTTATACCCGTTGCTGCTGTACGATGAGGCCGGCTGGCTTTTGCTGGAGACGCAGGACTTCTCGAACTCCAACTGGATGGAGATGAACTCCGCTGTGTGGAACATTTTCGATCCCAGCGCGCCCTGTGACAGCACGTGCCATGAGTGGTTGACGGCGGCCCAAAATGAGGGGAAGATCGGCTTTCCGGGAGTGGACTTCAACAAGGTTTACATCGTAACCCCGGTCAACCAGCACGATCCGGACCCTAACTCCATGCAGGAGTTTATGTACATTGGGGAAGATCCTGCGGGCAAGCCTCAAGGCCAAAGTACACCGGAGCCGGGCACGCTGGTCCTGATGGGTACTGGTCTGCTTGGCATCGTAGGCCGCCGGTTCCTCAAGTAAAGGGTCGTTCCTGGAACGACAACAGCTTTCCGCAGGCTAAAACGCTTCCGGCAGCAACTCTTTCTTGCTCCCGGAAGCGTTTCCAGTCATAATTGATCGTGCACGCATACGCGCTCCACCCTGATTGCGCTGAAACGCCGGCGCACAGGGCTCCCTCAAAAACAGAGGGACAAGCGGCGCACAATTCTCGGCAGTTCCAATCCCCAATACAGAGGAATCGATGTCGGCAAAGTACATCTTTGTGACCGGCGGTGTCGTGTCTTCGCTTGGCAAAGGGCTGGCGGCGGCGTCCATTGGCTGCCTGATGGAGAGCCGGGGCCTGAAAGTCACGCTACAGAAGTTCGACCCTTATCTCAATGTCGATCCCGGAACGATGTCGCCGTTTCAGCACGGCGAAGTCTTCGTCACCGACGACGGCGCCGAAACCGACCTCGACCTGGGCCACTACGAGCGCTTCACGCACGCCAAGCTGAGCCGCGACAATAACTGGACCACGGGCCGCATCTACGAAACCATCATCGCCAAGGAGCGCCGCGGCGATTATCTGGGCAAGACCGTCCAGGTCATCCCGCACGTCACCAACGAAATCAAGGGCGCGATGAAGAAGGTGGCGCAGGATGTCGATCTCGCGATCATCGAGATTGGCGGCACGGTTGGTGACATCGAATCGCTGCCCTTCATCGAGGCCATCCGCCAGATGCGGCAAGAGCTGGGACGCGAAAACACGCTCTTCGTCCATGTAACGCTGGTGCCTTATATTGCCGCCGCGGGCGAGCTGAAGACCAAGCCCACCCAGCACTCGGTCAAGGAATTACTCAGCATCGGGATCCAGCCGGACATTCTGCTCTGCCGCACCGACCGCTTCCTCTCGAAGGACATCAAGGGGAAGATTGCGCTCTTCTGTAACGTCGAGAATGAGGCGGTGATCACCGCCAAAGACGTGGCATCGATCTACGAGGTGCCGCTGGTGTTCGCGCGCGAGGGGGTCGACAAGCTGGCTCTGCGCTATTTGCGCATAGATGCGAAAGAGCCGGAGTTGAGCCGATGGGAGGATATTGTTCATCGCGTTTACAACCCCAAAGACGAGGTCACAATCGGCATTGTCGGCAAGTATGTCGAGTACGAGGATTCCTACAAGTCGCTGAAGGAAGCGCTGGTGCACGGCGCGCTGGCCTACAATCTGAAGCTCAACGTGAACTGGATCGAGGCTGAAGGGCTGGAGCAAAAAGAGCAGAGCGTGTGGGCGCAGATGGAACATGTGGATGGAATCCTGGTTCCTGGCGGCTTCGGCAAGCGCGGCATCGAAGGCATGTTGAAAGGCATTCAATATGCGCGCGAGAACAAAGTCCCGTTCTTCGGCATCTGCCTGGGAATGCAGACGGCGTGCATTGAATTTGCCCGCAATGTCTGTGGCCTGGAGCAGGCCAACTCCAGCGAGTTCGATCCGGCGACGCCGCATCGCGTGATCTACAAATTGCGCGAGCTGCGCGGCGTGGAAGAGTTGGGCGGCACCATGCGACTGGGCGCATGGACGTGCAAGCTGGAGCCCGGTTCGCTGGCACACCAAGCCTACGGTCAGAACGAGATCAGCGAGCGCCATCGCCATCGCTACGAGTTCAACCGGGAATACGAAAGCACGCTGACGGCCGGCGGACTGCGCATCAGTGGCGCGACACCGGACGGGACTTATGTCGAGATTGTAGAACTCGCCGACCATCCGTTCTTCCTGGGATGCCAGTTCCATCCGGAGTTCAAGTCGAAGCCGCTGGAGCCGCATCCGCTGTTCGCGAATTTCGTAAAGGCGTCGTATGAGAACCGGCTGCGCCGCGAGCAAGTGCGCCAGGGGGTTGAGGTAGAATTGTTCCATCGACCGGAGAAAGTGAAGCACTGACTCCGAATGGGGGTGCACGAGTGGAAATCTACGCCGACTTAAAGATTACTGGGGAGGAAAATCTCGAGCAGTTCTTGGAATCTCTAAGCGAGACGTTGCCAGAGGGTTGGTCACGCAATCGCAAAGCGGAGACTGGATTATCCGTACCGCCTAAATGGAGGCAGTATTGCTTCCACTGTGACTCGCGAGCCGGGCGCATTGCTGGTGACGTGTGGGTATCTTGCTCGCCGCAAGAAGGCGCCTACGTCTCAAACGTGCTGCCTGGGGGCGAAACCGGACTGTCGAGCCTTACCCCCGCCCAGTACCATGAAATACTCGAAAGCTTCAGGGATGAGGTTCTTCTGCCAGTGACCAGAGGCAAGCACCTGCAAGTTTATCTTGGGGACTACACGGTGGATATTGAGCACTGGCTTTCTGAGGATGCGGCGAAACTACTCCGCGGTTTTTCCCGGTTGGCGAACAAGTCAACCGGTTCCTCACATCCACTGGATCGCGGGCGGTGGTTGGATTTCATTATCACTGCGCACCGCGAGCATTCCACATTGCAAGCGGACGAACTGGGAAGGTGGCTGGTCGAAAGTGAGGGTTGGACGGACGACGTGGCTGAGCACCTCGCTGTGCAATATCAGTTTGGGCGAGATCTTCTGCAACACTTGAACGATGAGTAAGCCGATATCCGCTTTGGTGAGCGACATTCTGTCCTCACCCGCCCCAGTCATCCTCTGGGACACATGCGCACTATTGGATATCATGCGGGCTGTCTATAGGACTGAGGTTGATAGCCGATCTGTCGATCGCGCAGAGAGATTGTTGTCACTCCTCTTCGTAAGACCAAGGAGGATTTGGTCTCTAGCCAGTGAAATTGTGGAGCGAGAGTTTCAGAGATACGAACTTGCGGTTCAATTGGAACTCTACACCCTCCTTGATGCCTTGGATACTTGCGCCACGGACCTTGCCAGGAGTGGCCGATACACCGGCAGTTACTCAGCGACAACCCCCTTTGCGCTTGCTCTGCACCAGCTCTCAGCGGAGCTGATAAGCAACAGTGAAATAGCTGCCTTGGATACAACCTGCGACAGGCGGGCGGCTTACCGCATGGCTGCGGTTGTGCCGCCCTGTCGCAGCCGAGGCAGCAACAACAATGCAGACTGTCGCATCATTGAGCACTACTTAGAGATTGCCAGGCAATTATCAGCCGCAAGCTTCCCCTTTCGCGTCGTGTTCGTGAGTTCCAATAAAAGGGACTACGGCGAACCGAGTAACATAAAGTACATCCTCGGCGTGGAGTTCTCGACCGTGAAACTCGACTATGTTAAAGACGCCCATGCCGCGGCCGAGCTGCTCGGAATTTGACTAACCCTTTCCAAATCGGCTCGGTGACCATCGGCGGAGGCGAACTCTTCCTCATCGCCGGGCCGTGTGTCATCGAGAGCGAAGCGCACGCTCTCAAGATGGCGGAGGCGATCTCTGCGATCGCACGGCAGAAGAAGCTGCCGTACATCTTCAAAGCTTCCTACGACAAGGCCAATCGCACTTCCATTCGCAGCTTCCGCGGACCAGGGCTGGGGGAAGGACTTCGCATCCTGCGTAAGGTTCGGGAGACGGTGAAGGTTCCCGTGCTCACCGACGTACACGATGCTGCCGACGTTTCGCGCGCTGCGGAAGCCGTCGATGTCATCCAGATTCCGGCGTTTCTCTGCCGACAGACAGATCTGCTGATCGCAGCAGGGAAGAGCGGCCGCGCGGTCAACATCAAGAAGGGGCAATTCGTTTCGCCGTGGGACATGCGACACGCCGTCGAGAAAGTCCACGACGCCGGCGGCGAGCGCGTCTTCCTCACCGAACGTGGCAGCAGCTTCGGCTACAACAACCTTGTTGTCGATATGCGCTCGCTGGCCATCATGCGCAAGTTCGCTCCGGTGGTCTTCGACGCGACGCACTCGGTGCAGTTGCCGTCGGCAGGCGCCGGCAATCGCGAAGCGGCTGTGAGTGGCGGCCAGCCGGAGTTCATCCCTCTGCTGGCGCGTGCGGCCGTTGCCGCTGGCGTGGACGGCATCTTCCTGGAGGTTCACGACAATCCGCGTGAAGCCAAATCCGACGGCGCGAATGCGCTCGATCTGAAGCTACTCCCCGAGGCTCTCGACCAGTTGATCGCGATCCAGTCGGTGATGAAGTAGAACGTTCGGAATTGTCATCACGAGCGCCAGACGTTGGCGCGAGGACCTGCTGTTGCTCGCCACGAACCGCAGATTCCTCGTCGGCCTGGAAGGCCTCCTCGTGATGACAAATCAAGAGAGGCATCAGCGCCGCCGCTGAAAGAGCCTGCCCTGGGCGCAGCTGAAGAGTCCCCTGATATCAACCTTCAATGCCGATTTTGCCCTTTAGCTGGCAGAAAGCTGCCCTTTGGCCGTAAAATATTGGGAGATTCCCAGTTGCTCGCTATCCTCTTGATAGGTCCCAACTGACCGCGGCATCATTGTGTCCAGCTGATGTGCTCTGAGTCGCTCCCGCCAGCGGCGGACAAATAAAAGGAGTTCGATTTGCCCAAGAAACACTATCTGTTTACCTCCGAGTCGGTGACCGAAGGTCACCCCGACAAGATCGCCGACCAGATCTCCGATGCGATCCTCGACGCCTGCATTAAAGAAGATCCTTACAGCCGCGTGGCTTGCGAGACCCTGACCGCAACCGGGCTGGTCGTCATTGCCGGCGAAATCACCACCAAAGCTTATGTCGACTTCCAGAGCCTGGTGCGGGGCGTAGTTGCCTCCATCGGCTATGACAACGCGCTCTACGGCTTCGATTCCAACACCTGCGCGGTCATCTCCAGCATCAACAAGCAGTCGGGTGACATCGCCATGGGCGTTGACACCGGCGGCGCCGGCGATCAGGGCATGATGTTCGGCTATGCGACCAACGAAAACGCCAACTACATGCCGACCCCCATTTTCCTGGCGCACAAACTCTGCGAACGCCTCACTGAAGTCCGCAAGAACGGTATGCTTCCTTACCTCCGGCCCGACGGCAAATCCCAAGTCACAGTTGAATACGACGAGAACCACAAGCCAGTCCGCATCGACGCCGTCGTCATCTCCAGCCAGCACTCGGAGACGGTGTCCAACGAAGACCTGCGCGCCGACATTCTGAAGCACGTCATCCAGGCTTCACTGCCCGAAAAAATGCTGGACGAGAACACCAAGTACCACATCAATCCGACGGGGCGTTTCGTCATCGGCGGGCCGATGGGCGACACCGGACTGACGGGCCGCAAGATCATCGTCGACAGCTACGGCGGCATGGGACGTCATGGCGGCGGCGCGTTCAGTGGCAAAGATCCGACGAAGGTCGATCGCTCGGCGTGCTATATGGCGCGGCACATTGCCAAGAACATTGTTGCTGCTGGATTGGCGGACCGCTGCGAAGTGCAGCTGGCCTATGCCATCGGCGTGGCTGAGCCGGTCAGCGTGCTGATCGATACTTTCGGCACCGCCAAGATTGACGAAGATAAGATTGCCGAGCTGGTGCGCGCCAACTTCAAACTGACGCCGAAGGGCATCATCGAGTCGCTGAACCTGCGCCGTCCGATCTATCGCAAGACCGCGGCGTACGGACACTTCGGCCGCAACGATCCGGACTTCACCTGGGAAGCGACCGACAAGGCAGCGGCTCTGCGCGAGCAGGCGGGCCTGGCGGGCGCGGGCGTGCAGAAGAGCGCACAAGCGGCGAAGTAAGGTTCACATTCGGGGCGGAGCGATCCCGCCCCATTTCAGTTTCAAGTTTCGAGTTCCCAGTTTCGAGCAACGGCACTTCGGGTCTAAGCGACCTTGTTGGTCTTCTTGGAATTGTCATCACGAGCGAAGCGAGGGATCTGCTTTTTGGTTGAGCGAGAAGACAGCAGATTCCTCGCTGGCGCTCGTAATGACAATTCAAAACGCATCGGACGAAACGAACTCTCATACGCCGCTGTTACTAGAAACTCGAAACTCGAAACCTGAAACTTTCACGGGAGACTAATGTCAAGCACAACCACTCGCGTCGCCGGCGACATCGCCAACATTGCTCTTGCCGATATGGGTAAGAAGCGCATTGACTGGGCCAACCAATCCATGAAGGTCCTGCAAATCATCCGCAAGGACTTCATTAAGAGCCAGCCGCTCAAGGGTATTCGGGTTTCCGCCTGCCTGCACGTGACGGCTGAAACCGCCAACCTGGCCATCACCATGCGCGATGGCGGCGCCGAAGTTGTGCTGTGCGCCTCCAATCCGCTCTCCACCCAGGATGACGTCGCCGCCTGCCTGGTTCGCGACTACAACATCCCGGTTTTCGCCATCAAGGGCGAGGACAACGACACGTATTACTCGCACATCATGTCGGCGCTCGATCACAAGCCGCACATCACCATGGACGACGGCGCTGACCTGGTGACCATCGCGCTCACCAAGCGCACGGATGTGCTTGACGGCGTGATTGCCGGCACGGAAGAGACGACGACCGGCATCATCCGCCTGCGCGCCATGGCGAAGCAGGGGGTGTTGCGCTATCCCATCATCGCGGTGAATGATGCCGACACCAAGCACCTGTTCGACAACCGCTACGGCACCGGGCAGTCGACCATCGACGGCATCATCCGCGCGACCAATTTCCTGCTGGCCGGCTCGAAGTTCGTCGTCGCCGGTTATGGCTGGTGTGGCCGTGGATTGGCCAGCCGCGCTCGCGGACTGGGCGCTGAGGTCATCATCACCGAAATCGATCCGACCAAGGCGATCGAGGCGGTCATGGACGGCTTCCGCGTGATGAGCATGGACGAAGCCGCCAAGCTCGGCGACGTTTTCTGCACCGTTACCGGCAACAAGAGTGTGCTGCGCAAAGAACACTTCGACGCCATGAAGGACGGAGCCATCGTTTCCAACTCCGGCCACTTCAATGTCGAGATCGACATTCCGGCGCTGGAGAAGATGTCGTCGTCGAAGCGCACCACTCGCAACTTCGTCGAAGAGTACTCGATCAAGGACGGCCGCAAGATCAACCTGCTGGGCGAAGGCCGCCTCATCAACCTGGCGTCCGCCGAAGGCCATCCGCCTTCAGTGATGGACATGAGCTTTGCCGATCAGGCGCTTTCGGTGGAATACCTGGTGAAGAACCACAGCTCGCTGGAGAAGAAAGTCTACGCAGTTCCGGAAGAGCTGGACAAGAGAGTCGCGCGCCTGAAGCTGGAGTCGATGGGCGTCAAGATCGACCGCCTCACTCCCGAGCAGGAAGAGTACCTGGCTAGCTGGAACGAAGGAACGTAGAACAGGGGCTAGGGATTAGGGGCT
>Ga0302326_10004900_pt1 | contig 30756 bp, 24 predicted proteins | sample Palsa_T0_3_FD_202264 | JGI IMG/M metagenome (GOLD analysis project Ga0302326, IMG submission 202264) | Peat permafrost microbial communities from Stordalen Mire near Abisko, Sweden - Palsa_T0_3 | ecosystem: Environmental > Terrestrial > Soil > Palsa > Peat permafrost | place: Sweden: Abisko... | reverse complement strand
GCCTACGCGCGCGGCGTCAACTACTTCATCGAGACGCACCGTGGGCGATTGCCCCTGGAGTTCTCGATCCTCCGTTACGATCCGCGCCCCTGGACCGTGGTGGATAGTCTGCTGGCTGGATTGCAGATGTATCGCAATCTCACCACCACATGGAAAGAGGAGCTGCAAAAATCCGAGATGCTGGAGAGCGGCGATATCGCCAAGGTCAATTTCCTGTTTCCCTCTTTGGCGGGCACGGAGTTTCAACCTGGATCGAACGCCTGGGCCATCTCCGGCAAGCACACCGCCAGCGGTAAGCCGCTTCTCGCCAACGATCCTCATCTCGAGTTTTCGATTCCCTCCACCTGGTACCAGGTCCACTTACAGGCGCCGGGTTTGGACGTTACAGGCGTCTCGCTGCCCGGCGTTCCCTGCGTCATCATCGGTCACAACCGGCGCATCGCCTGGGGAGTGACCAACCTGGGCTTCGACGTCCAGGATTTGTATCTCGAGAAAATCGACATGCAAAACGGCCGCTATTTGTTCCAGGGGAAATTGGAACAGGCCCGTCTCGAAACGGAATGGATCGCGGTGAAGGGCGCGCGTCCCATGGAACTGCGCCAATGGGTGACGCGCCACGGTCCAGTGAGCATCTCGACCGAAAACCGGCACTACGCCCTGCGCTGGGCCGCGGCCGAGCCGGGGTCGTTTCAATTTCCATTTCTGGATCTGAATCGGGCGGGGAATTGGGGAGAGTTTACTGCCGCGATCGCGCGTTTCCCGGGCCCCGGCCAAAACTTCGTGTATGCCGACGTGGATGGAAACATCGGCTATCACGCTACCGGCAGGCTTCCCATCCGGAAAAATTACGACGGCGACGTGCCCGCCGACGGCAGCTCGGGCGATTACGAATGGGACGGGTTCATCCCCTTCGAGCAGTTACCCAGCTTCTACAATCCGCCGCAGGGTTGGGTCATCACCGCCAATCAGAACCCATTTCCGGATGACTATCCGTATCGCGTGCACGGCTACTTTGCATCCCCCTATCGCTCGCTCGAGATTCGAAGCCTGCTCACCGGCCGCGACGGTTGGAAGCCGTCCGACATGCTGCCGGTGGAGAAGGATGTTTATTCCGCCTTCTTGCGCGATCTGGCCGCGCGGCTGGTTGCAGCTTACGATCGCAAGAAGCCGTCCGGGGAAAATTTGCGCGACGCCGTGGATTTGCTCCGGTCGTGGAACGGGCAGATGGAGAAGCAAACGCCCGCGCCGATGGTAATGGCGCTGGCCTATCAGCAACTGCGCAAGAGAATCGTGGACTCCGCGTCCCCCGGAAAGTCGGATCTGTATGGATCGCAGATGGCGCCGGCGGTGGTTGAGAAGATCCTGAGTGACGGCGGCCGCGGCTGGTTTCAAGATCAGGACGAATTGCTGATGCGCTCGCTCGCTGCCGGAATCGCAGACGGTCGGCACGAGCAAGGCAGCAACGTGAAGCGCTGGGATTACGGAAAATACAACCAGCTGACCATCAAGCATCCGGTGGGCAGCCAACTGCCGCTCATCGGCGGGTATTTCAATATCGGGCCGGTGGAGATGAGCGGCTCCACCACCACCATCAAGCAGACCACGCTGGTCTTGGGTCCGTCCATGCGGTTCATCGCGGATCTTTCGAATTGGGATGGGTCCTTGAATAATTTGACCGTCGGCGAATCCGGCCAGATCTTGTCGCCGCATTACAAGGATCAGTGGGACGCCTATTACAGCGGCCGAAGTTTTCCCATGCAATTCGAGCGCGTGGACGCAAAATCGACGTTGGAGATTCGTCCTCAGTGACCGTCAGGTGACGATGGCTAGCGGCCTGTGGCAGAAGTCCTGGACAAGCTCAAGCACGTCCCACAAGCCTTGATGGACAGTGTGGGACATGCTTTAGCTTGTCCTGTTGGGCTAGCGGAGTTCGAATCGTCCGTCTCGGTAGAGATAGTAGCGGCGGCCTCGCCACACGATCGTATTCCCGAAAAATCCGACCAGCCAGAAGAAAAAGCTAAGCAAATCCTCGAAAGCCAGCAGAAGCCAGCGCGGCCGAATGCCCAGAATCCATCGGCAGGTCGCCCAGGCGGCCAGCCCGCGTAATAACGCCGCCGGAATCAGAGCGGGCCACCAAGCCGGGTGCAGGGCGACCAGGAAAATGCCGAGCGGAAGCGGGTAAGTAAAAAGTTGCCCGAGGTAGCCAAGCGGACGGGATCGCCGCGTGCTTCGCAGCCAGCGCATGCGATGCGCCAGGTTAGCTCGCGGACCCTCGCTCCCGATGAAGTGCGCCACCACGTTGCGGGACAGGATCACTCCCAGTCCCGCTTCGGCCGCGAATCTGCCCATCACGAAGTCTTCGGCCAGGTAGTCCTTCAGCGTCGCAAAACCGCCGATCGCCTGAAGCGCCTGCCGTCGCGCCGCCACCGTGGGGCCGACCGCGAACTTCACGCCTTCCACCAACCGCGCCACCAACAGTCCCGCCAGAAATTCGGTGTTCATGCCTTCGGCTTCCAGCCCGGACCACAGACTGCGTCCCGCCACCGCGCGGTAAGGGCAAGTGGCCAGAGCAACCTGGGGGTCGCCGAATTCGGCGGAAACCGATCGCAAGAAGCCGGAGCCGACGCGAATGTCGCTGTCGCTCATCACCAGCAAATCGTAGCGGGCCTGCGCCAACATACGGTCCAGGCTGTAGACTTTGGCGTTCGGGTAGGGCGGCTCGCCGGTGACGATCAAGCGCGCGGCGCGGTCGGGAAACTCGGCTTGCAATGCCTCGACGACGCGCACCGCCGGATCGCCCGGTTCGCGCACGGCGAACAGAATTTCGAACTCGGGATGGTCCTGCTCGAAGAAGCTCCGCAGGTTCTTTTCGAGTTCCGCGTCAACGCCCGCCAGCGGTTTCAGCACGCTGATCGGAGAAAGCTGATCCTCGGCGGGACTGCGTTGCGATAGAAAATTCCGCGCCGCGATGACGACCAGCACACAATACACCAGTGACGCGGCCACCAGGCCCGCCGCCACTAACGTCAGCGCGAACACTTATTCGGTCCGGGCTTTGGTCTCGATCAGCTTTTGGATTCCGGCCAGGAATTCATCCACTTTCTGCGCGCCCAGATCGCCGTGTTTCCGGTTGCGCACCGAGACGCTGTCGGACTGCGCTTCGCGATCCCCCACCACAAGCATGTAGGGAACCTTCTGCAACTGCGCATCGCGAATCTTCAGGTTCACTTTCTCGCTCCGGTCGTCTACCGACGCGCGCAGACCCGCCGCCGCCAAGCGATCCTTCACCTTTTTCGCGTATTCCAGATGCCGGTCCGTGATCGGCAACACGATAGCCTGCTGCGGCGCCAGCCACACCGGGAACGCGCCCGCGTAGTGCTCCACCAGGATGCCGAAAAATCGTTCGATGGATCCATACAGCGCACGATGGACCATCAAAGGCTGATGCCGCTTGCCGTCTTCGGCAACGTATTCGAGGCCGAACCGGCGCGGGAGGAACGAATCGAACTGCACCGTCGAGAGCTGCCAAAGCCGGCCGATGGCATCTACCAGCTTGATGTCGATTTTGGGCCCGTAAAACGCCGCTTCATCGGGGCTGATTTTCACTTTGATGTTGAGACGGTCGGCGGCGCGTTTCAGCGCATTCTCGGCCAGTTCCCATTGAGCCGCCTCGCCATCGTACTTGCCGCTCGCGCCTCCATCCCAGGTGGAAAGCTCCGCCTCGTAGTCGTCGAAGCCGAAAGTCGAGAGCACATCGATGGCGAATTGGAGGCAATTGACCACTTCGTCTTCAATCTGCTCCGGCGTGCAGAAGATGTGCGCGTCATCCTGCGTAAATCCGCGGACCCGCATCAAACCGTGCATCACGCCCGAGCGCTCGTAGCGATACACCGTTCCGAGTTCGCCCAGCCGCACCGGAAGATCGCGATAGCTGCGCAGCTTGTCGGCGTAAATCAGAATGTGGCCGGGGCAGTTCATCGGCTTGAGCTGGTATTCGGCGTCGTCCAGCTCCATGGGAGTGAACATGTTTTCGCTGTAGAAATTCGCGTGCCCCGATGTTTTCCAGAGATCGCGGCGCATCACATGCGGGGTGTAGACCAGCGAGTAACCGCGCGCCAGATACTGATCGCGCATCCAATCTTCGATCACCTTGCGCACCAGGGCGCCCTTGGGATGGAAAAAAATCAGACCTGGACCGGCCAGCTCCTGGATGCTGAACAGGTCCAACTCCTGGCCGAGCTTGCGATGATCGCGTTTCTTGGCTTCCTCCAGGCGCGCCAGGTAAGCGTCCAGATCCTTCTTGCTGAAAAAAGCCGTGCCGTAAATGCGCTGCAGCTTCGGATTGTGCTCATCGCCTTTCCAATAGGCGCCCGCGATCGAGAGCAGTTTGAAAGCCTTGATGCGCGACGTCGTGGGCACATGCGGGCCGCGGCAAAAGTCGATGAAATTCGGTCCCAGGGTGTATTCGGAGAAAATCTCGTCGGCCTTCTCTTCGATGAGCTGCACCTTCATCCAATCGTCGGCGTACTTTTCCAAACCGACCGATTTCGGCGTCAGCCTACGTTCGTACGGAAGACCTTTCGCTTGCAGCTCCCACATTCGCGCTTCGATTTTTTCCAGATCTTCGGGAGTAAACGGCGTCTCGCGCTGGAAATCGTAGTAGAAACCCGTATCGGTGGGCGGCCCGATGCCGAGCTTGGTCTCCGGAAACAACTCCAGCACGGCTGCGGCCAGCAGATGCGCGGTGGAGTGCCGGTAGACATTCAGCGCTTCGGGATTCTTGGACGTGAGAATCTCTACCTTGGCGTCTTCCTCGAGTGGCCGGGTTAGATCGTAAAGCTCGCCGTTGACGCGCGCCACTACCGCGTCGTCGGCCAAGCGCGGGCTGATCGATTTCGCGATATCCAGCGGCCTGCTGCCGACGGGGGCGGGGACCTGGCTGCCGTCGGGCAGTGTAACAGTGATGCTCTCGCTCATGAGATCCATGAGATCTCAGGGTAACAAGTTTCCGCCGGCGGTTCCCCTTTTTGGCCGATTCGTCCGGTTACTCCGGTTTGTCAAATGCCAGTGACAATGATAATAATAGTCGCCGAGGACTCCACGCATGAAACTTACGACAGTTCTACTCATCGCGCTCGGCTGTGTTTCGGGCGCTTTCGCTCAAACACCGGCCCCGGCGCCACCGGCATCGGTGGGAGCGGCCATCGACCGCGAAATTGGTTTGGTTGAAAATCAGATCGTAGCGGCGGTCGAAGCGATGCCTGAGGACAAGTTCAACTTTTCTCCTGATAACCTCGATATCAAAGGAGCGAATTTCAAGGGAGTTTATACTTTTGCGGGACTCGTGAAGCATCTGGCGGCGGCGAACTACTTCCTCTGGGGCAGCGCGGGCGGCGATAAAGTCCCCGCTACGATCACCGGCATCAAGGGTCCGGAATCGATGACCTCGAGGGCGGAAATCATTCAGCTTCTCAAGGACTCGTTTGCGTCCGGGCATCACGCGGCCACCGCGCTCACGCCGGAAAACTCGCTGGATCTGGTGCCCGGTCCCCGGGGCAACAAGGTCCCCCGAGTGTTTGCGCTAACGTTCGGGGCCACCCACGCCTTTGACGAATATGGGCAGATGGAGGAATATCTGCGCATGAACGGGATCGTCCCACCGGCCAGCCGCGGCAACTGAGAAATCTCTTCAGTTTAGGGGATGGCTAGAAAGTACTCTCTCAAGTGCCCGGTTGCGCGCGCCCTCGATGTCATCGGCGACCGGTGGACCCTCTTGATCCTGCGCGATCTGTTTCGGCACGAAACGCGCCGGTTCCCTGATTTCGAGATCACTCTTCCGGGCTTGACGCCGAGCGTTTTGTCGGCTCGCTTGAATCAACTGGAGTCGAGCGCGGTCATTGCGAGCCGCAACTATGTGGAACACCCTCCCCGTCTCGAATATTTCCTCACACCGAAAGGCCGTGAGTTGGGGCCGGTTCTATTAGCCCTGAAGAAGTGGGGCGAAGAACATGCCTGAGGATCCGGGTCGCGCGCCGATTTCCGATCGCCTGTTGACCGGTGCGCTACCATGAAGAATAATGCCTGCCACTACGGAAGCGGGTGTCTTCGACGAATCGGGGCTGGTAGCCAGGGCCCGCGACGGCGATTCAGGAGCTTTCAACGAGCTTGTGAACCGCTATTCGCGGAAGATCTACCGACTCGCCAAGCACATCACTCAGAACGACGAAGACGCCGAGGACGTGCTCCAAGAGACCTTTCTCAAAGCCTACGAACACCTGAACGGTTTCCAGGGCCAGTCCAAGTTTTATACCTGGATCGTCCGCATCGCCGTGAACGAGTCCCTCATGAAGCTCCGGAAGCGGAAATCCGACCGCACCGTTCCGCTCGATGAGCCGCTCGACACCGGCGAGGATACGGTGGTCCGCGAGATCGCGGTTTGGGACGAAAATCCGGAACAAAAGTACTCCCGGGAGGAGCTGGCTCAGATCCTGGATGAGGCCGTCCAGGGTTTGAAGCCCGTTTTCCGCACCGTTTTTGTGCTTCGCGACATCGAAGAACTGAGCACGGAAGAGGCTGCGGAGGCGCTGGGTATCTCGGTTCCCGCGGTGAAGAGCCGGTTGCTAAGGGCGCGTTTGCAGCTTCGCGAGAAGCTGTCGCGCTTCTTCAAACGGAAAGGGGATGACGTCTTTGCTTACCTGTAAGGAGTTTCTGCAGGAGCTTAACGACTATTTGGACGACGTCGTGGATGTCCAGTTGCGCCGCCACATAGAGGCCCACATCACCGAATGCCCCAATTGTTTTGTTATCCTCGACACCACCAAGAAGACCATCCAGGTTTATAAGGGCGTGCAGCCCCAGGTGCTTCCCGAAGACGTCCACGCGCGGCTGATGAGAGCCGTGGAACGCAGGCAGACGGCCAAGAAGCCCGCAGCCAGCCCCTAGATTCCCACGGCGCGCGCCAATACGCGGCTCAACTCTAAATCGTCTGCGTTAAACCCGCCCTTTCGCAGCGCAGCTCGCACTTCGTTGATCCTGGCCGAATACGCCGGAAACTCGACGGCCACCTCCGTGGGGTGGTGGTAAAGTTCGGGATTAACCGGAAATTCGAGCACGGCCAAGGCTTCGAGCAAGTCTTCAAGTAGGCGGGGTTCCACTGCGATCCGCAGTGAAATCAGTTCCCCTTCGCGGCCAAACAAAGCGGGTTGCGAGCCCGACTGGATAGTCAGCACCGTCATAGAGCAAACTCCTCTTCTAACGGCGACCCGGCCTCAAAATAAAAATCCCCTGGACAAGTGCCAGGGGTTTTGTGAAGACCGACTCACCTTTAGCACTTTTTATCGTGGTTGCAATTAGTCAGCTCCGTGTAAACAGAGCCTAAATCAATCCACGTTCCAACCTCAGAGTAGCACTGCGGGGGGCCGGATGCAATAGCAAAGAAATCAGGGCAGCGGCCCCCTCCATGGTCAGTGCTGGTCCTTCTTGGTATCTTTCTCGTCCTTCTTTTTAGTGGTCGAACGATCGGGCGGCGCGCTCTTTTGCGGCTCCGCTGGACGGGGAGCCGGTCGAGTCGCGGCTGGCGGAGGTGTAGTCTGCGGTCGAGCCGGCGGCTCGGCGGGCCGGGCTTGTGGAGCCGGTCGCTGTTCAGCCGGTGGAGCCTGTTGCGGCCGCTCGGCTGGACGAGACGGTTCGACCTCGCGCTGCGGCGTCGCTGGAGCCGCTGCCGGAGGTCTCGATGGCGCGGGTTCGATGGCCCGTTGTTGCTGTGGAACAGGAGTCGGCGGCGGGGTCGCCTGTCGTGGCTGAGTTGACGGCTGCACCGCTCGCGGTTGGGCTGCGGCGGGAGCGCTCTGGCTTCCCGCAACCGGCCGCGAGGCGGGAGTGCTGGCGACCGGCGGCGTAACCGGTTTTGCGGAAGTCACTACCTTAACCGCAGGGCGGGAGGTCGTCGTTGGAGCCGCGCGGTTCATCTGTTGCTGTTGTTGAATCGGCATCGGCTTTCCCGGATCCTTCGCAAGCACAGCTTGCCGCTGCTGAAAGGGAGCGGGCGCAGCCGGGGGAGTCGACTTGGCGACTATCGGCTTACTCAGCACGCTGGCTGGCGGACGCGGCGCCGTGTGACCAGCCGTCGCAGAGCGTCCCAACACGCTGGCCTGTTGAGGAGCGACGTGCGGCGCCGCGCCCCCCGCCTGCATGGAACCAAGCTGATTGGCCTGTACCTTCACCACTACCTGCTGTACTGGACGAGCGCTGGTCAAGGCGCTTTGAGGAACCGCCATCACTGCGCCCGCCACCGCTCTATTGGCATAGGTCACGTTGGAGATAGCGCCCGTGCGGACGTAGACGTTGTACACATTGGTCACTTGCGTGGTATTGATGACCACGGCATTCGAGACGTTGACTCGCGTCACGTAGGCTTCGCTGGCCCGATAAGCTGGAATGTAAACGTCACGCGGCCCCAGCGCGAACCAGCCCACGCCGACATCGCCGCCGAACGAAATCCCAGCGCCCGGTCCGCCGCCGAAACCGACCCACGCCACCAGAGCCGGCGCGTATACCGGCACCACAGCTACCGGACCGGGCACCCACGCCCAGCCCCCTTGATAGGAGGCCCAGCGCCCATAGTGGAACGGAGCGAATCCCCAGGAGGCGTCATCCACCCAGCTCCAACCCCAGGGATCGATCCATGCCCAGTGGCCATAGTGATACGGAGCCCAGTCGGCCGGCATGTCACGCGGAATCCAGACCTGGCCGAATTCCGGCGACGCTTGCCAGGTTCCATGGTCGTCCAGATCCTCCCATCCGACCACGTAGGGAGAGACAAATCGTGCCGCTGCGAGATTCGCCTCCCGTTGGTCGCGAGCTTCTCCGAATCTGTCGAAGCTGTCCGCAGGCGGGGCCGCGAACACGCTGTATCGAGGTTGGTCGTGGCCGGCGACGACGGCCTGTTGACCCGCCTGCACATCGAACGCCCCTCCGTTTCCCGTGATCTGGCCGCCGCCCGCGCGAACGGTTACGGCCGTCTGGTCGGCACCCTGATCCGTGTCGAACCGATATTCGCCGGGCTGTGAAATCGAGAACGCCAGATTGGGCGTGTCGATTTCGAAGACCTGGCTGTTATCCAATCTCCGCACCGTTACCTCCAAAGCGCCTTCGGACAATTGGAGCTGCACCGTACCATCGTCGAGGTTCAGAAACGTCACAGCAGTCGTTGTGCCGAGCCGAAAAGCTGCCCCTGGCAAGCGAATTTCGGCTCGGCCGTTCGCGTCCGAGTAGATCTGGTCGCCGGTAGTGAGCGGGCGATTGACTGTGGCGTCCACCCAATCGTCGACGCCTCCCGGTTGAAACGAGACTGAACCGCCGACATAGCTGAGTCGCCCCACCCGCGTGGGCGGATCTTGCGCGCTAAGAAGGCCGATCGCGCCCAGCGCCGTCAAAAGAAGTCTGCACGTGATTCTGGACTTGTTAAACATCATTAAGGTTCCCCGTTTCTTCGGCGCTTCTTGAGCGAATCACCCCGCGCTCAGAAAGCTTCCTGGTCGATGAGAGGCGCGCGAACGCGCCATGGTTTCATCCAACGTAGCACATTTACTAGAATTCATTTGACCCTAGCCGGAAATCTTTTCGAGCGATTGATTTATCGTTCGCGGGCCGAGTAGGCCGATTGCCAGCGTGACTGCCACCATGCTGCCGGCAATCAACGCGAAGACGCCCGGCACTCCAAAGCGATCCAGAAAGAAACTAATGACGAACGCGCTGAAGACCACCGACAAGCGGCTCCACGAATATACGAAGCCGATTGCGGATGCGCGGATCCGCGTGGGATATAGCTCCGCCTGGTAAGCATGAAAAGCGAACGACAAAATGTTGTTCGATAGCGTCAGCAACACGCCCAGCAGGATCAGCGTAAACCCGCCCGTCATGCGCCCGAACAGCAAGCCGAAGATTGCGATTGCCATGGCGGCCACGCCGATTTGCCATTTACGCTCCACCTTGTCCGCGAACGATGCCGCCAGAAGCGGGCCGAACGGCGCTGCGATGGCGATGATAAACGTGTAGCGCAGACTGTTGGTGACGGTGACGCCGCGCTTGATCAAAAGCGTCGGAACCCAGTTGGAAAATCCATAGAATCCCACTGTCTGAAACAGATTGAAGATCACTAACATCGCAGTGCGGCGAAGATAGGGCCGCTGCCAGATCTCGCGAAAGCGGCCACGCGCGCCCTGCATTTCGGGTTGCGCAACGGCTGCCAACGGGGAACCGGATTCCATTGCGACACGTGCCTCCAGCGCGTCCAGCAAGCGCCGCGCTTCCTCGATTCGGCCGTGCTGCGCCAACCACCGTGGACTTTCCGGGATGCGCAACCGAATCCACCAAACCAAGATCGCGCCCGCCGCGCCGATCAACACCACCCAGCGCCAGCCGTCGAGCCCAAGCGGCGATGCCGGCACCAGCAGCCAGGCCAGCAGCGCGACGAACGGCACGGCGCAGAACTGGATGGTCTGATTGATCGCGAACGCCCGGCCGCGTAGTCGGCGCGGAACCAGTTCCGAGAGATAGCTGTCGATGGTCACCAGTTCCACCCCGACTCCGATTCCCGAGATGAAGCGCCAGAGATTCAGGCCGAATACGTCGTTCTGAAACGCCATGACGATGCTGGCGGCGGTGTACCACAGCAGGGAAAACGTGAAGATCGTTCGCCGCCCGAAGCGATCGGCGACGAAACTGAAGAGTGCCGTCCCGATGAATAGCCCCGCGAACATGGCTGCGACGAAGCTCGCGATGCCGGTGGTCCCAAACAGGCCGCGCGTGGTGGACGTCAGGATGTGGCTCGCCACCAAACCCGGCGCGATGTAGCCGGTGAAGAACAGATCGTAATACTCGAAGAAGCCGCCGAGCGACAGCAACGCCACATACGTCCAGATGACGCGCGTGGCGGGCAGCCGGTCCAGACGCGCGCCGATGAAACCGATGTCGGCGGGAAGATTGTCCATGAAAACGGCTTCTACTTCCCCATTCGGCCGGCGCGGAAGAGTTCGTCCGCCGACGCCAGAACATCCCACTTCAGCCGCTCGGATAGCCTGGGGCTTCGCGCGAGAAAATCGCGAACGATAGCGGCGGCTTCCGGCGACCGGTGACCGCCGAGCGCAGCGTCCAGCCATCGCTTCGGAAAGAAAATATCGCCGGTGCGCTGTATTTCCGGCAACAGTTCCAGGCTCGGAAGAATGAACCGGCGCGACTTGTTCTCCCGCAAAGGATGGTTCAAGTACCGAAGCGCCTCGATCACCCAAGGCTCGTGCCGCCGGTTCTCGAGTTTGCGGAAACGTTCGAAGGACTGCGCGCGCGCGGCGGCGTCGGCGGAGAGCGCGGGCATGACGAACTCGAAACGAGCCTTGCGATCCGGGTCTCGCGTCCGGTCATGCTGCGTCGCCAGAATTTCGCGCCAGTCGGGAACCTCGCGCACCGCCAGTTCGAGCGCCATGTTGATCTCGTCCGTTTCGGCGAACGTTAAACCCTCGATTTTTTCCTGGCGCCGCCACACGCGCTCCAGCCACGCGACGCCTTCCGGCGTCAGTGCGACGTCGCGAAACGCGTTGAACCACGCGGATTTTTCGCTGGACGATCGTGCGCGCGCGATGCCTTCGCGCAGCGCCGCCTCGATCCCCGGCGCCCGCGCCAGGCGGTTGTCTTGCGGCAGGAATCGCCAGAACGCGCTCCTCAAATAGCTCAGCACCCGTTGCAGGTTCTGCTCGTCACTCTCCCGCGGTAGCGTCCGCAGCGCCATGTCGACGAAGGTCGCAGGCGCTATTTGTCCCGCAAGAAGATTCTCCCAAAGGTCCACCCATGCGCTGCCGCGCGTCAGAGCATCCGGGATGTCCTCCAAGTGCCCGATCAGATAGATCCGCGACGCTTCGTCCAGCAGGAATAATCCATAGCCGAGCCCGTCGCCGTTCGGGATCACGTACAGCGGCCGTTGCATCCCTTCGCCCGGGAGCGCATTGGTGACGGGACTATTGATCGAAACCGGCATGCGTTCGATGCGGTCCCGATAGCCTGCCGCAACCCGGAGATTCTGCGGCCACAGCAGGCCGCGCTTCAGCGGATCGCTTTCGGTCAATATAAATCGCGACACGCCGCCATCCGCGCCGGCGTCCAGCGTGGTCGTGATTTCGGGGCGGCCGCGATGTTCGATCCACGCGCGGCTCCATTCGGCTGCGCGCGCCGACGTTCGGGTGTCCAGGATTCGCACCAAATCCAGCCAGGTTGCGTTTCCGAAGGCGTACTCCTTCAGATATTCGCGCAGGCCGTCTCGAAAGTCCTCTTCGCCGGTTAGCAGTTCAAGCTGACGCAGGGCGATGGGGGCCTTGTCGTAAATGATGTTGCCATACAGCGCGCCCGCTTCGTTCAGATTGGTCAACTCCTGGCGGATCGGATTGGCCCCGGCCGTGCGGTCAATCTGGTACGCCGCCGGGTAGTGTTCGAGCAGGAAGCGCAGCGGATGATTCACTTTTGGAAACGAGGGATCCACGATCTTGGCCGCCATAAAGTTGGCCAGCACCTCTTTCATCCACACGTCGTTGAACCAGCGCATGGTCACCAGATCGCCGAACCACATGTGCGCGGTCTCGTGCGAGATCACGCTGGCTCGGCCCAGCAACTGATTTTCCGTAGCCGATTCGTCCAGCATCAGCGCTGACGCGCTGTAGAAAATCGCGCCCGCATGCTCCATGCCGCCGAACTGGAACGACGGAATCAGAACAAAATCGAATTTCCCCCACGGGTACTTTATCCCGGTGTACTCTTCCAGCCACGCCAGCGCCCGCGCGTGCAAATCGAAAATCGCGTCCTGATTCCGTCGAATGGCCGCGCTGTCCGTCTCGCGTAGAAACATGCGGAATGTCCTGCCGCCGCGCTCGGCCGTCTCAACGTTGAACTTTCCCGCGGCGAACGCGAACAAGTAAGTCGGTAAGGGCTGCGTCTCGGCGAAATGAATCGCGCGCCCGGAGGAGCCTACTTCCGCGCCGTTCCCTACGGCCCGCCATCCCACGGGAATCTCGAGCGTCAATCGAAAGCGAGCCTTGAGATCGGGTTGATCGAAGCAGGGAAACGCTAAGTGGGCGCGAGCCGGAACAAACAGCGTGTAGAGGAAGTCGTCATTCCGGTTGAGCGATTCGTTTCCCGCGATAAACTCGATGGCGACGACGTTGGCGCCCGCCCGCGTGGCCGAAGCGGGAATCTGCACGTGTCCGTCGGCGAATGCGGCATCGACGCGATTACCGCCCACGCGGACATCCAGCACGTGATCGCGCGGCTGCTCGAAATCGAGGACGATCCTGCGAGGCGCGCTCAGATCGAACCGGACCACCTCCGAGCCGCGGATGGCTTCGGTCTTCTTTTCCGGAATCTTGAAAGAAAGGTCGTAAGCCAAAGACCGAATCGCGCTCGCGCGCTCGTTCGCCAGCCTCTCCGAAATTCCCGGGCCAGGCGGCAAGGCCGCTGTGGATGCGGCCGCGAGCACAACGGCCAGGGCGGTGATCACGTCCACACCATAGCAGACGGCCGCGTGCTGTTTACAGGCCGCTCACCGGCGCCACGACGATGGGCGTCGTTGTCGGAGCGTTCGAGCCGCTCTCCGGTTCGACAGTCACGGCGATCGCTCCCGTGCCGGCGATGTCCACAGCTCCCTCGCGCAGATACACCGCGTCGCCTTGCGCATTGGATTGAAACAATCCCGACGCTCGCGGCGCGCCGCCCTTGGGAATCACCCACAGCTCGTAGATCTTGCCGCTGGGCGTGGGTGGAAGATGGGTTGCGATCAGCAACACGCCTCGAGTGGCGTTCAATAGCACGCTGCCGCGCGGTGGTTGCGGCTGGCCCCGTCCGAAGACTACCTGTTTGGTTTCCGGTTCGTCCAAGAACCGCAGCGCCAGTTGCGCGTTCGCCAGATCGGCCGCCGTTCGCCGGATCTCGGCCCGCGCCGCTTCCAGCGCGCGATCATCATCGAGATTCCGCCCCGCTAGCCAAATCGCGGTAATCGCCAGCGCGGCGGTTGCAACTGCCCAGGCAGCCATCCAGCCCCGGTTCGGTCGTGGAGCGCCTGCGCTCGCAAGAATACGCGCGCGCAGCCGCGAGGGAACTTCCATCTGTTCCGGCATCGTCGCTAGAAACAGCATGGATGCCCCGGCGCGCTTCAATCCTTCCGAACAAACCTGGCAGCCGCCGCTGAGATGCTGCTCCAACTCGGCTTTTTCTTCGCCGTCCAGCGCGCCCATGGCGTAAAGCTCCAACAACTCCGCGAATTCCTGGCAGGTTTTCATGTGGCCACCTGCCCGAGTTGATCTCGCAGAACCTTGAGCGCGCTGCGCGCCCAGGCTTTTACAGTTCCGAGCGGCTGCTGCATCCGCTTGGCCATCTCGCTTTGGGAAAGCCCCTCGTAGTACGCCATTTCGATCACTTCGCGCTGCTTCGGATTCAGCTTAGTGAACGCATCCCGCAGCAACCGCACGCGGTCGATGTTCAAAACGTCTTGTTCGATATCGGCGAATGCGCTGGGGCTCTCCATTTCGTGGAGCTCGGCAGCGCTCTGCGCCATTCGACCGTCCACTGAGCGCACATAGTCCAGCGCGCGGTTCCGCGCCACCGTAAGCATCCAGGCGCCCAACGCCCCGCGTTCGGAGTCAAATGCCCGCGCGCGATTCCAAATTCGCAAGAAGGTCTCTTGCACCAGATCCTCGGCCACCGCCGTGTTCCGCACGATGCGAAATATCAGCGAGTAGGTGGTGCGGCCGTACCGGTCATAGAGGTCCGCCATGGCTTGCGGTTCACGCCGTTTTAGGCGCTCCGCCAATTCGGCGTCGTCCTTATAACTGACCCGGGATTGCCAATTCGTTTTCCCGGTCAAGCTCATAGCGTATCGAAGACCATCCGCCTCAACCCGGAAGTTCGCCGGGCACAAAACAATTATGCCGAAATTCGTCGAGACGGCGGCCGCGGGCACCCAGCACCTCATTAGGTATACGCGCTGACCGCGGTGATTGGATGCCCGCCAGGATCAGGCCCATTTCTTCGCGAATTCCACCACCTGGCGGCCGACAGCGCTTAGTTGCAGGGCGGCCGCGGGGTCCGTGCACTTGCCCGTCGAGTCGAAGACGCTCTCGCTGGTGTTGATCCCCGCACCGAGCGGCGTCGGCCATCCCCGCAAAGCGTGGACAATCGAGCGCAGCGCCGTCAACGCGATCCCCACCGTCTGCCAGCCTCCGGCCGTAATGATGCACCCCACCGCGCGCCCGTCCAGATAACAGCGCCGGTCGCTGTGCAGATCCTCGAGCAAGTCCAGGGCGTTTTTCATCGAACCCGAAATTCCCCCGTGGTAGCCGGGGCTTGCCAGAATCAAGCCGTCGGCGCACCGCACCGCCTCCACCAATTGAAGCTGTTCGCCTGTCCGCTCGGGATTCTCGGGGGCATAAATCGGAAGGCTGGCTAGAAAAGCCCCGTTAAAAGCCTGCGTGCGCGCTCCCGCTTCTTCGGCCGCCTGCAAAGCCATGTGTAGCGCCAGCTCGCCGGTCGATCCGGCTCTCGGACTTCCGCCGATGCCGATCACCAGGGGTTTCATCGAAAGCCGGAAAAGTCGCGTCCGCTAGCGCGTCGTCGCCACATACTCTTCGTCGAACACGCGCGCGATGGCCGCCAGCACTTCCGCGGTTTTTTCGAACGCGACCATGTGGCCGGCCTCCGGAATCAAAACCAGCTCGGCATGCGGAATGGCGGATTGAAAAGCGCGCGCGTAAACCGGCGGCACCAGCTTGTCGCTCTCGCCCCATATCAGCAGCGTCTTGGCTTTGATGCGATACAGCCGTTCCGCCAATCCCCGGTATGGAATCGGAAACAGGATCTTGCCCGCCGCGCCGAGCTGCCGCGCGTTCCGCACCAGGAAAGTCTGAAGAAACGCGGGATCGGTGAGTTGGATGTTCGCGCCGATGGCTTTCGCTCCGGCCGCCTCGTCGTGGAATAAGTATTTCGGGAGCTCGAACGGCATCACCGAGAACAGGTCGGGTATCGGATGCTCGTCCAGCCAAAGTCCCGCCGGAGCGATGAGCGCCAGTCGGGACACGTCGTTGGGCGCAATCGCCGCCATCTCGCTCGCAATCATGCCGCCCATCGAGTAGCCGACCAGAATCGGATCTTCGATGCCGATTTCGCCGATCACGTCCCAGGTATGCAGCGTGAAATCGAGCATATCGCGCAGCTCCCCGCATTCTTCGCTCTCGCCATAGCCGGGTATTAAGGGCGCGTAGACATGAAAGTCCTTCGCCAGTCCATTCAGGAAATTCTGCTCCAGATCGAGGCCGCCGGCCCCGTGTAGAAACACCAGCGGCTCGCCTTCGCCGCCCTCGAAGTATTGGACGGGAACGTGCTTGGTTCGGACCGTTTTCAGTTCCATCGAGGAATCTCCTTAAGCATCCTTGCCGGCGAGTTCGCGCAATTCCGGTTGCGACGGGAGGCTGCCCGCGCGGACCCGCTTAGCCAGCGGCTTGCACCAGAAGCGGCCGTCTTCGCCGAAATCCGCGAACCTGCTTCGAAGTTTGGGCATCACTTTCTCGGCGAACAGCTTGGTGGAGTGCATGCACTTGTCGGCGGGCATGTCGCCCACGTGCAGCAGGCAGAAAATGTGCCCGACGTGCAATCCTTCGATCAGGTCTTCCATGCGCTGCCGTACCGTTTCCGGACTCCCGGCGATGATATGTCCGCCTTCCACCAGGTCCTTCCACGTAAGATCTTGAAAACCGCTGAGCGGAGCGTACTGCGAGAGCACGCCTTTCTGAATGGTCTTAATGGTGCGATAGCCGGGCGCGTCCGCGAAGCCCGGATAGACGTGCAGACAGCGATTGTAGAAATAGCTCACGTGCTTCGAGTACAGCCGTTCGGCGTCTTCGTCCGTATCCGCCACACAAATGGTCTGCGCGAAGCCCGCCCGGAACGGCGAGGAATCCGCGTTGCGCTCGGCGACACGCTCCCAGTAGCCCGCCAGCAACGCCTTCGCGCGCAGGTAGCCGGTGAAGCTCAAGTAGGAATACGAATAGGTGTTGTCGATGCAAAAGTCGTAGGTCTCGATCGATCCGCCGCCGGGAATGTGGATGGGAGGATGCGGCTGCTGGATCGGGCGCGGCCAGATATTCACGTAGCGCAGCTTGGTGTAGCGGCCATTGAACGCGAACGGCTCGCGCTCGTGCCAGGCCCGCATGATCAGATCGTGCGCCTCGCGGTATTTCTCGCGGGTGAGCGCGGGAATCTGGCCGTAGCAATAATTCGTGTCCATCGAAGTGCCCACCGGGAAGCCCGCCACCAGCCGTCCGCCCGTGATGCAATCCAGCATGGCGAATTCTTCGGCGACGCGCACCGGCGGATTGTAGAGCGCGATCGAAGCGCCCAACACCAGCAGCGCGATATCCTCCGTGCGGCGCGCCAGCGCGGCCGCGATCAGGTTGGGCGAGGGCATCAGACCGTAGCCGTTCTGATGGTGCTCGTTGGCGCCGATCGCGTCGAAACCCAGCGTGGCCGCGTATTCCAGTAGATCCAGATAGGTGTTGTACACCTCGTGGCTCTTCACCGGATCGAAAAGCTTCGAGTCGATGTCCACCCACACGGAGCGATTCTTCTCGCGGAAGTCGTCCGGCAGATAAGGCCAAGGCATGAGATTAAACCATACGAATTTCATGAAACCTCCTTAGTAAACACGACATTTCCGAAGGCCCGAAAGTGCGCCCGGGGCTTGCCGCGGGTAGTGGCGGCGGCAGAGGACGCTAGCGGACCAGCCTATCACAGTACGCGGCCGGATTCTTGGCCGTCGAACCGGAAGTCGATTATCATGGACCTTAGATGGCCGAAAGCGGCATTTGGCGGGACCCGTATGACAACGATCCGGCCGTAATTTACGCGCTGGATGAGGATCTGCGATTCGTCCGGTGCAATGCGGCATGGGATCGCTTTGCGCGTGAGAACGGCGCCCACGAATTAACCGGCGCGAGAGTGCTGGGCCGCTGCATCATGGACTTCACGCCGCACGCTCTTCGCAATTTCTACCGCACCGCTTATGACTCCGTGCGAAGCTTTCAGCGCCAGTGGTGGCATATCTACGCATGCTCGTCGCCCGATTTGTCCAGGTCGATCCAGATGCGCATTCTGCCGGCTGGGACCGATGGCATTCTTGTGGTCAACACTCTGATCCGCGAAGAGCCGCACGACGAGCGCGTCCGAGCGCGAGTGGAACAGTATACCGATGCCGAGGGAACGGCCACCATGTGCGCCCATTGCCGCCGCGCGGAGCATCTCTCCCAGCCAGGCAGGTGGGACTGGGTTCCATCGCTGCTGCTTTCAAGCGGAACTTTAGTCAAGCCGGGCCTCTGCCAATTCTGTTTCGCCTATCACTACCCGCCGCGGCCCTGAGCGCGCACTTACTCCTCGAAGTACCGCTTCAAATCCTCCGTCCGAAAGCAATGCGCGAGCGCGGTGTCGCGCGAGATGCGTCCGGCGCGCACCATTTCCGCCAGCGATTGTTCCATGCTGATCATGCCTTCGGCGCGGCCGGTGCTGATCGCGGTATAGAGCTGGTGGTCTTCTCCGCGGCGGATCAAGTTTCGCACCGCGTGTGTGGCCAGCATCGTCTCCACCGCCGGATAGCGGCCGTTGTCCCCGACACCCGGGAGCAACTGCTGGGCGACGATCGCCAGCAGCGCCAGAGAAAGCTGCTGCCGAATTTGCGGCTGGTTTCCCGCCGGGAACGAATCCAGGATGCGCGAGACGGATTGCGACGCGTCGTTGGTGTGCAGCGTGGACAGCACTAGGTGACCGGTCTCGGCCGCGGTCAGCACCGTCCCGATGGTTTCGGCGTCCCGCATCTCGCCCACTTGAATCACGTCCGGATTCTGCCGCAGGATGCTTCGCAAGGAGCCCGCGAAATCGCGCGCGTCCCCGCCCACTTCGATCTGTTCGACAATCGAGTTCCGGTTGACGTGGACGTATTCCACCGGGTCCTCGATGGTCACGATATGGCTGCGCCGCTGGCTGTTGATCAGATCCACCAGCGCGGCCAAGGTCGAGCTCTTGCCGCAGCCGGTCGGGCCGGTAACCAGGATCAATCCCTGCCTCGCTTCCGCGAGCCGTTTCAGCGTGGGCGGCAGATGCAACGACTCGAGCGACGGGATCCGCTCCGGAAGCAGCCGAAGACTCCCCGCCAACGTGCCTCGCTGGTGGTGCAGGTTGGCGCGGAAGCGTCCGATGCCCGGCCGGGCGAAACATAAATCGACGGATTTGTTGTCTTGCAGTTCCTGGTATTGCGCGGTCCCGAGCAGCGGCAGCAGCAGGCTGCGCGTATCTTCCGCCGTCAGAATAGGTCCGGCGGCCGCCGTCAACGCGCCGTTTACGCGTAACGTTACCGGAGCCTGCGCGATGATCAGCACATCGGAAGCTCCCCGCCGCGCCGCGTGAACCAGCAGTTGATCGAGCGACGCCGTCGTGCCGCCCGTTTCCGGACGCGGCGCGCGCGCTCCAGGCACAGCCCGGTTCAGGTCCGCGACAATTTGGGAAAGCTCGTCGTCGTAGGCGGGCACGCTCTTAAGATTATGACGCTTCCAAGACTCTTTCCGTTGATGCGGCGATGCGGCGCCGGATGTCAGGCCAACGTTTCGCGCAGGCTGGAGCACCGAGCCTTGAATTCCGTCAAGCGCCGCTCCGACTCCGGGATCAGCGCGAACCTCCGGGCGATCTCCCGCGCGCCGGCCTCATGCAGTTCCAAGTCGAGCTGATTCAGCCGAACCAGTTCCTGGAACAAGTCGGGGCCCCAGATATTCCGGAGCCGGTCGTCCTGCGTCGAGAGTTCCTGCGCCGCCGGATCGCTCACATTCCGCGCGACATACTCCAAACTCAGTCCCGGAAAAGCCGGCCGCAAAAAATATTCCGCAACCACCAGGCTTTCGTCGAACATTTCGATCAGGCCCGGCATCGACATCCGCTGCATCGTTTGGATCGCTCGTCCCAGATCGTCGCGGTCCGCCGGCCGCCGGAAGACTCCCCCGTTGGCCAGTTGCTGCACTTGGACTTCGCTCACCATATTCGGTGATTGGTCCACTAACCATTTCACGAACGACCGCGAATCGCGCTCGTTCGCCATCCGCGAGAGAACGTCGTCCGAATTCATGCGCCGGAAGTGGGTGTAGGACGAATGGATCCGCGCCAAAGGATGCCGCAAGAACCAGCAGTCGAAGAGGACCGCGTGCCTGGTGACGGGAAGCGGATAGCGGAGATGATGGCTCGACACGGCCGCGATCTCGGGATGCTGCCTTAAAAACGCCGCCAGATGTCTTCCATCCAGGGTGGAATCGCGATCGAGGCCGTGCAGCGTGGCAAACCGGTCGCGAAACTCCCGTTCCAGAATGGATTCGAGCGTCGTGCCGCCGTTCTTGAACAAATGATAATGGACCAGGACGAACCGGGCTTCCGGATGGGTTATCACATAGTCATGCGACATCGGTTCTATTTGAGTCTACTGCCGGAGCGTTCCGCCGCGGAAGTCCTCGGTCAAAGTGCCGTGGATGGAAGTTAGGATCACCGCGTCGGTGACCACCAACCCGAGTTCGCGATTTTTCTCCAGCGACGCGTCCGAGAAGTTCTCCGAACCGACGAAGCCGCTCGCCGTGGGCGTGCCGTAATCGGCCAGAATCACCTTGGCGTGGATGTAGGGTGTGGCATCGGAAGAATACGTGCTGATCTGCGCGCCCGCTGCGGCAAGCTTGCTGAAATTACCGGCGTAGGAGCTATCGTAGGTCATCACCACCTGAACCTGGACGCCGGAACGGGCCGCGCTCTCGAGCGCGCCGACGATTGCCGCATCGCTCATCTCTTCGTTTTCGATCAGCAGGCTGCTCCTGGCCGAGCGAATCAGATTGACCAATGCCGTGTTCGATTGCTTCGGACTCCAAACCAGACCGTCCGCCGCGGGAGTGCCTATTGCGGCGCCGCTAAAATCGGCCTCGAACACCTGCTCGATGGCGGCAACGTCGTTCGGATCGGTGTCGAGAACCGCGAAATCGCGGGTGGTCGAATAGTATCGCGAAGTGAGGTTGAGCGTCATGATCGCCGCGATCGCGCCATCCACAACGATGCTCTTCTGATGCGTGGCCGCGTATTTCTTCGCCGCCCACACCACTTTGACGCCGCGTTGCTCGAGATAGTTGTACGCCGACTGGTTGTTGCTTCGCTCCAGGTTCTGATCGAGAATCACCCGTACGCTAACTCCGTTTTCCGCCGCTTCGCCGAGGAGCTGCTCGGCGATCGGATCCGCCAGCTCGTACAGGGTCACGTCTATCGTCCGCTTAGCCTGGCTGATCAGATCGTAGATCGGCGAGAGCCCTTGATCGGGCTCGGTCACCAGCGTATGCGCAGCCGCACCGGCCCCGACGGCGCCGAGAATCATTGCAGCAAGAAATCGATACGACACAAGTCCTTCTGCAATACACTTCGGCCAGACCGGGCGAAGTCTTATCCAAACGCCGGCGGCTACTGCGAAGCGACCGGCATCGTCGTCGCATTTGCCGCCGTACCGTTCTGTGTCACCGCTACCGCCAAGTTACCGGACCGGGCGTTCGCCGGAACGGTAAAGTCGATCTGATACAAGCCGATCCCTCCGGGCGTCAGTCCGGCAAACACAATCGTCGCCTGATTTCCATCCACGGTGACCGTCGGGGCATTGATCACTTCAGCCAGAGGCAAGGACGGCGCAACCGTGTTGGTTGCTACCGGAGGGTTGGTGGCGCCCATTCCATCCAGATACATGATTAAGGTCTCTCCGGCCTTGGCGGGATGCCCGGAATCCACCAGCGTGTAATCCAGATGCTGCGCAATCAACTGGCCGTCGGAAAGCGCCGCCACTCCCGGTGTTTCGCTGCCTATAGTGATGGTCTGCGGAACAGTGATCGCTCCGTTCGAGCTCACCACCAGCTGGTAAGACTGATTGGGATTGAGTTCGGCCGGCAATTGAACATCCAGTTGTCCGTCACTGACGTAATAAAACGGCGCGCTCAAGCCCCCTATTGCCACGCTGGTTCCCAGGAACGTGATGGGCAGCGGTATCTGCGACGGTTGTCCAGCGGGACTGCCGCCTGCCATGCCCGAACCATAAATCGCGGTAACCGTTCCGGGCGCGAGCGGTGCGCCCGGTTGAATGTAGAGGTTGTTCACTGTGCCGTTCGGTGTCAACGTCGGAGCGCTATTGGGCGTTACGGTGCCCGTATAAATCGCGGTGCCCGACATCGCTCCCGCCACCGCCAACACGGTCGTCGTGACCGCGCCCGGATGTGCCGGAATCCAGGTGGCGGCGTAGGTCCCGTCTGAACCCCCGTTGCCGCCCTGTTCCCCGCTGGTGGCCTCCAGTGGCGCGGTTAGAGGCGGATCTCCGTTCGAAAAACTCAAAACGACCTTGGCGTTCGTGACTGGGTTAGCGCAGTCGTCCACAACCCGAGTCTGAACGACAATGGGCCAGCTTGCCGGCTGGGAAAAATTTCCGGCCACGCTCGTCCCGATGACGGCAATTTGAGTGGGCGTGCAACCCGTCACGGTACGCGGCGCGCCCTTCACAGTCCCGAGAGCGCTTGTGGGCGCGGCAACGCCGGCAGGCAAAACGATTTGCAGCACGTCGGCGGTCAGGTAGGTTGCGGGCGGCGCGAAGTTGAACTGTACCTGCCCCCGGTAGATTCCCGGGTTCAGCCCGGCCGGACTTACACTCACAGCCACGGGAGTGAGGGCGCTGCCCGAAGCCGAGCCCGAGACGTTCGCCACATCGATAAAGTCCCCTGCAACCCCCACTTCATAAGGCAGCGCCATTGTGGAACTCGCTACGACGTTGACGCTCTGCGAGGCTGGCGAGGTAATACCCGATGCCGACGCGAATACCAGTCCCGCAGGCTGAAGGACGGGCGGCGGCGCGGTTGCCGTCACGGTGTAGACCACGGTCACCGATACCGGCGAAATGCTGTTGGAAAACCCAGTCGGGGTGATGCTAACCGTCGCGTAGTATGTACCCGGCGTGCTCAAAGGTTTCACGCCGATGTTCACCTGTCCAGGCCCAGCCGGAGTAACTGTTGCGCTGGTCGGACTGACCGTCACGAAGTCCTGGGCGCTCAAAACACTCGCCGTCCACTCCACCGCCGTGCTGGCCACCAGAATGGAAATCGTGTCCACTTCCGGCGTCCCCACCCCCTGCTGCGCCGTGAAATATAATCCGGTTTGGCTCACCGAGAAAAACAGCAGATCAGGTTTGGCCAGGAACGTTACCGGAACATCCTGGCTCAAGCTTCCCGAGCTGATATGCAGCAATCCGTAGTAGGCGCCGGTATTGGCTTTTGCGGTGCCGGTGTCCTGGATGGTCAGCCCCGGCGAGTTCTGGTTTGTGTTTCCGGAAGCGGCGGTGAGCGCTAGAAAGGGCAAGGCGCCGCCTAAGAGCGATGCCGTAAAAGGCTGCGGACCGCCGCCGCCCGCGTTGCGAATAAACACCGGCAAACTGACCGGAAAGGAATCGTTGTTTACCCCACTCAACGTAATCGCGGCCGGCAAGACTTCCAACTTCGGAGCGGCGCTGGTAACCGCAAAGGTTACGTTCTGAACGGCCGTGGGTTCGCCGCCGGGAAAAGTAAACACCAGCCTTGCCACGACGTTTCCGGCCTGCAGGTTGGATGGGTCTCCTGCAATCACCACGGTAGCGTCGGTATAACCCGCTGTGGGTGAAACTGAAAGAGACGAAGGTGCGGCCGTCCCAGTGCTTCCGCCGTCTAAGCTGACCGTGAAGTAGTCTGTAGACGGCAACGTCACCGGTACGGAGGCATATACAACATTACCTCCCGCGAAACCGTTCAGAGTCACATCGGCGTATGCTCGCCCGCTTAAGAAGACACTCAGATAAAACAGAGCAGTCCTGGTCAATGTAGTCGCGTTCATTCGATCCTTCCGACCGATGCCCGGCTACGAGACGTTAACGGATCACTTTTCCAAATCTAGCGTGGCTGCTGAGGTACGGCTCCTCTATCTTACCCCGTCTCGTACTGCCGTTAACCACAAAAAAATGTAGCCAGTTGCCTTTCGAACCAGTTGGACCCCGCCGGTAAACGCTACGCCGTTGATAGTTACTGTTGCAACACCCAATGGGCAAGAATCGCGGCCGTCCCTTGCCCTGGACTACCGGGGCCGCCTCCGTCGCAAATCCCATAGCCCGCGCGCCGAGAGGATCAAGGTGAAGCCCCCTAGCCCGCCGAGCGCCCAGAGTGTCCAGACGAAGAAAAAGCCGCCGGGGGATTTGGCGATCTCGTCGTAATGTGCCCCCCTCATGTGGAGGACGGGCATGGCTGCTGCGAACAATCCGATGAGCAGCATGATGACGTGCCCCGATCGCCGTTCGGGGAGCACGAGTGTCCCGTACAGTAAGACCGCGAGGACGAGCAGCAGTGTTTGAGCTCTCTGCCTTCGATATCCCACGAACGATGTCGTCCGTAATGTGAAGCGTCAGGAAGAGGAGCGAGAGCAGAGATGCGACGGTCAACATGGTGTTGTGTTTCATTGGGAAGTCTCCTGATTGGATTTTATGTGTGCCTCATTGCCCTGCTGCCTTTGCCTACTCCGTCCAGCGCTGCTCATTCACACCCAACACCAGGAGCGACAGCGTATTTGAGAACCCGACGACAACGGCGAAACTCACGATTTAGCCAGCAATTCGGTGATGCCAGCGGCTCGTACAAGCAGGTCAGCCAACCCATCCCCACTGCCGACAAGACGCTCCGGATGCGAGGAAAAAAGGTGGATCTGGGACCAGATCGCCGTGAAAGACGGTAAATACCTTCTCGTTGTTCAATATGTTCGGCCCGGCCCGTTCCAGCCTTCGACGCGCGGCGCACTAAGATGGCAGCAGTCCCAGCAGCGAGCGACGGGGAACAACGGCGGCATCGACCGTTCGCCGCGAGATAGGTAACGATCAGTCGCGCATCTGGGATTACACTTCGCCCGCCTGGGCCGGCAAGTTCCTAGACGAGTGGTGTCGGCAGACAATGCGCTCCCGCATCGAGCCCATGAGGAAGATCGCCCGCTCACTGCGCCAGCATCGGAAGCTGATTCTCAACTTTCCGGGCTCAGAAGCTGATTTCCAGTGGAGTCGTAGAGGGCCTGAACAACAAGGCTAAAGTCACTATGAGAAAATCGTACGGTTTCGCACCTACCTGGTACTCGAACTGGCCCTGTATGGCTCACTTGGCAAGCTGCCTGAGCCGGAATCAACCCACGATTTCAGCTGATGAGCCAAAAAAATAATCACTCGCTTCCCTCCAGCCATCTGTCCTTCCCCTTCAACAACCTCAGGTAATCCGTCCGCTCCCATGCCCCGCCCGCATGTTATTCCGGTTGCGAGGTACCAAGAAAATGTCCGCTTCGGCAACCTACGATGTCCGTTACACCAAACGCGCCGGCGTCAATCAGGCCAACGCCCAGCACTCCACTGGCCCGCGCACCGATGCCGGCAAACAGCGTTCCGCTCTCAACGCCTTAAGCCACGGCCTGACCGCCCGCTCTGCAGTCCTCCCGTCCGAAGACCCGGCCGCTTATGAACAACACTGCCGCCAGTTTCGCGACGAACATCAACCTGCCACGCCCACCGAAACGCAACTCGTCCAGGAACTGGCCGACACCGCCTGGCGCATCAACCGCATCCCGCTGCTCGAAGCCAATCTGCTCAATCGCGCCGCCAACCCGCCCGACGAAGAAGCGAGAATCGCGTTCGACATCGTCGACGCCCACCGCCTGCTCGCCTCTCTCGGCCTCCACGGCCAGCGCCTCTCTCGTCAATTCCAAAAAACGCTCGAACAGCTCCGCGAGATCCAGACCGACCGCCACGAGCGCGAACGGCGCGACCTCCGCGACGCCGCCGCGCTCCTCGAACTCCATAAGCAAAAAGGAATTCCGTGGGAACCCGCCGACTCTGGCTTCGTTTTTTCGAAGGATCAAGTGGAACTCTTCGCCCAGCGCCAGAAGCTCCTCAACCAGTCCCGCCACATAGAATATGTCCGCTTCCACATGCACTCGCGCCCCTGAAAACCCGACGATCCGCGCGCTATACTGACGGGCAATGAAAAGTCGCTACGGAATCCCCGCCTGGATCTCGCGCGCCGGCCTGCTCGCGGTATTCGCTCTCGTCGTTAGCCCGAGTTTCGCGAGAATTCCGGCCGACGGCACCGAGATTCTGTGGGACCGGTACGGCATCCCGCACATCTTCGCCGCCGATCATCCCAGTCTCTTCTACGCCTACGGTTACGCCCAAATGGAAGCGCACGCTGAGTTGTTGCTGCGATTGTACGCACAGGCGCGCGGCCAGGCCGCCGAGTTCTACGGAGAGTCCTATTTGGATTCCGACCGCTGGGTGCGCCTCAACGGAATTCCGGAAAGAGCCAAGTCCTGGGCCAAACAGCAGACCCCGGAATTTGCCCCGTTGCTCGGAGCCTTCGTCGCCGGTTTGAACGCCTGGGGTTCCGAGCACGCCGACTCGCTCAGCGCCGCCGCCAAGGCGCAGTTGCCGCTCACGGCCGAAGACGTGCTCGCCCACGGCCTGCGCGTAATTCACTACGACTGGATCGTCAATCCCTCCAGAATCGAAGCTCGCATCAAGCGCGGCAACACCGAGGTCCACGGCTCCAACGAGTGGGCCATCGCGCCCGCGCGTTCCGCTTCCGGCCATGCCATGTTGTTGAGCAACTCGCATCTCCAATGGGGCGACATGCACACCTACTTCGAGGTTCAATTGCAAGCTCCGGGCGTCACTTCCTACGGCGCCGTGTGGGTCGGTTTTCCGGTCTTGCGGCAATGCTTCACCGACTACCTCGGATGGACCCAGACCACCAATGCTCCCGACGAGGGCGATCTCTACCGCCTCACGTTGAAGGACGGCGGCTACGTTCTCGACGGCCAGGTGCGGCAGTTCGAAGCGGAGAAGCAGGTAATTCGCGTGCGACAGAACGACGGCAAGCTGCGCGACGAACCGATGATCGTCCGCCGCTCGGTTCACGGCCCGGTGGTGGTCGATCGCGACGGCCTGGTAGTGGCCCTGCGCGTTGCGGCGCTCGATCGCCCGCGGCTGTTCGAACAGTTCTGGAAAATGGGCCTGGCTCGCAACCTGGAACAATTTCAGGACGCCATGCGGATGCAGCAACTGCCGCTCTTCAATACGGCCTACGCCGATCGCGACGGCCACATCCTGTACGTCTATAACGCCGCGCCTCCGGTTCACGCGCAAGGCGACTATCGTTATTGGAACGGCGTCGTTCCCGGCGATAAATCGGAGTTGATCTCGGCGAGAATCCATCCCTACGAAGACCTGCCCAAGGTCATCGATCCGCCGAGCGGCTTCGTCCAGAACTGCAACGATCCGCCCTGGACCTCGGCCTATCCGATGCTGCTCGATGCGTCGAAGTTCGCTCCGTATCTCGCGCCCCCTTCCGGCATCACGCCGCGCGCCCAGCGCAGTATCCGATTGCTCTCGCAACCTGGAAAAATCAGCTTCGAGGACTTGAAAAACGACAAGCTCTCGACGCGCGTCGAACTCGCGGACCACTTCGTCGACGACCTGGTGGCCCAGGCCCGCAAACTCGGTACCGGCCGCGCCAAGAAAGCCGCCGACATCCTGGAACATTGGGATCGTCAAGCCGAAACCACCAGCGACGGGACGCTGCTGTTCTATCGCTTCATGCAAAACGCCGGCGACGCCTTCCGCGCGATCGGCGGTTATGCCGTTCCCGAGAATGATCGCGAGCCGTTAACCACGCCGCGCGGTTTCGCCGATCCCCCCAAAGCGGTCGAGACGCTCGATCACACCGCTGCGGCGATCGAAGCCGAATACGGCTCGCTCCACGTTCTTTGGGGCGATGTGCTGCGTCTGCGCCGCGGTTCGCTCGACTTGCCGGGTAACGGCGCTCCCTCCATGCTAGGCGCAATCCGAACCGTGGATCCGGGCCCCTTCGTAAGCGGCAAAGCGGAGGGCGTCCACGGCGACAGCTATTTCGCCGTCATCGAGTTCTCCACTCCCGTCAAGGCCGAAGCACTGCTCGGCTACGGCAATTGGTCGCGCGTCGGATCGAAGCACGTGGAAGACCAGCTGCCATTGATGTCCAACAAGCAGATGCGCCCGGTGTGGCGAACTCGCGCCGAAATCGAAGCGCACCTCGAAAGCCGCAAGCTGTTTAGCGAAACAGCGCTCCCGCTTGCGAAAGATAATACTCGGCGATCGGCCCGAGCGAAAATGCCGGCAGGAACGTCAGCGCCGTGACCAGAAAAATTGTTCCCATCAGCATCGATCCGAACAAAAAACCGTCGGTAGGCATGGTTCCACTGCTGGCGGGCACTTGTTTTTTCCGAGCCAGGCTCCCGGCGATAGCCAGCGCCGGAACGATCATCATGAACCGCCCGATCAGCATGCCCAAACCCAACGTCAAATTGAACCACGGCGTATTGGCATTCAATCCGGCAAAGGCGCTGCCATTGGTCGCCGCCGCGCTCGCGTTGGCGTAGAAGATTTCGCTCAACCCGTGCGGTCCGGTGTTCGTCAAGTTCGCGATGGGCGATCCCGGCGGATTCCAGACGCTCGACGCCGGGAAATGCACCAGCAAACTCGCGGCGGAAAAAACCAGCATCGAGGCTGAGGTGGCGACGAACGACAGCATCACCATCTTCATTTCCTTGCCTTCGATCTTCTTGCCCAGATACTCAGGCGTACGCCCCACCATGAGACCCCCGATGAAAACCGTCACCAGAACCAGCAGTAGGATCGAGACCAGCCCGGAGCCCGTGCCTCCCAGGACCACTTCGCCAGATTTCATGTTGAACAGTTGAACCCATCCTCCCAGCGGCATGAAACTGTCGTGAGCGCTGTTCACCGCGCCGTCGCTCGAGGCCGTGCTGACCACCGAGAATAGGGCGGATTCCGCGGCGCCGAAGCGGACCTCTTTGCCTTCCATGTTGGAGCCGCTCGCGAACGCACGCAGCGCGGGATTACCGGCATTCTCGCTCCAACTGGCAATCAGACAGCCCGCGCCGAACAGCACCAGCATGACAACCAATAGTGTCCAGCCCTGCCGGGTCGCCTTAACCATCTTTCCGAACGTGTGCGTCAACGCGGCGGGAATGGCAAGGATCAGCAACATCTCCAAAAAATTCGCGAGCGGAGTCGGGTTTTCGAACGGATGCGCGGAATTCGCGTTGAAGAACCCTCCGCCGTCCGAGCCAAGCAATTTGATCGACTCCTGCGACGCCACCGGCCCCATCCCGATCTTTTGTTGAGCGCCTTCGAGCGTGGTCGTCGTCCGATACGGATGGAGATTCTGCAGAACGCCTTCCGAGCAGAGCGCGAATGCGCCAACCACCGAAAGAGGAAGCAGCACGTACACCAGGGATCTCGTCGCGTCCACCCAGAAATTGCCGATGGTTCCAGCGCTCTGCCGCGCGAATCCCCGTATCATGGCGACGGCGATCGCGATCCCGGCCGCGGCCGAAGTGAAGCTCTGGACGCACACCCCGGCCATCTGGGAAAAATAGCTCAACGTGCTTTCGCCCCCATACGCCTGCCAGCTCGTATTGGTCATGAAACTTACGGCGGTATTGAAAGCCAGGTCGGGCGTCATCGGCGTCGAGCCTTCGGGCGCCAGCGCGGTTCCGAACCGTTGCGGATTGAACGGTAAGTACGCCTGCCAGCGCAGTAGCAGGTAAAAAAGCAGAAAGCCCACCAGGCTGAAAGCGATGCACGCGCCGCTGTAAGCGGTCCAGCGTTGTTCAACGTCTGGACTCACTCCGCAAGCCCGGTAAATCAGGCGCTCCAGCGGTCCCAGCACCCTGGATCCGAAGGTCGGCTTGCCCTCGAACACATCCGCCATATAGGCTCCCAGCGGCTTGGTAACCAAGCAGAGCAACACCAGGAAGGCGAGCAGTTCAGCGAGACCAGTCATTCAATACGAGCATCTTCAGTCTATGTCGCGCCCCCGAGTCCGTCAATGCGAGCGCGTAAACCGCCGCGATGCGGTACACTAGTGAGGTAATCTCATTTTCTCGCCCGGGATGCCGTGATTTTACCTGCCCAGCGATTATAAAGCCCGGGTTGCAAAATTACCTCCATGACCGTGCTCTCGCCCCCTACCGTTCAATCGAAGGCTAAGGAGTTCCGCGAACAGCTCCTGGCTCGCGCCATGGTGGCCGATGGCGCCATGGGAACGGTGCTCTATTCCAAAGGCATATTCATCAATCGCTCTTTCGACGAGCTGAACATCTCAGCTCCCGATCTGGTCCGGGAAGTTCACGCGGAGTACGTCAAGGCCGGCGCCGAGATCATCGAAACCAACACTTTCGGCGCAACCCGCACGCGCCTGGCGGCCTTCGGACTCTCGGAAAAGCTCAAGGACATTAACGCCGCCGGCGTGCGTCTGGCGCGGCAAGCCGCCGGGACCAGCGCTTTCGTGGCCGGCGCTATCGGCCCGCTCGGTGTGCGGATTGAGCCTCTGGGCGCCACATCCTTCGCCGAAGCCAACCAGGTTTTTCGCGAACAGGCCGAAGCGCTGCTCGAAGCCGGCGTCGATCTGCTGGTTCTCGAAACCTTCTCCGACCTGAACGAGATCCGCGAAGCCATCTTCGCCGCGCGGCAAGCGGCTGGAAACGACATGGTGATCGTCGCGCAGGTCACCATCGGCGACAACG
>Ga0302326_10004898_pt1 | contig 30765 bp, 28 predicted proteins | sample Palsa_T0_3_FD_202264 | JGI IMG/M metagenome (GOLD analysis project Ga0302326, IMG submission 202264) | Peat permafrost microbial communities from Stordalen Mire near Abisko, Sweden - Palsa_T0_3 | ecosystem: Environmental > Terrestrial > Soil > Palsa > Peat permafrost | place: Sweden: Abisko... | reverse complement strand
ACAATCAATCAGCAGCCCGCCAGCCAATAGTTCGAGAGGACAGAAGCGGCTGTCTCTGAAATTTGAAGTGGGCAATCGCGAGATTACCCCACTTTGCCTTTCCCGACCCGGAAGCGGCTGCCCCGCCTATTTTTTGGAGCCGGTTGCCGCACCACCGGAGCGGTAGAGAGCGGGATCGACGACAGCCGCCATCCTGGCAACGTCCAGAGGCTGGCCTAAAAAGGCGGCGATTGCTTCCGCGGCTTCCATGGCGTGAGTGAGAACCCATTTGTGGCTCAAACGAAGTGTTCGAGCGCGCAGGGCGGCGGCAAGCATCTGGCGGCCGCGCCGCAGGATCCCTTCGTAGGCGGGGCGCAGGATGTCCGGATCGGCGGCCAGTTTACCCGAATGGTCGAGCATCGTTTTCTGCGAGGCGAATATTTCATCCAGATCCCGCTCGATGAGGAGGACATGATAGGCGTTGCCCGGCGGAATGTGCGGCAGCAAAGGGAGAATGACCTTCACTACCTTGCCGGCGGCGCCGGCCAGACAGGAGGAATCCCGGGCCAGGGATTTAACCGCCTCCAGCTCGTAGTACCCGCGCGGGTTATCGGCATCCGGGGTGCGCACTCCGTCGGTGAGCGGTTCGATGCCGCCGGCGGCGAGCATCTGCATGAGAAGGGAAGTCCCGGAGCGCGGCAACCCGGTGACGAGGGTCACGACATTCCCGGTGAAGGGAGGGCGGGAGGAACCCAGAAGTTCGGGAGGGAAAGGGGCCAGAGCCGGTCCTCCCGGGACGTGCGGCTGCGGCTTGGGAGGGATGGGGGAAGCCTGGTGAGCGGGGAGCCGGAGTTCCGGCTTCACGCGCGGCAGTTCGCCCCGCGCGACCGCCCTGGCATGTTCGCGGATCTCCCGGGCTTGCTCGCGGTGCCCGGCGGCTGCCTCCGGGTCGTCGTTCTTCAATAAGCGGGCCAGGCGAAGGTGGGCGGGCCAGAAGGCGGGATTCAGATCAAGGGTCGTCTTCCAGGCGAGGGCGGCGCGCTCGGAATAACCGAGGCGCAGGAGGGCGATGCCGAGCAGGAAATGTGCGAGCGGATAGAAATAAATAAGATTGACGGCGTTAAGGGCTGCCCCCGCCGCCGCCTCCCACCGGCGCGTGGAGAGGAAGCAACGCGCCTGGCCCACGAAGCCGTGAGGGTTGTGCGGGTCCAGTTTGAGGACGCGCTCAAAGGAAGCCAGGGCTTCCTCCCATTTACCGAGGCGCAGCCACGCCTCGCCGATCTGAATGTACAAACCGGGGAGCCGAGTCATTCCCTTTTCCGCTTCCCGCAAGCACTCGAGGGCTTCCCGAGGCTTGTTCTCGGCCATCGCGACAATCGCGCGGAGAAAATCGATGCCGTGCGTGTTCAATCTGGCGATTGGCTCGATCTTCTTCATTCGCTCGGTCTCCTCGGGCGTGATGAGCGGTTCTTCCTCGGGGGATGCGGAATCGGTGAGTGTCTCATCCTTCGCCGCGGACGGCTCTTCCGGGGGCGGGCTTCCGGTTTCAGGTTCGGACTTGGATGCCGCGCCGCCATCCTCTTTTGCTTCGGCTTCCTTTTTTTCCTTGCGCGCTTTGGCGCGAGCTAAGATCGCTTTTCGCAGCTCCTTCAGTTCCTCGATCGCGGCTTCGGCCGCGGGCCTCTTCCGCTGGAGGGACTCGACCGTTTCGCGCAGCTCGCCCACGCGCCCAAGCGCCTTGCAGCACATGGCGAGGCGGAGGGAAAAGCGGTACTCGTCCGGCCAATCGGTGGCAAGTTTCCGCAGGATGGGGAGCGCCTCGGCCTCGAGGCCGCCATCCATGTAGGCTTCGGCCAGATTCATCCGCAACTCGCGCTCGGTTTCCGCGACGGCCTGCTGGACATTGTCCGGCGGACGCTGGACGTAGCCGAGGGCGATGAGCTGCTCGAGAGCGGCCCGCTCGCTCGCCGGGCTGGGCTGCATCCCGGCGGGAAGGCGTCCATCTTCGCCCGGGATTTCATCCCAGCTCGGCACGTAGCGAACAACAGGGGGCTGTTCCCAGGCTGCCAGCAGCGGGTGGCCATCCATATCCTCACCCACGGGCAGGTTCTCCAGGGCAAGCAGGGTCGGGGCGATGTCCAGGACGCTGGCGCCATGGAGCATCTCATCCTTCTTCAAGCCCGGTCCGCACAGGACCAGGATGCCGAAGTCGCTGTGCTCCTCGGCGGGACCCGCGGGGATGGGCGCGATGAAACTGGGCCGCAATTCATCGGTATGAAAGCCGTGGTCGGAGAGCAGGATGACGGTGGTGTCTCTTCCCGCGCTAGCCAGGAGCGCGCCGAGCATCACATCATGGAAGCGCGCGGCCTGCGCTACGACGCCGCTGTAAAGCTCAAAATCGCGCTCCGAAATGATGGAACGCTTCGGCGGATGGTACTTCATGAACCCGTGGCCAAAGTGGTCGATGGCGTCGAAATAGACCGCCATATAATCCCACTGCGTGTTCTCCAGGAGCCAGACAGCCCAGCTTTGCACCGTCGCGGCTTCGGCGAGTATTTTCATGCAGGCGGCAAGCCGCTTGTCCTTGGCCTGGTCGATCTCCCGGACCCTGGGGATGAAAGGCTCGATCATCGCCACGTGGAGTTCATTGGGGTGAAAACGCAATTCCGCGAGCGCCTCGACGTATTCCGGCGGATGGATGCCGCCCGGCGGCACGGGCCACGGTTCGCCCACCGGCCCAACGGCATGGTGGCACAGGTTGGAGATCATGGCGCCATTGATGCACTCGGCGGGATGGCTGGGCCACCAGCCGACGACATGCCCGCGCCAGCCCTGCTGGTTGAAAATGTTCCAGAACGCCTTCGTCTTGCGGCTCATGCCACTGATCGGGCGAATGCCGGAGCCATCTGCCAGCGGTTCGGTAAAACCGAGCACTCCATGCTTATAGGGCCGCTTTCCCGTGGCGATGGAGCTCCAAACCATGGGAGAATAAACGGGGTGGATGGTTGAAATCCGCCCCATGCACCCCTCTTCCACCAGGCGCGAGAGATGTGGCATCTCGCCCGCCTCGATGAGCGGGTTGAGGAGCTTCCAGTCGGCGGCATCCCAGCCAATGAGAAGGAGCTTGCGGGGCGGATTCAAGGTCAAGGGAAGGGGGAGATGAGGGGCGAGGAAGGAAAGTCTTTACTTTTTTCTACCGTCGAGCGAGCCTAAAGCCAGAGTAAAGTGAGATTATCACACAAAAAATAAAAAAATTCCTTGCGTTAATACGAATATCAGTTATAAAAGTTACATAACTGAGGCAAAAACGAATCCCACCGCCCTTTCCCCTTCATATGGATCATAATAAATTCGAAAGTCAATGGACGATGTACGCGACAAACAGCGTGTCGTCAAAAAATAATCGTTCCACCCCCCTCATTGCGGGTGGAATGCTCGCCGCCACCGGCGCGGCACTCTTCTCGATACCGAGCAGCGCGAACGCTTCCTACGTATACGTTCCTGTGGCGAACGGACAGATTATCTTGAGTGCTACCTCGTCGGCGAAAGTCCTTTCTCTCAATTTACCCAGCAACAACCATATCGAGCTCGAGCTTAACAACTTCGGCGGGACAGGCGTCGCAAAGGCAATCGAAGGAAAACTCCTGTTGAATGGCAGCGGCAACGTGCAAAAGCTTTCTTTGGGCCAAGATATCAACTCCGGGCCGAACGTCAAAACTGTCACCAACGCCAACGCTCTCCTCCGCCTCAAGACCCCAGGAGCAGCCATTAAAGGGAGTTTCAAGACTAATGCCGCTAAAACCTACTTTGCCGGTTTCGAATCGGTGAATGGGAATCTCGGCTACATCGAATTGGCTGTTGGCAGTTCGGCCGGCAACCCAGACCCGGGCGTTCCCAACGAGTTGACGGTTTCAGAATACGCATACCAAACCGGGTCGATAACCGCCGGTTATGCCGGTCCCGTGCCCGAAGCAAGCAACACCGCCACGGCGTTGCTTTTGCTGGCCTGCGCGGGCGGATCCCTTACGACCTGGCGCCGGCGCAAGCAGGTGCAGGTGGCGGCGTAGCTCGCGGCAGAAATCACAGTCCGGCCTGCCGGTTGCGAACCGCCGGCGGATTTCCCGCAACACGGAAAGATTCCAACGCCTCGCCGGAAACTCCGGTGGCCTCGCCTCGGGGTGATCTTCTGGCATCTCCGCGGAAAGCGGGCATATTTCATATTAAATGATTGAGGATCTTTGGCACGCGTTGCTTGCGTGGGGATTGGGCGTCCTCCAAGCCATCAACAACCTCCATCGCCAGTATGGCCTTTGGCAGGTCATTGAACACTGGAAGGCGGTGCTTTGCGCGTTCCTCCTCTTCGTCCTGGCCGCTTACGGAGGAGGTCATCTTTACAGAAAATTAAGCCGGCATCGCCTGCTCGCCAATGCGAACGCGGCTTTGCAACACGACGATCTGCGCGGCGCGGCGATCTTCGCCACGAGACTCCTGCGCGATGATCCGGACAACGCCGCCGCTTGCAAGGTCATGGCACAGGCCATGGAAAGAAATCGGCCCCACGACGCACTCTACTGGCACGCGCGAGTGGACACCCTTCAGCCCGGTGACGTCGGGAATTGCCTGGCATGGGCGCGGACGGCATTGGAGCTGGGGGACAGCTCGCTAGCCCGGAATGCGCTGGAAAAGATACATCCCACTCCCACCAACCTCGCGGAGTATCAGTGGCTCGCCGGAAAAGTAGCCCAGTCGCAGAATGAGTTGGAGGAAAGTTCCGCCTATCTGGAGAAGGCGGTCGCTTTGAGCCACGGAAAGGCGGATTACGCGTTTGACCTGGCGAAGGTCCGTCTGCTCCTGCCGGGCAATGCCCGGGAACTGGGGCGGCAGGAACTCGAAAGCCTGGCCGGCGATCCGCACTTCCGTTTGGAAGCTTTGCAAACCCTCTTTCGCGATGCCATAAGACACCACCAGGCGCCACACGCGTTTGACTATTTCGCCCAACTGAGGAATGAACCGGCCGTCCTGCCCGTGGACCGGATGTTATACCTGAATTTTTTGCTGCACCTCCATCATCCCACTTTGATGTCCGAAATGAGGGATTACGAGAAAAGCGTGCGGACCCCGGAAACCGCGGCGAGCCTGATTTTCTGGATGAACGCAAACGATATGTCGCTCGTCGCGATCGACTGGGCCGGCACCCTTCCTCCAACTCTGCAAGCGAATAACGCGGTTCAACTGTCGCTGGCCGAGTGCTACGCCTCCCTGCGCGACTGGACGCGGCTGAAGCCTTTCCTGAGCGACAAGAACTGGAAGAATCTCGACTTCATGCGCGTGGCGTTGCTGGCACGGTGCTTCGGGGAGGAAGGTGACGCCCAGCAATCCCAGGATCAATGGAATCTGGCGATCTTGAAGGCCACCGACCACCCGGCAGAGCTTGCACGGCTTTGCGAGGCCGCCCTCGACTGGGGATGGCGCTGGGAGGCGGAAGCGGAAGATCTGGCGTGGAGAGTCGTCGATGCTCCGCACCCCCCCGCGGCAGTCCTCGATGCGCTGGAAGAGCGATTCATGACGCAAGGCGACACAGAGAAACTTTATCGCCTCCTCGCGCGCCGGCGCGAACTCGACCCCGCGGATCGCGCGGTGCGGAATAATTTCGCCCTGGTGTCCCTGCTTTTGAAAAAGAATGAAAAGGAAGCCCGGGAACTGGCGAAGAACGTTTACGAGGAGGATCCCTCCGATGCGCGGACCGGTTCGACCTATGCATTATCGCTCTACTTGCAGGGGGACAAAACGGAAGCGCTCAACGTGATGAGCCACTTCGGGGATCAACTCAGAATTCCATCGGTAGCCGTCTATAACGGCATCTTCCTTGCGGCTTGCGGCGAGCCCGAGCAGGCGAGGGAATTTCTCCAGATTGCCAAGCGGACGCAGCTTCTGCCGGAGGAGCAGCGACTAGCCGACGAAGCCGAAGCTTCCATCGGGAATGCCGGCCCCGCCCTTCTGAAAACGGGAACCGCGCGGTAAATCCCCGCGGTTGAGCCGGAGCAGGCAGCGCGCAACACCAGGCAGGACCCGGTGGAGTTGAAGATAAAGGCGGCAGGAGTATAGTGGAAGGATAGTGGAAGAAATGGCGTCCAAATCGGAGAGAAGTTGGTACTGCGTGCGGAGCCTTCCGAAGCAGGAACACATCGCCGCGGCCCATCTGCGGACGCTGGAGGATGTCGAAGTCTTTTGCCCGCGCGTGCGCCTGCGCCGGGTGACGCGGCGCGGCCCCGTCTGGTTTGTGGAGGCGCTCTTCCCCGGCTACCTCTTCGCCCGGTTCGACCGGTGGCTTTCGCAAAAAGCGGTGGCTTATTCGCAGGGGGTGACCACCATCGTCCGGTTCGGCGAGGAGATCGCGCGGATCCCGGACGAAGCGATCGCCGGATTGCGCCAGCAGATGGGCGAAGCGGAATGCAAGACGATCAGCCAGGAACTCCGCGAGGGGGACAAGGTGATCGTGGCCCACGGCATGTTCCGGGGGCTGTCGAGCGTCGTGACGAGCGTCATGCCGGCGCGGGATCGAGTGCGGGTCTTGCTGGAATTTCTGGGACAATGCCGCGATATAGAGATGGCAAAGGACCAGGTTCTGCCGGACGGCGGCCACTTTCTCACCGCATGACAGTTCGGAGCTCCTCCTTTTCCCTCTTTACATTCGTCCTTGCGGTTTGGGTGTTTTTTGTGACGGAGATCAGTCCGCAATGGACGATCGATCCGGACTACAATTACGGCTGGGCGGTGCCGTTCCTCTTTCTATTCCTTCTTTGGCGGCGCTGGCAGATACGGCCCGAAACGGCGCCCCCCTCGCGCGCAACCGCGGCAGGCGTTTGCGGGGTGGCGCTGGCGCTGGCGATTCTGCCGGTCAAACTGGTCAAGGAGGCGAATCCCGACTGGCTGCTGCCGGCGTGGACAATCACTTTCCTGTCGATGGGCCTCCTTCTCGTCGGCGCTTACCTGGCCGGCGGCGGCCCTTGGGCGAGGCATTTCGCGCCACCCATTTTCTTCCTGGTCACGGCGGCGCCATGGCCGTTCTTCGTCGAGCATCGGGTCGTTCTGGGGCTTACGGCCGTCGTGACCCGGATTGCGACGGAAGCCATCGTTTTGTGGGGAATTCCCGCGGTGCAGTACGGAAACTTGATTGAAGTAAGCACGGGGGTGGTGGGGATCGACGAGGCTTGCAGCGGGATAAGATCGCTCCAGGCGATCGTGATGATTTCACTTTTTCTCGGAGCACAATTCCGGCTGGGGCTTTTCCGCACCGTGTTCCTTCTCACAATGGGGGCGGGGCTCGCTTTTGTGTGCAATGTCGCCCGTTCGACGCTTCTGGCGAGCATCGCCGCGACGGCGGGCATGAAGACGATGACCGAATGGCACGACACGCTCGGCATCGCCGTCTTGCTTTTCTGCTTCGCCGGCATCTGGGTGCTGGCGCGTCTGCTTGGCGCCAGTCCGGCCATTCGCACGGCGGCCACCCCTTCGACGGCTCCGCGCCGCTTCCCGTTCGCGGTGGCCGCAAGTCTGGTCCTCTGGATTCCGGCAACGTGGCTTCTGACGGAGTCATGGTATCGGGCGCACGAAAGCGGGGCGAGCGAGACCCGGGCGTGGAAAGTGCAATGGCCGGAGGAAAATCCCACTTTTGGGACGCGAGCGATTTCCGACGCGAGCCGCGCGCTGCTTCTCTACGACGAGGGGAGCGCGGCGGGCTGGACGCAGATCGACGGAAGCCACTGGGAAGCCTTCTATTTCCGGTGGCGTCCAGGGTTGCGGGCTGCCCAGGCGGCTCGAGATCACGTCCCCGAAGTCTGTCTCCCGAATCAGGGAATGTCCCTGGTGGCCCAGGCCGGGGACGAAAGGTTCAGTGTAAACAACCTGGAAATCCCCTTTGCGCGTTATCAATTCAACGACCGTGGCAGGACGTTGTATGTATTCCGGTGCGTGTCGAATGACCTGACCGCCCGCCTGCCGGGCGATCCGTCGCCCGTGAATTGGAGCAGGACGGACCGGTTCGCCCGGGTTTTGCAGGGCAAGCGTCAACGGTCGGACCAGCGCATCCTGGAGGTGGTCATTTCGGGTTACAACAACCAGGCCGACGCCGACACGGCTTTCCGGCACGAACTGGAGAAGCTCATCCGAACCTGATTGATGCTTTATCGCCGTCACCGCCCGGTGGAAGAGATTGACAACGCCTTCAGTTGTAAATCGGGGAACTTCGGGCTGACGCTGCCGCGTAAATGGGCTATTTTTCCGCTATGAGCCTCACCGAAGTTTTACAGGAGTTGCCTACGTTGACCGTATCCGAGCGGCAATTGCTGATTCGTCGCGCACTGGAGTTGGATGAAGCCGGTCTGCCGGCAGAAGATGAAGCCGTGGTGGAAAGGCGTCTGGCCGATCATCGGCGGAATCCGAGTTCAGCCGTGGCACTTGACGAAATGAAGGCGCGTTTGCGCTCCCGTTTCGGCAAATGAACATCTGCGTGTGGGATGCGCTGGCCGAAAACCCATTGCTCAATTGCCGTCGTCATCCGACCAAGAACATCCGGTGGCGTTACCCGACCGTTTCCCCTATCGCGTCATCTATGAAGTGGCTGAACCGGAGCAGACGGTGATTGTGGCGGCGGTGCTACACGCGGCGCGGCACGACCGTGAATGGCAGCGGCGAATATGACCTACCGCCGGAGAGCAACTGAGAAGCTCATCCGAACCTTACCGTCAGCGGGAACTCTCCGCGTTCCAGGAACGGGAGCCCCAGGCGACGCCTAGAAAGGTGACGACGTAGAGCTGGATCGAAGCGATCTGGAGCGGAAAATCGACGGCGGCATGGAGCTCTCTGCCGAAAGGGGGCACCAGCGCGGCGAGGATGCCGCCGAAGAAAAGAAATCCCCAAAGCGCCGCGCCGGCGCTGCCCCACTCGATGACGGTTTGCAGATAGTCGTCGTGCGCGTAAAGCCAGAAACCGGCGACGCCATTTCCGAGATTCAAGGTATAGAAGGGGAAAACAGCGGCGAAGGCGCCGGGGCCAAATCCCCAGCGGCCGGCGTCATAAAGCATGGCGAGACAAACCCTGTCCACTACGAGGCGCGAATTATTCGCCGCCAGTTCGGCGTTCAAATGAGACCACCGCTCCGCCGAAACGTCCCAGCCGACGGACCATGCCACGGCGAGGAGGGCGCCGCCGATGATCGCTGTATAAAGGACGCCAACGAGCGGCTTGGAGGTTCTCCGTGTCCGCAACAAGACGTAAACGGCCCAGCAGACCACGATGAGAAGCAGCACGGAGCCGATGGCGGTCGAAGCTTTGGAGGCATTGACGAAGATGCCGGCGGCGCTGATGGCCGCGGCGCTGACCCAGAGGGCCTTTGGGACGATGTGGGCATGGCGCTGAAACGCGAGGACCGCGAAGGCCGCGGCCACGGGCCAGACGAGGTTGATATAGGCTCCGGCGTTTCCGTGGTACAGATACGTGGCGAAGGGCCACGTGTTGCCGGGGATGTCGGATCTCCAGAGGATCATGTGGATGTCGAGCAGCCGCAGGATAAAGCCGTAGAGGATGAGTGTTGTTCCGCCAAGGCCTATGGTTGCGGCGAGCAGGCTTTGCCATTTTCGCTCCTGGACGAGATCGCTCGCCAGACAGAAGGCGCCCAGCAATCCCGTCACAAGAAGCATCCGGGCATGGGAGAGCTTTTGGTCCATGGAGGCTGGAAGAGCCTCGTTATGGGTGAGTGGAAAAAAGCGGTTAAAGTCGGTATCGAAGGCCGCGCGCGCGTTGAAAGTCATCGTCCAGCCCTGGGCGAGGAGGAGCGCGATGAGAAGCAGCGGGACCGGATGAACCCTGGGCAGCCGCCAATCGAGCAGATTGGCGACGAGCCACGATCCGAAAAGGGCGAGCAGGGCCCTGGCGAGAAAATCGGCGCCCGATGGGCTGGTCGAGCCGAACGCCCAGGGAGCATAGACGAGGGCCGCGAGAAAACCCCAGCGGGGAATCTCCACAAACCGCCAGGTTCGGCCGCCGGAACGCACGAGGTCGTAACTAGGGAAACGCTGATTTAATCCGCAGATTCACGCAGATTTCCGCAGATTTTAGATGACCTGCCCGGTCTTCACAGATCAACGGGCGAATCCCGCTTCCAGAATCTGCTTTAATCTGTGTTAATCTGTGGATGAAAAACTCCCTCGTGTAATTAATCAGCGGTTCCCTAGCGGTCCTTGCTCGTAACGATGGGGAGCAGGACGAAAGCGCCTGGCTCCGGGGAAGTGAGATCGGAGAAAATGTGGATGCCGAGCTCATTGCCACGGTCCCAGTGGGTGACCCGGATCGAGTAAAGCCCCTTCTTTGAAAACGTCATTTGGGCCGCATACATGGGATCATCGTCCGCGGACATCCCGCCGAAATCATTTTTGTAAAAGACGACCCGGCCGCCGATTTTTACCTCGGCCCCATCATCCACCGGCGCCCTGAGTTTGTAAGTGCCCGGTTTTTTGACATCGATGAACCCCCGCAGAACGAAAACCGAACGCGGCCCGATGGGACTGGACATCCGGGGCGGTATGGAAAGGCCGCTCGCCTTGAGCGTGGCAAACGCTTCGGCTCCGAAAAAGTAATCTCCCAGTGAAATGGCGATGTCCGGAACGGTTCTCTCTCCCTTCGGGAAATCGATGGCGGGGAGATCCAGCAGCATGGCCGTCTGCGGCTGGCTCGCGGAAATGAAAGCGATGGCCTCATCGAGTGAATCGAGGCCTTTGGGAAGGTCGGGATTAAACGGATAAAACTCCATCCGCAGCCCGGTCACCGCGCTGTCGCGAGCGACCGCCGTGGCGGGGATCTCGACGGGAGACTTGCCTCCATCCTGGGCGCGGGCGGGAATGCCAGCCAGCACGACAAAGGCAAATGCCGCGAACAAGCGGGGGTGAAACATGGCCGGTGCGCGCTTCATATTCAATCTTTCCAACGATGCCTTACCGGAACGCACGGGTTGCCCGAGCAGACCATGGCGTCCGGCAGATCCTTTGTGACAACGGAGCCGGCCAGGGCGACAGCCTCGGTTCCGACACAGACGCCGGCGGCGACAAAGCATTGTGCGCCAATCCATGCGCCGTCCCGTATGGTGATGGGCGCATTGCGATAAGAGAAGTCGGCGCTCGAATAGTCGTGATTGCCGGTGCAGATGAACGACCTCTGCGAGATACAAGTGTGAGACCCGATGACAACGGGTTCGAAGTTCAAGATGAAGACCTCTTCGCCGATCCACGAGTGATCGCCGATGCTCAATTTCCAGGGGAGGTGAATGTTTACTCGCGGCTTGATATTGACGCCGCGGCCGATGTCCGCCCCGAAAAGCCGGAGCACGCCGCGCTTGAGAGAGGCCGGCCACGGCAGCGGATTCAGGAAGAAAATGCATTTCACAAAATACCAAAAGGCTTCGAACCAGGGGGGCTTGCCGCGGACCGAGCCGCAATTGGAATCGAACAGATCGTTCCGTACGCGCGTGGACCCGCGAGCCGGCAGGGAAGGCTCGTCCAGCTTTTTCCTTATAACGTTCATGCTTTCGACGTTCATGCTTTCCGGAAGGGTGCCAAGTTAGATGATAATATGTAGAGGCACGGAGAATAAAAAAGGAGAAAATGAACAGGGAGCCAGCCGCGCGTCAGCCGCCCGCCCTTGCGGGAGGCGCGGATTCCAGCCACTCCTTGAGCAGGGCGGCCAGGGCAACATTCCCCTCGACCGTGGGATGGATGGAATCGCGGTAGTTGGCAATTTGCCAGCGGGAGTCCTCCGCGACCCGCAGGAAATCGATGCCGAGGCGAGTGGAGATCCCGCGCAGTTCGCGCGTGATGGTTTGAGCGGGGACGTCTTCGGGATGAGTGAACTCGTACGCATTTGGATACAACACCAAGAGCATGCGGAGTGCCGGATGCGTTGCCTTGAGAGACGCCACGTATTTGTCGAAGACGGGCAACTGCGCGTCGATTGCGACGTGCTGCTCTTGTGGCGCCGGCACCCACGCCGGATCCGGGATGAGGTGCAGCCCCGGAAGGATGAAGCGCCGCAAACCGAAAGCGCTCGCCAGCAGCGGCGGCTTTTGCGGATGGATCAAGGCGGACCAGGACTGCACTCTGCGTTCGAAATCGACGGAGATGAGCACCCAGACCAACGTGTTCATCCGGTCGAGAAGATCGGCGTTGCGCTGGAGGTAGGTTATCTCATTCAGGGCGCCCCAGTGGCCCGCGCCCACCGGCCAGACGGCGTAATTGCCTTGCAGGCCCCTTTCCAGGCACGGCCCCAGCTTCTCGCGCTGCCGGTAGGCATCCCCGCCATAAACGATGCTGTCGCCCAGCAGGAGGATGTTCGTGCGACCGTCCGGCGCAAAAGAACGCGCGCCCATGCTGCGCTCATTGAAAACCCAATCGTTCCTGTTCAGGAACGCGCCCGACTGGTTCGGCTTCGGGATGTAACCGATCTCGTTATCCACATTATAGAGAGGGACGTCGGCGATGCCGCTGACTCGCGCAGCCACTTCCACCGATGCAAGACCCGCGCACGCGATCAAGGCAAACCACGCCAGCTTCCTCTTCTTCATGACGCCGCGATCATGTCGATCACCCGCCGCGCCGCGCCGTGCGCTTCGAAGCGCGAGAGAAAGCACCGCTCCGAAGCTTCCTTCATCGCCTGCTGTTTTTCGGCCGGCATGGAAAACCAGCGCGACAGCAGACGCCGCGCGCCTTCCAGGTCGTCATTTTCAACCAGGCCCGCTCCGTCGCGTTCGATCTCCTCGAAAATGTTCACCTTGTTGGAAATGAGCACGGGCACTCCGCACGAAATCGATTCCGATACGGAAATCCCGAAGTTCTCGTTGTGAGACGGAAGAGCGAAAATCTCCGCGGCGTGGAGCGCGCCCCATTTGACATCCCCGGAAAGGAGACCGGTCCAGGTGACGGAGGATGCGGGACACGTTCGCGCGGCGAGTTGTTGAAGCTCTTCCAGATAGGCCGCGGACGCGCAAGGCCCGGCAATGACGAGATGGATCTCCTCCCGGTTCGCGCAGGCGGGTTCCGAAAGAAGGCTGGCGAAAGCTTGAATGAGCAGGTCGCACCCCTTCTTCTCGTGGACGCGGCCAAGGAAGAGGATGATGCGTTTTGCCTTCAAATTCGGAAATTGTTGAAAGAAAAGTTCCCTTTGAAGGACGCGGTCGCCGGGCGGCGGCAAGGTCCCGAGCGAGACAACCTTTTCGACGCATCGGTAAAGCCAGAACGAGCGCCTTGCAAGCAGCCGCTCCTGTTCGCTCGTGAAAAAAACGGCGCGCGCGTCGCGAAGCACCCGGTAATCCGTCCACGGCCAATACAACCACTTCTTGAGGTGTTTGAGGGGATAGGTCTCCTTGAACCAGGGATCGAGCATGCCGTGAGTGAAGACGAAATAGGACAGGCGCTTCTTGCGCAACGCGCTCCATGTTCCAAAACTCGTGTATTGCCACAAGCCGTTGATGATGATTGCGTCGTACTCCGAGGCGTGGGCGAGCAGCCACTCGCGCATTTTCGGGTTGTATCCATAAAAGAGAAGACCCTTCCCGAGAGCGTGAACCTTGAGCGGGGACTGGATAAGCCACGGCGAGCCGGGCACGTCCAGCGACAATACTTCAACCTGATGTCCCAAGTCCTGCTGGGACTTTCCGATGATCTTCACCATCTCCGCGGTGCCCCCGGCTGCCGGCTCCAGGCTCGGGATGACATACAGGAGCTTCATGCGGGGGGTGGGCGCTGGCGAAGACCCGGATTAACAGGCCGCCTTCGGCTTAGCGGGCCGCCTTTTGAAGGAGAGCGATCATGTTATCGCTGTGCCTCTTTCCCTTGAGCAGACCGCCCGAGATACCCTGCCAGGTGAAATTCGCCGACTTCGGGATGTAACCGTGATTCGTATAGCGGAAAGCCACGTGGCTGAAGCCGGCTTCGGTGGCGGCCCGCTCGACATCCAGGTGCAGCAGGGCGGTGATGTGAGCGGGATAACTCGCACCGAAAAAGCCCGCAAAATGGCCTCTCGCGAGGAAGGAAAGGAGCGACCGCCAGCTTTCGTTATTCGGCGTGCTCAAGACGGCCCAGCCGCCGGGCCGGACGAGCCGGAACCACTCGCGCATGGTCGCCCGCGGGTTCTCGAGATGCTCGATGACTTCCACGGAAACGGTCAGGTCAAAGGAGCCGTCCGGGAAGACTGTGCGATCATTCAAGTCCCCCCTGACATGCTTGATGCCGGGAGAAAGCCGCGGGGGCCGCTCAAGAATATCGACGGCCGTGACGGATGCGAAAGCGCCCGAGGCAAGAAGCGCTTCGGAAAGAAGGCAGTTTCCCGCCCCAAAGTCGAGAACGTCTCCAGAGAACCCTTTCTCGCGAAGGATTGCCAGAATGGCGTTGTGGATGGGCTCCTCGCTGATGCCCTTGGTTAAGATCGCGGTTTCGAGGTAGCGTTGCTTTAAGGGATCGGAAAGAGAATTCATCGCTGGAAAGCGAAAAAGAGATCAAACGGGCGCGAACTGCGCCGTTTTCAGGCCGGCAAGTTCCCTATAAATGCGGACATAGTCCAGAACCATTCGTTCTGTCGGGAACCGGCTTGCATTTTCAAGGCCTTTGGCGATCCATTCGGTTTCTTGCACGGGGTCCTGTCGCAGGACTTCGCGGGTCGTTTGGGCGGCTTCCGGTTCATTTTCGGGATCGACATAGATCGCCGCGTCCCCTCCCACTTCGGTCATCGGGGCTCTGCCGGAAGTGACCACGCGGCATCCGCAAGCCTGCGCCTCGATAATGGGCCACCCGAACCCCTCGGCCAGGGAAGGGAACAGAAGGAGGTTGGCCGCGGAGTACAAGGCGCGTAACTCCTCGTTGGAAACGTCCACCAACGAGAAGACCCGCTCGCGCAGGCCGGCGGACTCGACGAGAGCGGTCATCTCCGCGGTGAACGGTTTTCCCGCCATGACGAGCGCCGGAGCGCCGGGCATGATTCCGGTGAGCGCATGATAAATGCGGATCACTCCAAGGCGATTCTTATACCAATCATTACTCCCTACATGGAGAATAAAGCGTGAAAGATCGGCGTTGGGCAGGATGGCCCGCAACCGCGTGGCAGCTTCACGCCGGTCCATGGCGGAGTAAGGATGATTCTGGCCCATGTATGTCACGGAGACGCGCTCCGGGTCTGCCTGGGTTATCCTCAGGAGGTCTTTGCGGGTTGCCTCCGAAATGCACGTGAAGCGCCGGGCGCGCTTCAAACCGCGTAATATGAGCCGCTGAAGCCCCTTGCCGGTCCGGCTGGTTCGATGCCACGGAATCTCGCCCCGGGCGGAGCGGATGGCGAGAAGATCATTGCACGTGACCAAATGGGGAACACGATCGACGAAGTGAACGTAGTGGGCGTTGGAATGGTCGCAGATGTGAACGACGAAGGGAGGCGTCATCGCGCCCAGTTTTTTCCGAAGCACGAAAGGAAAAACGATAAATTTGTCGATGTAGCCGAGCCATTTCCCCATGCCGGTGGCCGCGGGCTTCAGTTTGCCGAAGAGCGGCTCGGGCCGGATGGATTCGACCTGGATACCATGCCGGGGAAGCTCCCGCCGCAGCGTATCGGCAAAGCGTTGCATGCTTTGCACCTTGTCATTGGCGTAGTTGCCCAGGAGGAGGACTTTGAGATGGCCGTGGCCGGGTGTCACGGAGAGGTGGCCTGGGGGAGATTCACCGGAGCGGGCCGAAAATATCTGCGGCTCGACCGCCGGAAAGGACGGGAACGAAGCGCCTCCGGCGCGTTCATCGCGGCGACGCAGAGCGCGGCGTCAAGAACCGTGAAACCGAGGGTTGTGGGCCGGCCAAGCTGGCCGATAAGGACCAGCGGCAGGCAAGCGCCGAAGAGTAGCAGCGGAAGCGGCTGAGCCCGATACGCAAAACCAAGGGAGCGCCGTCCCAGCCAGAATGCGAGGAGGACTCGCCAAAGAAGATAGAGACTGCCAAGGATCGGGCCGCTTTCGAGAGTGACCCTCTGCCACTCTCCTTCGGCCAGCAGATAGCTGTTCTTCCCCGTCAGAAGACGCGCCCCCGCATTGGTTCCCATGCCGAGGCCGTGGCCCTCGAGCGGCTCATCCCATAAGGTGTCAGTATAAGCGTCGGTGAAGACGGAGGTGACGCGGTGGATGAATCCCACATGGCCTCCTTCGGACGCGCTGGCATCGTCTATTCTCGCGCTGAACGCCTTGAGCCCCTGTTTGATGGAGGGGAGCTGGCCAAGGGCGAGGAAGGCGAACACGCCGAAGATGCAGACTGGGATGAATCGCGGAACAAAGCCCGGCCTCAGAGAATTGAAAAGGAGCAGACACATCACCACAAGCCCGACGGAAGTAAGGTTAAGCCGGCTGATGGACGTTGCCACGCCGGCAATAAGGGCGATACCGCCGGCAACCACCAGCGCCTTCGGGTACGTCCTGCGAAATATGGTTCCATAGATCAGGAATACCGAACAAAGCGCCGAGAACTCCGCCGCCCCGGTGGCGAAGGTGAAAATGCCAGGCGGCCGAACCCTGCCGGTGCCGCCGGCGATCTGGGAGGCGTCGTCGGTCGAGGCCTTGTTGATCCATGAATCGGGCGGGGAAAGGAACTGATCGATCATGAGAAGGGCGACGGGAATCATGACGATCAAACACCATTTTCCGACTGCGACGACATCCTTGGATGAAAAGAACTTCGGCACGAGGAAGATGAAGGGCATGTGCAGGAAGTCCGTCCGCGCGCCGTAGAGAGCGACGAAAAGTGTATTTCTGTCCGGTATGAGGCCGGCAAGAAAGCAGAGCACCGCAATGACGCCGCAGGAGACGACAAACGGATTGGTGGGAAGCTTGCCGGAGCGGAACGCCAGCCAGTACATATATAGCAAGACAGGATCGCGGACGATGGCCAGCGGAGTGGATAGAAACTGCGGCACAAGCCACTTCCGAAGGACTCCCTCGAACAACAGCAGAAAGAAGTAGGCCCAAATGAGCCGCCGGATCGCCTTGTCAAAATTCGGCGGCGCGTCATGGGGGTCCGTCTCGCGCCTGGAAACGACTGCAAAGCTCTGCGCGTCCATGTCCGATTCTAGCCCGATTTACGGCCGTTCTTCAATGATATTCGCAACCTGGGTCCGATAATCCTCCCAAGTGACACGTTCGGCGCGCTTCCTGGCCGCGGTTCCCATGACCTCGATGGCGTCGCGATGTTCCGCGCACCACTGGATGGCTTCAACCAGCGCATCCGCCGAACGGATGGGAACCACGAAGCCTTCCCGGCCCTCTTCGACGAGATGGGCGGCGCCGGTATTGGGAGTGATGATGACGGGCAGGCCGCACTTCATCGCTTCAAGGACGACGAGAGCCTGTCCCTCGAAGAGAGAGGGCAGGACGAGCAGATCACACGATTTCATCAACTCAAGGACTTCGTTGTGGGGCCGGGGCGGTTCGTAGCGAAACAAGTGTTTGTAGCGCAGGAGCGACTTCGCCCTGGCCGGCAGCCTGCCCATGACCACCAACTCCACGTCCTTCCGGTCGAGCCGCTCGATGGCATGAAGAAGATAGCCGATGCCCTTGCGCTGTATGACCAGCCCGGCAAAGAGGAGACGCAGCGGCCTGCGCAAATCCTCCGGCTTCCATTCCTTGCTCGCGCCGTCCGGGCTTCCGAACTGGACGACCCGGATTTTATTCGGCTCGAAGCCCGCTTCCAGGAGCGTCGTCTTCACGAAATCGCTGCACGCGACGATGACATCGGCCAGGCCGGCCTCCTTCTCCTTTCGCTCGAGCTTTTCGGCTGAGTCCCGCGAGCCATCCAAAGTAAGGGCATCGGCAAACTCGGGCATGAGAGCGCGTTCCTCGTCATGGACTCGCCGGGCCGCGCGATAATAGCCGATTGGCAGATCGTAAATACACCGGATGCCCAGAGTCTTCGCGCGGCGAAAGGTATCGAGCGCGGCATCCTCATAGCAGTAAACGGCGGAGATGCCCGCGCCATCCGGGTTTCGGGCGTTTCGAGCGTTTTGGGCGAGATATTTCGCGGCGGACGCATCCAGATCGCGGCAGACATGGTCGATGGAAGCCCATTGGGGGAAGGGCCGGCCAAGGGCGCCGAGCTTCACCGAGACGAGCCTGAGCGTTTCGTGAAACGGGCGCGCGCGGATTTTCTCGCGGGCAATGGGATAGGACCGCCGCAACGCTTCCTCCTTCAAGCGGGCTGGAAGAAGCCCGAGGTACCATTCCGTTCCGGTGGCCGCGAGAGTCGTCAGGAAAACATCCAGCAAACCACGCGCGTCCAAAGCCTCGAGAACGGCTCTCACGTTCGCGTTACCGGTCGGATGAGTGACGGCCACCATGGCTACGCCCGCAAGGCTTCGAGATCGCGAATCATCCGTGCGGCGGCTTTCGGCAGACGCGAGCCCCGCTGGCCGTGCGGCAAGCCGGCTGCGAGGCGGTCGGTGAAAGTCGCGTCGAGCCGGCAGATCATGGGTTCCTCCGGCTCCGCCACGTCGATTCCCCTGAACGGCTCGCGCCGGGTCACCACCACGGGCACCCCGTGCTCGAACATCGCAACCGCCGTGCCGCTCTTCATGATGAGCTCCAGGGGCATGGTGGAAATGCCGACGTCGAGCGAGTTCAGCAGCGCCGATATGCAATCCGCCGGCTGCGGCCCCAGGAGCGCAAACGACATCTCCGGCCCATAGTCGCGAGAGATTTTGTTCCAGAACCGATCGCCGCGGCCGGGCCGGCCAAACCAGAGCATGGAAGGCCGTCTGCCGCATCTGCGCGCGGCTTCGGCTATCTTCGAAAAAAGCGGCTCGGGCGACCATTCCAGTTGGATGGTGCCAAAAAAGCCGAATCTCCAAAGCGCCTCGTGGCCTTGCAGCAAAGGAATGGGGCTGGTGACATCCACATTGCCAAAGAGCGGGTATTCCCCGGCCTCCATGCCGCACTTGCGAAGGACGGCCCGGTAAACGGCGTTCGTGGTCGTGACCAGACGGGGCTGGATGCGTCCAATGAGGTCCAGCACGGACTTCCTTTGAATGGCGCCGACGAGGCGCTCCTTCCACGACGCGCTCCGCTTGAGCCCCGCCCAGAGTTCGTGGAACATCACGTGCGCGGGCCGCGAGGAGAGGAGCCGCGCGAGGCCCTCGACCCGGTCCCGGATGTATCCCTTCGGGTCGAACCCGTAGCAGACGAACTGCAAGCTCGTCCAATCCGGGTTGAACTTCTCGATAGCCTCCTCAGCCAGATCGATTCGGCTCGGCCACGGCATATCCCCGTTCATTCGCAGAATGCTGGCGCCCTCCACGCGTGGATATTCGCCGGAGCCCCTTTCGTTCAACGCGATCAACCGGCACGTGTGGCCCATTCGCGTCAGCTCGGAGGCCAGCCGGCGCGTATAGTCCCCCACCCCGTCCGCCTCCGGCTCGAGCCCGCTCGTTACGAAGGCGATTTTCATGTCAATTCGAGGCGATTCGCTCGACCCACTCCTTAACCTCGCGGGAGGTGGCCGCCCACGACCGCTGGCTCACCGACTCCCGCGCGCGGCGGCCCAACCGCTCCCGTAGCGCGGCATCCCGCAAACAGACCCCGATCAAGGTCGCAAGCGCGAGCGCATCGCCGGGTGGAAAGAGAAATCCGTTTTCGCCATTTCGGATGAGGTCTTTCTGGCCGCAACAATCCGTCGTGACGCAGCACAGCCCCGCTTCCATCGCCTGGAGGAGAGCCAGCGGCTGGCCCTCGGAAAAACTCGGCATCACAAACAGAGTTGCGGTGCTGAACAAGCCGGCTTCGGCTTCTCGCTTGAAACAGGGAATCACCTTCACCAAAGGGCGAAGATCGGCGGGCCAGTCACGCAAGACGGCCTCCTCGTCGAAGCCGGTCGCGGCGAGAGTGAATCGGCATTGGAACTTCAACTCGTGAAGAATGCGCGCTGTCTCGACGAGCGTCTTTATCCCTTTCCGGGAAATCCAGGAGCCGACAAACAGAATGTTGCCCCCGCCACTCCCCGGCGCGAAAGAAGTGGCCGAAAGATAGACGCCGTTTCTAAAAAGAAATGTATTTTCAGGCGTGCGCCCGTATCGCTCATAAGCGTAATCCCTGTCGTCCTGATTGATGACGAGCGCGCCCCTGGCGCGTTTTAGGCCGAAATCGCACCCGCGAAGCCTCCAAAGAGGGAACAGGATTCTCGAACGAAAGCGGACTTCCTTGCGGGACTCGGGGCTTCGAAGGAGATCTTCCCAGGCGCGGCGCTCGAGGCCGTGGCTGAAGACGATGGCGCCGGGAAAGCGCTTCACAAACGGCGCGGCGGCAGGCTCATGGACGAGGCAAACCCACGGTTTCACCCCGAGCCGCTTAAACGCCTCAAAGGCCCTTGACGGAAAGAGCGCCGGATGAACGAAACCGCCGATGGCGGCGGGGCCGATATGGATGAACCGGTATCCCGCCTGTTGGAACGCCTCCCGCCAATGCCACGCCACGCGCCCCATGCCCGATTCCTCGCTGATCTCGGCCTCCCCGACATGGACGACGCTCTTTTCCATAACCGCTCAATGGCGGACGCCGACTTTCCTTGCGGGAACTCCGGCCCATATCTCATTTGCGGGCACCGGCTTCGTAACCACCGCGCCCGCGCCGATGACCGCGCCTGTTCCGACCGACACTCCCTTGAGGATGACAACCCCGGCGCCCAACCAGACATCGCTTTCCAGGATGATTTCCACCTCGGGACCCAGATCCGCGTCACGCGGCTTGCCAAGGGCCGTTCCGTGGTCGTGATCTATGAACTTGCAATTCGAGCCGATGGCGCAGTCCGGACCGACGGTGATTCCCTTGCGGATGTTGAACTCACATCCGGCGCCGATGAAGACTCTCTGCCCGATCTTAATACGCGGGCCGGGCAGCCAGAATCCGTCGAATTTAAATAAAATCTCCCTTTCGAGAATGCAATCCTCGCCGACCGAAACCTGGTGCGGCCAGGTTATGTGGAGGGAGTCAACAACCGTGCGGCGGCCGAATTTCGCTCCTTGAATGCGCCAATATGTTTTGCGCAGAGGCGAACGCACGAGGACGTCCACTCTTTCCCGGAGCCGGAACAAGGCCTTCTGCCAGGTCTGGCTTAACATCGCGCCCGGCGACGCCTCCTGCGAAAGAGCACAAAAGCAAGCCTCAACTCTTCAACGTGATGGATGAGCGCCTCGCGCACCCCGCGACCCCTGAATCGGAAAGCGCCCGGCACGGTTTCCTTGCAGAAGGTTCGGATTGCCCCGCGAAAAAAATAGGCCGCGTTCAACTTCGCTTCTTCTTCGGGATGAATGTCAAGATAACGCACGGTATCGCTCGAGTAGCTTCCGGCGCGTTTCCAGCCGTCCCCGCCACGCGCCCGTAATCTCCAGGGGTGGCATACCCGCGCCGAGGGCAGAAAGAGCGCTTCGTGGCCCGCCTTCTTGAGCCGCTGTCTGAGGTCAACGTCTTCCATGGCCGCGACATATCTCTCGTCAAACCCGCCGATCTCTCCGAACAAACGGCTCGAGATGGCAAAGTTGCCCGACCAGAGATAGCCCCCCTTTTCATTGATGGGCGCGAGTTCCGCGAGGCTTCTGCGGGGACGGTCCGCGTAGATCGCTCCTTCGAAAAGGGCACACTCGGGATGCGCCTCGGCGGCGCTCTGGAACCCCGCCAGCCAATCGGCGTCCGGGAGGCAATCGTCATCGGTAAACGCGAGCCAGCGGCCCAGGGCGGATTTTACGCCATGATTGCGATTGGCCGCCGGTCCTCTCCCCGGCCCTCGAACCCATCTGGCCCATGGGAACTGGCTGGAGACCATTTCCCGGGCGGTCGAGGCGCTGCCGTCGTCCGTGACGATGACCTCGTAGCGGTCGCGCGCCATTTGCTGGACGGACAATTTCTCGAGGCATCTGGCTAGCAGATGGTTCCGCTGGAAGGTGGGGACGATGACGGAAAAGAGCGGCTCGCTCATAGGGACTTCCAAAAAGTCAGACAAGACTTCTTAAAGCGCGCGGCAACAACGCGCGGCGACCGGGCCATGGCGCGCTCCCGGCGGGAATGTTCGGCGGCGTGCCGATCCCACTCGGCTCGCTCCGAGGAAGTCAGGTATTGATAGAAGAGTTCGTTTATCGGCCTGGGCGAAATCATGTCCACACCGGCCCAGTGCAACAAATACGGCTTTTCGCCGCCGTTCGCCCAGAATGGTTCGAATTGGTCCGGATAATCGCCGGCCCAGGTGGATTCCATCGGCGAGGGAGGCAGGTTGAGATTTGTGAAGGGAACACCGGAGGCAAGCACGAGCAGGTTCAAGCCCGTCTGGTCATTGACAAGAAACGGGTCTCCCTTGTGCTTGAAGCACGCCTCCGCGAACTCGGGACTTGTCGCCTGCCTCTTGAGTTCGGCGGCCGAATAGAGGGGGCGATCGCAGGCGAATTGCCCCGCGTTAAAGACATTCTTTTGCCAGAGACGGCTTCTGCGCTGGAAAAACTTCAGCGACGCCTCGTTCACCGCGTTATACGGGTCGCGCCATTGGCCGCAGGAGGCGACAAAACCGTCGTACGGCGCGAGCACCTCCCGGGGATTTCTCAAGAAAATCACATCCGTATCCACGAATTGGTAACCCCCCATGGTGAGGCATTGATACTTCGCCATCATCGGGTGGGCGTTCTCCGCCCGCAACCAGTCCAGCACTTCAGGAACAGTCCACCAGTTGGCGCGCGGCGGGAGATCGAAGAGATCGTTATTGAACGGGATGACGAGCAGGGGCAAATCGCAACCGACGGCGCGCAGCGACCGCTCCATGGCCAGAAAACGGATGCGGCTATGGGCGTTCGCCAGCGTTACAACCGCCGTCATTTCCATGAGGCGTGAAGGAACGGCATGCCCTTGAGATAGAGGAGATGCCTGACGGGCCCGGTGAAATGGCGGAGCCGAATGCCGGCGTAGTTTACATCCGGCTCAAACCAAAACTGCCGGGCGGCGGAGATGACATAGTCGGAGCGGGGCAAAGGGAGCGCGCCGGCCAGTTCCATGAGGACGGAAAGAATCATCGTATCCGGAAACCAGGTGGCGATCCTGCCTGAAAGAGAGAGGATTTTCTCGGCGACGGGGAGAGAGAGGGAGCGCTGCCGAATCAAAAGAAACCCGACGTTGATCGTGCCCGCATAGGGAAGATTGAGCGAATGCACAGGCGCGAATAATGCGGCATCGCCGGAGACCTGGCCAATCTCCTGCAAATAAAGATTCCGGGAAACTCCGTTGCGAATGCTTTCGAGGATCTCGGGCAGTTCCTTGAAAGCCAGGACGTCGTTGTCGGCAAAGAGCACATCGTAACGCTCCTGCAACGCAAGGATCGTGGCTAGCTTTCGCCCCATGGGATGATACTCGGCAAGGCCGACGATGAAAGGGGCTCTCTCCTTGATCTCGGCTACGAGCGCGGACGTTTGGATGACCGAGCATCCCGGGAACATCGACTGCATTTGCGACACCGCATCGGGCTTTGGGGAACCATCGACAACCACGACCAGACCTGCTTCCCGCGGCAGATGAAGGAGAAGGCTTCGGGCCGTCCAGGCGGCTTCAACCATCGCAGAGGGAGTCGACAGGACGACCACCGCGAAACGCGCCCCCTGGCAAACCGGCAACGGCGGCAGTTTCGCGATCTTGCTCTTGATCGGGTAAAAGCGGTTGCGTTCCCACCACCGCACCGGCCGGGTCGAAAGCTTGCGAACCAGCGCCGTCCTTAATGAACGCGGGCGAGGCATGTGGTTTTGGCAATCTGCTTCGCTGTCCGGATGGCGGGAACACCAAGAAAGGTAGCCAGATACCGGGCATTGAGACCCGCCGTTATGGCGCGCCTGCCCGCGAGCCGGACCAGTTCGGCGAAATGCCTTCGAAACTCAGTAAAACGGTAAAGGGTGAAATCGTTGTGGCATTCGACTCGCATCGCCTCGAGCAGCAACTCGCGCGCGTCCGCCGGGGCTTTCCCGGACAGGTAAACCGTCTTGTAGATATTAAACCCTTCCCTCTGCGCCACATCGACCTGCGATGAAGATTTGGCCGCGGCGTGCTGCCGGAAACCGGCTACCATCCCGGGCACGTATTTGAACGTGCACCCGTCCAGAAACAACCTCCAGAATAAGTCGTAATCCATATAATGCCTGAGGCTTTCATTCAGCAGATACCCTCGCTCGAAGATGTGCCGCCGGAAAAACATCGACTCATTATTGACGCATGGCCAGGGGATCATCGCGGCGAAAGTCGGCTCGACATTCTTCCGAGTAAAGAGGAACCGCCCCTCCACGTCCACGTAGTCCTTGTCCCCAAAGTATATGTCGAACCCCGGAAAGGCGGACGCGCACAGGGCGCCCCGGGAAAATGCCTCGGGATAATAGTAATCGTCCGAATTCTGCCACGCGATCAGATCTCCGGCCGCGGCCTTGAACCCGCGATTCACGGCGGCGGACTGGCCCGCATTTTTCTGGGAAATGCACGCAACCCATTGCTTGTACGGCTCGATCACTTCCAACGTCCGGTCCGTGGATCCGTCATTGACGATGATGAACTCGTAGTCGGGATATCCCTGCAAAAGGACCGATCGGATCATTTCTTCGATAAACCGGTCCTGATTGTAGGTCGGCGTTACCACGCTGATCTTCGGCCACGCTCCCCCGTCCGGCATGGCATCCGGAAGGCGGGGACTCTCCGCCGTCCAAGGCCAGCCCTCCTTGCCGACGGGCGGCGGGGGGAGTTCATGAAGTGTCGGGCAATGCATCGAGTCAGTGGCGGGACGCCGCCAAATCGCGAAAGGCGGAAGCGCTCCCCCGTTTGGCTGCGTAATGAAAGCGGCGATCTCGCGCATTGAGCGAAAGCAGCAGTTTCAGTTCGCGGAGCCGGAAGGAAAGGGAGGTGGGAACCGGCCCCGGAACCTGGCCTCGCAAGGCGCGCAGCATGACGGTGGAATAATTGATCCCTTCCACGAGCCGGATGAGATACTCCTCCGTGAGGCGGTGGCGGCCAATGAGATGCGTGAGCCGCAACGCAGTGAAGAGCCCCGTCCCGAGACCGATGTCGCAGGCGGTATAGGCGAGATCACAATCCCCGGCGGAGATGACCCCTTTGCCCCGCCGGCACAATTTGAGACGCCGGGGATCCGTTTGGGTATTCCGCCGGTAGGCTTCGGCGACTGCCCGGCGAATGCACATGCCGGCTCCAGGCGGAGTCGTAAGGTCCTGGTAATAGAGGTTCGACCATGTGTCTCGTTCGATCTGCCGGATCGCAAGGATGTTCCACCACGGGCGTGTCCATTCCGCCGGCTCGGTTTCAAACCGAGGATCGATCCTTCCACCCCAAACGCCGAGTTTGCGGTGCTCGGCGGCGATCGCGAGCGCTTTTTCCAAATAGTCCGGCGCGAGAAGATTATCGTCATCGACATTAACCAGAAGGCCGCCCGTCGATTCACGGATGCCCCGGCACCTGGCAACCATGACGCCGAGTTCATCCTCCCGTATGTGGCGCGCGTTCGGATGCCACCGCAAATCGACCGTCGCGGAGAGCTGCCGGTCACTGCCGTTGTCTATCAAAAGCAATTCCCATTCTGTTTGCGGCAAGGTCTGGTTTTTGAGGGACTCGATGACCTGTTCCAGGTAATCCGGATTGGGATTGTGGCTCGGGATCATGACCGAGACTGGGAGTCCCTCCGTCATTTGGACCAGTCCGAGCTTTGCCTTAAAATCCCATTCTCCCTGGCGAAACAGACATCGGCCTGCCCCAGGGCTCCGTCGCGCGGCCGCCGCATGAAACCGGCAAAGTCATAAACGGCGAAGCCGCGCGATTGCATGAAGGCAACCACTTCATGAAGGACGGGCCAGTTCTTTTCAAACCTGAACAGGGAGACCTCGAGGAGAATCACCTCGATATTTTTTAAGGAATCGGCGGCGCCCTTCAAGACATCCAACTCGAATCCCTGAACATCAAGCTTGGCGAGGTTGGGCGCGGGCATGCGGCCCTCCGCCACGAGGCCGTCGATGGTCACGATGGGCACGCGCCGCTGTTTGCCAGCCTGCAGCATGGCGGAGGATTCGCCGGGCAGGAACGAGGAGCCGACCAGGTCATCATAGACGGTGAGCGCAAGTTCACCCGGCACGGCGCCCGCGCCCGCCAGGAAATAGGCGCAGTCCTTGAATCGCTCGCAAAAGGCTTCCAGGGCGGGCTTCATTTCCACTTGCGGTTCGATGAGGAAACAGGCCGCCTCCGGAAAGACGGCTTTGGCAACCGCACTCCACCCCGCCTCATTCGCGCCGACATCCAATATCGTGCGCGGAACGAAGCCCCGCGCCTTTACATCTTCCAGGAAGGACCTGAAGTCGCCCACCTGCCTGAATTCCGAGCCTGGCGGCGGCTCCGCGCGGCGCCGCCTAACCTCGAAGCCAGCCCCGTGAAGAATTCTTTTTGCCAGGGTCTTCATGCCTCGCGATCGGCGCTTGCGCGAAGCGCGGCCTTGTCGGAACGGACGAAAACCATGAGATTCAGGCAGTAGAACCAAGCCACCCCATTCTCTTTCCAGCGCACCTTCCACCGTTCGGAGAGCGCCGCCTGGAGCGCGAAGCCGAGCCCCGCAAATTTCTCGACCCAGTATTCATGGGGTTGTTCGTTGACGTGGTCGGTGCCGCCCTGGCCGGGAATCGCGGCGGTGAAGACGACGATGGGCGCGATCTCGCAGAGCAGTTGTACGTAACGATCCGCGAACCAAGCGGGAAGATGTTCGGCGACTTCCATGCTTATGGCGGCATCCGCCGTAAGCCCCGCGGGAACCGGGTCCCTGGCGAGATCGAATTTGCGGACCAAAAGCCCGCGCGCCAGACAAAACTTCACCGCCGGTTCCGAGTATTCGATCCCCTGCGTCCCGACACCCCGGCTCCGGAGAGCCTCGAGCAACGCGCCGGTGCCGCACCCGACATCACACACAGTGGCGGGGTGGAACTCTCGAACAATGTCCGCCGCGATTGCCTCGGCGCTTCGTTTGGCATAGCCTTCAACGAGTTCATAATACTTTTCATCGTAGATGTCGTCCCGCGAGACAAAGAGGCTGGCCACTTTCTTACTACCGCGCTTGAAATGATCGAGCAGCGGGTGACGCCGGACCACTTGTCTGATGGCTTGAGGAAGATGCTCCCAGGCGCCGACAGCCATCCGATAAGGGCTTGGCCTTGTTGTTGTCTCCACCCCCGGGAGCTTGCTTTCCTCTCCCCGCGCTTGAAGGGCCGCGAACAGGGCATCGCACGCGCGCGAAGCGCCATTGGCAAGAGAGGCGACGCCGGCTCCCGATCTCCGGTTGAGTCCCGGGTCGATGACGGTCGCATCGAGGTCTGCGCCGGCAAATGCCGCTATCGCCGGAACCGCCGAGCGGTTTAGGACATCGTCGTAATTGACGAATAACCACGATTCCCCTTCCAAACGCGCGGAGAGAAGCCTCTTGTAGGATCTGCACCAGACAGCATAAGCCTCTTTCACGCTGAACTCGATTGGCGGTGTGTAGCCTTCTTGAGCCTCGCGCAGCATGCTTTCGACTGTGGCGTGAGGGTTACGAAAGACAACGATGAAGCGTGTATTCCGCGGAAGAGAGGGCCGCCAGTACCGCAGCGTTATGCTAAATCGCGGATCCTTGAAGCAGAACGGCTGGTGGCTCGCGCGTTCGCGCATATCCTCGCAAATGCGTTTAGGCAGAGGTCGCGGCGGCACGAAGCGCGGAGCAGCCAGCCACAGAGCGCGGCCGTCGGAGACTATGCGCGGGCGCACGGGTTTCGGAAGGCGCCGCATCCATCTTGTGAAGAACAACATTGCGAGAATTTCATTATTGATGCGATTGATGACGGAATCCTCGAAAAAGCCGCTGGGATTGGACAACCTCGGCGGAATGTAATTGTCCCCGCAGTAGCATCCCGCATTGCGGAACAAGGAGGTTACCAGGCTGGTGCCGCTTCGGCCCGTGCCAAGAATGATGATATTGTGCATCGTCTTGTCCCGATGAAGAATGAGAGGCTATTCCGGGTTTCGCTTTGTCAAACCGTGATAGGCATAATTGCGCGGACGGCGGCGCTCGACGAGGAACTGCTTGTACAGGCTGCACCGCTCGAGCAGAGCCATTTCCTTTTCCGAACAGCCCCCGGAGGGCCGGCGGAGCAGGCGCTCTTTCGCCCGGCAACACGCCAGGCGCAACGCGGCGGCCGCCAGCCGAAGATGAATCTGCCTGATCCGAGAGTGATTCCAATGGTGCATCATGTACGCCGAGGAGCGCCCCATTTTCGCCGCCGTTTCCAGAAGGCCTTCCCGAGAGAGCCGGGTCTCATCAAAGTGATGCTCGGCGACAACATCCACAAAGGCGACGCGGTAGCCCGCCTCCTTGATCTGGGATGAGAACAGGGTTTCCTCGTGGAAGCCGAAGCCGCCGACGCCGAGTTCCGGGTCAAACCGGGGCACGTCCTTCAGCACCTCCTTCGAGAAGGCCATCGAGGCGCCCAGAAGCGAGGTTTGCTCGGGCGGGACCTCCGTCCAAAGCGGTCCCGAACATGCGAGGAATCCGCGGTGCCAGGGAGTCATCCACTTTCGCCGCAGGTGCGGCGCCATTTCCACCCCGCCCGATACGGCATGCGCTCTGCCGGCGATGATCGGTTCGCACATGACCCGCAGCCATTCGCGCGGTACGCGCACATCATCATCCGTGAAGAGAATGACGCCGCCCGAGGCGCGCGCCATCCCCGCATTACGGGCATGGCCCAAGCCTCGCCGCGGCTCGAAAACGGTTCGCAGAGGCATGTTGGGCAGCAAGGTGGTCTCGAGCAGCGCCGCCGTGCGGTCTGTCGAAGCGTTGTTGACAACGACCAACTCGGCCGAAGCCCCTTCCGGGACCGAAAGCCCGGCGATGGCGGACAAAGTGCCGCCGAGGCGGCCTGCTCCGTTATGGGTGCAAATGATGATGGACGCGGTCCAGCTCAGAATGGTCTTAAGATAATTTTGTCACGGCTCGCCGCGCGCCAGCATGTTCTCGACCGCCCCCACGAACGGGCCGTAGCAGGCTTCCGGCGACAGACTCCCGGCAACAACACGGCGCCCCTGGATTTCGAGTTTTCGCCGCAATACCGGGTCCGAGAGGATCCCAACGACGGCTTGAGCGAACTCCTGGGCGTTTGCAGCCAGGATCACGCCCTCTCTGATGAACCCCAGTCCCCGCAATCCTTCCGGAGTGGTCACGCAGGCGCGACCGTGGGAGAGAGCCTCGACGAGTTTTATTTTGATGCCGCTGCCGGCGAGGATCGGCACCACGCAGACATCGGCGCAGGCATATTCCGGGGCCAGGTCGGGAACGTGGCCGAGAAAGGAGACATTGGGAAATTCCCCCTGGACCATTTCACCGACGCTGCCGCACACATGCAGGGAGGCCGGCGGATGGCGCGCCAAAACCTGGGGCCAAACCTCTCTCAAGAACCAACCAAGCCCATGAACGTTATGCGCGTCGGCGCCGCCGACGAACAAGCAACGGCCCGGAACGGCCGAAGGCCCGGCGCCAGAGCTTGGGACCCGCGCCGACATCGGGGCGACCACAACTTGCGACGCGGGATTCATCCGGCGAAACGTCCGAGCCTCCTCTTCACTGATTGCGACAATGACATCCGCGTGTCCGAGCAATTCGCGCTCCCTCTCCTCCGTCCATTTTGACCAGGCGCTCCTAAGCCCGGCCTCGTTGAAACTCCGGACTCGCTCGTGCAGGACATCGTGCGTGAGGATCGCGCGCACGGGCCGCGGCCCATCCAGCCGATCCCGCAATACGCCGGCCAGGAACGCGAAGTCCGCCATTACCACATCCGGCTTGAACCGCCGGGCGCGGTACCGCGCAAATGAAGTCTCCCGCTCCGAAGCCGGGCGGTCGCTGCCGTTCTGCTTCGGCTCCCCGTCCGTCGTCGCGACGGCGCCGCCTCTCTTTGCCCTCAGCAACGCCCCAAGTCCCCTGAATCGAACAAGCCGCCCGAAAACGCGCGCGTTCCCAGGGCATTCCAATTTCACAATAGCCTTCACCGCGTCCGGTATGGCGAAAAGGAGACTGCCTCCCGCCGGCGCCTCATTCAAGTAAAGGCATTCGATCTCCCAGCTTCGCTCTCGCAGGTAAAGGAGGATGTCGTGAAGGTAGGTGCAAGCGCCGTGGAATTCCGGCGTCGGGAGAAACCGTGTCACCACCAGGAGCTTGATCGGCCTTGACAAGGCTATCCCCGGCCTTCACGGAAAAGGCTGTCCAATACGCTCACGCCGAGGCCGTGCAGCTTTCGGCGGACTGCCTTCAGAAACCCCTCGAGGTCCTGGATCGGTTCCCTCTTCTTCCGGTCGAAAAACTCGAGGCTCGCCGAAGCAAACGGATCGCCATCCCATCTTTCCGGCGAATCCCGGTACTGCTGCCGCACCCAATCCGTGATCGGCTGTCCGCTCGCGAACCGGCTGAAGGTGTACGGCCACTGTTTGCTCTCCTCATACCCGTTGGCCAGCACCGACGCCCTGTACTGGTCGAAGAGCGGCTGAAGATCAGGCCGATTCGAAAAGGTGTGCCGGGTCGTCCACTTCGAGATCATCTCGGGACTCTCCATTCCATATCCGCTAAAGTGGAAGAAGCACAGCGGCCCGTCGTTGCAAAACCATCGGCCATTCTCCAGGCGCAACGACCTGCTGTGAAGATTCCAGTAACCCAC